>Ga0307280_10000243_pt1 | contig 10781 bp, 4 predicted proteins | sample ER_DNA_119_FD_194479 | JGI IMG/M metagenome (GOLD analysis project Ga0307280, IMG submission 194479) | Bulk soil microbial communities from the East River watershed near Crested Butte, Colorado, United States - ER_DNA_119 | ecosystem: Environmental > Terrestrial > Soil > Floodplain | place: USA...
GGCCTCCCCGAAGGCGTGTTCCAGGTCGTCGCGGGCCGGGGCGAGGCCGGCGCCGCCCTGACCGCGGCCGCCGACATGATCTTCTTCACCGGCAGCGCCGCGACCGGCCAGCGCGTCGCCCAGGCCGCGGCCGCCCGCCTGATCCCCGTCGTCCTCGAGCTGGGCGGCAAGTCGCCGATGATCGTGCTCGCCGACGCCGACCTACCGCGCGCCGCGCACGCCGCGGTCTGGAGCGGGTTCGCGCACAGCGGCCAGGTGTGCGTCCGCACCGAGCGCGTCATCGTCGAGGCCTCCGTCGCGGATCGCTTCGTCGAGCTGGCCGCCGCCGAGATCGCGCGGCTGCGCCAGGCGCCACCGCCGCTCGGGCGGCCGGATGCCACCGACGTCGACGTCGGCGCGATCACGTTCGCGCCCCAGATCGAACGGGCGGAGCAGCAGATCGCCGACGCCGTCGCCCGCGGCGCGCGCGTCGTCACCGGCGGCGCGCGCCGCAAGGATCTACCCGGGCAGTTCTTCGCGCCGACGCTGATCGCCGACGCGACGCCCGACATGGCCGTCATGCGCGAGGAGACCTTCGGTCCCGTGCTGCCGGTGATGCGCGTCGCGGACGCGGAGGCGGCGCTGCGCGCGGCGAACGACACGCCCATGGGCCTGTCCGGCAGCGTCTGGTCGCGCGACGCCCAGCGTGCGGCCGCGCTCGCCCGGAGGCTGCAGGCGGGCAGCGTGTGCGTGAACGATGCCCTGATGAACTACTTCTGCGTCGAAGCGCCGCTTGGCGGCGTCAAGGCGAGCGGCATGGGCTTCCGGCACGGGCCGGAGGGCCTTCGTCAGTTCTGCCGGATCGAAACCATCGTCGAGGACCACCCGCTGCTCGGGTGGCTGTCGCCGCTGCTCGGCCGCGAGCTGACGTTCCCGTACAAGAGCCGCACGCAACGGCTGCTGCGCTGGTTCATGCGGGCGTTTTACTGACGTTGAAGCGCTGGATCACCTCGAACAGCTCGTCGAGATTGAGCGGCTTCCTGATCGCTCCGTCGGTCTCCAGCGCGCGCGCCTTCTCTTCCATGCGCCCGTCTGCGCTGAGCAGGACGACCGGCACGCCGCACAGCTGTGGATCGACCTTCTGGACCATGCGGAACTCGGTCCCGCTCATCCGCGGCATCATGAGGTCCAGCAGGATGAGCCCGGGCTTGCCGCCCGCGCGCAGGTAGTCGGGCGCCTGTTCGCCGTCGACGGCGCATTCGACCCGATAGCCCTCGTCGCGAAGTGTCTCGGCGAGGGCTTCCCGCACGTCGAAGTCATCCTCGACGAGCAGGATCGTGAAATCCCCCACGGTACGATTTTACCTGACCGCACCGTCGCTGCCCGCCCGGAACCGTCGCGCTTCCCGACGGGAGCTCGAGGGCGCCAGCACGACCGTCACGTCGCTGACGCGAAAACGCCCGGGCGGCCGCGGATTCAGGCAAGCTGTCTGACGCCGCCGTGATCGACCTTTGCTATTCCAACCGCACCGAGCCGTTGCTGGACGCGCTGGCGGAGAATGTGAAGGGGACGCAGGCGTCGCTCTACGACCCCGTCCACCTGCTGGTGCCGAACACGTTCGTCGCCGACTACGTCGCGCAGGGCCTCGCGCGACGGCGCGGCATCGCGGCGCACATCAAGACCGGGTTCTTGCGGGCCTTCCTGCGCGACGTGGCGAAGGCCAGCGCGCCCGACCTGCACATCGTCGACCGCGACATTCTGGAAGGCGCGCTGCTGGCGCTGTTCCACGACGACGATCGCCTGGCCGCGCCGGAGCTGGCACCGGTGCGCGGCTACCTGGAGCCCGGCGACGCCGATCGCACGGGGCTGGATCGGCGGCGGGCACAGCTGGCCGCGCAGCTGGCCGAGCTTTACGACGAGTACTCGTTCTCGCGGCCCGACATGCTGACGGCGTGGCGCAAGGGCCGGCTCGTGTCGGGATGGAACGAGCCGCTGCAGGCCTGGCAGCGCGCGCTGTGGCTGTCGCTGTTCGGTCCCGGCGGCCGACTGTCCGGTGCCGACAGCGCGACGCTGCCCGAGTTCTTCGCGCGCACGCCACCAGCCCAGCTGCGCGTCCCCGGACCCGCGCACGTGTTCGGCATCTCGTTCGTCGCGCGCCTCTATCGATCGATCTTCGAGTCGCTGGCGCGCGTGACGCCGGTCTACGTCTACACGCTGAACCCGTGCCGCGAGCTGTGGGAGGATCTTCAACCGGTGCGCCGGGCGCCCCCCAGGCGGCGCGCGGCGTCGCGCCAGCTGGCGCTCGCCCTCGACGACGACGCGGCGCCAGCGGCCGCCGCCGCCGCCGACGAGAACCCACTGCTCGCGCTGTGGGGACGGCCGGGGCGCGACAGCATCCGGCTGTACAACGACCTGTCCGACTGCAACTTCCGCGAACGATTCGAGGACCCCGCGGCCGGCATGGCGGCGCCGACGCTGCTCGCCACCCTCCAGCGCGAGGTCCTTGACCGCGCGCCGCGCCGCCGCGAACCGGCACCGCACGACGACAGCCTGACGATGGTCGCCGCGCCCGATCCCCGCCGGGAGCTGGAGGCGGTCGCGGCGGAGATCTGGTCGCTGGTGCGGCGCGACCCGACGCTGCGGTTCGACGACTTCGCGGTCGTCGTTCCGCCCGCGTCCGCCGAGGTGTACCTGCCGCTCGCCCGCGAGGTGTTCGCGTCCGCGTCCGAGCTGCCGCACACCGTGCTCGATCTCCCGTCGCCCGCCGAGGGCCACGTCGTCGAGGCGGTGGAGCTGCTGCTGGCGCTGCCGCTCGGCGCGCTGGGGAGGCGGGACCTGTTGCCGCTCGCGATGCACCCGACGGTGGCGCGTCGCTTTCCGGAGGTCGACCCGCAGCTTTTCCTGGTGCTGTGCGAGGAGCTGGGCATCGTCCGGGGCGCCGATGCCGGCGCGATCGGCGACAGCTATGCCGACGAGGATCGCGTCAGCTGGGATCAGGGTCTGCGGCGCCTCGCCCTGGGCGCGTTCCTGTCGGGCGCGCGCAACGGCGAGCGGCGCCCCTTCGATCACGGCCGCGGCGACGTGTTGCCCGCCGAGCTGCCGGCCGGCGCCGAGCCCGCCGCGCGCGCGCTCGGGATCCTCGCGCGCGAGCTGATCGACTTCGCGCGTACGGCCGGCGCGATGACGGCGACGATCGCCGCGTTCATGGCGCTGCTGCGCCAGACGCTGGCGAAGACGATCCACGCTGACGGCGACGACGAGCAGGCGGCGCTGCGGGCGTGCTTCGCGGTGCTGGAGCGGATCGCCGAGACGGCGCCTCCTGATCTCGACGTCGGCTATGCGATCGCGGCGGAGCTGGTGCGCTCCCGGCTGGGCGCCGCACGCCGGGGCGGACGCGCGCGCCGCGGCGTCACGATCGCGAGCCTGGCGCCGCTGCGCGCGCTGACCTTCCGCACGGTGTTCCTCGTCGGGCTGGACGAGCGCGTGTTCCCGTCGGCGCAGGGATTCGGCGCGCTGGATCTGCGGGCGGCGGCGCCACAACCTGGCGACGTCACGCCGCGCGAGCAGGACGAATACCTGTTCCTCGAGACGCTGCTGTCGGCGCGCGAGCGGCTGCGGCTGTCCTATGTCGGCCGCGATCCCGTGACCGGAGAGCCCAAGGATCCGTCGTCGGTCCTGCTCGCGCTGCGCGAGGTGCTCGCGTCCAGCCCCGCCGGCGAGGAACTGGTCGCTGCGGTCACGCGCAAGAGCCCGCCGCTGGCACGGCACGAGGACGACGGCGTGTGCGCGGTGATCCCGGCCGCGGCGCGCGAACGTCAGGCTGTCGCGCTCGGGCGATCGCTGCGGAAAGCCGCGGGGGTCATCCAGCTGCCCGACGCGGGGGCGCTCGGTGCGCTGCTGGCGCCGGCCGCCCGGGACGCGGTGGCCGCGCCGCTGGGGCGCATCCCCCTGGCTGCGAAGGCCGACGCCCCCCGACGCCCGATCACCACGCTCACGATCGCCGATCTGCGCCGCTTCCTCGAATGCCCGCTGCAAGGGTCGGTGCGCGTCCTGCTGCCGATGCGTGACGACGACGACGCGGACGACGAGGCCGAGGCAGCCCTGCGCGAGCGCGAGAACCTGGGCGACGTCCGCATCCAGACGCTGCCCCTGCTGCGCGACGTGTTCGCGCGCGCGATCGACGCCGGCGCCACCGACGACGGCCCGCTCGCGGACCGCTACGACGAGATGATCGCGGGCCTGCGCCTCGACGGCACGTTGCCGTCCGGGTTGTTCGGCAAGGTCGTGCGGCAAAGGCATCTGGTGGCGTTGCAGTCGTGGCGCGAGGGACTCCGCGAGGCGCTCGACGCGCGTCTGCCCACCGGGCTTGCGTCGATCTGGTACGGCGCCGCGCCCGAGCATCGCCGCGACATCCAGATCTCGCCGGCCATCCCGCTGTCGGTCCCGATGCCCGACGGCCCCCGCGCGATCTCGCTCGTCGGTCAAAGCGAGCTGCTGACGACCATCGATGGCGATGCCCACGCGCTGAGCTTCGTGACCGCCCGGGCGCGCGGCGAAGACACGCAGCGAGATCGGCTCCGCGGCTGGCTGACGCATCTCGTCCGCTCGGCGTCCGGCGCCGCCGCCGCCGCCGGACGAAAGCTCGTCTTTCTCGCGCTCGGCGCCAACCGCGACGGCCCGGCCCAGGTGGACCGCACGATCTTCGCGCCGCTGGCGCAGGCGGACGCGCAGGCGTTGCTGGCCGCGCTGGCGGCCGATCTGCTGTCGGGCGTTCACGACTACTTGATGCCCTGCGAGGCGATCTTCACCTGGCGGCGCCGCCAGAAGCGCGAGCAGCCGATGACCGTGCCCCAGGCGATCATGTTCGTTCGCGACGACGGCTTCACGCGCATCAGCTCGGACCGGGGACCCGTCACCGACGCGCGCCGCTACCCCGTGCCCGGCGAAGGTGACGCGAACGCCCGCGTCGAACGCCGCTTCCGCCCGTACTTCGACGCGATCGGAGAGGCGACGTGACCGCCGCCTACGTCTATCCGTTCCCCGCGGAGCTCGCCGACCTGCCGCGCGATCGTCCCGCGGTGATCGAGGCGTCGGCCGGCACCGGCAAGACGTATCTGATCGAGCACCTGGTCGTCGACCGGCTGGTGCGCGGAGACGCGCGCATCGACGAGATCCTCGTCGTCACATTCAGCGAACGCGCAGCGGCGGAGCTGGTGCGGCGAATCCGCGCCCTCATCCGGGAGGTGCTGCGGCCCGATCCGACGCGCGACGAGCCCACCGGCCCGCACGTCTGGGCGATCGACGCGCCGGCGCGCGCGCGTCTGGAGGCGGCGGCGCGCGGCCTCGATGTCGCGCCGATCTCGACGATTCACGCGTTCTGCCAGCGCATCCTGACCGACCACGCGTTCGCGAGCGGCCGACTGCTCGCGCAGAACCCGGTCGAGAGCCGGACCGCCTTCACCGCCGCGTTCGATGACGTCATCCGCGCCCGCCTGGACGGCGAGCTCCAGGTGCTGCTGGCGGTGTGGCTGGCGACCAGCGACGTCCGCGGCCTGGAAGACCTCCTCTACCGCGCCCGCAGCATCCGCTGCGACTGGGTGGCGCCGTACGATCCGGCGCGGCTCGGAACCGCCGCGCGCGCCTTCGCCGCGAGCAACCTTCAGGAAGCGTGCGCCGTCACGATGCGCTCGATCAAGCGCGCGAAGTACGTCGTGGAGCGCGTCGAGAAGCTGCACGGAGTTTGCGCGCAGTTCGCGGCCGAAGGCGAGCCGGCGTTCCTGCTCGCACGGATCGATGCGCTGGTGCGGAGCAAGGAGGTCTTCGAATTCATTCTCGACCCCGATCGTCTGGGCGGCGCGCGAGAGAAGGCCGGCGTCGCGCCGCTGCTGGCGCACATCGAGACGCTCGCGGACGCGGCGATCCCCCTGGCGACCGTGATCGCCCAGCGGTTCGGGCCGCTGGTCGAGGAACGACTGCGCGCCCGCAAGCGCGCCGCGGGGCTGTTCGACTTCGACGACATGCTGCTGCTGGTCGACGAGGCGCTGCGCGGTCCGCGCGGCGCGGAGCTAGCGGCCACCCTGCGCGCCCGCTTCCGCCTCGCCGTGATCGACGAGTTCCAGGACACGGACCCGGTGCAGTGGCAGATCTTCCGCACGATCTTTCTCGACGGCGGCGACGTGCGGCCGCTCTACCTCGTCGGCGATCCGAAGCAGTCGATCTACGGCTTTCGCGGCGCCGACGTCAGCACGTACGACGGCGCGCGCGCGGCGGTGACGGCCCTCGGCGGCGTCCACCATCTGGAACGCAACTTCCGCTCGACCCCAGCGGTCATCGACACCTACAACGCGATCTTCGATCAGAAGGTCCCGAAGCCCTTCTTCTCGGCCGGGATGACCTATGACCACCCGGTCACCTACGGCGGCAAGGAGAGCGAACCGGTCGAGCAGACGCGGCCTCTCACGCTGCTCCGCGTGCAGGCGGACGACGAGAAGAAGCTGCCGATGCGCGTCGTCCGCGAACGGCTCGCGCACGCCATCGCCGACGAGATTGCCGATCTGCTGGCCCGGGCCGACGTCACCAGCGCGCGCGATATCTTCGTGCTGACCCGCACGCGCAAGGAGTCCGAGAAGGTCGCCGAGAAGCTCGCGGCGCGCGGGATCCCCGCCGTCCTGGCCGTTCAGGAGGGGCTGTACGAGACCGACGAAGCCCGGCAGGTCCGCGATCTCCTGCGCGCGATCGCCGATCCGCGCGATCCGGCCAAGCGCCTCCGTGCCTGGCTGACGCCTTTCTTCGGCCTTGCGCTGGCGGATCTGCCTGACGCCGTGGCCGGCGCCGATCAACCGCTGATCGATCGCCTGCTCGCCTGGCACGCGGTGGCCGAGAGCGGCGATCTCGCCGGCCTCTTTGGCCGGATCCTCGACGAGAACGGCCTGGCGCGCCGCGAGCTCTTTGCCGGCGACGCCATGCGCCGGCTGACGAACTTCCGGCAACTCTTCGATGTGCTGGCGCTCGACGCCGGGCGCGCCCGGCGCCCGCTGGGCGACATCGCCCGGCGTCTCGCCGCGCTCGTGTCACGGCTGGCGGTCCCACAGCCCGAAGAAGGGAACACGCTGCGCGCGGAGGGCGAGCGCGACGCCGTCCAGATCATGACGATGCATCGGGCGAAGGGCCTGGAGGCCGACGTCGTGTTCATCTACGGCGGCTTCAACCTGGCCGGCCGCGACCTCGTGCGCAGCTTCGTCGACGCGGCGGGACAGCGCCGCCGGCTGGCGGGACAGCCGCGCCTGCCGGCGATCCTGGAGCGCATCAAGCGCGACCGCGACGGCGAAGACCAGCGCCTCTACTACGTCGCGCTCACGCGCGCGCGCAAGCGGCTCTACCTGCCCTACTCCGGCGACGTCCCGGAAGGCGACCCTTCGCCGTTCGACAGTCCCCCGCAAGAGGACACGTGGAAGCTCACCGGCGGCTACCGGCACGTGAACCGCCGCGTGCACGAGCTGATGAACGAGCCCGACACACGCCGTCTGCGGGCACCCCACCAGATCAGGATCGATCCGAACGCGGGCGATGACGTTGGCCCGACTCTCGCGGCCGAAGCTCTCGCCGCCTGGCGTCCCGAGGCCGCCGACGTCGCGCCGATCGAGACCGACCCGACGCTGGCGGTGCTGCGCCGCGCGCGCGCCGGTGCGGTGACGACGTCGTACAGCCGCATCAAGCAGGCGCACGGCGGCTACCGGCCACCCTCGGAGATCCTCGACGAGGTCCCGGGGCCAACTGACGCCCATGCCGACGACGGCGAGCTGCGGGGCGGTGCGGCCACCGGCATCTTCCTGCACGCGTTGCTGGAGGTGCTTCCGCTGGAGACGCTGCGCGAGACATCGGCGCTGGACACCTGGCGCGCGCGCGACGACGTGCGCGCGCTGACGGAGCCTCTGCTGCGCCGGTACGGACGGGATCCCGCCGATCTGATGCCCGCCCTCGACCTCGCGCACGCCGCGCTCACCGCCCCGCTGCCGATCGTCGGCGGCGTGCTTGCGGGGCTGGTGTCCGCGAAGCGCACCGCGCGCGAGATGGAGTTCCTCTTCCCCTTCCCGGCCGAGGCGGGCGGGCCCGAGAGCGGCTTCGTGAAAGGATTCGTCGACGTCATCTTCGAGCACGAGGGTCGTTCGTACTTCGGCGACTGGAAGACGGATCGGCTGCCCGCCTGGGACGCCGCCGCGATCGAGGCGCACATCCACGCGAACTACGCGTTGCAAGAGCGCCTCTACGCCCTGGCGCTGGTGCGGATGCTCGGCATCGAGGATGCGGCCGGGTACGAGGCGCGTTTCGGCGGAACGCTCTACATCTTCGTGCGCGGGCTCGGCCGGTCGCCCGACGCGGTCCGCGGCGGGCGCCCGACGTTCGACGAGATCGTCGCGTGGCAGCAGGAGCTGGCGACGACGCTGGCCGGAGAGGCGGCGTGACGATCGACATCACGCCCCACGCGCATGCGTGGCCGCCGCCCTGGGCGCGCGATCTGGTGCCAGCCGGTGCCGACGTCGACGAGTCCGCGCGCTACCTCGCGATCGAGGCGGGCGGCTGGCCGGCGGCGCTCGCGCCCGCGGGCCGGCGCGCGTTCGCGCTGGTCGTGCTCGCGTCGCTGGATTCCCGCGGCGGCGGGGCCACGCGCCTCGATCTCGCAACCGTCGGCACCCGCCTGGCGCGGCTCGGCGTCACCGATGACGATCGCGTGGCCGCGGTGCGGCTGGCCGAAGCGCGCCTCGCGCTGGCCCCCCTCGCGGCGGTCGTCGGACAACCCGGCGACTACCGTCCGTTCATCGTCGAAGGCGGCTTCCTCTATCACGAACGCGACCTGCGTCTGGAGCTGCGCCTGGCCGGTGCGCTGACCGCGCGCCTGGCCAGAAGCGACAGCCCGACCACCGGCACGGCCGCGCCGGCCGGCAAGTGGACCAAGGAACAGGCGGCCGCGATCGACGCCGCCCGACGGCGGTCCCTGACCGCCGTCACCGGCGGTCCCGGCACGGGCAAGACAGCCCTCATCGGCGGCATCGTCCGCGCCTGGCTGGCCGACGGCATCAACAGCACGCGCATCGCGATCGCGGCGCCCACCGGGAAGGCGGCCAATCGTATCGCTGAGCTCCTCGCGCGTGACTCCGACGCACCCGTGCCCGGCACGCTGCATCGCCTGCTCGGCCTCTCGGGCGGCGCGGTCCGCCTGCGCGGCGGTGAGTTCCGCCACCACGAGAACCGCCCCCTCCCCTACGCCGCCGTCATCGTCGACGAAGCGTCGATGGTCGGCCTCGCGCTCATGGAACAGCTGTCGCGCGCCCTCGCGCCGGACGCGCGCCTGGTGCTGATCGGCGACGGCGATCAGCTCCCGGCGGTCGAGGTCGGCAGCGTGTTCCGCGATCTCGTCGCCACCGTCCCGACGATCCGCCTGACCGAAAGCCATCGCATGAACCCGGCCGATCCGGCTGGCGCGGCTGTGCTCGACGCCGCCTCGGCCATCGCGGCCGGCAACCTCGGCACGCGCGGCATGCCGGCGGCGCGGCGCGCGGACGAGCTGCCCTTCGCCGGATTCGCCTGTCTGGAGCCGGACGCGACGACGCCGCAGTCGGCGCGGCGCGCGCTGTCCGCCTTCATCGATCACTGGTACGAGACCTGGATCCGCCCCGGCGCCGACGCCGCCCGCGGCACCTTCGCGCTGCGCCCTGGTCGAGATGACGAGATCGACCCGAGCGCCACCGCCGCGGTCATGGCCGCGCTGGAACGGCAGCAACGGTCGCGCTTGCTCACCGTCACACGCCGCGGGTTCGCCGGCGCCGATCGCATCAACGCCGATCTGGCGCAGCGCGCCGCCGCCGACGCCGGGCGGGCCGCCCCGGCGGGTGGCGAGATCCATCCCGGCACCCCCGTGATGATCACCCGCAACGACTACGACCGCGGTCTTTACAACGGCGATCAGGGGGTCGTTCTGTCCGTCGTGCGCGGCAAAGGTGAGCCGTCGGTCCCCGCCGCCGTTTTCCCGCGCGCGGGAACGCTCGTCCCATTTGCACTCTCCGCACTTGCCGGCGCGCTGGCCGTCGCATACGCGTCGACGGTTCACAAGGCGCAGGGATCCGAGCTGGATCACGCGGCGCTGATCCTCCCCGATGCCGACCTGCCGCTGCTGTCGCGAGAGCTGATCTATACGGCGGTTACGCGCGTCCGACGGTCGATCACGGTCGTCGGCCGCCGCGCGCTGCTCGAGCAAGCGATCGCGCGCCCACTGGAACGATCATCCGGACTGGCCGACCGCCTGCCCCCCGCCCGCTGAATGCGCCCGCGGTAACTCGCATTCAGCCGGTGAATTACGCGTCGGTAACGGGCCCCTAGAGGGGGGGCCTTCAGGGGGCCCATCGAACGTCCTACATCGCGGACCCCCGGGCGGCACCATGCTTGCAAATCTGTTGCGACGGAGCCTTTCGAGGCGGACTTCCACAGGTGGTGATGACATGAGCGGGGTCGTCGAGTCGGTGGAGCACGAGGAACGTTTCGTTCTCACACGCGCGCAGGTGACGCGCTTCTTCGCAACGATCGGTGGGCGGGCCACCATCGAAACCTACGATCAGGCGCGGCCCATCGCCTACACGCGCACGACGTACTTCGATACGGACGACGCATTTTATCTGCGATCGTGCGCCGGTCGGATCGCGCGCCGGCTGCGCCTCCGGGAGTACGGGATGGCCGCGTCGATGGAGGACGCGCCGGTGCTGTCGGGGACCGCGTGCCTGGAGCTGAAGCAGAACTCCGGGACGGCTCGT
>Ga0307280_10000246_pt1 | contig 10755 bp, 9 predicted proteins | sample ER_DNA_119_FD_194479 | JGI IMG/M metagenome (GOLD analysis project Ga0307280, IMG submission 194479) | Bulk soil microbial communities from the East River watershed near Crested Butte, Colorado, United States - ER_DNA_119 | ecosystem: Environmental > Terrestrial > Soil > Floodplain | place: USA...
GTTCACTATGTCAGCTGCCCCGCCGGCTGCGCCAACGGCGTCTGCAACCCGTCGGGCTGGACGTCGATGGTCAGCAACTCCAATCAGCCCCTGTACAGCGTGTGGGGTACGAGCCCGAGCTCGGTTTGGGCGGTCGGCAACGGCGGCACTGCGCTCTATTACAACGGCATCCAGTGGCAATCCCGGCCGACGCCCCAGCAGGTGCAGGGCGACATTCTGAGGTCGCTGAGCGGCACGAACGACAACAACATCTTTGCCGTCGGTGTCGCGAACGGCCTCAACTCTCAAGCCTCCGGAACGAGGGTCCTCCGTTTCGACGGCACCAGCTGGAGCGTTCTCGCGAATCTCTCGATCGCCGGTCCGAACGACGCGAGCTGCGTGGCCGCCTACGCCGCCAACGACGCTTTCGTCTGGGGCGTGGTGTACGCCGCCCCCGACGACTCGGCGGCTCTGTACCGTGTCACCAACGGCGTGGCGACTCTGGTCATGACGGTGCCGGCATCCGCGTTCTCGAACCAGAGTCAGTGCGGGATTCAGGTGTTCTCCCTGAACAACATTGTCGCCACGACGAACAGCCAGGTCCTTCGGATCGACAGCGTCGCGCACACGGCGACTCCCATCGGCGGCACCTTTGTCGGTCAGAACGGCATCCTGTGGGCCAGCGATCCGAACGACCTGTTCGTCGTCTTGGGGCCCAACGCCCTGCGGTGGAACGGTGGCGCGACCTGGAACAACCTCAGCACCGGCCTCAGCGGCCAGCTGGCCGGGATCTCGGGTACGTCGGGCAGTCGCGTTTTCGCCGCCGGCGGGGCGAGCTCTGCGGGGATGACGCTGGGGACTGTGCTGTTCTGGGACGGCCTCGGCTGGACGGTCCAGACGCTCCCTGCGGCAACGCCATCTCTGAACGCCGTCTGGGCCTCGCCGTTGCCGGAGGGACGGGTCTTCGCGGTCGGGAGCAAGGGCGCGATAGTGACCGGACCGTAAGATCGTTCACGGGGCGACGCGGTCGCGCGACGGCGCGGACGCGCGATGACCGGATCGGAGCACGAACGTTCGTGCCCAGACCGGCGCGTCCGGCAGGTCATGGACGCGACGGCGGAAGGCGGCGAACCGCGCCGCGTGCATCGCCGGGCCAATGAAGGAGATCGAACGCAGGATGCGTTCGAGGGTCGCGTGATCGATCGGCGTCTCGTCGTGAAATCGCCGCTCGTTCGTGAACGGAACACCCGACAAGGCCGACAGGTGAACGATTGATTGCGTGAGCGCGCGTGGCCGGCGCGGCGCCGCCTCCTCCATCAGGCGAACCACGCCGCGCATGAACGGCGTCTCGGCGAACTCACAGGTCACCAGCGCCAGCGCGCCCCGCGGCGCGAGCACGCGCGCGATCTGGCGCGCCGTGAGCTCCGTGTCCAGGAAGTGGAGCGCGTCGGCGACGACCACCAGATCGAGGCAGGCCGGTTCGAGGGGCAGCTCTTCGGCGGTCGCGTGCAGCGCGCGCAACGCGAGCCCGCGCTCCGCCGCCGCCGCGCGCAACTGATCGAGCATCGCCTGCGCGGCCTCGATCGCCACCACGTCCAGGCCACGCGCGGCCAGCGGAAGCGCGAGATGGCCGATGCCAGCGCCGAGATCGCCGACGCGGCTACCGACCGGCCCCGCGAGGTCCGCCAGCGCGTCGACCAGCGCAGCCGGATACGGTGGCCGGGCGGCGTAGAACTCCGCCATGCGGTTGAAGACCCACCGCGACGGTTGATCGAGACTGACCTTGCGACGCCCGAGGCTCATTCGCCAGGAGGCATATCAGGTTCCGCGCGACCCTGGCGTGACACGACGAAGCTGATGCACGGCCGGGCACCGCAACCGCGCCCGCCGCGATGGCAGAATAGGCGCGTGCCGTCGTCGCTGTTCTGGCTTGGGTGGGTGGTGCTGGCCATCGCGTTCGCTTACCAGTACGGCGTGCCGTCGCTGCTCGTCGGGTTTGGATCCGTGTTGTTGGCGATCGCGCTCGCATTCTTGCTCGATGGATCCGGGTGGGGGATCGCGATCGCCTGGCTGTTCGGCACCTGGGGAGCCACGCTGGTGGCGTGGGGCCTGATCGCGGGCTGGCCCCGCAGCCTCGCGGCGTGCGTCGTCGGCTCGGCGTTCGCGCTGGCGGCCGTGCTGGTCGCGCTATTGTGCGTCCAGCGCGACGCGTGGGAGATCGCGATCGCGTGCGCAATCGCCAGCGGGCTGGCTCTGCTGTTCGGCGTCTATCAGGTCGGCGCTCTGTTGCAGCAGCGGGCGCGAGATCCGGACGATCCCGGCGGGGTGTAAGTCTCAGCGTCGCCGGGACCGGCGTCGCTTTCGCGGGCTGCTAGGATCTCTGCGCGTGAGCGTCTCCGCAGCTGGCCGCGCGCTGTTCGCCCTCGCGGTGATCGCCGCGCCCAACGCGCGTGCCGGCGATGCCGAACGGCTCATCGGCATCGCGCTGGTGCCCGACGCCGACACCGGCGTCGCCTGGTCCGCACGTGACATCCGATCTCTCGACGGGGTGCGCGTGTTCTTGCCCGGCGCCGAGAACGTCGCCGCCGTGGCTGCGGCGGCCGACGGCACGGTGTTCGCGATCCGGGGACGCCGCCACTTCGGCGTTGCAGCGCCGCACGCGGCGGAGGTTTGGTACGACACGCCCCTCGCCGGCAAGACGGACGGTCTGGCGGTGATCGGCGACCACGTCGCCTGGTTCGTGGCGACGGACAAAGGCCCCCAGCTGGCGCTGACGGCCGATCGCGGCCGGCATTGGAGCGTGCAGTCGTTGCCGGTCGTGGACCATGGGCGCCTCGTGCTGCGGGCGAGCGGCGTCCTCGAGCTCGACGGGTACGTTGCGGACTGTCATTCGGGTGACTACTCCGTGCGCTACCGCGGCCGGGTCGGATCGAATCTGTGGCGGCGGACAAGGACGGGCGCCGAAACCGATTACCGCGGGCCGTCGCACTTCGGAACCTCGGACGCCGCTGACGACAAACCCTTCACCGGAGCCGACGCCGGCGTGCGAGCCGGATCAAACACTTTCTGGATCGAGCAGGCCCAGCTGGTTGGCTTTCGCGACGGCGATGACGAACAGCGGGTATTCGACGTGCACGTTCCGGGCGGACTCTCGCTCAGCGCCGCGGACGCGCACCGACGCCTGCTCGGCGTGACGAAGAACGACGTCTGGCGCTGGTCGGCGACGAGCGGGTGGCAGTCGTTGCGCGCTCGTTGAACTCACGGCCCACAGGGAGCGCTCGTTTTGGGTCAGAATGAGGAAGCGGGAGGGCAGGACATGGGACACAAAGGAAGCAGGACTCTCTTCCTCGCGCTCGTGGCGGCGACGTGCGCCGGAGCCGCGGTCACTCGGGCCAGCGCAGCCCTCGCCGCGGGCGACGCGGGCGCCAGCTCGCTCGCGGCGCCGCCGTCGACGCCCCCGCGCGCCTGGAAGCCACTCCGCTCGGCGTCGGCATCGGCGACGTCCTTCCTGCAGAACAACTGGAACCGCTTCGAGGAGAACTATCACCCGAGCTACGTCCTGGACGAGAACCCCGCGACGGCGTGGGTCGAAGGCGCGGCCGGCACGTCATGAGCGGCGCGCACGACGTCGAGCTGCTGCGCGGCGCGCTCGCCGTCGCCGTATCCGACGGCGCGCTCACCGTCACGAGCGTCGGCGTCGGCCACTCGTTCCCGACGGGGGACGTCTTCCGCCACCTCACGATCGAGGTGCGCGAGGACGGCGGCGCGCCCGGCGCCTGGCGGGTCGTCGCCCGGCTGGGCCGGCGCTTCGACACGCGCCTCGACGGCGAGACGCTGCTCGCGCGCAAGGTCGAGACGGCTGACACTTCGCTGCGCCCGGGCGAGGCGCGTGTCATTCGGCTCCCAGCGGCCGCGAAGAGCTGGCGCGTCCGCTACCACTACGGATCGGAGCGCGACGAGCGGCGCGGCCTCGTCCCCGATTCAGCCCTCTTCGCGACGCTCACCGAAGGTGATACGCGCCAACGCTAGGCGGGCGGTCAGAAGCGCTGGTGGGGTCAGTGTCGGATCGGATCGCCGATGCCGCCGAGCGCTTGATGCACGGCCTCCGCCTGCCGGCGGGTCTTCATGCATTCCGTGGCGGCCTCGAGGAGAACGGCCAGCCCATCGATTCCCTCGTGGGCGGCGTCCCCGACGAACTTCCTCTCGTGTGGATCGAAGCCGAGGTCGACGGTCACGGGCGCGCTCCCGTCGGGACGTATCTCCCAGTGGAGGCCGTCGAATATGATCGTCACGGCGTGATCGCCGATGGCCAGCCGCGCCTTGCTGTCAGCCGCGGTGATGGTCTTCATGCGGGTAGCGCCGGCCAGTCCGCCAAGCACCTTGATCAGCTCGCGGGCGGCGTCGCGGCGGGCTTCCAGGTCGGGAGCCAGGACGTCCGCTGCGGATTCGAGGATCTGCCTCGCGCGCGATTCGTCGTACTTGCCCATGCGTCACCTCCGGAAAGCGCACATCGGCGGGACGAGACCGAAGCTTGAGCGGGCGCTCAAGTGTCCGGTCCGCCAGCTGATTACCGCCGCAGCCGTTTCCAGACGTCTCACCCGGACAACAGCGCTCGCACGTTCATCGCGGTCGCGGTGTAATGGTGTGATGCGCCACCCGCTGCCACCGACCCTCGTCCTTCTCGGTAGCTCCCTGCTGGGTGGCTGCTCCGGCGGCAAGTCATCGCGGACGGTCGGCACGTGCGACAGCCTCCCGACTCCGGGGACGTGGGAGAACGTGACCCCGCCCGGGACGTCGTCGAAGCCGGCCGTGAACGGGACCGTCGGGGCGGCCGTCATCGTCGATCCGTTCGATGCGCGCACGGTGTGGCTTGGAACGGGCGGCGAGAACGACGAGATCTGGCGCTCGGATGACTGCGCCGCGACCTGGACGCGGGTGAACACGGGGCCCGGCAGCGTGGGCGACAACGCGACGTACGGCGGCGTCGGCGACGGAGCGCAATGGAGCATGCAAGCCGATCCTGCCGCCCGCGGTGTGCTGTACGCCGTGTCGGGCTACGGGGCCCAAAGCTTGTGGAAGACGACGGACGGCGGATACAGCTGGTCGGACGTTCTCGCGGGCACGGAGTACGAGAGTCATGCGGAGTATCGTTTCGTCAACAACGTGTCGCTGGATCCGACGGACCACCAGCACCTCGTCGTGTCGACGCATGGCGCGTGTTTGGCGCCCTACGCACCGTCTTGCATCGCCGAGACGAAGGACGGCGGGAGCTCGTGGCGTGTGCTGAGCGCACCGGAAGGCTGGGTCGAAGGAGGCGGGCTGATCCTCGTCAAGGGTGGGCACTGGATCTGGTGCGGCTCGACCATGATGGTGACGACCGATGCGGGCGCGTCGTGGGACAGTGGCGCGCTCGCCGGCGGCGGATCGTGCGAAGCCGAGTACACGATCCGTTCGTTCGTGCCCGCGGCGAACGGCAAGTACTACCTCGGCAGCCGCAACGGCGTTCTCCGAAGCACGGACGGCCTGACCTGGGAACACGTTCCCGGGACCAGCGGCACTCTGGTGATGATCGCGCAGGGCTCGAACCAGGTGTTCGCGGCGAACCAGTGGCAAGCGTCGCTCCGATCCGCGAGCCTCGACGCCGACGAGCAGTGGACCGATCTCGCCGCGCCGCCGCAGATCGCCAGCGGCAGCGATGGTGGCATCCCATTTCTCGCGTACGACGACGCCCACCACATCCTCTACGCCTCGATGTTCTCGGGCGGCGTGGCACGAATGGTCGTTCCCTAGCGCAAACCGGACCGGTCGGTTTCGGTACAGAAGGGAAGGTGCCCGTGTGGGTGACACGCGCCCTTGCGCCCGGATGCAAGGCGCGTTTTGATCTGGCCCTCTTAGTCTGCGCCCCCTACAACCGCCAGCACATCGCCGACGGAGCGTCTTGCGGCTGACGTTCTTGGCGCCACCAAATAAGGGGTGAGCCGGATTCCAGGGATCGCGACATTAAGCATTCGGTGATCGGGTTGGGTCGTTCGGGCTGAGGACCGAGGCGCCACCGGTCCGACTGTTCGTCAATCGTTTGCTTGGAGGATCACTCATGAAGGTCGTCGCGCGCGGGCTGAGGGTTGCGTCTGTGGTCGTGTCGCTGGTGCTGATGGGGAGCGTTGGAATCGGGTGCAGCGACAGCACTGGCCCGGCCGAGGGCCACGGCGGGGCGGGCGGAGGTGGGGGAACGGCGACCGGCGGGCGCGGCGGATCGGCCGGAGGCGGCGGGAGCGCAGTCGGCACGGGCGGCAGCGGCGGGAGCGCGGTCGGGGCGGGCGGCAGTGCAGCTGGCACGGGCGGCAGCACCGCCGGGACTGGTGGCGGTGGCGCGGCCGGCACCGGCGGTGGCGCGGGCACCGGCGGCACCGGCGGGCGCGGCGGCGGCAGCGCCGGGACGGGCGGCGGCACCGGCGGCATGGCGGGCACCGGCGGCATGGCGGGCACCGGCGGCATGGCGGGCACCGGCGGCATGGCAGGCACCGGCGGCGCGGCCGGCATGGCGGGCGCGGGCGGCATGGCGGGCGCAGGCGGCAGCGCCGGATCCGGCGGGATGGGCGGCACCGGCGGCATGGCGGGCGCAGGCGGCAGCGGGGGATCGGGCGGCAGCGGGGGCAATGCAGCCCCGACGATTGTCACGATCACTCCCGCCAACGCCGGCACCGGCGTCAGCGTCAACACCACCGTCGTCATCGATTTCTCCGAGGCCATGGACCAGACGATGACCTCCGTCTCGCTCACACCGGCGGTGACCTTGATGGCGCCGGCCTGGAACGCCGGGGCGACCACCCTGACGATCACGCCGTCCACAGCGTTGCAGGGTGGCCAGACCTACACGGTGAACGTCGCGGGCAAGGATCTCACCGGGCAGAGCCTGACGGGCGGGACCAGCTTCACCTTCACGACCCGCGCGCCCGACACGACGCCGCCGACGATCGTCTCCACCAGTCCGAGCAACGCCGCGACCAACGTCGCGACCGACGCGACGATATCGGTGACGTTCTCGGAGCCGATGCTGCTCGCCGGCCTCACGCTGACGCTGTCGCCTACGGTCACGCAGAGTGAGGTGATGCTCGGCAGTAACGCGACGGTCGCGTCCATCACCGGCCCGCTTCTCCCCTCGACGACCTATACCGTGACGGTCGCGGGCAAGGATCAGGCGGGCAACGCGCTCGCCGGCCTGGCCAGCTTCGTGTTCACGACCGCGGCGCCGTCCGACACGACGGCGCCGACCGTCGCGGGCACCGTGCCTGCCAACGCGGCGACCGGGGTGGCGAGGCAGTCGGCGATCGCGATCACCTTCTCCGAGCGGATGAACGCGACCATGACCGCGAACGCGATCACCTTCAGTCCCGCGATCACCTGCCAGGGCGGCTGGCTGTGGAGCACGGACGGCACGTTCACGAGCTGCCAGCCGTCGAGCGCGCTGATGGCCGCGACGGTGTACACGGTGACGATCGGAACCGGCGCCCGCGACGTGGCGGGCAACGGGCTGGCGGCGGCGGTCGCATTCTCGTTCACGACCGCAGCCGCGCCCGACACGACGCCGCCGACGATCGTGTCGGTCACGCCGGCCAACAACGCGGTCGGAGTCCCGGTGAGCGACAACATCGTCGTGACCTTCAGCGAGCCGATGGACCTCGCGTCCGCGCAGACCGCGTTCCAGATCACCGCGCCGACGGGCGTGACCGGCACGTTCACCTGGTCGAACGGCGGCGCCACGATGACGTTCAACCCGGCCGCCGACTTCGCCAACGGCACGGCGGTCACCTTCCAGATCAACATGGCGGCCAAGGACGCCGCCGGGAACATGAAGACCACCGTCGACAGCTACCAGTTCACGGTCATCCGGCGCGGCACCGCGACGTTCACCAGCGACCCGGCGGTGGACGGTTACTGGTTCAGCACGCCGATGGTCAACACGAACGCGGTGACGTTCACGGCCGGGGACACCGCGGCCAACCTCTACTATCAGGGCTACCTCAGCTTCGTCCTGAACCTGCCGGGCGTCACCGCCGCGACGGAGGCGCAGACACGGATTGTCACGGCCACGCTGCAGATCACGCAGACCTCCTCGGCGGGGACCCCGTTCGCGGCCCTCGGGGCGCTGCGCTTCGAGCACGTCTACTATGGCCCGACGCTGGACACGGATGACGTGAACACGCCCACGCTGTCGGCCGTCACCACCACCGACACGTCCGCGGTGAAGTCCGTGTCGGCGACGACCGCTGTCACCGACGACTGGACCAACCGCACCGCCCGCTCGAAGGCTGCGCAGTTCCGGGTCCGCTTCACCGCCAACACCGACGCCGACAACGGGGCCGACAACTGCGTGTTCGCCACCGGCGACAACGCCACCGCCGCCAACCGCCCGACACTGTCGATCACCTACGACTATCCGTAGGCGCCGCCTCGCTCCGCGAGGGTCTCACCAGCGCATCACGAACACCGGCGCTGGTGAGCTCACGGTGTTCGCGGCATCGCCGAGCACGCCCTTGCTTTCTCCGCCCCAGCACTGGACGCCACCGTCCTCGAGAAGCACGCAGGTGTGGCCGTCGGAGGCCGTGATCGCTTTCGGATTCGCCAGCCCGGCGACGAACACCGGATCGGGCGTGGGGTTGCCGATCGTGAAGCTGTCGCCGGTCTGCCCCACCTGATTGGCGCCCCAGCACGCAACCCTACGGTCCTCCAGCAGGACGCACGTGTGATTCGCCCCGACCGCCAGCGCCGCCACGGACAGGCCCGTGAGCCCGTGTGGGGTGACCGGGGCAGTGGAGGAATTCCCGCCTGCGCCGACCTGGCCCCAGCCGTTGTAGCCCCAGCATCGAATCGTCTTGTCCGCGAGCAGCGCGCACATGTGGTCACTGCTGTTGCCCGCCTTGATCGCGACGACGCCGGAGAGGCCGCTCACCGGCACGGGCACCGCGGTGTCATCGGTGGTTCCGTTCCCGAGCTGGCCCTGGCCGTTCCAGCCCCAGCAGGCCACCGTGCCGCCCGCGCGCAGCGCGCAGGAATGCGTGTAGCCGACGGTCACGGCCGCCGCATCGGTGATGTTGCGGACAGCGACGGGCATCATCGAGTTGGTCGTCGTCCCGTCCCCGAGCTGGCCCTTCTGGTTGTTGCCGAAACAGATCACACCGCCGGTGCTCACGAGCGCGCACGTGTGCGTCCTGCCCGCCGCGACCGCGGCGATTCCCGTCGCGTTGAGCACCGGGACCGGAATGTTCGAGTCCGTCAGCGTGCCGTTGCCGAGCTGACCGAGGTAGTTCGATCCCCAGCACGAGACGGTGCGATCCGTCAGCAGCGCGCATGTGTGCGCCTCCCCCGCGGACACCGCAACGGCGCCCCTCAGGTTCAGAACCGTGACCGGCGTGAACGGTGTCGGCGGCGTCGGGGACGGCGCGGTGATGCCGAGCTGTCCGACGTTGTTGTATCCCCAGCACACCGCCAGGCCGCCAACGAGGGCGACGCAGGTGTGCGCGCCACCGGCCGAGACGCTGACCGCATCGACGACGCAAGCGCCCGAGCGACAGAAGTGATCGGACGGGCAGTCCATGGTCGACGGGCAACTGGTCGCAGACACGCCACCGGTGCCGCCGGTCGCACCGCCGACGCCCGCCGCGCCACCTGCGCCCGCAACGCCCGCTGCCCCACCACGCCCACCGGTGCCCGCTGCCCCACCACGCCCACCGGTGCCCGCGACGCCCCCGCGCCCGCCGCTGCCCGCGGTCGCGCCGCCACCGCTTGCACCTGACGCACCTCCCGAACCAGCGCCCGCGCCGCTGCTCCCGCCGCCGACGCCGGCGCCCCCACCAACGCCAGCGCCGCCCACGCCGCCTCCCGCGCTCCCGGCCACGCCGCCCGTTCCGGCGCCCGCGATCCCCGCTACCCCACCCGCGCCGCCTCGGCCTCCGTCCGTTCCCGAACGGCCGCCTGCGCCGCCGCTCGTCCCGCCACGCGCGCCGCTGTCACCGGCACCACCCTGTGCGGCGTCGGACTTGGCGTCGCCGCCCTTGCACCCGATCAGCGCCGCCACCAGGCAGAGGATCGCCACGCGCCGCCCGAACCACATTCGGCCGGATTCTAGTTCACAATCATCCACCGGCGTGACCGTCTCAATGCGCCTATCTCGTCAGGCGGTGCCGCCACGTTGACTGGCGTGCGTTGCGCCCGCGGTCAGTACCAGAGATGGAACGTGCCGCTCACGTGAAGCAGCGCGAGCATGTAGAGCGTTCCGTCCCAGTAGCTGTTCGGGATGGGCGCCGACCAGAGCTTGTCGGCGAAGGTCTTGCCGGACGAGGACGGCAATCCGAAGGCGAGGAGAGAATCGCAGAAGCCCTGCGCATTGGCGCCGGCATTCTTCTCATGTGCGGCCCACGCGGGCGCGTACGTGTCCTTCTGCCATGAGTCGGCGGCGAAGAAATTCCAGTCCATCATGATGTTCGCGACGACGCGGATCTTGTCGACGCCCGTGCTGACCTGCTTGCTCCCGTCGTAGGCACTCTGGTCGCCAAATCCGCCATTTTCGTCTGCCCCGGCCTTGAAATAGCTGCGGGCCGCCGTCACCGAGCTGCTCCAGAAGGCCGCGTTGGCGGTGTCGACGCAAGCCCATGATTGATAGAACGCCGGCAAGACGTAAGAAGCATCGGTCTGGCCGTTGTCGCTGCCCGAATAGAACTTCACGAGGTGGTAGGTCGCGTTGAAGTCCGATGTCCGGACCAGGTTGAGAACCCACTG
>Ga0307280_10000247_pt1 | contig 10735 bp, 11 predicted proteins | sample ER_DNA_119_FD_194479 | JGI IMG/M metagenome (GOLD analysis project Ga0307280, IMG submission 194479) | Bulk soil microbial communities from the East River watershed near Crested Butte, Colorado, United States - ER_DNA_119 | ecosystem: Environmental > Terrestrial > Soil > Floodplain | place...
CGCCTGGGGCGGCATCCAGCACGGCCATCACCTGCTGGACGCCAGCATCATCATCTTCGCGAACAACGGCGGCGGCACGAACATGTCGGCGATGATCGAGTACGACCTCAACGGCCAGCAACTCAAGAAGTTCGCCCCCGGCGACTACTCCGCGAACCTCGGCGACGTCCAGCGGCTGCCCGGCGGCAACACGCTGGTCGACTTCTCGAACGCGTCCGTGATGAAGGAGATCGACGCGCAGGGCAACGTCGTCCTCCAGATCAACGGCGCCACCGGCACGCGCTTCGGCTACGCGCTCTGGCAGGAAACCCTGTACGGCCCGCCGTCCGACATTTCGCAGTAGCGTTGCGCCGCCAGGCGCGCGGGCGGACAATCGACGCGCGTGGCGCTGCCGTTCCAGAAGGGTGCCGAGCGGGCGCGCGCCGAGGCACGCGAAGCCATCCGCGATGTCGCGGCGCTCACGGAGAAGGCGCTCGCCGCGGCCCACCTGACGGGGCGAAAGGGCACAAAGAGCCGCCTCGCGTTGCAGAACGCGGCCGTCGAGCTCAAGAAACATGACGCTACCCTGACCGCCTATCTGAAGCACCTCGAACGAATCGCGCCGGCGCACACGGGCGAGGAGGAGGCGGCCATCGCGGAGCAGCGGCGGCTGCAACAGGAATGCGTCGCGGTGGCCGCGGAGGCGCTGGCGCAGCTCGAATGGAAGCGCGAAGAGGCGAGCGCGGCCAGCCATATCGGGCAGGCGGGCGAAGCGCTGACGCGAATGCGCGGCAGTGCCGCAAAGGCGGAATCCCTCTCGGCCGACGTCATCGCTCGCACGCAGGCCAAGGTGATCGCCCGACTGGACCGGGAGATGAAAGAGGTCAAGATGTGCGTCGCCGTCACCGTCGCCGACAGAAATCGCTTCGAGGCGGCGGCCGGCAAAAACGGGCCCGACGACTTCTGGGCGCAGAGGCTGCGTGCGCCCGATGCGGAGACGATGGCGCGGGTGCTGGCGGCGCAGAAGAGCGCCGTCGAGGATCTCAAGGAACAGCTGCGCGACGTCAATGACCGCGTCGAAGGCGTCAAGCGGCACGCGCGGCTCGAAGCCGCCAAGCGCCGGCTGCCGAAGTAGCCTCCGCGTCCACAGTGGACGGGCGGGCCACACGCCGCGCGCGGCCTTGTTGCGCCCGTGTGGCTGGTGGCGCCACTCGCGGGCGCGTCGCCCGCGCGTTTCGCGTCCATCGCGACGGGCACGGCGCTTGCGACTGCGGCGCGCGGAGCTCGCGTGCGCGCGGTACGCGAGACAAAGGAGATCTCATGTCATTCGTGAAAGCTGATTTTCCGATTTTCGCTTCAATCGCGACGGTCGCCCTGCTCGCGGCGTGTGACGGTTCCGCGCCGACGTCGCCGGGCGATGGTGTCCAGACCGGCGCATCGGCGCTCACCGCCGCCGATCGACTGGCCGCGTGCGCGCAGGATCCGCGCGTGGTCACCGGGCTGGCGACCCAGCAGGTGTGCGCGGGCGCGGACATCTTCTTCACCGAGACCTTCGCCGGGAACGGCCGCACCTGCGGCACCTGCCACCCCGCCAGCAACAACACCACGATCGATCCCCGCTTCGTGAGCAACCTGCACGCGAGCAACCCGAACGATCCGCTGTTCGTGTTCGAGACAAACCCGGCGCTGGCCAACCTGGAGGTCGGCGATCGGCTGTTCCAGAACGGCGTCATCCTGGAGAACGTCGACGGCTTCGAGGACGCGACGCACAAGTTCGTGCTGCGCGGCGTGCCGCACGTGCTGTCGATGAAGACCAGCGTCGCGGCCGACACGGGCGACGGCACTACCAACCCGCCGATCGAACGCACCGGCTGGGGCGGCGACGGCGCGTCGGCCGACGGATCGCTGCGCCAGTTCCTGACCGGCGCGGTCACACAGCACTACACGAAGTCGCTGGCGCGCACCGTCGGCACCGACTTCCGCCTGCCGACCTCGCAGGAGCTGGACCTGACCCTGGCGTTCCAGCAGGCGCTCGGCCGCACCAACGAGCTGGATCTCACCCAGGTCAACCTGTTCGACGCCGACGCGAACGCCGGGCGGCTGGCGTTCATGGACCCGCAGCGTGGGCGCTGCAACGTCTGCCACTTCAACGCCGGCGCCAACTCGCAGGACACGGGCAAGAATCGAAACTTCGACACCTTCACGCGCCTGACCGCGACCGCCGGCTTCACGCCGACGTTCGATGGGGTCGCGCTGCTCGACGGCGGCTTCGGCGGCAAGAACGTCGCGCACCCGAACTTCGACGCGGACAACAACGGCGTGTTCGATTCCTTCGGCAACGGGACGTTCAACACGCCGTCGCTGATCGAGGCCGCCGACACCGGCCCGTTCTTCCACAACAACTTCATCAACGTCTTCAACACCGGCAGCGACATCGAGGACTCGGTCTTCTTCTACGTCGAGCAATTCACCGGCTCGCCGGCCGACCTGGCGCTTCGCGCCCGCTTCGGCGGGACACCGATCACCCTCGCGGGGAACGACGGGTTCAACATCGGGCGCTTCCTGCGCGCGCTGAACGTGGCGTTCAACCTGGACATCGCCAAGCAGCGGCTGCGCGCCGCGCAGACCCTCTTCAACCGCTTCCGCGACACGCGCGTCGACCTGCAGATCAAGCTGATGCAGCTGGCCGTGAGCGAGCTGGACGACGCGCGCGACGTGCTCGCCACGGGCAAGGTCACGCAGCCCTTCTATCCCGTCGCCGTCGACCGCATCGACCTGGCGAAGGCGGAGATCGCGGCCGCCACCACCGCGCCGGCGTCGTCGCGCGGCGGCCGGATCTCGAACGCGATCTCGCGGGTCGAGAACGCGCGCGACCAGATCGGCGCCAACGTGAACTTCACACTCGGCGCCGGCAACCTGTTTTTCTAGACGAAAACCGCCAAGCGGGTCACGCTCCGGCCATGGTCGTGCAAGGTGCCGGAGCCGAGCTGAACTACGTGACCCGCGGCCAGGGCCCGGTCTGCCTCGTGCTGAGCAGCATCGGCACGAAGCCGTACGAGCTGCAGATGCCGCGCGCGCTGGACGAGCACCTCACGATGGCGTTCGTCGACGTGCGCGGCAGCGGGCTTTCGACCGGCGACCCCGCCAGCCTCGGGTTCGACGTGCTCGCCGACGATCTGGAGGCGATCCGCCGGGCGCTGGGCGTCCCGCGCGTCATCGTGCTCGGCCACTCGATCGTCGGCATGCTCGCCATCGAATACGCACGCCGCCGTCCCGAGACGGTGTCGCACGCGATCGTCGTCGGGACGCCGCCGAAGGGCGACATGGCCGCGCTGGTGGCGCAGTCCACCGCCTACTTCCAGGCGCACGCCTCCGACGAGCGGAAGCAGGTGCTGCGGGAGAACCTGTCGAAGCTGCCGCCCGGCACGCCGCCCGGCCAGGCGGTGTTCGCGCAGACACCGATGCGCTTCTTCGATCCGCGTTTCGACGCGCCATCCCTGTTCACCGGAGCGAATCCACGCCCCGACATCCTGATGCACCTGATGGCGACGCTGGGGCCGACCTGGGACGCGACGGCGGGCGCCGCTCTGCGCACGCCGCTGCTGATCGCGCACGGCCGTCACGACTACACCGTCCCGCACGTGCTCTGGGACGACGTGATCATCCGCCTGCCGACCGCCCGGAAGCACATCTTCGAACGCAGCGGCCATCAGCCGTTCGTCGAGGAGCCGGAACGATTCACCGCCGACGTGACCGCCTGGCTCGCCGATACGAAGGGAGATCCCTCAAGTCATTGAGCCGTCCCGTCACCCAAAGCTCACTTCAGCGGGCGAGCCTGCCCGACGGCGTCGATGGTAGGCTACCGGCCCCGTGACGCCCAAAACCAAAAAGCGAATTCGCAATCTGCTGATCGCCGGCGTCGTCGGCTTCGGCATCCTCCAGGTGTTCCCGGCCAAGCTCCTCGGCGTGCACACCGAGGACATCGGAACCAACCCGCCGAAGCGGTACACGGTGGACGCGCCGCCGGAAGTGCAGGCGATCCTGCAGCGCTCCTGCCACGACTGCCATAGCCACGAAACGAAGTGGCCGTTCTGGGCGCGCATCGCGCCGGGGTCGTGGCTCATGGCGCGCGACGTCCACAACGGGCGCAACCACCTGAACTTCTCCGAGTGGGCGGACGTCGACGAGGACGAGCGCCAGACGGACTTCGAGGAGGCCTGGGAGCAGGTCGAAGCGGGAAACATGCCGAAGTGGTTCTACGTCTACCCGCTGCACCTCGGTGCGCGCCTGTCCGACGCCGACAAGGCGGTGCTCAAGGCGTTCTTCCTGAAGCACAAGGCCGAAGGCGCGAAGCCCGAAGGCGCGAAGCCCGAAGGCGCGAAGCCCGGGAAGACCGCCAAGTAGCGTCGGGCGCGCCGGACGATGGACCAGGCCGCGATCGATGCCACCGCGCTCGCGATCGCCGACGCGCACGGCTGCCACACGGTGCTGCTCTATGGATCGCGCGCGCGCGGCGACGCCGACGACGGCAGCGACGTCGACCTCCTCTGCATCCGGGACGACGGCCTGGCGATCCGGGATTCCCGCTTCATCGACGGCGTCTATTTCGATGCCTTCATCTACCCGCAGGAAGCGCTCGCCACGCCGGACGCGGCTCTGTTGCGAATCCTCGGTGGCCAGGTGATGCGCGAGCGCGATGGCGAGGGAGCGGCTCTGCTCGACCGGGTGCGCGCGCTGTTCGACAAGGGCCCCGATCCCCTGCCCGCTGACGACCAGACCGCGCGCATCCTCTGGGCCCACAAGATGCTCGACCGCGTTCGAGACAACGACGGCGTGGAGGCGAGTCACCGCCGCCTGTCGCTGGTCGTGCAGGCGCTCGAAGACTACTTCGCCTTGCGCACGCTCTGGTTTCGGGGCCCGAAAGTGGCGTTTCCCTGGCTGCTCACCCACGACGACGCCGCTCACCAGGCCTTCGAGCTCGCGATGCAACCGGCCGCCGATCACGGTGCGCTGGTCGCGCTCGTCGACGCCGTCTACGGCCCACTGCCCGCCGCCGAGCAAGGCGGTGGCGCGTGAACGCCGTCGCGGCGCTGTTCCTGATAGCGACAGCGGCGGGCGCGGCTGCGGAGACGATTCCCGTCCCCGACGGCGCGCGCGGCATCGGCTTCGACGACATTCAGTACGCCCCGGGGTTGAAGCGCGTCCTGGTCCCGGGCGGCAGGACCGGCCGCCTGCTGGTGATCGACCCAGCGACGAACGCAGCGGCCTCGATCGTGGGCTTCAGCTCGACGGCGTCGTTCAAGGGCGGGCATGGGGACGGAACGACGTCCGCCACGGAGCTCGATGGCAACGCCGGCCTCGTCGTGGCGACCGATCGCGGCTCCCGCACGTTGAAGGTGGCCGACGCGAAGCGAAACGCGGTCGTGGGTTCTGTGAAGCTGGCCGCCGCCCCGGATTACGTGCGCGTGGTGCCGTCGGCACACGAGGTCTGGGTGACCGAACCTTCGCGCAAGCAGATCGAGGTGTTTCACGCCGGGGGTGGCGCCGAGCTGACGCACGTCACGAACATCGCCGTTCCGGACGGTCCGGAGTCGCTCGTGATCGACGCGAGCCGGCGGCGCGCCTACAGCCACACCTGGACGGACCAGAGCTTCGCGATCGATCTCGAGACGCACAAGCTGCTGTCGACGTGGCTCAATGGCTGCCGTCAATCGCGGGGCATCGCGCTCGACGAGAAGCGGGGGCTGCTCTTCGCGGGTTGCGCGGAGGGCAAGGCGACCGTCGTCGATCTGCGCACCTCGAAGGTCGTCTCGACAGCAGAGGCGGGCGCGGACATCGACAGCATCGCCTTTGCCGCCACGCTCGGTCACCTCTACGTGCCGGGCGGCGGCAGCGCCGACCTGTCGATCTTCGGCGTCTCGTCCGGCGGCAAGCTGACGTTGCTGGGCAAGGCGGCGACGGCGGCCGACGCGCACACCGTGGCGTTCGATCCCGGGACACGCAGGTTGTTCGTGGGCGCGCCCGCGCGCGGCACGGTCCTGGTGATCCCCGATCCGTTCCCGTCCAGCCTCGAATGAGGCGCCTGCCCGAACGCCAGGGTCCGGGCTAGTCGATCGGCCCCCCGCGCAGCCGCTCCGACTCGACCAGGTCTGCGATCGCCAGCACGACGCCGAGCGGCGGATCGACGAAGCGCAGGCCCATGCCGGCCGGCCGGCGGTCGTCCGGGCTGGCCGGGGTCGGGCGCGTCCAGCGCACCTCGGCGCGCACGGCCAGCGGCCCGCGGTCGCCCGGAAAGGCGAGCATCAGCATCAGGCGCTCGCCGACGGCGATGATCTCCGGCGTCGCGACGAACACGCCGTCCGGGCTGATGTTGTGCGTGACGCCCGGCAGCGGCCCGTCCACGCCGTGCAGATCGACGGCGATCTCGACGCCCGCCCGGCCCGAACGCAGCGCCCGCTGCCGGATCTGGTCGCCGGGATGAGGCTCGATGGTTCCCAAGCTCATTTTTATGTGCCCTCCAGGAGCTTGGTGGACGGCCCCCCGGCGGAGGTTAGGTCCCGAGCTCGGGGGCCCCCGGGATCGCCCATTCCGGCAGGCCGTTGACGCGCGCGTCGTGCTCGACGGCGCGGGCAGCCGCCTCGAACGGGTTGCCGCGGTAGCCGCGGGCGACGTGCTGCGCCAGGTAGCTCACCCAGAACACGATCCAGAACGGGTGCGCTTCGTCCTGCTCGACATGCACGAATTCGTGGACGCGCGTGTAGGGATCCGGCGCGCGCGTGTTCCAGTAGAAGATCACACACGCGAACGGCAGCGGCAGAACGAAGGCGGCCCAGTTCCGGCGCGCGAACCAGCGCCCCACCGGACCGCCCACCGCCAGCTCGATCACCTTCTTCCGGGTGGGCGGTTGGCGCAGGCGAAGGTGTGACAGCACCGACCAATCCTGGCCGAGTTCGGCGGCGCGCGCGCGCACTTTCGGATCTCTGCCCTGCTCTCAAGGGTTCGAGTCGCCCTGCACTGCACGTCCGAGCACGCTCCCGAGGGCGGTCAGCAACCGCTCCCGATCGGCAGCGGGACGGGCGGCGAGACGAACGTGGTCCGGCAAACCGAAGGATGCGCAGTCTCGCACCAGGATTCCGTGCCGCCGAAGCAAGGGCGCACGCACACTCCGGGCGTCTCCCACGCGCAACAGAGTGAAGACGGTCGACGAGGGAAGCGGTGAGAGCCCGAGGGTGCGCAGCCCGCCGCCGAGCGCCGCTTGGTCACCGAGAAGGCGATCGCGGCTCTCGGCGACGAATCCCTGCTCGCCGGCTGCGGCGATCGCCGCCGCCTGAGTGACGGCGCCCGTGCTCCAGGCCGGCCGCATCCCCTGCAGTCTCATCGCGAGCGCGGGCGCCGCGATGGCGGCGCCGACGCGCGCACCGGGGATCCCGTGGTCTTTCGTCAGGGAACGAACGCGCACGGCGTTGGCGGGTAGGCCGACGGCCGCGTCTTCGTGACGCTCGCTGAGTGAAAGGAAGGACTGATCAACCACGAACAGCGAGTCGGCACAGCGTCGGACCACCGAGGCGATCTCCGAGATCGGCCAGGCGAGGCCCGTTGGGTTGTTCGGCGCGCAGAGATAGACCAGGCGCGCCTGGTGGTTCAGCACTGTGTCGACGAGGCGCGCCGGGTCGTGAAGGAACGATTCGTATTCGGTCGACCTGACCTCATGCACGACGGCGCCGCCCGCTTCCGCGGCGGCACGAGCTTCGGAGAATGTTGGCTCCGCGAGCACGACGGCCTCCCCCGCGCGCACGGTGGCGCGGGAGATGGTCCACAGCAGGTCGGCCGCACCGGCGCCGAGCACCACGGTTCCCGGATCGACGTCCCAGACACGAGCCAGCGCGGCGCGGGCCAGGGCAGCGGTCGGATCGGGGTAGCGCTCGATCGCGGCGTTCCGAATGGCGTCGCGCATGAACGCCGTCGGCCCGTAAGGATTCACGTTCACGCTGAAGTCGAGGAGAGCCCCCGGCTCGACCCCGGCCGCGCGCAACTCCTCGAGATCCGCGCCGCCGTGCGTGCGTCCGCCGACGTCATCGGCCATCACGCCCTCCGTTCGAGCGCGACCGCGAGGAGGAGCGCGGCGGCCAGCGCGGCCGCGCAGGCCACGATGCGCCACGCGCGGTCGATGTCGTGCGCCGTCGGCGACGGGTCGCCCTCCCCCAGGCGGTAGTGCCCGGTCTTGGAAAGAGAGACGCCGAGGAGGCCCGCGATCGCCGCCATCGGCCACCCGGCGTTGGGGCTGGTCGTCGCGCCGCGATCCCGGCGCAGGACGCGGAAGCCGCCCGCGAAGTCCGCCTTCATCACGACGCCCGCGGCCAGGAGGAGGACCGCGGTGAGGCGCGCCGGGATCAGGTTCAGGAGATCGTCCAAGCGGGCGGCGGCCTTGCCGAGGTACTCGTAGCGGCCGCGGTAGCCGATCATCGCATCCAACGTGTTCACGGCGCGATAGACCACGGCTCCCGGCAGTCCGAAGACGGCGTACGCGAGCAGCGGCGCGACGAAGCTGTCCGACAGGTTCTCCGCCAGGGATTCGATGGTCGCGGCCGCGAGGTCGGATCGATCGAGCAAGGCGGCGTCGCGGCTGCAAAGGGCGGAAAGAGCCTGCCGCGCATCGCCCAGTCGCCCGGCCGCGAGCGCGGCGCGCATCGCACGGCCGGCGGCGCCCAGGCCTTTGAGTGCGAACATGCACGTCAGCACGGCGGCACCCGACCAGAACGCCAGCGTCGGCGTCGCCGCCGTGGCCCATGCCAGGACGAAGAGCGATCCGACGCACGTTCCGCAGACGCCGACCACGATGAGGGCTCCCGCCATGAGCTGCCGCCGCGGCCCCGTTACTGGCGCGCGCCGGACGAGCGCGCTGGCCAGGCGGCCCATCCAGGCGACGGGATGCGCGGCGTTCGGCGGATCGCCGAACACGATGTCGGCCGCAACCGCAACGGCGAGCATCTTCGCGTCAGGCGCGAGGACGAGAAGAGAAAGGGGCGCGCTCAAGGCGTCGTATCAACCTCGAGACTCGGGGGTCGCGTCAAGGGCCGAGCAAAGGGCCGCGCGGCAATCCGAGACGCTCGAGCGCGAGTCCCATGTCGTCCGGCATGGGCGCCGTGATCGCCAAGCGCGCGCCGGAGACCGGGTGGTCGAACGCGATGGCGTACGCGTGAAGCGCGAGCCGGCGAAGATCGTAGGTCGCCCGGTAGTGGCGATTGATCTCACCGGAGCCGTAGTTGACGTCGCCCACCAGCGGATGCCCGAGATGGCGCAGGTGCCGACGGATCTGATGTGCGCGCCCGGTTTCCGGGATCGCGAGGACGAGCGAACAGCGATCGACGGTCGATCCCGTGACCAGGGAGAAGTGCGTGACGGCGCGGACGCGCGCGCCGGTTCCGCTCGTGGAGAGCGTGTAGTCGATCGTTCCGGAATCGGCCGGCGTCCCACGAACGAGGGCGAGATACCGCTTGTCGACCTGACGCGATTCGAACCCTTGCGAGAGCGTGGCCGCTGCCTCCCGCGTCCGCGCGAAGACCAGCACGCCGCTCGTGCCGCGGTCGAGTCGGTGCACCGGGTACACATGCGTCCCGATCGCGTCGCGGACGCGAAACATCGCCACGTCGTCGTCGTTCGCCCATCCCCGGTGAACGAGCAGCCCCGACGGCTTGTTGACGACCACCACGGCGGCGTCCACGAAAAGGATCTCGATCTCGTTCATGCCTGTCACTGCTTGACAGAGAACGGGCGTTACGACAATCCTGCCCTCGTGATGGTGTCCCGGGTTTCGGCCCGGGGCTTAAAAGGGAACCCGGTGAAAATCCGGGGCTGCCCCGCAGCGGTAAGCGAGAACGAAGCCCACGACAAGCACTGACCCCTCGGGGTTGGGAAGCGGTGGGCGGCGGAAAGCGGCGAAAGCCGAAGCGCTCGCGAGCCCGAAGACCTGCCAGCATCCGACGCCGGGGAGAAATCCGGCGGCGGTTCGACCTGGAGCCTCGCGGGAGGCGGGTAGGTCCGAGCTGGCGTGAGTGAGTCGACGCCCGTCCGGTTTCCGACCCGTCATCCGTCGAGAGCTCCAGTAGCCCGCGGGGGCGATAGGTCGGTCCGACGGTCCCGGAAGGGATCCTGGGCGCGCGCGCTCAGGAAACATCGGCTGGCGTTCAACCTCGCGGTTCACCGCGGATTCGTCCGCGGGCAACCACACACGAGGAGACGGTAGATGCTGGAGCGAATCGAGGCAGGCCGCGTGACCGAGACGCCGCTCATGGACATGGTTTTCCCGACCCTTCGCGCCGAGGCCATCTGATGTCCGTCCTTGCGACGTGCCTCGGTTATCCCCGCGTTGGCGCCGGGCGCGAGCTCAAGAAGGCCCTGGAGGGCTTCTGGGCGAAGACGGTCTCACGAGAGCAGCTGGAAGAGACCGGCCGCGAGCTTCGACGCCGGCACTGGTCGGCCATGAAGGCGGCCGGCATCGACCAGGTCCCCACCAACGACTTCTCGTATTACGACCACGTGCTCGATACAGCCTTGATGGTGGGGGCTGTTCCGGCGCGCTATCGCTCCGTCGCGGATCCGCTGGCTCGCTTGTTCTCCATGGCGCGCGGGCTCCAAGACCCCGGCGCGGGCGTGGACGTACCCGCGCTGGAGATGACGAAGTGGTTCGACACGAATTACCACTACATCGTGCCCGAGCTGCAGGTCGAACAGACCTTCCAGCTGGACCCGAGCCGGA
>Ga0307280_10000249_pt1 | contig 10730 bp, 10 predicted proteins | sample ER_DNA_119_FD_194479 | JGI IMG/M metagenome (GOLD analysis project Ga0307280, IMG submission 194479) | Bulk soil microbial communities from the East River watershed near Crested Butte, Colorado, United States - ER_DNA_119 | ecosystem: Environmental > Terrestrial > Soil > Floodplain | place...
GTCCAAAGTCGGGTATTCGACCAGCTGCCGGGCGCATTCGACCTGCTGCCGGGCGCAATGGAACCGGGCGTTCACTGCGTCAGAACGCACTGGATCCGGGGTTTCATGGCGTTCCAGTTGGCGCGGCGCACCCGGACGGCGATGCTGATGGTGCCAGTGTGACCCGAGTCCGTGTACGCGCCCTAGCCGCCGGTGCCGGTGCCGGTGGCGGAGATCACGGCGCCCACGATGGACAGCACGATGAGGATGCCCCAGAAGATAACCGCCATGTAACCGAGGACCAGGCCGCTGGTCGCCAGCCCGTCGCCGCGCTGCCCGGTCTGCCGCATCTCGCGCTTGGCCATGTGCCCGCAGATGATCGCCGGGATGGCGGTCAGGCCCATGGTGAAGAACTCGGCCACGCCCAGCACCAGCGACGCCCGGGCTAGCGAGTTGGTGCTGACAGGCGGCTGGTACAGCGGCATGGGATAGACCGTGGGTATGGCCCCCGCGGGCAGGTCGGCGGTGAGCGCGGCCAGCTCGGCGTACGTCCGCGAGGTGTAGGCCCGGTTCATCCGCTCGTTGTACTCGTCCTGGGTCAGGCGGCCCTCGGCGAAGCCGGCCTTCAGCACGTCGACCGCGCGTTCCCGGTCCGCCGAGGCCGCGCGCATGGCCGGGTTCATAGCCGGGTTCATCCGGGCCTGCATCTGATACCCGCCCGCCGGAACCTGGAATCCGCCCGGCGGAACGGGGTAACCACCCGGCGGCACCTGGTAACCCGCCGGCGGAACCTGGTAACCGTACGGCGCGACGGGCGGCACGTACGGTACCGGAGGGACCTGCGGTGCCGCGGGAGGGACGTACGGTGCGGCGGGCGGGCCGTAAGGCGTGGCAGGCGGGACATAGGGCGTCGTCGGCGGAACCTGGGCGGCCGTCGGCGGGCCGTCGTCGGCAGCAGCCGACTCGGTGGGGGCGGCCTGCCAGTTATCCCTGGGGTACTGCGCCCCTTGGGATTGGGCCGGCCATTCCGACTCGTTCTCTGCCAACGGTGCCTCCCGTAGACGGGACCCTAGTGCCACGTGCCTGCCGGAAACGCGACTCTTTCAGTCTAAGCGCGCGAATCGCCAAACTGCTTCCCGTGCTGTCGCGCCGATCTTGCCGGGTAGCGTAACGGCATGCCTGGCACCCTCCCCGACGGCGAGCCGGTCCCCGCCTCGGGGACGCTGCCCGACGGCGCGCGGGCCGGCCTGGGCGAGCGACCGTTCGGCCTCTACGTCCACGTGCCGTTCTGCACCACCCGGTGCGGCTACTGCGACTTCAACACCTATACCGCGGCTGAACTCGGTGCCGGGCCCGGCACGACGTCACCCGGCAGCTATCCAGACCAGGCCATCGCCGAGATCAGGTTCGCCCGCCGGGTGCTCGCCGGTGCCGAGGCCAGTGCTGAGGCCGGTGCTGGGCACGGCGTGAACCTCCCGGTCAGCACGGTGTTCTTCGGCGGCGGGACGCCCACCCTGCTGCCGCCGTCTGCGCTGGGCGCCATCCTGCGGGCCATCGACGCCGAGTTCGGCCTGGCGCCCGGCGCCGAAGTGACCACTGAGGCGAACCCGGAGAGCGTCGACCAGGCCAGCCTGAGCGAGCTGCGGTCGCAGGGGCTGACCCGGATCTCGTTCGGTATGCAGAGCGCGGTACCTGCGGTGCTCGCCGTGCTTGACCGGGTGCACCGTCCCGGCCGGCCGGCCCAGTGTGCCGCGTGGGCCCGCGCGGCCGGATTCGAGCACGTCAGCCTGGATCTGATCTACGGGACACCGGGAGAGTCGGACACGGATTGGCGACGCTCGCTGGACGCGGCCGTGGCCGCCGCGCCCGACCACGTGTCCGCGTACGCGCTCACCGTGGAGACCGGCACGCGGCTGGCGGCGCGAGTCCGCCGCGGCGAGCTCGACCCACCAGACGACGACGTGCTCGCCGACCGCTACGCAGCCGCGGACGAGATCCTCGGCGCGGCGGGCTACGGCTGGTACGAGATCTCCAACTGGGCGGTTTCCCGAACATCAAGGTGCGCGCACAACATGCTGTACTGGACCGGCGGCGACTGGTGGGGGATCGGGCCCGGGGCGCACAGTCACGTCGGCGGGACCCGGTGGTGGAACGTCCGGCACCCGGCCGCCTACGCCGCGCGGATCGCCGCCGGGGCCAGCCCCGGCCAGGCCAGGGAGGTCCTGTCCGAGGCCGAACGGCAGCTGGAGCGCGTCATGCTGCTCACCCGCCTCGCCGACGGCTGCCCAACCGCGGTGTTCGGCCCGGCCGGCCAGGCGAACGCGGCGCAGGTGGTCGCCGACGGCCTGGCCGACGCCGCCGCCCTGGCCCGCGGCCGGATCGTGCTGACCCGCCGCGGCCGCCTGCTGGCCGACGCCGTGGCGCAGAAGCTGACCGAACCCTGACCGAACCCCCGATGGACCTCAGCTCACGATGTGCGCGCAGATCCAGTCGGGCGCCTCAGACCGCTCGCCGCGGTTCGCCGCGATCGCGCCCCTGATGAGGTACCGCAGCGCCGACGCCCAGATAGCCAGGCCGACCGGGAGCACCACGATGAGGGCGACGGTGGCGCTGTCCAGCATGAGCAGCCCGCCGAGGATGAGGCAGCACAATCCGTACAGCGCGGCGGTCAGCGACAGGTTCACCGCGGTGGCCGCGTGATACCGCATGAACGTCGACCGCCGTGACCGGAGCACGTAGACGGCCAGCGGGATGACCGGGCCAAGGAAGATCGCCCCCAGGTAGCCGAACGTCGCCGGCACAATGTCGCCGTCCCGCTCGAGATCTGCCGTCACAGCTATGCGCTCCCCGGCGTGGTGACGAAATCGATCAGCTCCTCGACCCGGCCCAGCAATTCCGGCTCGAGGTCGGTGTAACTGCTCACCGAGCGCAAGATGCGCTGCCAGGCCGCGGGCACCTCCGGCGGCCAGCCGATGGCGTACAGCACGCCTTCCTTCCACGGCTGCCCGCGCGGGACATCAGGCCAGGCGGCGATGCCGACCGCCGAGGGCCGCACCGCGGCCCAGATGTCGATGAACGGGTGCCCGACGATCAGGACGTCGGGAGATCGCACGCTGGCCGCGATCTTCGTCTCCTTGGAGCCCGCCACCAGGTGGTCTACCAGCACGCCGAGGCGGCGTCCCGGCGCGGGGGAGAAGTTCCTGACGATGACGGGCAGGTCGTCGATGCCTTCCAGGTACTCCACCACGACGCCGACGTCGCGCAGGTCGTCGCCCCAGATCTTCTCCACCAGCTCGGCATCGTGCTTGCCCTCGACGTAGATCCGGCTGGCCCGGGCCACCTTGGCCCGGGCCCTTTCCGCCGCGTGCGCGGCCACCGAGCCCGAGGCGGTCAGGGTGTTGGCCGGGGCGGACGGGGCTGCCGGTGCGGGCGGGACGAGAGTGACCGGTTGGCCCTCGAGCAGGAAGGCGGCCGGGGCCAGCGGGAAGACCCGGCGCTTGCCGTGCCGGTCCTCCAGCGTCACGGCGCCCTTCTCGTAGCCGACCACCGCGCCGCAGAAGCGGCCCTCGGAGTCCTCGACCACCAGGCCGCTCTCGGCCGCCACCGTCGGTACCTCGCGCCGGCCACCTCGCCGGCGTCCCGTCCCGCCGGCCAGCACGTCAGCGCCGTATTGCCTGCTCCGCACGGTATCTCCTCCGCTCGTACTCCTCAGCCGGGCCGCGGGCGTAGCCGTACCTGCGGGCCAGCGTACCCAGCGGATCCCGGCCGGGACGCCGCCAACACGCGCTATCGCGGCCCGGGCCGGCCGGGCTACCATTTTGCTGTGGGCCATACCCAGAGCGGCGTTACCGAGAGCCTGGCCCGGGTATGGCCAGGTACCCGTTCGCCTTGCTGTCACGCGCCGGGAACTTGCTAGACGCACTAGACTTAGCACTCGGGACCTATGAGTGCCAAGGAGGTGAACGCGTGCTCGACGACCGGAAACTGACGGTGCTCCGTGCGATCGTCGAAGACTACGTGTCCACCACTGAACCGGTGGGATCCAAGTCGCTTGTCGACCGGCATCACTTCGACGTGTCGCCCGCGACCATCAGGAACGACATGGCAGTACTCGAGGAGCAGGGTTTCATCGCGCAGCCGCACACCAGCGCCGGGCGGATACCGACGGACAAGGGCTATCGGCTCTTCGTCGACCGGCTGTCCAGCGTCAAGCCGCTGTCGGCGGCCGAGCGGCGCGCCATCGAGACGTTCCTGGCGGGTGCGTACAACCTCGACGACGTGGTGATGCGCACGGTGCGGCTGCTGGTCCAGCTGACCCGCCAGGTGGCCGTGGTGCAGTACCCGTCGCTGACTAGGTCCGCGATCAGGCACATCGAACTGGTTCCGCTCACCCCGCAGAAGCTGCTGCTGGTCCTCATCACCGACACGGGCCGGGTCGAGCAGTGCACCGTCGACCTGCCCGACCCCTGGGACGACGCCTCGGTATCCCACGTGCGCGCGGTCGTGAACACCTGCCTGGGCGGACATAAGCTGTCAGACGCCGCCGCGATGGTCAGCGACCTCGCCGAGCGGATCCCGGCCGGGGAGCGGACGAACGCCAACGCCGTGCTCGCCGTGCTGCTGGCCAGCCTGGTCGAGCGGAACGAGGAAAAGATTGTCTTCGCCGGAGCCGCTAACCTGGCCGCGCACGATTTCAGCAAGGGGTTGCGGGAAGTGCTTGAGGCCCTGGAAGAACAGGTGGTGCTGATGCGGCTGCTCGGGGAGGCGACCGAGCCCGCCATCCTGACCGTCAGGATCGGCGCGGAGAACGAGGTCGCGGGCCTGCATTCCGCGTCCGTCGTGTCCACGTGGTACGGGAACGCGGATCAGCCGCTGGCCAAGCTCGGCGTGCTGGGGCCGACCCGGATGGACTATCCCGGCACGATGGGCGCGGTCGGCGCGGTTGCCCGCTACGTCGGCCAGATCCTGGCGGAGTCCTAGTGGCCGCCGACTACTACGCGCTGCTCAAGATCCGCCGCGACGCGACCCAGGACGAGGTCAAGCGGGCCTACCGGCGGCTGGCCCGCGAGCTGCACCCGGACGTGAACCCCGACCCGGAGACGCAGGAGCGGTTCAAGGAGATCACCCAGGCGTACGAGGTGCTGTCCGACACCGACAAGCGCCGGATGTACGACATGGGCGTGGACCCGTTCGCGGCGAGCACGGCGGGCGCCGGCGCCGGCCCGTTCGGCGCGGGGTTCAACCCGCTGAACGACCTGCTCGACCAGTTCTTCGGCGCGGCCGGCGGCGGCGCCACGAGCCGCGGGCCGCGCAGCCGCGCGCAGCGCGGCCGCAACGCGACGATCAGGATCGAGCTGGAGCTCGCTGAGTGCTCGTTCGGCGCCACCAGGGAACTGACCGTGGACACGGCTGTGGTCTGCCCCACCTGCTCCGGTGAGGGAACCGCGCCGGGCACCCACCCGCAGACCTGTGACATCTGCGGCGGCCGCGGCGAGGTGAGCCAGGTCACCCGCTCGTTCATCGGCCAGGTGATGATGGCCCGGGTCTGCCCGGGCTGCGGCGGGTACGGCACCGTGCTGGTCCGGCCCTGCCCGGAGTGCGACGGCGACGGCCGGGTGCGGACCAGGCGGACGATCAAGGTGCGGATTCCGGCCGGGGTCGAGGACGGCACGCACATCCAGCTGGCCGGCGAGGGCGAGGTCGGCCCGGGCGGCGGTCCGCCGGGCGACCTGTTCCTCGAGATCGTGCAGCGCCCGCACGCGATCTTCGAGCGTCAGGGTGACGACCTGCACTGCACAGTGACGATCCCGATGGTGGCGGCCGCGCTGGGTGCCACGCTGTCGGTGGAGAGCCTGGATGGCCCCGCCGATATCGACATCCGGCCAGGCACCCAATCCGGGCAGGTCCTCCCGCTCTACGGCCAGGGCGTCAGGCACCTGAACGGCAACGGCCGGGGCGACCTGGTCATTCACGTGACCGTGGAGACGCCGGTCAAGCTGGACGCCGAGCAGGAGAAGCTGCTGCGCGATCTGGCCAAGCTGCGCGGCGAGGAAGCGCCGCCCGGCCGGTTCGCCCCGGGCCAGCAGGGGTTCTTCTCGCGGCTGCGCGACGCCTTTAACGGCCGCTGAGCCGCTGTCTGAGGCATGAGGCACTAGGTGCAGCCGCCCGTCTTCCTGGCCGACCGCGCGGCGCTGGGATCTGACGTCGTGCTCTTGTCCGGTGCCGAGGGCCGGCATGCGGCCACCGTGCGCAGGCTGCGCCCGGGCGAGCGTGCCGATGTGACCGATGGGGCCGGCCTAGTGACCGAGTGCGTGGTGGCCGGGCCCGCCGAGGGCGGCCTCGAGCTCATCGTGCAGGCCCGGCGCGAGGTGCCCCGTCCCGACCCCGCGATCACCGTCGTCCAGGCCATCCCCAAGGGTGACCGGGGCGAGCTGGCCGTCGAGGAGATGACCGAGGTCGGCGTGGACCGGATCGTGCCGTGGGCCGCCGCCCGCTGCGTGCCGGTGTGGCAGGGCGCGCGCGGAGAGCGCTCGCTGGCCAGGTGGCGGCTGACCGCGCGCGAGGCCGCTAAGCAGTCCCGCCGCGCCTGGATACCCGAGATCACCCCCGTCGCTTCGGCCGGCCAGGTGGCCGAGCTGATCGGGAAGGCAGCGTGCGCGATGGTGCTCGAGCCGGACGCCGCGGCCAGCCTCGGCCGCCTCAGCCTGCCGGAATCCGGGGATCTGCTGGTCGTGGTGGGCCCGGAGGGCGGGATCACCGGCGAGGAGGGCACTGCCTTCGGGGCGGCCGGAGCCATTGCCTGCCGCCTGGGGCCCACGGTGCTGCGGACCTCGACCGCCGGGACGGTGGCCGCCGCGATCCTGCTCACCCGGTCAGGCCGCTGGTCTTAGTGACCTTACCCCGGGGTCGGGGTCACGGAGGTCGGGGTCACGTTGCCGGTCGATCCGGTGCCGCCCGTCACCGTGCCGCCCGTCACCGTGCTGGCCGGTGCGTTGTCGGCCGGTGCGTTGCCGCCCGTGCCGGTGTTGGTCGATCCGGTGTTGGTCGATCCCATGGCCGGGCCGCCCGACGCCGTGTCGGTCGGGCTGGTGCTGGCACCGCCCGAACCTGGCGAACTCGACGCCGGCGTCGCCGGCGTCGAGGAACCGTTGCCCGGTGTCGACGAGGACGCGGGCGCCTTGGGTTTAGCCGTCTTGGACGGTTTGGCGGTGCCAGCCGGGCACGGTGTCGCGGTCGCCTTGGCGGACGCCTTGCCGCTCTTGCCTCTGGTGCTGGCCTTCGCCGAAGCCGTCGAGCTGGCGGTGCTCGCGGCGGTGGCGGTCACGGTCCCGGTCTCCGGGGCGGTTGTGGTCGTGGTGCCGGCCGGGCTGGTGGTGCCGTCGCCCGGGCCGTCGCTCGTCCCGTTGTCCGTGGCGCTGTCGGACGGATTGCTCACTGAGCTCGCCGGGGTGTCGCTCGGCGTCGCCGACGTCGTCGGCTTGGCCTGCTTGGCCGGGGCGGACGACGCCGAACCAGACCTGCACGCGATCGCCGGCACGCCGCTCTGGCCGGCCGAGGTGCCGCCCCCGGCGCCGCCGGCCGCCGAGCCGATCTGAGTACCGGCTCCGTTCGTGTTCGGAGCCCCGCCGCCGGTGCTGGAACTGGAGATCCCCACCGCGGAGCCGAGCTGGACGAACGCCTCGCGCAGCGGGGGCACCGCCAGCGCGACACCGATGGCGAACACGACGCAGGCAGCCGCCAGGGCCGGGCGGAGCAGCCCGTACCGCCAGTCCCGCTGCTGCGGCGCGTGGCCGCCGCCCTCCTGCTGGCCGCTGCCCTCCTGCTGGCCGCCGCGCGCCGCGTTCCAGCGGCGGACCAGGTCAGCCAGGAACCCGCCGTGCGCCGCCGAATGCTTGCTGGCGTAGGCCGGGCCCGACCGCACCCGGGCGCGGATCCGCTCCAGCCCGTCGGATCGCGGTTCGAGCTGGTCCGCGGCAGCGTGCAGCTCGCGTCGCAGGAACTCGGCGAATTCGGGTCCTTGCGGCGGTATGCCGTCGTGTCCGGGTCTCGTCATTACTCCTGCTCCAGGGCCGCGCGCAGGGCGGTCATGCCGCGGGCGGTGTGGCTTTTGACCGCGCCGCGGCTGATCCCCATCGCGGTGGCGATCTCTGCCTCGGACAGGTCAGCGTAGTACCGCAGCACGAGCGCCTCGCGCTGCCGGTCCGGCAGGCCGCGCAGCGCGGCCACCACCGCGGAGCGCTCCAGCAGGACCAGCGCGCCGTGCTCGGCGCTGGGCATGTCCGGCGGGGCCTTCTGCAGGTTCTTATCCACCACGGTGCGGTGCCGCAGCACCGACCGGGACCGGTTCACCACCGCCTGCCGCAGGTACGCCAGCGCCTTCTCGGCGTCGCGGAGCCGCTGCCAGCCGCCGTGCATGGCCACGAAGGAGTCCTGCACGACCTCCTCGGCCGTCGGCGTGTCCCGCACCAGCAGCGCCGCCAGCCGCACCAAAGCCCGGTAGTGCAGCGAATAAAGCTCGGTGACCGCACGGTCCGCGCTCCATGCCGCGCGCGCCGTTGAAGAGGCCATGAAGGCATCTGGCACGATGCCACCACTAGCCACCAGGGTTTCGGTCACATTGGTTGGACGCGGTGCCCCGTCTTCAGGTTCACTCCCCATCGGGGAGCTTCCGTGCCGCGGCAGGTGTCGCGCGGGACCACGGTCTCCGGTCCTTCATCCCCAGCTCTCCCACCCATCTGACCGTCGGTCGCGTGGCCGTGATTGGCAAACCGCCCGGCTAGCTGCCTGGATGACGGCCAGCCGTAACCCGTGCGGGGCACCGGGCCGGGCCCGGCGACGACTCTCGGGCAGGGTCGCCCGACACGATGTGGGGAATGCCAAAACTCAAGAATATCCATTGCGGGCGAGGATGCGACAGCACTTGCAGGGATCTTCACGATAACAACGGATCGCGACACGGTCACCCAGCAGCACCCCGATATAGCCGTAATTGTGCCCAGGCAGGTATTGCCGGGACCGCTGCGGCGGGCCGCGAGCAGGCCGGAGGATGAGCCATAAGCGTGCCCCCGAAGGCTCTAGGATCTTCCTGTGGCTGAATGCTTGTTCTGCGCCATCGTGGCCGGGGAAATCCCCGCCACCACGGTGCTTGAAACGGACCGGGTCCTGGCCTTCCGCGATATCAATCCGCAGGCCCCGACGCACGTCCTGGTCATACCCAAGACGCACTACCCCGACGTGGCGGCGCTCGCCGCCGCCGACGCCGCGCTGCTCGGTGAGGTGATCGGCGCGGTGCAGCAGGTCGCGGCGGCCGACGCCGTCGCCGAGACCGGTTACCGGGTCGTCTTCAACACCGGTGCCGAGGCCGGCCAGACCGTCCCGCACGTCCACGCGCACCTCCTCGGCGGCCGGTCCCTGACCTGGCCCCCCGGATGACCGGCCCGGGCCCGGCCCGACTCGCCCCGGACGCCTGTGATCCCGGATAACATGGTGCTCAATACGCTCGGGGGGCGGTCCTCCGGGTCTGCGAGAGCATCGAATTGACAGACATCAGAAACGATGACCTGAACGCCAGCAGCGCACCCAACGGCGACGGGCAACGAGAACCCAAAGGCGAACCACGATCTCAGGTGAAGATCGTGATCCCCGCCGATCATTCGATGGTCAGCTTGCTCGGTTCCGGGGACGAGCTGCTGCACGTGATTGAGCGAGAATTCGACGCCGACATCCACGTCCGGGGCAACGAGATCACCGCGACCGGGAACCCGGCCGAGACCTCCCTGGTTACCGCGCTCTTCAACGAGCTGGTCGAGCTGCTGCGCAAGGGCACCGACCTGACCGCGGACGCGGTCGAGCGGACAGCGGCCATGCTCCGCGCCGAGCGCGGCGTCCGCCCGGCGGACGTGCTCACGGTCGGCATCCTGTCCGCCCGCGGCCGGACCATCCGGCCCAAGACACTGAACCAGAAGCGGTACGCGGACGCGATCGACAAGCACACGATCGTGTTCGCCATCGGCCCGGCCGGCACCGGCAAGACCTACCTGGCCATGGCCAAGGCGGTCAAGGCCCTGCAGGCCAAGGAGGTCAACCGGATCATCCTGACCCGGCCCGCGGTGGAGGCGGGGGAGCGACTGGGGTTCCTGCCCGGCACCCTGTACGAGAAGATCGACCCGTACCTGCGCCCCCTCTACGACGCCCTGCACGACATGCTCGACCCCGACTCGATCCCGCGCCTGATGACGGCCGGCACCATCGAGATCGCGCCCCTGGCGTACATGCGGGGAAGAGCGCAACCGGTTGCCACCCCGGTACTGACCCCGGACGGCTACCGGCCGATCGGGGAACTCACCGTCGGTGACCTGGTCATCGGGTCCAACGGCGAGCCCACTCCCGTCATCGGCGTGTACCCGCAAGGGGACAAGGACATTTACCGGGTCACCACCCAGGACGGCGCCTCGACCCTCGCCTCCGGTGATCACCTGTGGGCCGTGGCCACTCGCGACGATCGTCGCCGGGGCAAGCCGTTCCGGGTCCTCACCACCCTGGAAATGATCGGGAACCTCCGCAGCGCCCACAGCCACCGATACGAGCTACCCCTGCACAGCGCCCCCGTGCGCTTCCCCTACCGGGAAATCCCGGTGGATCCGTACGCACTCGGGCTGCTCCTCGGCGACGGCTGCCTGACCGGGACCACCACCCCGGCCTTCGCCACCGGCGATCCCGAACTCGCCCGGGAGCTGCAGCTGCGCCTGCCC
>Ga0307280_10000250_pt1 | contig 10694 bp, 8 predicted proteins | sample ER_DNA_119_FD_194479 | JGI IMG/M metagenome (GOLD analysis project Ga0307280, IMG submission 194479) | Bulk soil microbial communities from the East River watershed near Crested Butte, Colorado, United States - ER_DNA_119 | ecosystem: Environmental > Terrestrial > Soil > Floodplain | place: USA...
AGCCACGTCGACGCGCACGCCAGCGCGAAGAACGCGGCGGTTCCGCCGGTGTCGGCCGTCGCAGACGCTGTCCCGGACGCTTGCACCCGCCTACAGACACCGCCAGGGGGCGCAGGTTCCCGCGGTGGTAGATTCCGTCGCGCGAATGCTTGCGACCGCCGCCTTCGCGCTGGGCCTCTTCGCGGCGCAGGCCGAGGTGCCTGCCCCCGCGCCCGCCGTCGCGAACCTCCGGTTCGAGACGAAGGACGGAACGCTTTACGTGCGTCGCGGGAAGGTGCGCGCGGCGATCGACGTCGAGGACGCGCAGCCGGACATGTATCCGGATCTCGAATTGGGGGTGACCGCGAAGGCCGACGGCACGAGCTGGACGTTGAAGGTGGACACGAACTGCCAGGGCGAGAAGACGCTGCGCTTCTCGACGGCGGCGCTGGAAGCGCGGCTGGAGAGCGCGGCCGCGTCGGCGCTCGCGCGCCACAAGCAGTGGGACGCCGCCGCGTCCGGCTTCGCGCGTGCCGTGGCGCTCGACGGCGGCTACGCGAAGGCAGCCACCGATCTCGCCATCGCCCAGTTGCGCGGCGGCCACCGGCCCGACGCGATCGCGACGCTGGTCGCAGCGGCGGCGCGCGATCGGGTGTGGGTCGTCGGACGCGTGGCGCTCGATCGCCAGCTCGCGCCCATCGCGCCGGCGCCCGAGCTGCGCGCGCTCGCGGCGCGAACACCCGGGCACGCCACGCTGGCGAAGCTGCAGAAGGCGGGCGTCGCGTTCTCGGCCGACGGTGGGCTGGTCGCGTGGGATCGCATCGTCGGGAACGCGATGACCGAAGACCCGGACCGGATGGAGCTGCGCGTGGTCGACGTCGCGACGGGCCGGCTGATGGCGCGCTTTCCCCATCGCGATCACGACGAGGAAGGCGTCGATCGCGCCCTGGCCGATCTCGGGTTCGAGGTCGAGAAGGTCCGCTCGCGCGATCTCTCGACGCCAACGCCGACCAAGGAGCCGGAGATGCGAGGGACGGTCGAGGATATTCGCGTGATCGTGAAGGGCGGCCGCGTACGCCTCTCGGCCGATGGCCGTCCGGTCGGTGAATCGCGCATCGGATCGCCCTTCACCAGCGGGTGGGCGGCGAAGGTCCGGGGCGGCGTCCTCGTCGGCGCGGCCGTCAACATCGGCGACGGCTGCGGCGCGTGGATCTACGACGACGTCGTCTGGATCCCGCTCACGGCTTCGCCGTGACCAGGCCGGTGCGATCTTTCGCGCCGCAGCCTTCGGGATGCGTGGTCACACCGCCGATCCTGCGCCGGGCCAGCTCGGCGTCGAGCGCGGTGAGACGCTGCCGGCACGCCTCTGGCGAGACCGTCTGCGGCTGGCTGCCGCCGCCTGGGCTGAAGTCAGACGACACGACGAAGTCGACGCGATCGCGGGCCGCCTTGCCCTGGACGCGGTACGTGAGCGCGCCGCCTCCCTCCGGCCCGATCGCGCGCACCTCGTAAAGCGTCGCGCCGTGGGCGGATCGGGCGAGTTGCTTCCGGCTCTCGCGGATGCTCATCGCGAAGGCCGGGCCGCCCGCGATCAGCGCGGCCAGCACCGCAACCCAGGCCGACGAGCGCGCGCGCTTCTCCATGCGCGCCATTTTCGCCCGATTCGCGAGAGATCGGCGCGATCCGCCTTCGAGCGCGCGCAGGTATCGGCGCGGTGGCGGCGAGAAATCCGGGCGAGTCTGACGGCAGGCCGGCTGACGCCAGATCAATGACCGGCAGGCGCCCGATCCGCGGTGTAATCCATTGTTGATGGCGACCGATGCGCTGACGTTCGACGTGCTGGTCGTACCACGTGCGTCTCGTACGGCGGTCGGCCCCAGGGTAGGAGATCGCTTGCGTGTCGCTGTCACCGCACCGCCCGTCGACGGCGAGGCGAACGCGGCGGTGATCGAGGCGCTCGCCCAGGCGTTCGGCGTCCGGCGCGCGGCCGTCACGATCGTCCGCGGTGAACGCGGGCGGCGGAAGACCATGCGGATCGAAGGCGCGGCCGCAGCGACGCTCCAGCGGTTGGCGGACAGCAAGTGAATTCCTGGTCCGTTTCACGGCGACGGCGCAACTTCGAGCGCATGCACCGGGTTGGCGGCCCCGTCCTGATCCTCGCGACGCTGCTCGCAGGCGCGTGCAGTCAGTCCAAGGGTGTTGCGGGCAGCGGCGGCGCCGGGACGATGGGCGCTGGCGGCGCCGCCGGAACGACGGGCACGGTGGGTGCCGGCGGCGCCGCGGGAACGGGCGGCGCTGCCGGAACGACGGGCGACGCAGGCCCGACGGGTGGCGCGGGAACGACGGGCGGCGCGGGAGCAGCCGGCGCGGGTGGTACGGCGGTGACCTGCGCGCCGATCGTCCCGCGTGATCCGAACGCGTTCGTCCATCCGGGCGGCCTTCACAAGAAGTCCGACATGGATCGCATGCGCTATCTCGTCGCCGCCGGCGTCGAGCCCTGGCTGAGCGCGTACAACGTCCTGCGCGCCGATGCGCTCGCGAGCCCGACCTATGCCGTGCGCGGCAACGCGACCTGGACGCAGGTGTCGCGCGATGCCGGCGTGCACGCGTCCGAATTCGAATCCGACGCGAACGCCGCCTATCTGCAAGCGCTGATGTGGATCGTCACGCAGGACCCGCGCCACGCCCAGAAGGCCGTCGCAATTTTCAATGCCTGGAAGAACCTGACCGAGGTGACGGGTGGCGGGACCGCGCCGCTCAACGCCGGCCTCTACGCCTACAAGCTGGTCGAGGCCGCCGAGATCATCCAGTCGACCTACGACAGCTGGGCGCCCGCCGACGTCCAGGCGTTCAAAGCGATGCTGGTGTATCCGGGGCTGTCCCGCTCCGCCGTCCCGCCGACGCTCACCGACACGAATGGCACCTTCTACTGGCGCATCTACAACGGCGATCCCGGCCGCCACGGTAACCAGGATCTGATCGCGTGGCGCGCGATGATCGTGATGGGCGTGTTCCTCGACGACCGGATCATGTTCGACCGCGCGCTTCGCTACTTCAAAGGGCAGACCCACCGCGCCGACGACCTCGCGTACCCGTCGGGACCATCGCCGTCTGGCACGCAGATCGACGACAACCAATATTTCACGACCTATCAGGTGACCCGGCAGAACACGACGCCCGACTACGGTTACAACGGCGTTCTCGGCAACTACGTCTGGGAGAACGGCCAGACGCAGGAAGCGTCACGCGATCAGCAGCACGCGTTCTTCGGCCTCGGGATCTGCGCCGGCATCGCCGACGTCGCGTGGAACCAGGGCGATGCCGTCTGGAACGCGCTCGATAACCGGCTCCTCGAGGGCTTCGAGTTCATGGCGCGCTACAACGCGTCCGCCATCGCGACGTTCCCCGATCAGATGACGCCCTGGGAGCCGACGGGCAGCGACTTCCTCGTCCGCACCGACCGGACCGGGCGCTGGCGATCGAAGGCGATCAATCCGCATTTCGAGAGTGACTTCGTCGGCGTCAGCCGCGGCGACTTCCCGGGCAAGCGCCCCGTCTTCGAGCAGGCGCTCGCGCACTTCGGGACGCGCATGGGACGGCCGGCGGCCGAGACGCTGTGGACCGCACGGGCACGCGATGTCGCGCTCGCCATGGCGGGGCCGGAAGGCCGCGGGTTCAGCCTCGATCATCCCGGCTTCGGCGGGCTGACCTTCCAGCGCCCGCCACTGTGCGCGGGCGATCCGATCACGGGCTTCGCCGCGAACGGGCTGCCGGTGTTCGGCGTCCACGTTCTGCCCGGCACGGTGCGCGCCGCCGACTATGACGCTTTCCCGGTGAGCGGCGAAGGCCATACGTACCACGATCTGTCCGCGGGCAACGCCGACGGCCAGTACCGCGCCGACGACGTCGACATCGCGTGCGGCGCGGAGGGGCGGCCGGTTCTGTCGCGGATGGAACCCGGCGAATGGATCGTGTACACGGTCCATGTCCCGACCGCGGGCGGCTACAAGATCGACGTTCGCTACGCGGCCGCGGGCGCGGGCGCCGCGATCCGGATCCGCGTCGGCGGCAGCGACGTCACGGGTGACGTCGCGCTCGACGCCACGGGTGGAGGCTGGCGCACCGCCACGATCGCGACCGGTGTGTCGCTTCGCGCCGGCGTGCAGGCGCTGCAGCTCTCGATCGCCGGAGCAGCGAACGCTTTCCAGCTCGATTCAATCGTTGTCAGCGGCGGCTGACGGGCTCACTGCGGTTCGAGGCTCGACGGCCGCCCCCGCCGCGGCTGCCGCGCCGTCCGCACGACGTGCTTGGCGAATGTCACCGGCCGGCGTGCGCGGTGCAACAGTTGCTTCGCCGTCCAGTGCACGCGGCCCTTCACCAACCAGGAGACCGCGAAGGCTTCCAGGGCGACGCTCTCCAGCCAGAAGATCGGATGACCCTGCCGCGAGCGGATACCCGCGATGACCATGCACACCAGCATCGTCAGGCCGCACGCATAGTAGACGATGTTTCGCGCCTTCTTGGCGACAGGCCTGTCCTCGCGACGGCGCCCGGACGTCGGAAACAGGAACAGCGCAAAGACGATGAAGCCGCCGAACAGAGCCGTCGCGCAGTAGAAATGGATCGTCCCCAGGTAGGGGTGCCACCACGGCAACTCGAACGGTGGCGCCGGCGCGATGGTCGGGAAGCAGGCCACGCCGATGGCGGCGATCCCGGCGATCACGGAGGTAATCCGGTCCTTCCAGTGGTGCGCGTTGTCGTAGCCGCTGTACGTGAAGAAGTAGATGGCCAGGCCCGCGAGGATTCCTGTGAATACGGCGACGGCGCCCGAGTAGTAGTACGCGCTGATCGAGCTCAGGGGCTCGGTGAGCGCCGGCTGCGACGGTCGCAGCCACGAGATGAGCCAGACCAGCAGCGGCAGCGCCGCGCCGAGCGCGCCGATCACCACGCGGTGGCGGTGCGACGACAGATCATCGTCGCGTCTCGCGTGAAACAGCGGCTCGAACGGCGGTTTGTCGTCCTGCGCCATCAACGTGAATGTAATCCGGAGTCATCGCCTGCGATCCTCAAATTGGCCGTCGTCAGGACGCGGGCGCCGCGTTCGCGGAGTCGTCGAGCAGCGCGGCGAGCGAGGCGAGGTCTATCGGCTTGACCAGGTGGTGATCGAAGCCGGCTTCGGCGCTGCGCCGCCGGTCCTCGTCGCGGCCGAGGCCGGTGACGGCCACCAGCAACGGACGATGCGCGCCGCCGCGCGCCCGGATCCGTCGCGCGACCTCCAGTCCGTCCATGCCCGGCAAGCTGATGTCGAGCAGGACGACCTCCGGTTCCGAATGCGACAGGGCCTCGACCGCTGCCTCTCCGTCGTGGACGACTTCGACCTGGTGGCGCTGCAACTCGAGCAGCCGGCGCAGGGCGTCGGCGGCCTCGATGTTGTCGTCGGCGATCAGCACGCGCCGCGCGCGTCCGCCGCGCCTCACCGACCGCGCGCCGGCGACCTCCACGACCGGCGCCGCCGTGAGCAGCGGCAAACCAAGCACGAAGTCGCTGCCGCGCCCCTCGCCGGCACTCGAGACCCGCACGTACCCACCGTGCATCTCCACCAGGCGTTTCACCAGGGTCAGGCCGATGCCGAGGCCGCCCTTCGCGCGCGCGCGCGCGTCGCGCCCCTGCGTGAACAGATCGAACACGCGTTCGATCATGCCGGCCGGGATGCCGATGCCGGTGTCGGACACGCGGACTGTCGCTTCGTTGCCTTCGCACGCGACGCAGAGGCGCACGCGACCGCGCGGATCGGTGTACTTCGCGGCATTGTTGAGGAGGTTGGCGATGACCTGTGTGAGCCGCACGGCGTCTCCTTGCACGCGGACGGGCATCTCGGGCAGCTCGGCGGTCACCTGGTGGTCGCGTTCGGTCAGAAGGGGTCGGCTGGCCTCCAGCGCCTGCAGGGCCACCGCGCCGAGATCGAGCGGTTCGAGACGCAAGTCGATCTTGCCGAGGTTGATGCGCGACACGTCCAGCAGGTCGTCGACCAGCCGCGAGAGCTGCGCGACCTGCCGCGCGATCGCCTCGCGCGCCCAGATCTGACGGTCGTCCTGGGGCGGAAGCTGGCGCATGACTTCCAGCGCGGTCCAGATCGGCGCCAGCGGGTTGCGCAGCTCGTGGCCCAGCATCGCGAGGAATTCGTCCTTGTGCTGGTCGGCCTCCTCGGCGCGCGCGCGCGCCTGTCGTTCGGCCTCGTGCAGCCGCGCGTTCTCGATCGCTAGTGCGGCGCGATCCGCCAGGTCCTCCAGCAACGCGCGATCGTCGTCGGTGAACGGGCAGTTCTCGCCGTAGCGCGAGGTCGTGATCGTGCCCAGCGTCCGCCCGCGCGTCTTGAGCGCGACCGCGAGCAGGCTGTGGACGCGAAGCGCCTCGATCTGCTGGGCGACCAAAGGCGCGGTCCGCTCGGCCGTCTCGCGCGGCGCGACCGAGGCGATCAGCACCGCGTTCCCGGTGTCGAACACCTTTCCCGAGAGGCCCTCTCCGCGCCGCATGCGAAGCTTGCCGGCCACCTCGCGCAGGTGCCTCTGCCGATCGGGATCCCGATCGTGGATCACCGCGACATCCAGCCACTCGCCGTCGGGAGACGCGAGGGCGATCGAGCACGAATCGCCCACGTGGGCCAGCACCTCGGGGCCCAGGGCGTTCAGGACGGACGCGACGTCGAGGCTCGCCGCGGCGAGGAGCCGGGACGCCTCGGCCAGCACCCGCAGGCGTGCCGTCGATCGGCGCTCGCGCTCGGCGAGGTCCGCGCGGTGCAGCGCCTGTGCGCACTGCTCCGCGACCACGCGCAGGAAGGCGACCTTGGGAGCCTCGAACGTGTGGTCGGCGCCGAACGACAGCCCGAGGGCGCCGATGCACTCGTCGTCCGCCACCAGCGGGACGGCGGCCCAGGAGCTGCGGACGAGCGCGCCCGGCGTGGCGGCCAGCTCCGGGTACCGCCGGACCATCTCCTCCCGCGAGCCCACCAGCACCGCCTCCCGGGTACGAACCGCGTCGGTCACCGGCAAGTTGGCGGTCAGCGGGAAGCGCGTCCACGGCGCGGAGGTTCGCGCCTCGTAACCGCTGGCGTGCGCGATCTGCAACGACTCACCGTCGGGCGACAGCAGGAAAACGACGCCCGCATCCGCGTCGAGGGCCGCCTGCACCTGCGCGACCGCCAGCTGCGCCATGGACGCGGCGTCGACCAAGCCGGACAGAGTCGTGGCCAGGCGTTGCAGCCGATCGGTCCACTGGACGGGCCAGCGGCTTTCGGGCCCGATCGTTTCGTTCATCGCCGCGATTCCTCCGTGACTTGGAGATCCGCAGAGGGTGCTGTAACTCGGGCTCAACGACGCGGCAAGGACAACTGCTTCGCGGCGGCGTCAGCCTTTTCCTGAAAGTGCAGCGGCGCGATCCCGGGCCGCCGTCGTGAGGGCGTCAAAATCCGAGGGAATCCGGAGGGAGTTCCCCGAAACCCGTGACGACGGCGTCGGCGTTCGTGTAGCGCGCGCGGTCCATCGCGGGATCGGGCAGCGCGATCACCTGCATGCCGGCGGCGCGCGCCGCCTCGACGCCGAAGGGCGAATCCTCGAACACCAGACACTCGGCCGGCGGCGCGCCCAGGTCCTGCGCCGCCGCCAGGAAGATGTCGGGCGCCGGCTTGGAGCGCGCGACGCGCGGATCGTCACCGCACACGGCGGCGCGGAAGATCGACAGCCAGCCGCGGTGACGCGCGGCCTTGATCGCGAAGAGCGGCGCCTCCGTGCTGGTGGCGATGGCCAGCGGGACCCCGCGCGCCGCGAGCGCGCGCGTGAACGATTCGGCCCCGGCGATCGCGGGCGCGCGCGCGACCAGATCGGTGAGCACGCGCTCGCGCTCGACGACCAGCGCCTCGGGCGACAGCGGCAATGCCAGCGCATCCACGATGATGCGCGCTGCCTCCAGCGTGCCGCGGCCGATGCAATCGCGCTTGATCGACCAGTCGTAGATCTTGCCGAAGCGCGCGGCGACCTGGGCCGTGGCGTCGGTGTACAGCGGCTCGGTGTCCAGAAGCACGCCGTCGAGGTCGAAGATCGCGAAGCGGGACCGTCGGGCGAGCTTCATGGCCCCTTCCTATCACGGTGGTTAAGTTTCGAAGCGGGGCAGGAGCGCACATGAACAGTCACAACCATCGGCCAGCGACGGTGAGAGACGCGATGCGCGCGTCTTTCGTCTCAGTCGAGGAGACGGCGTCGCCTCGACGCGTCCTCGCGGGAATGGACAGGACGGGCGTCGATGAGCTTCCGGTCGTCGGGGACGACGGCGGATTCCGCGCCATGGTCGAGCGCCGCGCGGTCGAGCGTCACCTGTACGATCGCGGCGAAGAGGACGGGACGGCGGCGGCGATGGCCGAGGAGGCGATCGCGCAGGCGGCGCCCGGCGAACCGATCGACGATGCGATCGCGCGGATGCTGGCCGCGGAGCTCACCGTCCTTCCGGTCGTGTCGTTGGAGGGGCGGCTCGAAGGTCTGCTCGTGCTCAAGGATGTGAGGCGCGTGCCCGATCTCGTCGAGACCGTCGACGTGCATCAGCGCGAGCACGCCGAGGTCGCCGAGGCCGGCGCCACGCGGATGCTCACGGCCTGCAGCCTGGTCTCGGCGGCCCTGGGAATGGTCTTGCTCGCGCTGTGGATCGAAGGGCCGGGCTACGGTTTGCCGGTCTGGGTGTCGTGGGTCGACGCGCTCGCGGCGGTGCTCGCGTTCGTCGCCGCGGTGGCCGTGTCGTCCGGTGAGATGTTCTCGGTCCCCTTGTGGGCCGTCGCCGGTGTCGGCTTGTGCTTCGCGGCCGGCCTCGGGCACAACCGGCACGACGGGGCCTGGACGACGTGGGTTCAGCTGGCCGTGGCGCTTGCGTTCTTCGCGATGACGATCGTCATCGGGTCGGCCGTGCCGCAACGGCGGCGGGCGCGGATCGCGCACCGAACGGCGGACGTCACGATGGGTTAGTGACGTCGGCGTCCGGGCAGCGCGTGCCGACGTACGTTCGCCCGTTGGATTGCGGATCCCAGTCGTCGACGCTGATGCGCGGCGCGACGGCCGTGCTGGCCACACCGCCCAGAACGGCGCCGATCGCGACGAAGACGAGCCCGCCCACCGGGATGAACACAGCGGTCAGCGTGGCCAGGCTTCCGCCCGCGAACAAGCCCGTCGCGGCGCAGGTCAGGTCGCGCCGGCGGGCGCGATTGTCGACCATCTCGTGCTCAAACATGGTGCGCCTCTCCGTGAAAACCTGAGGTTGCCGGCGCTCCAGGCAAGCTCGGTCATTGCCGCCCCACGCCTTCCGGGCGAGCAGCACGTGAAAGCGCCGTCTACCTCGACCCGCTCGGCGAACACCGCGCCAATCTTTGGTGAGCCTCGGCGGGACCGCTGAGGACACCCATACGGTCGGCGCCGCCACTCCAGGCGGTGCCCCTATCCTTTGGAGGAACCGTGAAGCTATCCCGAACGTGTCTCGCGGTGCTCGGAGCGGGCGCCATGTGCCTGGCGCAGGCTTGTGGCGGGAACAACCCTCCGCAGTATGGCGGGACCGGCGTCGCCGGGACGACGGGCGCCGCCGGGACGACGGGCGCCGCGGGAACGACGGGCGCCGCGGGAACGACGGGCGCCGCGGGGACGACGGGCGTCGCGGGGACGACGGGCGTCGCGGGGACGACGGGCGCCGCGGGAACGACGGGCGCCGCGGGAACGACGGGCGCCGCCGGGACGACGGGTGGCAGTGGAACGACGGGTGGCGCCGGGACGACGGGCGCCGCGGGCACGGGCGTCGCCGGGACGACGGGCGGCGGTGCCACGGGCGGCGGCGGCGCGACGGGTGCCGCAGGCACCGGTGGATCGACCGCGCCGGCGCCGACGCTCGACCAGACCGGCAACCCCATCTACGACCTTCTGTCGACGTACAAGAGCTGGCTCAGCACGGCGGCCGCCGACGCTGCGAAGCTGACGGCCGACAAGACGATGGCCGACAACATCATCACCTGGCAGATGCCGCACGGCGGTTGGTACAAGAACGACAAGTCCGTGTACGCGGCGCCCTGGAACGGGACCGCCGCGCGCTCCGGCTGGACCGGCGCCAACAACGTCGAGCTGGGCACCATCGACAACAACGCGACGGTGACCGAGATGATGTTCCTCGCGGACGTCTACCGGCGCAGCAGCGACACCAAGTATCGCGACAGCGCGCGCAAGGGGATGGAGTTCCTGCTGACGATGCAGGTCGCGTCGGGTGGTTTTCCGCAGGTGTACCCCGCGCGCGCCGGAACGACCTACTCGAACTATGTGACGTTCAACGACAACGCCATGGCACGCGTGCTGATCTTCCTCGACCAGGCCGGCAAGCAGGTATCACCACTCGGCGGCGATCTGTTCACGGCCGATGAGCAGACGCGGATGGCGAGCGCGATCACCCGCGCCATCGACTTCATCCTGAAGGCACAGATCGTCCAGAGCGGCGTCAAGACTGTCTGGTGCGCGCAGCACGATCCCGTCAGCTACGTTCCGCGCGGCGCCCGCTCGTACGAGCTGCCGTCGAAGAGCGGCCAGGAATCCGTCGGGGTGATCGCCTTCCTGATGACCCGCCCGCAGACGGCGGACGTCAAGGCCGCCGTGCAGGCCGCCATCGCCTGGTACAAGAGCGATACCGTCAAGGTCGCGAACACC
>Ga0307280_10000251_pt1 | contig 10689 bp, 9 predicted proteins | sample ER_DNA_119_FD_194479 | JGI IMG/M metagenome (GOLD analysis project Ga0307280, IMG submission 194479) | Bulk soil microbial communities from the East River watershed near Crested Butte, Colorado, United States - ER_DNA_119 | ecosystem: Environmental > Terrestrial > Soil > Floodplain | place: USA...
CCATAGGGGTAGGGCGGTCGCACCGCCGAGATCAGCGTCTTGACGGTGAGGATCATCATCACCCCCACCTCTTCGAACACGTTCTTGACGGGCAGCAGCCCGCGGCTCAGCGCTTGTCCCGCCACCGGCTCATCGCCCTGCCCAGGGGTCCGCGGCTGCTCGCCCGCCGCCGCACCTCCTGCTCGCTCTCCCGTTGCGCCGCCGCCAGCTGCGCGATCAGCGTGTCGCGCGTCTGCTCCAGCTCCTCGACCCCGGCGACGTGGGCGACGGCGCGGGTGGGCGCCGTCGCCAGGTCCGCCCTGAGGTGGCCGGTGTAGCTCGCGAGCTCGGCCTCGAGCCGGGCGATCTGCCGGCGCAACTCCTGCCGCACCTCGAGCGTTTCGCTCTCCTCGCCGGGGAGGCTGGCGCAGGCCATCGCGACGATCGCCAGGTCACGCGGCCCGAGTCCCGCTTCGCCGGCGCGCCGAAGCGCGTCGGCGGCGATCTCTTCGAGCTGGGGCGCCGCCTGTACGCCCTCCGCAACAAAGGTTCCCTGCCCCTGGTGGCTAACGACAAGCCCATCTGCCTCGAGCGCCTCGTAGACGGTGCGCACGGTGCCGACGTTGACCCCCGCCCACCCGGCCAGCCGCCGGAAGCTCGGCAGCCTCTCTCCCGCCGACAGCTCCCCGGTGCTGATCAGCGCCCGCAGCCGCCAGCTCAGCTGCAGGCCGACCGGCAGCTCGTCCTCGGGATCGATCGCGAAAGGGTTTGCCTCAAGCTGTGCCACTGGATCGCACAGTATTCCCCAGAACTGTGCGAGTCAAGTAATACAGCGGTTTTTAAGGCGTGAGGACGATCTTCAGCGCTTCGCGCCGGTCGTAGATCCGATAGGCCTCGCTCGCCTCGTCGAGTGGCATGTGGTGGGTGACCAGCGGGGCGGGGTCGAGCTTGCCCGCCTCCATCAGCGCGAGGACGCGGTCGACGTGGGCGATCACGTTGGCGAGGCCGAGTCGCAGCTGCAGCCCCTTCAGCCAGGCGAGGCCGAGCGGGACCTCGCCCTTGCCGGCGTAGGCGCCGATGCCGGAGACGGTGCCGGCGTCGCGGGCGAGGCTGATCGCCAGCGCCAGCGGCCCGGGGTCGCCGACGGCGTCGACGACCACGTCGACGCCGAGCCCTTCGGTTGCCGCCCGCACCGCCTTCTTGGGATCCTGCGCTTCAGGGTGGAGGGGCACCGCTCCGAAGGACTCAGCCATGTCCAATCTTTCTTGTACTGGGTCGATCGCGAAGACCTTCACGGCTCCGCCGGCGAGCGCCGCCTGCACGGCGCACAGGCCGACCGGCCCGAGGCCGAGGACGGCGACGGTGTCCCCCGCCTTCATCCCGGCGTGGGCGACGGCGTGGTAGCCGGTCCCCATCACGTCGCCGGCGAAGAGGGCGACATCGGCCGACATCCCCTCCGGCACTCGCCGCAGCGTCAGGTTCGCCCGCGGCACCAGCAGCAGCTCCGCCTGGGCGCCCTGCAGGTCGCCGAGGTGGGAGCCGTGGCCGAAGGTCCGCTGGTTGCGGCAGCGGTGGTAGTCGCCGCGCAGGCAGGAGGTGCAGGTCGCGCAGGCGGTGTGGAAGGTGCCGAGGACGCGATCGCCGACCGCGACCCTCTCGACCTCGTCGCCGGCGGCGAGGACGGTGCCGACGAACTCGTGGCCGATCGTGAAACCCGGCTCGACCGGCACCCGGCCGTGGTAGATGTGCAGGTCCGAGCCGCAGATCCCGCTCGCCTCGACGCGGACCAGAGCGTCGTCGGCGGCGCCGATCTCGGGATCGGGCTTCTCCTCGATCCGCACCTGCTCGGGTGCCTGGAAGGTAACGGCGCGCATGCGCGCGCAACGCTACCGATCAGGCGCTTAGTTGACGCCGGCGACCTGGAAGCGGCTCTGCTCGCCGCTCGGGCTGGCGGTCTCCTCGATCCGCGCCTCGAGCGCGAGCTCCTTCTCGAAATCGGCCGCCTCACCGTGAGCGAAGGAGACGTCCTTGCCCTCGAGCAGCTCGATGAAGATCTCGACGAAGCGGGCGTCGAGCTGTTTGCCGGCGACGCGCCGCAGCTCGACGATCGCGTCGTAGCTCGACATCGGCGTCCGGTAGGAGTCGCGGGCGGTCATCACGTCGTAGGTGTCGGCGACGGAGATGATCCGGGCCAGCTCCGGGATTTCGTCTCCGGCCAAACCGCGCGGATAGCCTTTGCCGTCGATCCGCTCGTGGTGGGCGAGGATGATCTCCGCCACCGGCCCGTAGCCGTCGAGCGAGGAGACGACCCGCGCGCCCTGCTGCGGGTGGCGCTTGATCAGCATCCAGTCCTCGTCGGTGAGCGGCACGTTGGCCTTGAGGATCCGGTCGGGGAGGATGAACTTGCCGATGTCGTGCAGCAGCGCGGCGATGTGGACGAGCTCCTCCTCGCGGCGCGAGTAGCCAGCGCGCTGGGCGATCGCGCGCGAGTAGCGGGCGACGGCGGCGCTGTGGCGGGCGGTCATCTGGTCCCGCAGGTCGAGGGTGCGGAGCATCGCGCTCAACATTCCGACCTGGAAGCTGGCCAGCTGCTTGCTGCGCAGCTCCAGTTCCCCCGCCCGCTGCTGGGAGAGCAGCAGCTGGCCGAGCAGGTACTGGAAGGTGACGAGGACGACGCCGAAGAGGGCGATCGAGGCGAGGCCGATCTCGTAGTAGATGTAAGCGACCGCGACGGCGAGCATCGCGCTGGCGAACTCGGAGGGGAGGACCGGCGGCAGCACCTTGAGCTTGGTCGAGAACGAGGAGCGCTCGACGTAGCAGCCGTAGCCGGCGATCATCGCGAAATTGATCGCCAGCACAAACTGGAAGAGCCCGAAGACGCAGACGTAGAACCAGGGGTCGGCGGGTGCCAGACCGAGGGCCAACACCCCCTCGTGGAAGACGATGCCGCCGATCAGCGGGAAGAGCGCATAGGTGAGGATGTTGTCCAGCAGGTAGTGCCAGTCGTCGCGCCAGCGCAGCCAGCCGATGAGAATCGTGGCGACGCCGATGATCGCCGCCGGCGTGCCGCCGAGGAAGACCATCGCGATCACCAGCGCCAGGAAGCTGCCGGAGATCTTCAGCTTCGACTGGGTGGACACCGCGGTCAGATCGCTGAAGATCGAGAAGGCGAGCAGGACCAGGAAGAAGGCGAGGTCCCAGTCCGATTTGGGCGCGTCCCAGAGGGCGACCGCCGCCGTCAGCAGCAGTGCGCCCATCATGATGGCGATCGCGAGGCGGCTGGGGCGAGTTTTGTCCATCTCTGATTTGGAAATCGGTGACCGGGGACCCGTGGCCTAAGACCGGTTTACTTCTTTCACGGGCGCGATCCTTTTCCCTGCGCGGTGGCCTCTCTCGGCCGTTCCGCTATTTGGGAACTCCAAAGTTAGACCGCTATCTATGAGATCGGCAAGACCTTTAGCCAGATGGCCAAATTCGCCCAAGATCGAGCTTTTGGCCCCGATCGTGGCGGGAACTAGTGCAGGGATGAAGGAGATGGCTCCAAGAACGACGAAGGGCGCCCCCATCCAGGGCGCCCTTCAAAAGACTTGTGCAGACCTATCGATCAAGAGGTCTGCCGGGGAATTCCTAGTGACGAAAGCCCATGTTCTCTGCCCCTTCCGTAGTCGTTGAAGCCCGCAACGTTGTGCGCTGCATCGTGGAAACTTCTCAATTGCTGGTCACTTTGTAGCACAGCCTGGCGGAAACTTGTGCATCTGCAGGAAAACTTGTGCAGAAATGCAGTAATACGCCTGGCCACCCATGCCTAGTCCAAGCCTGACCGCCCCCCTGCGCCGGCCCCTCTTCCGGCGGCTTGCCGCGTCGTACGCGATCAACGAGCTGGGGGACTGGATGGGGATCATCGCCCTGTCGGTCCTGGTCTTCGACCAGACCGAAAGCGCCCTGGCGACGGCGGCGCTCTTCCTCGGCACCCGCTTCCTGCCGGCGCTCTTCGCCCCAGTCCTGGTCGCGGGAGCCGAGAAACCGCCGCCCCGCTACGCGCTGCCGATGATCTATTGCGGCGAGGCGGCCGCCTTCGGGGCGCTCGCCCTGCTCGTCGATCACTTCTCGCTGGCGGCGGTGGTGGCCCTCGCCGCGGCCGACGGCGCCCTGGCCCTCGCCGGCCGGTCCCTGACCCGCGCCGTCGTCGCCACCTCGCTCGAGCCGAGCGGGGAACTGCGGGCCGGCAACGCCCTCCTCAACGTCGCCTTCACCGGCGGGGCGGCGATCGGGCCGGCCCTGGCCGGGCTCGCCGTCGCCGGCCTGGGCGTTCAATCGGCGCTGCTGCTCGACGCGATCTCCTTCTACGCGGTCGCCTGGATCCTCTTCACCGCGGGGGCGATGCCCCACGCCGAGCCCGAACCGGGCCGGATGCGCGACCGCGTCCGCGCCGGCCTCGACTACGTCCGCAGCCAGACCGTCCTGCGGCGGCTGCTGATGGCGCAGGGCCTCGCTTTCGTCTTCTTCGCCGCGGTGCTCCCGGTCGAGGTCGTCTACGTCAAGGAAACGCTCGGCTCGAACGACACCGGCTACGGCTTGATGCTCGCCAGCTGGGGGGCGGGCATGGTGCTGGGCAGCCTCCTCTTCGCCCGGCTGCGCCAAGCCTCGCTCGCCAGCCTCCTGCTCTTCAGCACGCTCGCGGTCGCGGCGGGCTACCTCGGCCTGGCTGTGGCGCCGACGCTGGCGGTCGCCTGCGCCGCCTCCGTGCTCGGCGGCGCCGGCAACGGGGTCCAGTGGGTGGCGGCGATCAGCGCCGTACAGGAACTGACCGCCGAAACGATGCAGGCGCGGGTGATGAGCGTGCTGGAGTCGATCGGCGCCGCGATGCCGGGGGTCGGGTTCGCGGTCGGCGGCATCGTTGCCGCGGTGCTGAGCCCGCGGATGACGTTTCTCGTCGCGGGAGCGGGGGTAGTGGCCATCGTTGTCGTCATGGCACCTCTGCTCGGGGGGAATTGGCTGCAAAGCGACGAAATGGCAGAGAGCCCACTGCTTGACGGGCACGACGACGTTGTGGTGGAGTTGATCCCAGGGTCAACCGGCAATCCGGACTCGGAGGAAATACGTTGAAGAAGCCAGCGGCACTCATCGCGGTTCTCGTTCTCGCGGCACTCGGGTTGGCCTCGTGCGGAGGCGGCAGCGATGACACCTCTGGCGGGGGCGGAGGCCAGAAAGGCGGCACCCTGAACGGGACCTACGCCTCGTTCCCCGATTACATGGACCCGGCCCTCTCCTACACGGCGGAAGGCTGGACGGCGATGGCCGATGTCTACATCCCGCTGCTCACCTACAAGCACGCCAACGGCGAGGAAGGCAGCGAGGTCATCCCCGGGCTGGCGAAAGAAATGCCGAAAATCAGCAACGGCGGCAAGACCTACACCCTCTTCCTCCGTCCCGGCCTCAAATACTCCGACGGCACGCCTGTCAAAGCCTCCGACTTCCCCTTCGCCGTCGAACGGATGATCACCCTCAACTCCGGCGGCTCGCCCTTCTACCTGACGATCGAAGGCGCCGAAAAATTCGCCGAAACGAAACAGGGGCCGATCCCGGGGATCGAAGCCGACGACAAAACCGGCGAAATCGCGATCAACCTCGAAGGGCCGCGAGGCACCTTCACCAACGAGCTCGGCCTGATGTTCGTCGCCCCGTTGCCGCAGGACACTCCGGTCGAGGACCTCTCGGCCGACCCGCCCCCCGGCACCGGGCCGTACATGATCACCAAGTCGCAGCCGGGCAAAGAGTGGGAATACGAGCGCAACCCCTACTGGGCGAAAGCCAACGGCAAAGCGATGCCCGACCTGCCCGAAGGCGTGGTCGACGACGCCAAGATGACTGTGATCCGCAACCCGCAGTCGCAGGTCGACGACATCGAACAGGGCACCTACGACTGGATGCAGAACCCGCCGCCCTCGTCGCGCTACGCGGAAGTCAAGGAAAAATTCGAAGGCACCCAGTTCCGGGTCGAGCCGACGATCAGCACCTACTACTTCTGGATGAACACCCAGGAGGAGCCGTTCAGCGACGTCAAAGTCCGCCAGGCGGTCAACTACGCGATCGACTCGGCGGCGCTGGAACGGATCTACGCCGGCCAGATCAAAGGCACCCAGCAGATCCTGCCGCCGGGGATGCCGGGCTACGAACAGTTCGAGCTGTATCCGTACGACCTCGAAAAAGCCAAGGAACTGATCAAAGAAGCCAACCCGTCGGACATGGACATCACCGTCTGGACCGACACCGAAAGCCCGAACAACGAAGCGGGCGAATACCTGAACGAGATCCTCAAGGAACTCGGCTTCAACACGAATCTGAAAATCCTCAACGCCGACAACTACTTCACGGTAATCGGCAACGCGACCACCCCGGAACTCGACGCCGGCTGGTCGGACTGGTTCCAGGACTATCCGCACCCGAACGACTTCTTCCAGCCGCTGCTGGCGGGAGAGAGCATCCTGCCGACCAACAACGGCAACTTCGCCAAATTCGACGTCCCGGCGGTCAACAAACAGATCGCCAAACTGGGCGAAGAGCAGCTCGGGCCCGAACAGGAAGAGGCCTACAAGGAACTGGACAAGGAAATCATGGAACAGGCTCCGTGGGCGCCCTACGGGACGCGGACCCTGTCGACCTTCGTGTCCGACGCGATCGACCTCGAAAGCGTCATCTTCAACCCAACCTTCGGCCACTACCTGAGCAGCTTCGAATTCAAGTAGCGCCGACGGGTAGAAGAGCACGTGTCTACCGAACCGAGCGCAGAGCGAGGGCCCTGGTCTCTCGCTCTGCGGCGGTTCCTTCGTAACCGCCTCGCGGTCGCCTTCCTTGCCCTTTTCGTCCTCATCGTCGCCTTCGTCATGGCGGCGCCGCTATGGGCGAACCACGTCGCCGGCACCGGCCCGAACGAGGAGCACACCGTCGACGTGGTCACCGTCGACGGCGAAGAAAAGGACGTCGTAACCCCCGAAGGGAAGCCGATCGGGCCGCAGTGGTTCGGCGCCGGCGGCAAGTTCTTCCTCGGCGCCGACAGTCGCCTCGGCCGCGACGAGATGGTGCGGCTGATGTACGGCGGCCGCACCTCGCTGCTGATCGGGATCACGGCGGCGCTGATCGCCACCATCCTCGCCGTCGTCCTCGCCCTGCTCGCGGGTTACTTCCGCGGCTGGGTCGACGGTCTGATCGCGCGAACGCTCGACGTGATCTGGTCCCTGCCCGTCTTCCTGATCGGGCTCTCGCTCGGCATCGCGCTTGCCGTCGGCGGGCTGAAGCTCGGCCCGCTGGAAATCTCCAGCGGCTCGAACTGGAACCCGATCTTCGTGATCAGCATCTTCACCGTGCCCTACATCGCCCGGCCGATCCGCGGCCAGGTTCTGGCCCTGAGCGAGAAAGAGTTCGTCGAGGCAGCGGTGGCGCAGGGCGCCGGGCCGCTGCGGGTGATGTTCGGTGAGATCCTGCCCAACCTCGCCTCGACGATCATCGTCTTCTTCACCCTGATGATCGCCAACAGCATGCTCTTCGAGGCGGGGCTCTCGTTCCTCGGCGCCGGTGTGCAGCCGCCGAACTCCTCCTGGGGGACGATGATCACCGTCGGGGTCGAGCTGCTCAACATCCAGCCGCTGCTGGCGATCGTCCCCGGCCTGATGATCATGCTGACGGTGCTCTCGCTGAACATCGTCGGCGACGCCCTGCGCGACGCGCTCGACCCGCGCGGCAAGGCGAGGATGGACGCGGCGCTCGAGTTCGAGGCCCACGGCGGCGTCGCCGCCGGCACCCAGCAGCAGGGGGCGACGATCTGATGGTCCGCTTCATCGTCAGGCGCCTGGCGGCGATGATCGGCGTCCTCTTTGCCGTCTCGGTGATCGTCTTCGTCGTCTTCATGGTGTTGCCGAAACAGAACCCGGCGCAGACCCTGGCCGGCAAGAACGCGACGCCCGTCCTGGTCAAGAGCATCGAAGCCGAATGGGGCTTCGACGACTCGCTGGTGGTCCAGTACGGAACGATGATGAAGAAGGTCTTCACCGGCGAGCTGACCTCCTACAAACCGCGGATCCCGGTCGACGACCAGATCAAGGAAGGGATCCCGGCGACCTTCTCGCTGACGATCGGGGCGTCGATCATCTGGCTCTTCTTCGGCCTGCTGCTCGGCTACCTCTCCGCGATCCGGGCCGGCGGCTGGCTCGACCGCTTCCTCACCGGGTTCTCGATCGCCGGCATCTCGATTCCGGTCTTCCTCTTAGCCCCGGTCCTCCTCTACTTCCTCACCTACAAGTTCGAAATCTTCCCCAACGCCCAGTACGTCGACTTCTCCGAAGACCCCTACGAGTGGGCGCGACACCTGATCCTTCCCTGGTTCACGCTGGCCCTGCTCTCGATCGGGTTCTACAGCCGCGTCCTGCGCTCGAACATGCTCGACGTGATGAACGAGGACTACGTCCGCACCGCTCGCGCCAAGGGGCTGAGCGAGCGGCAGGTGATGACCAAACACGTGCTGCGCAACTCGCTGATCCCGGTGATCACCCTCTTCGGGCTCGACTTCGGCGCCACCATCGCCGGCACCGCGATCATCACCGAAGTGCTCTACAACATCGAAGGCATCGGCTTCTACGCCGCCAGCGCCGTGGCCAAATTTGAACTGCCGCCGATCATGGGCGTGGCGATCTACGGGGCCTTCTTCGTCGTCTTCGTCAACGCCCTGGTCGACATCGCTTACGCCTACCTCGACCCGCGGGTGCGCCTCGGGGAGGCCGCGTCCGAATGAGCGCCGCGCCACTGCTCTCCGTCGATGGCCTGCGGGTCGGGTTCGCGACCGAAGCCGGCGTCGTGCAGGCTGTCGACGGCGTCAGCTTCGAGCTCCGGCCGGGCGAGGTCCTGGCGATCGTCGGCGAGTCCGGCTCCGGCAAGAGCGTCACCGCGCAGACGATCATCGGCCTGACCCGCGCCAACAACGCCCGCATCGAGGGCTCGGTGGCGCTCGACGGCAAGGAGCTGACCAGCGCCAGCGACGCCGAGATGCGGAAGCTGCGCGGCGAGCGGGTGGCGATGATCTTCCAGGACCCGATGACCTCGTTCAATCCCGTCTACCGGATCGGCAGCCAGATCGTCGAGGCGATCCGAACCCACCGCCCCGACATCTCCAAGGCCGATGGCAAGACGCGGGTGGTGGAGCTGTTCGAAGCGGTCGGGATCCCCAATGCAGCCCAGCGCGTCGATGACTACCCGCACGAGTTCTCAGGCGGGATGCGGCAGCGGGCGATGATCGCGATGGCCCTGGCGCTCGAGCCCGAGGTGCTGATCGCCGACGAGCCGACCACCGCGCTCGACGTCACGATCCAGGCGCAGATCCTCGACCTGCTGGAGAAACTGAACCGGGAGCGGAACCTGGCGACGATCCTGATCACCCACGACCTCGGCGTCGTCGCCGAGGTGGCCGACCGGGTGCTGGTGATGTACGCCGGCAAGGTGGTCGAGGAAGGGACGCTGGACGAGATCTTCTACGACCCGCAGCATCCCTACACCTGGGGGCTGCTCGGGTCCCTGACCCGGATCGACCGTCCGCGGCCGCACCGGCTGCCGCAGATCGCCGGCTCGCCTCCCTCACTGCTCGACCTGCCGGAGGGCTGCCCGTTCCGGCCCCGCTGCCCGCACGAGTTCTCCAAATGCACCGAGTACCCGGCGCTGGAGTCGCGGGGCGGCGAGGCATCCGATCACTGCGACCGCTGCTGGCTGAGTCCGGAGCAGAAGCGGGAGAAGCGGCAGGTCGAGGGACAGATCGGCCTCGAAGCGCCGAGCGAGGTGCGGCAGGCATGAACGCCGAGACCAGCCAGACCGCTCCGCTGCTCGAGGTCACCGACCTCGTCAAGCACTTCCCGATCAAGCGCGGCATCCTGATCGACCACGAGGTCGACCAGGTGCGGGCCGTCGACGGGGTCAGCTTCAGGGTCGAGAAGGGCGAGACCCTGGGCCTGGTCGGCGAGTCGGGCAGCGGCAAGTCGACCGCTTGCCGGGCGGTGCTGCAACTGATCGAGCCGACCTCGGGCTCGGTCAAGTTCGAGGGCCAGGAGATCGCCGGGCTGCGGCGGCGGCAGATGCAGCCGTTGCGCCGGCAGATGCAGATGATCTTCCAGGACCCCTACGCCTCGCTCAACCCGCGCAAACGGGTGGGCCAGATCGTCGGCGACCCGCTCAAGCGCCAGGGCATCGCCTCCGGCTCGGAGCTGCGGCGCCAGGTGCAGGAGCTGCTGGAGCGGGTCGGCCTCTCCAGCGAGCACTACAACCGCTTCCCGCACGAGTTCTCCGGCGGACAACGGCAGCGGATCGGGATCGCCCGGGCGCTCTCGCTGAAACCGAAGCTGGTGATCTGCGACGAGCCGGTCTCCGCCCTCGACGTCTCGATCCAGGCACAGATCGTCAACCTGCTCGACGATCTCCAGGACGAGTTCGGCCTCGCCTACCTCTTCGTCGCCCACGACATCGGCGTCGTCCGCCACATCTCCGACCGGATCGCGGTGATGAACGACGGCAAGATCGTCGAGCAGGGGACGGCCGACGAGGTCTGCGAGCGGCCGAAGCACGACTACACGAAGAAGCTGCTGGCGGCGGTGCCGATTCCGGATCCTCGCGAGAGTCGCGAGCGGGTTCGGAACGGGTGAGGTGAGGGGGCGTGGATCCCCCTCCCCAGACACA
>Ga0307280_10000254_pt1 | contig 10655 bp, 10 predicted proteins | sample ER_DNA_119_FD_194479 | JGI IMG/M metagenome (GOLD analysis project Ga0307280, IMG submission 194479) | Bulk soil microbial communities from the East River watershed near Crested Butte, Colorado, United States - ER_DNA_119 | ecosystem: Environmental > Terrestrial > Soil > Floodplain | place...
GGGACAAAACGGCAACTCGGCGGCTGGAATAGGCTGCCGAGATGATCGAGCTGGCGGAGGAAATCGAGGAGCTGGTGGCGAGCGCCCTTGCCGAGGACGTCGGCGGGGGGGACATCACCTCCGAGGCGACGGTTCCCGAGGACGCGCAGGCGCGGGCGCGGATCGTGCAGAAGCAGCCCGGCGTCGTCTACGGCCTCGCGGTCGTCGCCGAGGCGATGCGGCAGTGCGGGGTCGAAGACGTCGACAACCTCGTCGTCGAGGGGCAGTGGCGCGAGGACGTGCCGGCCGAGGTGCTGATCGCGAGCGGCAGCGCTCGCGGCCTGCTGGCGGCTGAGCGGGTCGCGATCAACTTCCTCGGCCACCTCTCCGGCGTCGCCACCCTCACCGCCTGCTACGCGGAGGCGGTGGTCGGTACCGGCACGACGATTCTCGACACCCGCAAGACCACCCCCGGTCTGCGCCACCTGGAGAAGGCCGCGGTTGCGGCCGGGGGCGGGATCAATCACCGGATGGGCCTCTACGACGCGATCCTGATCAAGGAGAACCACATCGCGGCCGCCGGCGGCCTGGCCAAGGCGGTACACGCAGCCCGCAGCACCCGGCCGGAGAAGACGATCGAGGTCGAGGTCCGCAATCTCGACGAGGCCGCCTACGCGCTGGGGATGGGCGTCGACCGGCTGCTGCTCGACAACATGAGTCCCGACCTGCTCCGGGAGGCGGTGGCCCTGCGCGACCAGAACGCCGGCGGCGCCGACGGGGTCTCCCTGGAGGCCTCGGGCGGCGTCACCCTGGAGAACGTCCGCGAGATCGCCGAGACCGGTGTGGAGTTCATCTCAGTCGGGGCGCTGACCCACTCGGCGCGGACGCTCGACTTCTCGATGCTGCTCGAGCTCGCCTGAGCCCTACTTCAAGAGTTTCGAGAGACGACGGTCCTTGAGGACCTTGCCTCCCGTCTGCTCCTTGGGGCAGTAATTCATCTGATGTTCTGAAAAGTAGACGGCCTCGATCGTCGTTCCGCAGCGGGGGCACGGCTCGCCCTCGCGTTTGTGGACCTGCAGGGGCATCGGCACCTTGTCGGGCACCTCGGGGCCGATCGTCGCCTCGTAGTGGTCGATCGCGTCGCCGAGGACGTGGAGCGCGGCGTGCAGTCGCTCGACCTCCTCGGGCTCCAGCTCCGAGCCTTTCTTGAAGGGCGAGAGCCGCGCCTCCCAGAGGATCTCGTCGACCCAGGAGCGGCCGATCCCGGCGACGTCTTTCTGGTGGCGCAGCAGCGGGTGGAGGTGGCGCGGCTTGTCGAGCGCCGCAGCCAACGCCTCGAGCGGGGGAGGGGGCCAGGCTTCGGGCCCCAGGCTGGCGACCATCTCGTCCTCGGCGACGGCGTCGATCGGCAGCAGCTTCGCCCAGGCCCGCTGCTTGGTCCCGAACTCGCGCAGCCGCAGCTCGCGGCCGTCGGCGAGCCGGATCAGCACCCGCGAGGCTTTGTCCTTCAGCGAGGCGCGTTTGTCGAAGACCCGCAGCCGCCCGGCGGACATCAGGTGGATCAGCAGGGCCAGGTCGCCGAACTCGACCACCGGCATCTTCCCGGCCCGGCGCACGCCGCTGACCTGGCGTCCCACCAACGCTTCCAGCGGCGGGTCGAACGTCTTCATCACGTTCATCCCCGGCGCCAGCGCCGATTCCACCTCGGCGCCGGCCAGCGCCGCGTCGAGGCGGCGGGCGACGATCTCGACCTCGGGCAGCTCGGGCATCGACTAAAGGCTACGCAGAAGCCTCGGGGCGACTTTGTCAACCACTGGTTGCAAAAGCGCCCCGCGCAGTCCTCTAGACTCCCTCTACGTTCATTCGACCGGTCCGGACCCAGTCCCGCCGGCGAACATCAGGAAGGAAAGGGCTCATGCAGGAGCTCCCGACTATCCAACCGACTTTCGCCCCGGAGCTCGACCCGGAGCAGATCGCCGAGATCGGCGACGAGGTCCGCGCGCTCGCGCAGGAGCGGAACGCCGTCATCCTCGCCCACAACTACGAGCTGCCGGAGATCCAGGACGTCGCCAACTACCGCGGAGACTCGCTGGGGCTCTCGCGCCAGGCGGCGGATACCGACGCCGAGGTGATCGCCTTCTGCGGCGTCCACTTCATGGCCGAGACCGCCTCGATCCTCTCGCCAGAGAAGACGGTTCTGATCCCCGACCTCGACGCCGGTTGTTCGCTCGCCGACTCGATCGACGCCGCCCAATTACGGAATTGGAAGGCGCAATACCCGGACGCCCTTGTGGTCATGTACGTCAACACCTCCGCCGAGGTCAAGGCCGAGACCGACTACTGCGTCACCTCCTCCAACGCGGTCGACGTCGTCCGCCACATCTGGGCCGAGCACGGGCCCGACACCGAGATCCTCTTCGGCCCCGACATGTGGCTCGGCGCCTTCGTCGAGCGCGAGACCGGCCTGGCAGAGGAACCCGAGCGCCGCGGCCGCTTCCACATTTGGGACGGCGAGTGCCACGTCCACGCCGGGATCAAGCCGATGGACATCGCCCGCACCCGCGAGGAGCACCCGAACGCCGAGTTCCTGATCCACCCCGAGTGCGGCTGCTCGACCCAGGCGATGGAGTACGTCGCTTCCGGCGACATCGACCCCGACGGCGTTCACATGCTCTCCACCTCCGGGATGCAGAAGCACGTCGAAGCCAATCCCGACGGCGAGTTCATCGTCGCCACCGAGAACGGGATGCTCTACCCGCTGCAGCAGGCGGCGCCGCGGGCGCACCTGATCGAGGCCAACCGGATGGCCTCCTGCAAGTACATGAAGATGATCACGCTGCCGAAGCTGCGCGACTCCCTGCGCGAGATGAAGTTCGAGGTCAGCGTCCCGGCGGAGATCGCCGAGCGGGCGCGGATCCCGATCGAGCGCATGGTCGCGATCGGGTAGCCGCTTTTCATCAAGCTTTTAGGCGCCATTTCACCTCCGTTGCCGTGTCGGGGGCAGGCTGTGTCCGTAACCCCGCGAGAGGACACAGGAGGAATGAGATGGCAAGAGAGATCCTGGTGGTCGCCGACCGGACCGCCGATTCACCCGACTTGATCGCCGCCCTGCGCGATCGGGCGGCAGCGGAGCAGACCGCCTTCACGCTGCTGGTGCCAGCGGTACCGCACGGTTTGGCATGGGCCGCGGACATGAAATCCGGCTGGTCGGAAGCTGCGGACCGCGCCGTCAGCGCCAGCGAACGACTGCGGCAGGCCGGCCTCGAGCTCGGAGAGGTGATCGTCGGTGACCCGGACCCCTTCGCCGCGGTCGGCGACGTCCTCCACGCGCGCGAGTTCGACGAGGTCGTCGTCTCGACCCTGCCGAGGACAATCTCGCGCTGGCTGGCGGTGGGGCTGCCGGCGCGTCTGCGGCGGGCGGTGGACCTACCCGTCGTTGAGGTGCATGCCCAGCCGCTCGCCCAGCCCTTGCCGAAGCGGGCCGCCCGGGAGGCGGTCGCGGCCTGACCGACTGAAAGATCGGCTGCGTGGGCGGGATCTTGCGCGGCCGAGGTAGCGCAGGAGTCACCCTGTCTTCGCAGAAGGCACCCGACTGATGGCTCTACGCAAAAAGAAAGATCGCGGCTCCGAGGAGCCGCGCCGCCCCCGCGGGCGGCGCGCGCCGATCATCGAGCTGAACGACGTGACGAAGGTTTACCCGGGCGGCCACATGGCGCTCGATCGGGTCAACCTGGCCGTCGGCCGCGGCGAGTTCGTCTTCCTCGTCGGCCCGACCGGATGCGGCAAGTCGACGCTGATCAAGATGCTGATCCGCGAGCTCGCCGCCACCGAGGGCTCGGTCAAGATCGCCGGCCGGGACATCGGCCAGCTATCGGAGAAGAAGATCCCGCAGCTGCGCCGCAACATCGGCACCGTCTTCCAGGACTTCAAGCTCCTCCCCGACCGCACCGTCTACGACAACGTCGCCTACGCGCTGCAGGTGATCGGCGCCAGCCGCGCCGAAATTCGCGAGCAGGTGCCGCAGACGCTGCGCCTGGTCGGGCTCTCGACCAAGCTCCACAGCTACCCCGATCAGCTCTCCGGCGGTGAGCAGCAGCGTGTCTCGGTCGCCCGCGCCTTCGTCAACCACCCGCCGCTGCTGCTGGCCGACGAGCCGAGCGGAAACCTCGACCCGGTCACCTCGATCGGGATCATGCAGCTGCTCTACCGGATCAACAAGGCCGGGACCACCGTCGTCGTCGTCACCCACGACCGCGAGATGGTGGACAACATGCAGCGCCGCGTGATCGAGCTCTACGAGGGCCGCGTCGTCCGCGACGAGGTCTCCGGCGGCTACACCGAGGAGTCGACGACCGAATTCGGCCTGCGGATGCGGGCCGAGATGGGCGTCGGCACCGAGGGCGAGCCGCGCACCAACGGCCACTCCGAGCACGACCACCTGAGCTGATGGGACGGATCGTCTTCTTCTTCCAGGAGGCCCTGCGTGCGCTGAAGCGCAACGGCGCCCCCACCCTGGCGGCGATCGTCACCACGGTCGTCACCGTGGTCCTGCTCGGGATGCTGATCCCGATCTTCCAGACCGCGCAGGGCAAGAGCGACGAAGTCCGCGACCAGCTCAACATCCAGTACGCGCTCTACGACGACGCGACCCAGCCTGAAATCGCCGCGCTGAAGAAAAAGCTCGAAGGCGTCCCGCACGTGGCCGAAGTCACCTTCATCAGCAAGGACGAAGCGCTGGCGACGCTGAAGGGCGAACTCGACGACAAGACGATCGTCGAAGAGCTGCACACCAACCCGCTCCCCAACAGCTTCGAAGTCAAAGCCGACGACGCCGCCAACCTGCCGTCGGTGGAAGAGACCGTCTTCCCGAACGGCACCGAGGGCAAGCCGTTCGACTCGATCATCAGCAACCCCTTCGACCGCACCCAGTCCTCGGAGAAGATCGAGCAGGTGACGAGCGCGCTGAAGATCGTCCTCACCGTGATCACCGCGCTGCTGATCCTCGCCTCGCTGATGCTGGTCGGCAACACGATCCGGCTCTCGATCTACACCCGCCGCCGGGAGGTCGAGGTGATGCGCCTCGTCGGCGCCACCCGCTGGTTCATCCGCTGGCCGTTCATGATCGAGGGCGTGGTCGTCGGCTTCGCGGGAGGCCTACTGGCAATACTGATCCTGTGGCTGGGCAAGATCACCGTCGTCGACCCCCTCAGCGACTCGATCGGGGTCCTCGCGGCGCAGAACAACTCGACGCTGGGCTTCCCGGCCCTGGTCGCGATCCTCTTCGCCGCCTCGATCGTCGTCTCGACGATCGGCTCCGGTGTGACGCTGCGGCGCTTCCTCAAGGTCTGAGGCGGGCGTGAGAGCGCGCGGGGCCGTGGCATTTGCCGTGGCGCTGGTGGCTCTGTTCGCCGCCGGGCTGTGGCTGGGCGGACACCCGAGCTCGCTGCCGGATCCGCTGCGCGACCTCTTCGTCGAAGAACCCGCCGGTCTGACCGCCGAAGCCGCCGAAGCGATCGAGGACAGCTACTACCGCCCGGTCGGCGAGGCCGAGCTCGGCAACGCCTCGCTGCAGGGGATGGTCCGCGAGCTGCGCCGGCGGCACGGCGACCGTTTCAGCGAATACTTCTCGCCGGAAGCGCTGGCCAGCTTCAACGAGCAGATCGAAGGCCACTTCTCGGGTATCGGGCTGACCGTGGTGGAAGTGCCGAAGGGGCTGCGGGTAGCGAGCGTCTTCTCGCGCTCGCCGGCGGAGCAGGCCGGGCTCGCCGCCGGCGAGACGATCGTCTCGGTGAACGGCGAGTCGATCGCCGGCGAGAGCAGCAACGAGGCGACGAAGAGGATCAAGGGGCCGGAAGGGACCGAGGTGACGATCGGCGTCCGCGACCCGAAGAGCGCCAGGGTGCGGCGACTGACCCTGACCAGGGCGGAGGTGACGCTGCCGAACGTCAGCCACAGGGTCGAGAGGGTGGACGGGCGAAAGCTCGGCTACGTGCGCCTGCTCAGCTTCAGCGAAGGCGCCCACGGGCAGCTCGCGGGCGCGGTCGGCAAGGTCCAGGAGGAAGGGGTGGCGGGGATCGTCCTCGACCTCCGCCACAACCCCGGCGGTCTGCTCCAGGAGGCGGTGCGGACCGCGAGCCTCTTCCTTCCCGAGGGCGAAGTGGTCGTCTCGACCAACTCGCGCAGCCAGGGGGAGAGCACTTACGAGACCAGCGGCGGCCAGATCACGAAATTGCCGCTGGTGGTCCTGATCGACGGCGGCACCGCCTCGGCGGCGGAGATCCTCACCGCGGCGCTGGCCGACGACGGCGGCGGCGAGACGGTCGGCTCCCGCTCCTTCGGCAAGGGCGTCTTCCAGGAGGAGCAGGCGCTCTCCAACGGCGGCGCGCTGAAGCTGACCGTCGGCGAATACTTCACCCCGGAGGGCGTCAACCTGGCCGAGAGCCATGGGATCCACCCCGACGTCAAGGTTCAAGACGACCCCGAAACCAAAGCCGACGAGGCCGAGCAGCGCGCCTTCGAAGTCCTCGCCGGCCAGATCGGGAACTGATGGCCGGCCGCGGCCGCGGACGCAGAGGTGGAAGCCGGCCCAAAGCGGCGCCGCGCGACCGTCGTCTCCGCGATCGTCCTCGCCCCAGCAAGGAGAAGTTCGGAAGCGACGCCGGCGGCAGGCGTACGGCGCGGGAGGTTGTCGACGAGCTGCTGAAGGAAGAGCTCGGCTACCGCGGTTTCCGGCCGACGATCGAGGGGGAAGCGCGGGAAGCGGCGCAGTGGGCCGAGCGCCAGAGCGGTCCGCGCCGCGACCTCACCGCGCTCGCGACCTTCACCGTCGATCCCGCCACCGCCCGCGACTTCGACGACGCCGTCTCCGCCCAGCGGGAGGGCGACGGCGCCCGGGTCTGGATCCACATCGCCGACGTCGCCGCCCACGTCAAACCGGGCTCGCTGCTCGACCAGGAGGCGCGACGGCGCGGCAACAGCACCTACGTCCCCGGCGCGGTCGAGCCGATGCTGCCGCACGCGCTCTCGAGCGAGGCCTGCAGCCTGGCGCCGGGGGTCGAGCGGCTGGCGGTGACGACCGAGGTCGAGCTGGGGCCGGGGATGGAGCCTCGCCGGGCGCGCTTCTACCGCAGCCGCATCCGCTCCGACGCGCGGCTGAACTACGACCAGCTCGACGAGATCTTCGCCGGCCGGGCACGGCCTCCGGCCGAGGTTGCCGAACCGCTCGCCGCCGCGCGGGAGATCGCCGCCGGCCTCGGCGAGCACCGCGGCACCACCAGCCTCGACGTCGAGTCCTTCGAGCCCGAGTTCCGCTTCGACGCCGAGGGAAACGTCGTTGCCGCGCAGGGGGTCGCGCAGACCGAGGCCCACCGCCTGATCGAGCGGCTGATGATCCTCAACAACGAGCAGGTCGCCCAGCTGCTGGAGCAAAAGCGGGTACCGGCGATCTACCGCGTCCACGCCCAGCCCGACGCGGCCCGGATCGAGCGTCTGCTGGAGCAGCTGGCAGCGCTCGGCGTTCCGACGCCGCCGCTCGGGCAGGGGCTCTCGGCGCAGGAGGCGGGCAGGGTCGCCGCCGAGGCGAGCCGGCTCGTGCGGCGCGAGGCCGGGCGACGCGGGCACGGCCGGGAGGCGTATACCTCGCTCGTGCTCCGATCCCTGAAGCAGGCCACCTACAGCGAGCGGAACGTCGGCCACGCCGGCCTCGGCAGCTCCGCCTACTGTCACTTCACCTCGCCGATCCGGCGCTACCCGGACCTCGTCTGCCACCGCGCGCTGCTGGCGCTGCTGGGGGAGGGGGAGGAGGCGCCGACGCTCTCCGAGGCCCGTGACGCCGCCGCCGACTGCTCGGCGCGGGAGCGCGAGTCGGCTCAGATCGAGCGCCACGCCGACGACGTCTGCGCCGCCTATCTGCTCGAACGCGAGCTGGGGGAGCGGGGCCTGGACGCGGTCTTCGAGGGCGAGGTCTCCGGGGTGATCCGCTCGGCCTGCTTCGTCTCCTTCGGTGGCGAACTCGGCGACGTCTACGAGGGGATGCTGCCGGCGCGGCGGCTGCCGGGCGAGTACTACGCGCTCGACAAGGCCGAGGTGGCGCTCGTCGGACGCGAATCGGGCGCGAGCGTCCGACTCGGCGATCCGATATCCGTCCGGGTCGCCGGGGTGGACGCGGCGCGGGGCCGGGCCGAGCTGGTCCCGGAGGGGGAGCCGGCCTGATGGCCAAGAAGCAGAAGAAGAAACGCGCGCCCGCTTCCGGCGACGTCGTCACCAATCGCCGCGCCCGCCACAAATTCGAGTGGGTCGAGAAAATGGAGGCGGGGATCGTCCTGCAGGGGTCGGAGGTTAAGGCGCTGCGCAGCGGCCAGGCGCAGATGACCGACGCCTACGCGGTCGTGGAGGGAGGCGAGGTTTGGCTCCGCAAGCTGCATATCCCGCCCTACGAGTACTCCGCGGTCGACGCCCACGCGGCCGAGCGGCCGCGCAAACTGCTGCTGCACAGGGAGGAGATCGAGCGCCTGGTCGGCAAAACCGCCCAGAAAGGACTGACGCTGATTCCAACCAGGATCTATTTCAAAGGGCCGCGGGCGAAGGTGGAGCTGGCTTTGGCGCGAAACAAGGAGGGTCGCGACCGACGGCGGGAGATCGCCGACCGCGACGTTCGCAGAGAGGTCGAGCGCGAGTTCAAGGGAAGGATGCGTTGAAGTTGAAACTGCCGAAGCACATGCAAGGATGCAGGGCAATGCGGACCCGGAAGAGCATTCCCGCCGCTGCCGCCGGGATCATCGCGGTGCTGATGGCCGCCCCCACTCAGGCGGGCGCCGACTCGTTTCCGGAAAAGGCGAGCGATTACGTGAGCGACAACACCGGCTACTTCGTCGCCGCCCTGCTGGCGGCGATCCTCCTGCTCCTGCTGATCGTCCGCATCAGTCAGCGCCGGGCGAAGGAGAAGGACCAGAAGAAGGCGCAGCTGCAGCAGCCCGGTGGGCCCCCCGTGGGCGCTCCCGCGTCCCCGCCGCCCGGCGCCCCGCCGGCTCCGACTTCCCCCCCGACCTCCGAAATGCCGGCCGTGCCCGCCGCCGCCGTCGCGCCACCCCCTCCGCCCGCCCCCGGCCAGGCGCCCCCGCCTCCCGGCCTGTCGACGCCGCCGCCGCCCGGTCAGGCCCCGCTCGCGGGTGAGAGCGCCAAGGACCGCAAACGCCGCAAGCGCGACGAAGCCCGTGGAAAACGGCTGCAGATGCGCGAAGCGCGCAAAGCTGAGCTGCAGCGTCGCAAGGAAGAGCGGGCCCGGATGAAGGCGCAGAAGCGCGGCGGTGCCGTCCCGGCCCCCGGCGCACCGCCCCTGCCGGGTGCACCACCCGCACCTGGCGCTGTTCCCGCCTCCGGAGCTCCGGTGGCCGAGGCGTCGAAAGAGAAGAAGTTCTTCGGGATCAAGATCGGTACCGGCAAGCAGAAGCGCGAGGCGGCGCTGGCCGAGCAGCGGCTTGCCGCGGCGCGCGCCGCCAACGAACGCGCCGTCGCCGAAGCGCAGGCCAGTGGCCAGGCTCCACCCTCGGGGCAACTGCCCCCGTGGGAGGAGGCGACCACGGTGCAGCCGCAGGCCGGCGGGCTGACCGCCGTCCCCTCCGTGCCGCCACCCCCGGTTCCGGGCGGCGTGCCGGCTCCCGGCGATTACGACCCCGCCATCGCCGAGCAGCGGGTGCACGACAAAGTTGCAGAGGTTCGCAGTGAGACGCAGCGGATCGGCGCCGAGGCCGACCAGCGCCTCCAGGACGCTTCGCGCCTGCAGGGGGGTGGAACGCCTCCGGCCGCGGCCGACCTGCACACCGCCGAGCTGCGCCTGGAGGACGAACGGCAGACCCGCGAGCGGGCGATGCAGGAGGCCGAGCAGCGCCTGCGCGAAATCGAGCAGCGGACCAAAGCCGCCGAAGAACGGGCTGCCGAGGCCAAGCGCCTGGAGGAGCGCCAAGCCGAAGAGGCCGCCCGCGACCGCCGCCTCGAGGAGATGCAGCGGAGCGTCGCCGAAGCCGAAGAGCGGGCGCGCGAAGCCGAGCAGCGGGCCGTGGAAGCCGAGCAGGCCGTCGTCCGCGGCGCGCAGGGAGGGGGCACGGCTCCACCGCCGCCTCCAGCCCCCGTGCAGGAGCATGCTCCTGCGCCGCCGGCACCGGAGCAGTCGTTCTCGCCGCCGCCCCCGCCGCCGCCCCCGGTCGAGCCGCAATCGTTCGCGCCGCCGACTCCGCCGCCACCTCCGGCCGAATCGTTCTCACCGCCGACGCCGCCCCCTGCGCCGGTCGAGCCCACGACTCCACCCCCGCCGCCGGAGCCCATCCAATCGAGCCCGCCCCCGGCACCTCCCGCGGTCCAGCCCCCGAGCTTCGGCATGCCTCCCGCGGAGCCGCCGAGCTTCGGCGCGCCCAGCGGCGGCGATCAGATCAACCTCAACACGATCACCTTCGAGCAGCTGCGCGAGCAGAACCTCTCGGTGACTCAGGCGACGCGCTTGCTTGCCCATCGCGAGCGGCTCGGCGGCTTCAAGTCGGTCGAGGACCTCGACCAGGTCGCCGGGTTCCCGGTTGAGTTGCTGGACGAACTGAAGCAGCGCTCGACTGTTTAGGTGGGTCCGGGGGCGGGGGTACCCCCTCCGGACACATCTCGCTATGGCTCGATGTTGAGTGTCCGGAGGA
>Ga0307280_10000255_pt1 | contig 10650 bp, 5 predicted proteins | sample ER_DNA_119_FD_194479 | JGI IMG/M metagenome (GOLD analysis project Ga0307280, IMG submission 194479) | Bulk soil microbial communities from the East River watershed near Crested Butte, Colorado, United States - ER_DNA_119 | ecosystem: Environmental > Terrestrial > Soil > Floodplain | place: USA...
CCGGACGGGGCGGTGTCCGGCGACGCGCCGGTCGCGTGCTCCGGGCTGGGGCCGTCCGTGACGTTGCCGTCCGCGGCGGGGCCGGCGTGCGCGTCCGCGCTGGCGACGCGTCATCACCGGTTTGCGCTGTGCGCCTGTGACTCGCTGAACGTGACCTCGCCGATCTACACCGACGCCTTCGACTCGAGCGGCGCGGTGATCGGCCCGCAACCGCCCGCGGCGATCGGCGTCGACGGCGACCTGCAAGCCGGCACGGTCGTGCAGGCGGTCGGCTCCATTTACGTCGCCGGCGCTGGCGGGATCATATCGGCCGACCGGATCGTCTCGCTGGGATCGCTGCGCGTCTCCGGGCCGACGCGGTCGTCCGCGGGCGGCATCGTGGACGTCGCCCAGGACGTCTACGCAGGCGGGGACCTCGAGGGACTGGTGATCCTCGGTGGGACTCTGCACCTGGCTCCCACCGCGAGCGCGGCCCTGGCGACGATCTACGCCGAGGGTGTCGTTCGCGAGCCGGTGTCGGTCGCGGCGCCTTGCGACTGCGGTCGAAACGTCGTGGACGTCGCCGGCGCGATCACGACCGCCACGCGCGCCAACGACGACGCCTCGGCCGGCTTCACCGCCGATCGCTTGGCGGCGGTGACGACGTCGACGCTTCTCGACATCCCCTGTGGCACCTACGCGCTGTCGTCGATCGACACGGGCAGCGCGCTGGTCCTTGCCGTTCACGGGCGGGCGCTCCTCGCCGTGGCGGGAGACGTCGTGCTGCGCGCGGGCTTCGCGGTCACCCTCGATCCGGGCGCCGAGCTCGACCTTCTGGTGGGCGGACGGTTGCTCACGAGCGGCAGCAACACGATCGGCAGCACGACCCCCGCGCGCTTCCGGATCTGGGTCGCGGGCGCGCAGACCGTGGTCTTCGACGACGATCCCAGTGTCGGCGCCGTGGTTCATGCCCCGGACGCACAGGTGACGGCGTCAAGCGGCCTCGAGCTGTCGGGCGCGCTGTTCGCGAAGACGCTGACCGCGGGCGCGCGGGTCAACATTCACTTCGATCAGGCCGTTTTCTCCGCTGGAGCGATCTGTGGCGAACCCGCTGCGACTGCTGTCCCCTAGTCCCTCGGCGGCTTCCGCCGTCATCGCGTCGATGCCGTTCGAGGCGGACCTCGACGCGGTGGCGCCGCGCCGCCTGCCGGTCGGCACGAGCGGGCCCGATATCGATCTCGATTCCCTTCGTTGCTTCGACGCAGTGGCGACGACGCTGCGGTTTCGATCGGCCGCCGCGCGCGTGCACCTGTCGCCTGGCGCCTTCTCGGATCGGATCGGCCGTCTCGAGTCCGTGCTGGGGGCGCGGATCCTGCAGCGCACCACGCGTCGGGTTGCGCTGACGGATGCGGGTGAGCGCCTGTTGCCGGTGGCGCGGCGGATCCTGCGCCTCGTCGAGCACATGCCCGGGGCCGCCCAGGAAGACGCCGCGCCTCCGTCTTACGAGCTGGTCATCGGAACACGGCACGAGGTCGGCCTGTCGTGGCTCTGCGCGGCGCTGGACGGCCTCGCCCTCAAGCACCCCGAACGCACGCTCCACCTGTACAACGGCAGCAGCGACGACCTGCTGGCGAAGCTCGATCGAGGTGAGCTCGACGCCGCGGTCACGAGTGGCCGTCTCGGGTCATCCCGCGTCAGCACCGCGCCGCTGCACGCGCACGAACATGTGTTTGTCGGTACCGACCGGCGGTTGCGTGGCCCGGAGGATGCGCGACGCCTGACGCTGGTCGATGTCAGCCCCGACCTGCCGCTGTTTCGGAATCTGCTGGACGGGGTTCCGGACGGAGAGCCGTGGCGGTTCGCGCGCGTCGAGTACATGGGCGGCATCGCGAGCGTCCGCCATCGTCTCCTGGGCAGCGAGGGGCGGGTCGCCATCTTGCCGGCGTTCTTCGTCAAGGAGGACATCGCCAAGCGGCGCCTCGCGAGGCTGCTGCCGCGGATGACTCTACCGACCGACAGCCTTCGTCTCGTCTGGCGTTCGAATCATCCGCGGCAGTCCGAGTTGCTCGCCCTCGCGCAAGACCTGCGCGCCGTCCCGTTGCGCTAGCCGCTCTCGCGCGAAGCGCGAGAGTGCGGGCGGCTAGAGGCTGCGGCAGGTGTTGCGGGCGAGCGGCGCGTCTTCGAGCGTGATGACGATGGTCTGGCAGCCGAGCACGATGTCGACCCGCACCGACGCGTCGTTCCTGAATTGAGCGCACGTCGCATCGCAGGCGATGATCGTTGACGGTGTCTGACCCGTTGCCGGATCGACGTCGTAGTACCAGCCGCCCCGGTTCGGATCGCAGCTCGCCTTGGCGTTCACGTAGCCGACGGTGCTGGAGGCACCGCCGGCGCCGCTGACCTGCACGTTGACCTTGTGGAAGTCGATCGCGCCGGTCGTCGCCGGCGGGATCTGGTACGTGCAGGCGACGGCCGTCGTGCGGATCCGGTTCAACGCCGCCTGGAGCGCCTTCGTGACGTCCTGGCTGGTGTCGATCACCACCGCGCTGCCGGTACCGCCGCCGCGCGCGAGCGCGTCGAGGTTCGGGGCGGCCGTCGCGGCTTCGTCCGGACCGAACACGCCGATGACGAACGTCGGCACGGCCGGTGTTCCCGCGGCGCCGTCGGCAGCGAGCGCGGCGATGGCCGGTATGTCGAGCGGCGTGCACTCCGTTGGAAGGCCGTCGGTCACGAGCACGACGGCGACCTTGTGATCGGGTGTCGCGGTCGCGTGCGTCCGTGCCGCCTGCACGGCGCCGGCCAGGGCGGGGCCCGTCGGGGTGCGCCCATCCGGTTGGCGGTCGCTCAGTGACGCGGTCAATGACGAAGCAGCGCCTGTCAGCATCGCGAACGGGACCGCCGGCGTTGCGTAGGCCGCGATGTCACACCGATCGCGGCCGTGGCAGTAGCCATCGTACGGGACGCACGTGTCGCCCAGCGGGCAGTAGACGCCGAGCGGCGCGCACGAGCCGCCGGACACCGGGCACTGCCCGAGCTGTACGCACGACTCTCCCGTCTTGCAGTCGCTGTTCGCGGTGCAAAGGACGATCTGCGTCGTGCCGATCCCGAAACAGGTTCGGTAGAGATCGCACGGACCGAAGTTGCCGCAGTTGGCGTTCGACGCGCAGGTGGTACCGACGTTTGGCTGGATCAGAGGGAAGTATTGCAGCCCGACGCTGATCCCGGCGGACATCGGGTCGTTGAAGAACGCCCTCATGGCGGCCTGCACCGCCGCCCACTTGGTCGTTCCGGCGGAGGTCTTCTCGGTCATCGAGCCCGAGCTGTCCACCATCATGAAGAGGTCGAGCGGCAGCGACTGAGCGCTCGCCGACTGCGTTGCGCACGCGGCGTCGGGCGGGTTACCACTGGTCGCGCCGTCGGGCACGACATGGATCTCGGGTGCGGCGTCGCGGCCGGGCGGCTGTTCGGCCGCGCCGGCGTCGGTGGCCACGGCCGTGTCGCGAGGCGCGGCGTCGAACCCAGCGCCGCCGGCGGTGCCTGTCACTTCACCCGGCGTCGTTCGGCCCACCTTCGCGCAACCGAGCGCCGCCATCGCCAACGCGGTGAGCGCGACCACCGCGTGTCCTCGAGCGTTTCGCCTCGGCGCCATGGGTACCTCCTCAGTCGACGACGATCACCGTCACGCACTGGATCGTGGTTTCGATGCGAAACGTGGAGTAGTCCGTGTGGCGCTCGGCCTGGAAGATGTCCATCTGGTAGCTGCCGCCGCGCGTGATGCCGAGCTCGGACGCGCGCGCGTCGAGATCGACCGTCGCCGTCTCCGCCGGGTGAACGCCGCCGAGATCGATCGCGAGGTGACCGTTGATGAACAGGAAGACGTCGTCGTCGCCCCGGAACGTGAAGGTCTCGCCGCCCCGGTAGGGGAACATCAAGTGGATCTCGGTCGTGAAGTGGAAGTTGTTGGTGCAGAAGGCGCAGTCGTCCCAGCCGCGCCCGTCGATCGGAAAGAACGTCTGGTCGTCGTAGACGTAGACCTCGGGGCGCGCCGGATCCTGCGCCAGCGGCAGCACGACGTCGTCGAAGCGCAGGTTGACGCCGTCGACGTCGCGGTACCACTGGTCGAAGTTCAGCTTGTTGGTCGTCGCGGGTGTTGCGCCGGCGGGCGCGTAGACCGGCTTCTGGTCGGCGCCCAGCAGCGGTTGAACGATCCCCTTGTAGCCGGTGACGTTGGGCGCCTCGAAGTCGGGGTGGCGCGGGCCGCTGGTCGCGGCGTAGCCGCGGAAGTCGCGGACGGTCGGGCGCAGCTCGTGGTTGCATGGCGCATCGACGGCCCCCGCGTCCATCCTCGTGCCGACCTCGAAGTCGAAGGTGGGAACGTCGCGCGCGGCGTCCAGGCTCGTCGCGGTCTCAGCCGGGGCATCGACGATCGTGCCGGTATCCACGACGGACATTCCCGCGTCGTGGTCGACGCTGGACGTGGGCTTGATGCCGGCGCAGCCGCCGCCGATCGCCGCGGCGACCAACCAGACAAGTGCGACCAGCTTCCGCATGGCTCCGGCGATCAGAACGTCCCCCGCGGATCCGGCGCGCCGAACCAGCCGTAGACCAGCTCGGCCTGCCAGAGGTAGTCGGGAACGGACTTGTACGCGACCAGCTCGTGCGCCCAGTGGTTCTGATCGGTCGACAGCGGCGTGCAGGCCGGATCGATGTTCTGGTCGCACGCCGGCACGGGCACGATCGATCCCTCGGGCGTGATGTTCCGGATCGCCGGATCCGCGGCGACGATCGGCAGCCCGTTCGGGTGGTGCAGGACCATCGCCCGGCCGAACGGGTTGAAGCCGGCGGGGCGGCCGCCCGCGGCCGGGACGCCCGCGACGTCCAGCTTGTAACCCTTGGCGGTGAGCTGGTTCGCGTACTCGAGCACGCGCGCGGCGATCCCTTTCTGGACGATCTGGCCGCCCGCGCAGCCGTTCTTCGCGTCGCCGAACAAGCACTCGGTTCCGTAGTCGCGCGCGTAGTAGAGCTCGCCGGACATCGGGTCCTGCCATTCGACGCGCTGGCCGATGTCGGGCGTGGCGTTCTGGCCGAGCCGCCAGATCCGCATCATGTCGGTCCAGTTGGTCCGCTCGTTCGCCTTGACGTAGGCGACCGTCCACGCGATCAGGAACTTCTGGACCTCCCAGCCGATCTGCGGATCGACCGCCACCATTGCCCCCGGCGTCGCGGGATCGAAGCCGCCGTCGCCTGCGTAGTTGGTGCAGGCGTTGCGGCCCTGGGTCGCAAAGCAGATCTCCGGGCCGGCGCTCGGCCAGAAGCTGGGCCAGCCGAGCGGCCGGGCCGGGTAGCGGTTCGCCATCGGATCGGAGGTGGTGGACGCACTGGTGTCGAGGAGCGGCTGCCCGGCGGCGCTGGCCGCCACGCGCGGCGCCAGCAGCGAGCGATCGCCGGTGAGCGCGTTGGCGATGACGCGCCGGAAGCCGTCGGGGACGACGTCTGCCAGCCCGACGGCGCGGAAGCGCGCGTCGTAGAAATCCTTGCGCGACTGGCTGACGAACCGATCCTCAGATTCGGCGAGCAGGATCGCGGTGTTGATCTTGTCGTAGTACGAGCCGGCGTTCTCGATGTACTCGACGTCGAAGTCGCCGTTCGTCGTCGACAGCGCGTTCTCGAGCGGGTGGCCGCCGAATCCGACGTCGCGCAGGAATCCCGTGGTGCCGTTCGGGATGGCGAGCAGCATCTGCCCGAACCCGATCGCGCCCATCGGCGGACCGGCGTCGTCGGGATCGGTCGCCGCGTGGAGCACTGGGTCCTGGAAGGCCGTCGATCGCTGGTAGTGCGGGCCGGGCTCCGGGCGCGCCAGCTCGCGGACGAAGTGATCGAACGCGACCGTCGCCGCGATCATGTTGTCGTGCGCCTGGAGGCCGACGATGTAAGGCCACAGCGTGTCGAACGCGTAGCCCTGGGCCGCGCCGAAGTCCTTGTAGATCGACTGCAGGAAGCCGACGCCGCCGGCGATTCCCTGGAGCTTCAGGTTGTAGCGGCTGAACGAGCGATCGGCCGCGCCGATCAGGCTGAAGGTGGTGCGGTTGCGCCGGTAGTTGTCGAAGATGTGTCGGTTCTCCTGGGTCGAGATCAGGAACTGCACCTGCTCGTACGGGTCGGCCCCGTTGTCGTGCCGGAAGACCGATACGTTTCCGGTGTCGGCCCAGTGATCGGTCGCGAAGGCGTACGGTACCCGCAGGCGGTTCGACGGATCGACGCTCGGTCCGCCCTGATAGGAGCCGCGGTTGGTCTCGGCGTCCGTCGGCCGGCGGAGCTGCGTGTAGCCGACGTAGTCGACCGGCTGTTGCTGGCACTTGCTGGGGAGCCCGTCGATGGAGACGATCTGCCCGTCGAGCACCTGATCCCAGACACCGTCGACGCTCTCGTCCCACCAGGTCGGCCGTTGCGGCTCGACGCGGTGACAGCCGGCGATGACGTTGAAGTTGTTCTGCAGCTGCGCGTAGTGGAAATCGTCGACGCCCGTGCCGCTGGTGGCGCGCGTGCCGTAGGTGATGCCGAGCAACCCGCCGAACGTGTCGGTCGCCAGCGTGATGCCCGTGCCGATCTTGGTCCCCGGCTTGTAGCTCGGCGCGGTGTAGACCGAGACGTTGTCACCGTAGAAGAAGCGCGCGGCCGCGAAGTCGGTGACGCCGAGACCGAGCATGTCCTGCGAGATGTCGCCCGGATAGTCCATCACCGTCGACTGCATCCACATCCAGATCAGCTGCGACTGCTCCTCGTTCGTCACGGGATCCCAGTAGCGCGGGCCGACGCACGCGGCGCCGTCATCGACGGCGTCGGTGCAGGGCGCGGTGACCTGCCCGTTGCGCGTGCGGAGCTGCCAGTACTGGGGCCGGTAGAAGAGCGACGCGGAGCTGGAAACGAAGTTGTGACGAAGCCCGATCGAGTGCCCCATCTCGTGGGCGAGCACCGCGTAGTGGAAGCGCCGCTGGACGTAGTGGAACATCCGCGTGTACCGGTCCTGCTGGGCCGCCGACGTCTCGCCGGTCGCAGCGGGAAACTTCTTCGCGAGGATGTCGGCCAGCGCGGTCAGCGAAGAAGGCTCGGGCGCCTCCTCGATCAGGCAGGCGCCGCGCGCGGCCAGCGCGTTGTCGCGCATCTGCCGCACGCGCGACCACATCGCCGGGTTGCCGCCGCCGAGCGGCGACGCCTGCAGCCCAGCGGCTTGCGCGCCGGTGCCGGCGGGCATGCCGGCGAGCTGGAGCATCGCCGGGTTGATGAGCTGGGTCTCGACCGCCGTGCCGCGGGCCAGGTTGAGCGTCGCCGCCACCTTGGCTTGCCCGGGCGACGCGATGTCGTTGCGCGCCTCCACGTCGAGCGCCTGCGCCTTCATCGCGTCGAGCGCGGCGCGCAGCTCGGGCGCCGGTTTGGCCGCGGCGAGCGCGTCGAAGGCGTTCGCGCTCAGCTTCGTGCTCGCCGCCAGCCGCTTCGAGATCTCGGCGCGTGACAGCGTGGGCATCCCGCCCCCGGACGCGAGCCGCGCCGCGCTCGCCCATCCTTGAACGTACGTGCCGTTGGTGATGTCGGCGGTGGCGATCTCGCCGTTGATGTAGCGAACCATATCGACGACCTGCTGCGCGGCCAGGTCGGTGGTGCCGGTCCAGATGTTGATCGAGCTCGCGACCTTCTCGCCCGTCAGGGGATCGTCGCCGTCGACCATGATTCCCCAGTAGCTGGGCGCCTCGGGCCGCGGGATGTTGAGCACCAGGTTGTAGCGGATGTCGCCGAGGCGCGCCTCCAGCCCGGGCGCGCCGCAGGCCGGGTGATCCTTGTCGGTCACCGGATTGTGGCAAAGGACAATCACCGGCGGCATCGCCGCGATCTCGCCGAGGGCCGCCGTCAACATCGGATCGCCGCTGCTTCCTGCCCGTTCGGTCGCGACGGCCTGCGCCTGCGAGCGGGCGAGCGTGTCGCAGTCGGCGGACGTCCAGCTCTGCGTGCGGCGGCAGGTGTCGACGTCGCGCGCGATGCGGACGGCCTCGTCGATGTCGTCCTGCTGGCCGCGCCACATCGGGTACTTCGCGTCGCAGTCACCGCCGCCGGCCGTCCGGCATTCGAGCAGGCGCGACGTCTGGACCGCCGTCTTCATCGCGAGATCCCATTCGATCGTCGCCCAGTTGGTCGGTTCGAACAGGCTGGTGTCGCCGGCCACGTACCAGGGGATCGTGCGGACCTGGCGCTCGCGGTAGGGGAGGGTGCACTTCTGCGTGTAGACGTCGCAGCGTGCGCCGGCGCCGGCGCCTTCGCACTCGTCGGCCGTGCCGTTGCCGTCGGCGTCGCGGTTCGGATCCGCCTTCGGATCGCCGGTGGCGTCCTCCGTGGTCACTTTCGTCGCGCAGGCGATCGGGCCGCGCATCGCCGGGTCGGCATTCGCCGCATCGGCGTAGTAGTGACTCTGCTGCCAGATGTTGTAGCGCGCGAGAAAGCGCGTCCATTCCTGATCGAGGAGCCCGTAGTTGCGCGCGTACCCGCGGCGGTAGTCGAAGTTGAAGCCGCCCAGCGTCTGGAAGCGGACGCCGTCGTGGCCGGTCGGTTCGTAGTCGGTGTCGACCACCTTGCGATAGGACTCGCGGATCGTCAGCTCGGTCGGGTTGCAGTTCGCCCACGGGTAGGTGCCGCCCGTGACGTAGGCGCCCTGCAGCAGGCACGCGGGAATCGACCCCGACTCGCCGAACGCCGCCAGGTCGATCTGCTGGGGCGTCGCGTACACCTTGTTGGTGACGTCGAAGTATCCCTGGTCGGCCACGAAATGCGGCGCGTCCGGGCTCTGCGGATCGAGCACCGTGTACGCGAACGGTTCGTACTTAACGCCGCCGACCACGCCGATGAGCGACAGCGTGTCGTAGTCGTAAGAGTCAGTGACGAGGTTCTTCGACCAGTCGACCCGGAAGTACTGGCGCTCGTACCAGGGGCGATCGGTCGTGTTCTCCTCGACGATGTTCAGCTGCTCGCCCGTCTGGGGGTTGTAGTCGCGCTTGATGTCGAAGTGGCTCTCGATGTGGTAGCTGGCGACGATCTGTCCGTCGTTGATCGGCTTCGGCGTGGCCTTTGGCTGAACGCCGTCGTACTGCGTGCCCTTGCCGTCCGTGCCGGTGATCCGTTCGTACGCGAGGCGCGCGTTCAACGTGTCTTCGGTGATCTCGAAGCGCACGCGCGACACCGGCTGGCCGAACGTCGAGGTGAACAACCCGACCTGGCCGGCGCCGTAGCCGACGTCGATCATCGTGCCGCGCTTGTAGAACTCGGGATCGTCGGTGGTGCTCTTCAAGTCGGCGCCGACGAAGAACGACTTCTCCAGCGCGTCGGGTTGGACGCGGTTGATGGCCGGTCGCTCGGACGCGCACGTGGCGGTCAGCACCGATGCGACCAGCAGGAGCGCCCGGCGCATACGTTGGCGCATGAAGTTCAACGACAGGATGGTCATCAGAGCCTCCGTCTCGCTACCAGGTGCAGAAGCCGTGGGGCGCGATCGACGTTCCAGCCGCGACCGAGGTGTCGCACATGCCGTTCGGATCGGTCTTGTCGAGGCAGTCGGTGGTGCTGTCGCATTCCTGCGCGCAGTACCCGACGTCGCCCGGCATCGCGCCGCTGGCCGTGTACAGACATCCGCCGTGCGAGCCGGCCGGTGCCAGCGAGGTCGTTCCCGCCGCGAGGTTGCAGGCGTTGGGCGCGCCCAGCACGCACGCCTGCGAACAGAAGCGCGCGGTGACGGTCGTGCCCCCCGAGCCGATCGACAGGCAGAACCCCGCGCAGCTGTCGGTGCCCCCGTCGGCCGGCGCCGTGCACGCCGACCCGAGCGGGCCGCCGGTCTTTGCCGCCGTCACGCACAGGCCGCTGTTCTTGTCGCAGTGGCGCCCGGTCGGGCAGTCCACGTCGGCGCCGCACAGCGGGACGCAGAGATCCAGCGTGCCGCCCGCGCTGTCTTGAAGCTGCGCGCAGGCGACGTCGTCGCGGCCGCGGCACTTCGTCGCGCGGTCCATCGAGCCGTAGGTGCAGGTCGGCATGCAGAACGGCGCCGGGTTCGCGTCGGTGTTCATGTTCACGCAGACGGCGTTGAGCGCGCCGCAGACGTCGCCGGCGTCTGCTTCGCCGCACGCCTTCGTGCAGAAGCCGTTCGCGGGTCCGCCCGCTCCGAACGAATCCGTTCCCGGCGCGGCGCACGTGAGCCCGCCTGTGCAGTCGGAGTTCGTCGCGCAGCCCTTGCCCATGTCGCCGACGGGAAGCGTGCCGCCATCGGCGTTCGTTCCAGCGGCGCCGGCCGTGCCGGTGGTTCCGCCGCGCGCCGTGCTGCCGCCGCCGCCGGTCATTCCGGCGGTCCCCGCCGCCGACCCGCCGCGCCCGCCCGCGACGGTGGTTCCTGCGGCGCCGGCGGTTCCTCCGGACCCCTTTCGGCCGCCGCATCCGGCAACCGCTCCGACCGCCAGGACCAGGAGAGCAACACGCGAGATCTGCGATGACATCGTCGTCCTTTCTTTCGTTAGTGAGGTGGGCATGCGGCGACCTGCGTGTACTGCGCCGCCGCGGAGGTGCAGTCCTCCTCGGCGACGAAGCATTCGCAGGAGGTCGCGTTCAGCTGAAAGCAGCACCTGAAACCGGCGGAGCAGTTCG
>Ga0307280_10000256_pt1 | contig 10628 bp, 10 predicted proteins | sample ER_DNA_119_FD_194479 | JGI IMG/M metagenome (GOLD analysis project Ga0307280, IMG submission 194479) | Bulk soil microbial communities from the East River watershed near Crested Butte, Colorado, United States - ER_DNA_119 | ecosystem: Environmental > Terrestrial > Soil > Floodplain | place...
CAGCGCGTCCGCCAGCACGGCGCGCAGCCCGGGCGCGTCCCTGATCGCCTCCAGGACCAGGGCGAGCACCTGAGTCTCGGCCTGCCCCAGCGCGTACCGCGCGTAGTCCGCGGCGGTGGTGACGAGCTCCTGGCCGGAGGAGACGGCCAGGCTGAAGCCGAAGCCGCGGCGGGTCCGCAGCAGCGCGGAGAACACCGAACCCGAGTGGGTGACCAGCGCGACCGGCCCGGCTGGCAGCGGGTCCGGCTCGACGTAGCCGATGGCCCGCAGGCCGCGGGCCACGTTCACGAACCCCATGCAGCCCGCGCCGCACAGCGCCAGGCCGGCCTGTTCGGCGATCGCGGCCAGCCGGGACCGTAGCCCGGTGCGGCCGGGAGGGTTGAAGGCGTTGCCGAAGATGACCGCCGAACGGGCCTGGCTTCGCGCCGCGGCAGACAGTTGCTGCTCGAGCGCGCGGTCGGGCACCGCGAGCAGGGCCAGGTCCACCGGTTCGGGCACCGCGGCGAGATCCGGCAGGCAGGGCACGCCGTCGATGTCCCGGTATCGCGGGTTGACCAGGTAGGTGCGCGGGCGCGACGGGCTCCTGGCCACCTCGGCGATCATGCGCGCGCCGAGGCTGCCCGGGCGGGCGCTGGCTCCGACCAGCGCCACGCTCCGGGCCTCGAGCATCGCGGTGACCGAGGTGCTCGTCTGAGCTGGTGCTGTCACTTCCGGCGGGTGGCCCGGCGGTCGGCGATCGCGGCCTTGGCCGCCTGCATGCCGGGAATGCCGCATACGCCACCGCCGGCGTGGGTGGCCGAGCTGGCGTAGTACAGGCCGGGCACCGGGGTGCGGTAGTCGGCGAACCCGGGTGCGGGGCGCATGTGGAACAGCTGCTCCAGGGACAGCTCGCCGTGGAAGATGTTCCCGCCGATCAGGCCGTACTCGTGCTCCATCTGGTACGGGCCCACAATGTCGGTGTGGATGATCGAGCTCTTGAAGTTCGGCGCGACCTCGTTGTAGCAGTCGATCATCCGGTCGGCGTAGGCCTGGAGTTCGGTGGTGTGCGGCTCTTCGTTCCAGTCCGACGGCACCCACTGGGTGAACAGCGACATCATGTGGTACCCGTCCGGGACCAGCGTCTTGTCGAAGGCGGTCGGGATGACGCCGTCGCTGAACGGCCGGACGGCGGGCCTGCCCTCGCGCGCCTCGGTGAAGGCACGCTCGATGTACGGCATGGTGGGCGCCATCTCGACCGAACCCGTGTGGTGTTCCTGCAGGTTCGTGCCGGGGTCGGCGGTGAAATCGGGGAGTTCGGCCAGCGCCAGGTTGATCTTGACGACGCCGCTGCGGGTCTTCCAGTGCTCGATGTCGGTCACGAAGTCGTCGGGCAGGTTCGCCCGGCCCACGTGGTCCAGGAACGCGGTGCGCGGGTGCAGGCTCGTGACGACGACCTTGGCGGTGATCTGCTGGCCGTTTTCCAGCTCGACGCCGGAGGCGCGGCCGTCTTTCAGCAGGAGCTTGCGGACGGGCGCGTTGATCCGGATCTCGGCGCCGACCCGGCGGGCGGCGCTGGCGATGGCGTCCGCGACCGCGCCCATGCCGCCCTCCTGGAAACCCCAGTTGCCCAGGTGACCGTCGCCGACGTCGCCGATGGAGTGGTGCGCCATCACGTAGGCGGTGCCGGGCTCAAAGGGACCAGCCCAGGTCCCGATCACGCCGTTGACCGCGAGCGCGCCCTTGACCTGCGGCGACTCGAACCAGTCGTCGAGCAGGTCGGCGATCGACATCGTCATCAGCCGGGTCACGTCGGCGATCGTGCGGACGTCCAGGCCACGGTGGCGCCAGGCCAGCCGGAGGGTCTCGTTAAGGTCGCGGGGCTTGCGCGAGCCGAGGTTCGGCGGCACGGTGAGCAGCAGCGGGCCGAGCACTTCGGCCAGCCCGGCCAGCCAGGCGTCCCAGCGCGGCATGGCGTCGGCGTCCTTCTTCGACCACTTGGAGACCTCGTCGTGGTTCCGCTTGGCGTCGTCGGCGTAGAGCTTGATCGAGCCACCCTCGGGAAAGGCCTGGTAGTACGGGCCCATCGGGTAGATCTTGTAGCCGTGCTTTTGGAGTTGGAGATCGTTAATGATCGTCGGGGGCAGCAGCGACATCACGTAGGACAGCCGGGTCACCTTGAAATCCGGCGCGTCCGGCCAGGGAGCCTCGGTGGTCGCGGCGCCGCCGGTCTTCGGCCGCGCCTCGAGCACCAGCGTGCGCGCGCCCGAGCGGGCCAGGTACGCCGCGGCAACCAGGCCGTTGTGCCCGCCGCCGACGATGATCGCGTCGTAGTCCGCGGCGCCGGTCGCCCCGGGTGTCTTGGCCGCCCGGGCCGTTCTAGCTGCCTGTGCCGCCCGGGCCGCCTGCGCCGTCTTTCCCGCCATCGCCTTCGCCGCCTGGGTTGCCTTGGTTGCCATGAATCCGGGCCCTCCGAAAGGTTGACTGAACATTCAGTCTAGAAGCTGCTACGATTACCCACAAGGCCGGCGACGCGGGATCGGTCCTGGATCGAGAGGCTGGAGCGAGGATCGGATGAAGCAGCGTGCGGGGGGGTCGCGCGAGGGAACTGGCTCGCGGGACGCGGCCGGGGAGCAGCGTCGCGAGCAGATGCTGCGGGCGGCGATGGACGTCATCGTGGAGCGCGGCTACGCCGACACCAGGATCGCCGACGTGGCCGAGCGCACCGGCACGAGCCCGGCACTGGTCATCTACTACTTCAAGACCCGCGACCAGCTGCTGACCGAGGCCATACGGTACTCCGAGGACACCTGGTACGCCGAGTTCCTCCGGCGGCTGGAGACAATCCCGACCGCGGCCGGGCGGCTGACCGAGCTCATCGGGATGAACTGCCTGCCCGGTGCCGACCCGGAACCGCACAGCTACTGGCTGCTCTGGCTGGACCTGTGGGCGCTGTCGCCGCGGAACCCCGGGGTGGCCGCGGTGCGGGAGAAGTCCGACGAGCGGTGGCGGGAGGCCATCCGCTCCATCGTGCTGGCCGGCCAGGAGGCCGGCGAGTTCTCACCGGTCGACGCGGACGATTTCACCATCACGCTGTCCGCCCTGCTCGACGGGTTTGCGGTACAAATCGCACTGGATGACCCGGCGGTGCCGCCGCAGCGCACGTACGATCTTGCGATGCGGTTCGCGTCCGGGCAACTCGGGTTTGACTGGAAGCCCGCGCCCGCGGGCAGGCGGACGCGCAAACGCGCTTCGTAGGTGGAGGACGAAGGGGTGGTGCCGTGGCAGGAGGAAGTATCGAGCTGTCCGGGCTGACCAAGAGGTTCAGCGAGATCGCGGTCGACAACATCGACCTGACCGTGGCCAGCGGCGAGTTCTTCTCCCTGCTCGGCCCGTCGGGCTGCGGCAAGACCACTACCCTGCGGCTGATCGCCGGCTTCGAGCAGCCGACCTCCGGGCGCATCCTGCTCGACGGCGTCGACGTGTCCGATGTGCCGCCGCACCGGCGGAAGGTCAACACGGTCTTCCAGAGCTACGCGCTGTTCCCGTTCCTCGACGTCCGCGACAACGTGGCGTTCGGGCTGCGGCACCAGGGAGCGGCCAAGGCCGAGCTCAAGCGCCGGGTGGACGAGGCTCTCGACCTAGTCCATATGACCTCGTTCGCCAAGCGGCGGCCCGGCCAGCTGTCCGGCGGGCAGCAGCAGCGGGTCGCGCTAGCCCGCGCGCTCGTACTCAACCCGGCCGTGCTGCTGCTCGACGAGCCGCTCGGCGCGCTCGACGCGAAGCTGCGGCGCTCGCTCAAGATAGAACTGAAGGCGCTGCAGGAACGCGTCGGCATCACCTTCCTCTACGTCACCCACGACCAGGAGGAGGCGCTGACCATGTCCGACCGGCTGGCGGTGATGAACGCGGGCCGGATCGTGCAGACCGGCACCCCGCGCGAGGTCTACGAGGACCCCGCGGACACCTACGTGGCCGACTTCCTCGGCGCCGCCAACCTGATGGAGGTCGAGGTGGTCTCGGCGGGCGCGCTGCGGGTCGGGGACTTCGCGCTGACTACGCACCGGTGCGAGGCAGCGCCGGGCACCGCGCACGCGGTGATCAGGCCGGAGCGGGTGCGGATCGAGGAACATGGTTCGGCTGGCGAGAACCGGGTGCCGGCCATGGTGGAGCGCGTGGTGTTCCTCGGCGCCGCCACCGAGGTCCTGCTGCGGCTGGCGCCGGGCATCGCGCTGCAGGCGCTGATGCAGAACGACGGCTCGCGGCCCGACCTGACCCAGGGCACCCCCGTGCACGTGTACCTGCCGCCGGACGCGCTGCGCGTGCTGGCCGGGGCCCAGGACGTCCCGGTGGCCGAAGAGGAACCGCTCGTCGCGAGCTAGACGATCACGCCGTGGGAACCTTGGTGTATGCGCGCGCTTGTGATCACCAGGGCCGGGTCGGCGCGGGTCGAGGATGTGGAGGCGCCGGTACCGGGGGCGGGTCAGGTCGTGGTCGACGTCCGCCGGGCCGGGATCTGCGGGACCGACGTCGAGCTGTTCACCGGGCAGCTGGCCTACTTCGCCCAGGGCAAGATCGGCTTCCCGATCCGCCCGGGTCACGAGTGGTGTGGCGTGGTGTCCGCACTCGGCGACGAGGTGGATCCCGGCTGGCTGGGTGACCGGGTGACCGGGGACACCATGCTCGGCTGCGGGCACTGCCCGCGCTGCGCGGCCGGGCGCGGCCACGTCTGCGCGGATCGCCGGGAGGTCGGCATCGTGCACTGGCCGGGCGCTCTGGCGGAGAAGGTGCTGGTCCGCGCGTCGAGTTTGTACCGACTGCCCGATGCGATCGACGACCGGACCGGTGCCCTGGTCGAGCCGGGCGGCAACGGCTGGCGCGCCGCCTCCGCCGCCCACGCCGGGCCGAGGAAGCGGATCCTGGTCTGCGGGCCGGGCACCATCGGGCTGCTGACCACGGCGTTCGCCACCGCGATGGGGGCCGAGGTGCACATCTGGGCGCTGGCCAGGGACCGGGAGGAACTGGCCGCGGGATTCGGCGCCTCCGGGTACTGGGCAGCCGGTGACCCGCCGCCGGGGAACTACGACGCGGTGGTCGACTGCACCGACGATCACCGGATGCCCGCGGCCGCCCTGGCCCGGGCCGAGCCAGCCGGGCGGCTGGTCTACATCGGCATCGCGGGCACGCCGAGCCCGATCGACAGCCGCGACCTAGTCCTCGGCGACCTGACCGCGGTGGGCATCCTCGGCGCGTCGGCCGGGCTCGGACCCGCGATCGAGCACTATGCCGACGGCCGTGTGGACCCGTCGCGCATCGTCGCGGTGACGGTCGGCCTGGACGACGCCGCCGAGGCACTGGCCGGGAAGATCAGCACCGGGACGGGCACCAAGATCCACGTTGACCCATGCGGCTAGGGCCGCCGCTGGGACCGCCGCTGAGCGAGGCCCTGCGCGCCGCGCTCGGCTCGCCGACCGTGATCCGGCGGCTGCCGAGCAGTCCCCGCTCGCGGGTATGGCTGGTCGAGTTCGGCCGCTCCCCCGCGATCGTCAAGCAGATCACCGGCGGCTCCGAAGCCGACGCGGGCGCGCGCTTCGCGCGCGAGATCACGGCGCTGCGACTGGCCCTGCGGGTCCGTCCGGCGGTCGTGCCCGGTGTGCTGGGTACCGATCCGGGCGGCCGGGTCATGGTGCTGGAGTACCTGGCCGAGGCGGGCCGCGCGTCCGCACCCGACTGGATGATCGAGTACGCGACGGCGCTGGCCCGCCTGCACAGCGCGACCGGGCCGGGTGACGCGGACATGCTGCCCGCCTGGGCAGGCCCGGGCCAGGCCGATGCCCGGGCGTTCATCAGCCTGGCCGAACGGCTCGCGGTGCCCGTCCCGGCCAGCCTGGCCGTGTCTCTCGACAGCATGGTCGAGCGGCTGAACGCGACCGGACACCACGCTCTGCTGCACGGGGACCCGTGCCCCGACAACGCGATGCGCACCGACAGCGGGATTATGTTCGTCGACCTCGAGCAGGCCTCCCTCGGTGATGGCCGCGCCGAGCTGGCGTACCTGCGGGCCGGGTTTCCCACCTGCTGGTGCGCCGCGTCGGCTCCCGGCCCGGTGCTCCGGCAGGCCGAGGCGGCGTACCGGTCAGCCTGGCGCGCCTACACCGGGACCGACGTGAGCGGAGACCTCGCCGAGGCGTGCGCGGGCTGGCTGATCTGGGGAGACGGGCTGGTCGAGCGGGCCCACCGCGGCCAGGCGGACCAGCTGGCGCGGCTGCCGGAGGAGGACTGGCGCTGGGGCACCGCGACCGCCAGGCAGCGGTTGCTGCACCGCCTCACGGTGGTGGCCGCGCTCGGCGCGGACCATCCCGGCCTGGCTGACCTGGCCCGGGTCAGCACGGCCATGCGCGACCGGATGCTGGCGTCGTGGCCCGGTATCCGAGAGCTTCCGCTCGCCGACGACGATCCGCTGCGCCTCTACTGACGGGGCGCGGCGGGCCGGGCGGAACGTCATGAAACCCCGGTTCCAGTACGTTCTGACGCAGTGGATCCCCGGTTCCAGCACGTCCGGCTGGCGTCGCCGCGGCGAGCAGCGGATGACCCGATCGCACGGTTCTACGGCGGGTCGGCCGGGCCGGGCCCGCCGAGGTGGGTGTGCTGGAAGCCAGCGTCGTACTTCAGGCCGTAGCGGGCCAGCCGGTCCATGCCGATGTGTGCCAGCCAGAGCAGGCCCAGGGCGAGCGTCAGCGGATGGTGGCCGACGGCGCCGACGAGGGACATGGCGGCCGGCAGCAAGTAGGAGTGCCCGAGGTTGTACACGGCCGCGCCGACGCGGGTGCCGCGCAGATAGCCGAGCATGAACAGGTCGGGCAGCAGGATCACCGCGGGGACCAGCCACCACGGCTGGTGCGTGGCCGCGAACAGGGCCAGCGCCGAGGCGAGCAGCACGAGGCCGTCCAGCCGCAGCCATCGCAGCGGTTTCCCGGTTACCGCGGGAGCCGGGTCGGTCATGACCTGGAATCTAGCGCGCGCTCGCCGCGGGCGTGTATCGGACGGATGACTGGCGGGCGGCCGCTACGGCAGATCGTCCGGGCCGGTGAGGTCGAGGCGGGCCAGCGAGGTCCGGTTGGTCACGCCGAGCTTCGGGAACGCGCGGTACAGGTGGTGGCTGACCGTCCGGGGGCTGATGAACAACTGGGCGGCGATGTCCCGGTTCGTCGCGCCGGAGGCGGCCAGCCGAACGACCTGGAGTTCCTGCGGTGTGAGCAGGCTCAGCCGGTCCGGCGCCGACGCCCCGGCGGCCGCGGGCTCCCCTGCCGCGCGCAGCTCGGCCCGGGCCCGTTCGGCCCAGGGCGCGGCCCCACGGCGATCAGCCCGGATCGCTCGGCCGCGTCGGCTGCCGTCGCGGCGACACCGAGAGCATGCGCCGCGCGCCGTACCAGGCCCAGGTCACCGGTCTCCTCCGCGGCCGCCACCAGAAGAAACGTCCGGGTTGGCGCGGGCAGCGCGGCCACCTGGCTGTAGTAGGACTGCTGCAGCCGGCGGGGCAGCGGCAGCGGTGCGGGGTGCTCCAGGGACGCCGCCAGCGCGACCGGGACCCTTGAATCCTCGGCGAGCGCCGCGGGCAGCTCGATCAGGGCCAGCGGGTTCCCGTCCGCCTCGGCCAGCACCCTGTCGGCCAGCCCCGGCGGCAGGCCGGGGGCTCGCTCGGCCAGCAGCGCGCGGGATGCCTCGCGGCTGAGCCTGCCGAGCGATAGTTCGGGCACGCCGGGGGCTTCGAAGCCATCCTCGCGGGCGGACGCGAGCAGGACGACGCCCTCGGATTCCAGCCGTCGCGCCGCGAACAGCAGCGCGTCGGCGGAGGCCCGGTCCAGCCAGTGGGCGTCGTCGACCACGCAGAGCAGGGCTCCGTCCCCGGCCAGCTCGGACAGCAGCGACAGGGCAGCCAGGCCGATCAGGAACCGGTCCGCGCCCGGCGTCGCGGCCAGGCCGAACGCGCCGCGCAAGGCCCGCGCCTGCGGCGGCGGTAGCAGGTCGAGCCGACCGAGCGCCGGCCGCAGCAATAGCTGCAAGGCGGCGAACGGCAACTCGGTCTCGGACTCGATGCCGGTCCCGCGAAGCACCCGCATCCCGGCGGCCGCCGCCGCGTAGTCGAGCAGCGCGGTCTTGCCGACCCCGGCCTCGCCCCTGATCACCAGGGTGCCGCTGCGGCCGTCCCGGGCCGCCGCCAGCAGTTCGTCGATGCGCGCCGTCTCGGCGGACCGGCCGTGGAGCATAGGCCTGAAGGTAGCAAAGATGTCCTGATAGGGATAACGCTGAGTGAGCGGCTATATGTTCAGGGGGCGCGGGGACCGGAGCGGGCGGCCCGGAGGGTCAGGGCGACGCCGGCCAGGACCAGGGCCAGCCCGGCCAGTTGCCCGGCTCCCGGCCAATGCTGCCGGGCCGCGTAGACGTAGCCGAAACCACTCACGGTCTCGAGGTTGACCAGCAGCCCAGCCACGGCGGGCGACAGCCGGCTCGAAGCCAGGTTCCACAGCCATGTGCCCGCCCAGGAGACCACGACGCCGAGGAAGACGGCCCCGGCGACCAGCCTGGCCGGACCCGGGTGCGTGCCCGACGGCGTGGTGAGCTGGCCGGCGAGCGCGGCCGCAGGCAGCCCGGCCAGCGCCACCGCACCCGTGGCGACGCCGACGGCCGTGGACCAGCCCGCGGGCGAGATGGCACTCTGCCGGGCCAGGAACCGGGCGTTGGCCAGGGCGTACCAGGTCCACATGGCGACCGCGGCGCAGGCGGCCAACAGCCCGGCCGCCTTCTCGGCGGTCGGAGCGGCCAGGTAGGCGTGGACTCCGGCTATCTCGAGCGCGCTGACCAGGGCGATCCCCGCGGTGACCAGGGTGAGCGGCAGCGCCAGCCACCGCCATGTTACGGCGGGTGCGAGGACGTTGCCGGCCACCGCGACCACGACCGGGATGGCGCCGATCACCATATCGGTCAGCGGCGCGCCCGCCGCCCTAATTCCGATCACCAGCAGCAGGTAGTACACGGCGTTGCCGGCCAGGGCGAAGGCCAGCGCGGTGCGCCAGTGCTCGCGCAGCACCCGGCGCGGGCCAGCACCGCCGAGGGTGAACAGGAACATGGACAGAAGCCCGTAGACCAGGTAACGGCCGAGCGTCACGATCACCGGGTTCCAGCCGCCGAGCAGGACGGGGACCAGGAACGCCGATCCCCAGATCAGGCTGGCGCCAACCCCGGCCGCCATCCCCGCCGCGCTAGCGCCCGGGGGGCCGGGCGCCGCGGTTCCGGCCGTCCCGCGGGAGTTTCGCGAGTCCGTGGCGAGGGCCACGACCAGCTCCTAACTGTCGAAATGGCATTTAAGTGGTTAGGTTTACCCGGCGCGAGGGAACGTAACCCACTAAACTCAGATTGATAGTTAGGGAGGCGCTCGTGACGGAGATGCCGCACCTGATCGGGGGTGCGCTCTGCCTGGATTTCGTGAACACCGTGGATCCTCGGCACGCGCCCGGGCGGCGCGAGTACCTGGACAGCTATCCCGCGTTTGTCGCCTGGGGCAGCCACGCCGGGGCTATCGACGCGGACCAGGCCGAGCGGCTACGCCAGGCCGCGGCCGCGCAGCCTGCCGAGGCAGACCGGGTGCTGGGCCGCGCGATCAGATTGCGGGAGGCCCTCTATCCGCTGTTCAGCCAGCCGGACCGCAGACGGCGACCCGAACCTGAGGATCTCGGCGTGTTGCAGGCCGAACTCGCCCGTGCCCTGGCCAGCTTCCGGCTCTCCTGGTCCCCGGCGGGTTTCGGCTGGGAATGGGATCAGGCCAGCTCCGGAATTGACCGCGTGCTCTGGCCGGTCGCCCGGTCGGCTGCGAACCTGCTGGCGCAGGGACCGCTCGAGCGGATCAGGGAATGCCCAGGCCAGGGGACGTGCGGCTGGCTGTTCCTCGACCTCAGCAAGAACGCCAGCCGCCGCTGGTGCGACATGCGCGTGTGCGGCAACCGAGCCAAGGCCCGCCGTCACTACGCACGCACCCTGGACCCGGCGAACAGGTCGCGGAGCAGGGCGGCCTCGGCGGTGTGATGGATGAGCTCGTCGGCGATGTGCAGCACGAACGAGCGCCCGGTGGCGCCGGCGAAGTAGCCGGCCGCCTCCCCCAGCGGCGTGTTCAGCGCCTCGTCATCCAGCGACGCCATCAGTTCTCGCCACCAGGTGAAGGCCGCCTGCGTACCGGCCAGGGACGCGGCCGCGTCGGCTGCTTTCCGGCCGGCCAGCCCCGTCGGCTCGGCTGGGCGGCCGAGCCAGGCGCCGTTGCGTTCCTCGCTGAGCAGCCTGCGGATGTGCCCCAGCCGCCAGCGCAGCGATATCCGCGGGTCGGCGGTTGGCGCCCAGCGCCACTCCTCGTCGTCCAGGCCGTCCATCCGCCGCCAGAAACGATCCCAGACGTGGTCGAACAACCCCACAAGATCCTCACGCTGCCCGGGCATGGGCCAGATCTTTGCGGTAGGTACCAGGGGTGGTCCCGAAGCTGGCATGGAAGGCGGCGGTGAAGGCGCTCGGGGTGCTGTAGCCGCAGGTGATTGCGGCGGCGGTGACCGAGAGGCCGCTGGCGAGCAGGGTCAGGGAGTGGTGGAGCCTGAGCTGGGCCCGCCACT
>Ga0307280_10000258_pt1 | contig 10619 bp, 10 predicted proteins | sample ER_DNA_119_FD_194479 | JGI IMG/M metagenome (GOLD analysis project Ga0307280, IMG submission 194479) | Bulk soil microbial communities from the East River watershed near Crested Butte, Colorado, United States - ER_DNA_119 | ecosystem: Environmental > Terrestrial > Soil > Floodplain | place...
GAAGCAGCGGCTCGGGATCTTCACGCTTCCGGGCGTGATCACCTCGCACTCGGGGCCCGACACGACGCGCCTCGTGAAGCGCGGCGTGTTCTTCACGCGCAAGGTGATGTGCATGCCGCTCGGCCAGCCGCCGGCCGGCGTCAACACGGCGATCCCCGCCACCGCGACCGGTACCGAACGCCAGAAGGTCGAGAGCGTGACCCAGACGGGGGCGTGCCCGGCCTGCCACCAGGTCATCAACCCGTTCGGCTTCATGCAGGAGAACTTCGATCCGCTCGGCCGGTGGCGCACGCTGGACAACGGGCTGCCGATCGATCCGAGCGTCTCGGTGAACTTCCTCGACGAGGGGCCGTTCACGGCCAGCACCCCGGTCGAGGCGCTGAAGGGCTTCACCAACTCGCTACGCTTCAAGCAGTGCTTCGTCCGCCAGATGTTCCGGTTCTACACGGGCCGCGACGAGGCCGCGGCCGACGATCCGGTGCTGCGGCAGATGTTCTTTGGGTTCGCCAACAACGACGAACAGGCCGTCGTGCAGCTGCTGCGCGTGCTCGCGACGTCGACCAGCTTCTCGCAGCGATCGGAGACGCCATGACCCGCAAGACACTGAAGGAAGGAATCACCCGCCGCGATCTGATCAAGCGCTTCGGCTTCGTGGCGTTCTTGCTGACGCCGGTCGCGCGCGCGATGGGCTACCTCGCCGGCGGAACGTTCGTCGGGGCGCCGCGCTTCCTGATGTTCTTCAAGGGCGGTTCGTTCTACCCGGCGTCGACGAATCCCTCATCCATGAGCAACCTGGCCGGGACGCCGATCGCGCCGCTGCAGCCGTACAGCAGCGACATCATCCTGTTCAAGAGCATGAGCATCCACGGCGGCTCGCCCAAGACTGACGGGTATCAGGAAGAGCACGCCGCCGGGCTGCTCGGCTGCACGACCGGCAATTCCTACCACTACTCGAAGAACGATTCGTACTACGCGTACACGGACTTCGAGTCGATCGACGTCGCGATCGCGAACCACTATGCGGCGACGCCGGCGACGGCGAAGCTGCCGTTTTCCAGCCTGCACATCGGCGCGGGCGCGCATTCGGACGCGGACAGCGTCGGGCTGGGCCAGCGCTACATCTCGTGGCGCGCGCGCCAGGCGGGCGACGCCCAGTACGGCAACGCGATCGAGCCGATCCAGGACGCGGGGCAGGTCTACGACATGCTGATGGAGCGGGTGAACCTGCTGTGCTCCAGTTCCAGCAACCAGCCGGCGACCGACACCACGAAGGTGCGCGCGGCGCTCGCGCGCAAGCAGAGCTTGATCGACTTCCGCCTCGCCGACATCGCCGAGGCGAAGAAGGTGCTGGGCATGGACTCGGCGCACGCTCACCAGCTGGACGGCCTGGTCGACGGCTGGCGCGAGGTCGAGAAGGCGAACACCGCCGAGATCGCCGGCCTGGACGCGGGGACATCCGGCGGGAGTGGCGGCGGCAGCACCGCGGCCTGTCCGACGGGCGCGCGTCCGACGGGCAACGGCACCAAGAAGCTGAACTGCGACGACCTGTCGCCCATCCACGATCAGATGATCGGCCTCGTGAAGCTGGCCTTCGAATGGGACCTGACGCGCGTCGTGGCCTACACGCTGTCAGGCGCGTCCAGCGGGCAGTCGATGCCCAGCCGCAGCGTCACCAAGGCGCACCACACGCTGGAGCACAGCAACGACGTCAATGGCCTCTTCACCATGGGCACCTTCTACGCGGAGAAGTTCGCGGGCCTGCTGGCCGCCCTCAAGGGCATCGACGACGGCGGGGGACAGACCGCCCTCTACAACAGCGCGGTGATCCTGGGGATGGAATGCTGGAGCAACAGCTCCAGCGGCCACTACCTGACGGACATCCCGTTCATCCTGGCCGGGCAGGGCGCGGGCAAGTTCCAGACCGGCCGCATCGTGGACGCCCAGAAGCGCAACAACAACGACCTGCTCATCTCCGTCCAGAACGCCTGCGGGATCGCCTCAAACACCTTCGGGCTGGCGAGCCTCTGCAAGGGCCCGATCGTCTGAAACAGCGCCGTTGAACGGCGGTAGGTCGCGGGGCGCGTACGGGGCAACCCTTCATCTCCAGGGGAGGCCTTGATCCTTCGCCGCGAGGCGCCAGCGTTACACGCCACCGAGGCCGTGATGCTGCGCCGCAAAGTGGTGCTCTACAATCCGCGCTGCGTCTTCTGGACGATGCCGTTGTCGCTGGTCGCGATCGGGTCGGCCCTCGATCGCGACCGCTACGACGTGGTCATCGTCGACGGGCGGCTCGAGTCGGATCCGACAGCGGCGCTGCTGCGGCGGATCGACACCGAAACTGTCTGTGTCGGCATCACCGTGCTCACGGGCGCGCCGATCCGCGACGCGCTCGCGGCCACGCGGGCGGTGCGCGCGGCGCACCCTGAGCTGCCGATCGTCTGGGGCGGGTGGCATCCGTCGCTGTTCCCGGCCGAATGCCTCGACGAGGAAGGCGTCACCGCCACCGTGGCGGGCCAGGGCGAGGAGACATTCCGCGAGCTGGTCGTGTGCTTCGAAGACGGCCGTGACCTGGAAGGTCTGCGCGGATGCGCCCACCGCCGCCCCGGCGGTGGCGTGGCCGTCGAACCGAAGCGCGAGCTCAGCGCGCTCGATTCCTTCCCATCCCACGATTACGGCCTCATAGATGTGGACCGCTACTTCGCCGCGAAAGGCCGGCGCCAGCTCGACTACATCTCCAGCCAGGGCTGCCGGTTCCGCTGCACGTTCTGCGCGGATCCCTACGTTTACGAGCGCGGATGGACGGGCATCTCCGCCCCGCGCATGGGCGACGAGCTGGAAGGGCTGTGGCGCCGGCACCACTTCGACGATCTCAACCTCCAGGACGAGACATATTTCACCCACCGCCCGCGCGTGGCGGCGGTGTGCGAGGAGATCCTGCGGCGCGGGCTTCGCTTCACCTGGGCGGCGACGATGCGCGCCGATCAGGGGGTTCGCCTCGACGACCGCGAGTGGGCGCTCTGCAAGCGCAGCGGCCTGCGCCGGGCGATGGTGGGCGTCGAATCGGGGTCGCAGGCGATGATGGACTGGCTGCAGAAGGACATCCGCCTGGAACAGGTGTTCGAGACGGCGGAGCTGATGGTCCGCCACGGCGTCGCCGGCATCTTCCCGTTCATCGTCGGCTTCCCCGACGAGCCGGACGAGAGCGTGGAGGCGACGCTGGCCGTGATCAAGCGGCTGCGGCGGATGTCCCCCGACTTCGAGGTGTCCGTCTACTTCTATCAGCCGTACCCGGGTTCGCCGATCGCGGACCTGGTCTGGCGGCGCGGTTACCCGAAGCCCCGGACGCTGGCCGAGTGGGCCACCTTCGACTACGTGGGGTCGCGCGGCTCGTGGGTGACCGAGCAGAAGTGGCAACGCGTGCAGCGCTTCAAGTTCTACCAGCACCACGCGTTCGGCCGCTTGCGCCACGTGGCGGCGCTGCCGTTGCGGTGGCTCGCGCGGGCGCGCGTGACGGCGGATCTGTACGGCGTCCCGATCGAAAAGATGATCGTCGAGCGGTTGCGGCCTGAGCGGGCGCTGTCTTGATCTTGACGCGCCCCCTCGTCGCAGGCCCGCGCCCGGGCGGCTAGGCGCTCGTCGCCGGCGCCTGGTTTGCGTCGAGGCGCGCGGCGACGGCTTCGAGTATCGCCTGCTCGGCCTCGTCGAAGTCATACGCAGCCGTGGTCACCATGTCGATCGCATAGTCCTCCGCGCGTTCGGCGCGATTCAGCAGCTTGTCGATCTCGCGCTGCTTGCGCCACGATCCGATCGCCTCTTGCGTATGCGCGACCTTCTCCTTGTTCCAGTTGGCGATGTCCGTCTTCATCTTGCTCGCGCGCTCCTTCTGCTCGGCGAGGCGCTTCTGAATCTCGTCACGGTGCTCTTGCAGCGCTTGCATGTCCTCCTCGTGCATGCCCATGAGATCCTTCTTCATCGCGTCCAGCTTCGTCTTCGCCGCATCGATGTGCTGCGACAGCCTCTGCTTCAGCGAATCTGCCGTGCTACCTGTCGTCTCACCCATCGCGACACCGTCCTCTCGCAGGTAAATCGTGGGTCCCGGAACCGCCGTCGCAACGCCCTACGTTCTGACTCAGCGGTCAGCGACCATCGTCACCAGGGCCAGCGGCCCATCGCAGACGTCGCCAGCGCGGCGAGCAGACTGAGGCGGACGACGCGCATCAAGACCATCAGCGGCAACAACGGGGCGGGGCGGGGCGCCAGCGCGGGGGCCAGCGTGGCCGCCACCGACACGGGCGGAAACCCGAGCAGGCCGCTGCTCGACGCGACCAAGATCGCATTGCGCGCCATGCGGGCGCCGAAACGCGTCCGCACCCGCTCGCACTTGCCGTCGAACCAGCGCCAGCGGCGGCGCAGCTGATCCCCGAACAGGAAGAGCAACGTCAGCGAAACGGCCTGCCCGCCGCCCGCCACCAGCCCGATCGCCACGGGGTTCCAGCGCTCGCGCGACGCGAAGACGGCGACCGCCGCCTCCGGGCTGGCCAGCCAGAAAATCGTGCCGACGACCGCGATTCCGAACAACGTCGCTGCCGCGGTCATGCCGTCCGAACGACAGAGTAACTGAAGCCCTGGCCTTGTCGCGAAGCATCGGCAGGTTGTCGCCGTCGGTGCTAACCTCGGCCCCCTGCACGTCGTCAGCGGCAATATCACGGGGCTCAAGCCCAGCCAGAAGCACGCGCTGGAACGCGTTTACCGGCGGCGGCTCCGCCCCGGGGAAGTCGCGTCGGCCGAGCTGGCGGCGTACCTCTGCGCCATCTCGCGCGAGATCGAGCGGCAGGTCGGGATCCTGGTCGGGCGGCGCGGGGAGATCGAGCACGTGTTCGTCGGCGACGCCTCGCGCATCAACCTGCCCGAGATCGGCCGCATCCGCGCCGGCCGCGGCCGGTTCCGCGGCCTGCGGCTGGTGCACACGCACCTGCGCAACGAGCCGCTGACGCGCGACGACCTCGTCGACCTGGCGCTGCTGCGGCTGGACCTGGTGGCGGCGATCGGCGTGTGGCCCGACGGGCGGCCCGCCGATCTGCACGTCGCTCACCTGCTGCCGCCGGTCGAGGGCGGGCAGCCGTGGCGCCTGCTGCCGACGGAGCCGTTCTTCCGCAGCACGCTGGATCCGGCCACGATGATCGAGGCGCTGGAGGAAGAGTTCGATCGCGTCGCCCCCGCGGTCATCGCGACCGACAAGCGCGATCGGGCGCTGCTGGTGGTCGTCGACGTCCGGCGGCCATCGCGGGTGCCGGGCGCGCCGCGCGGACCGGCCACCGGCTCGGAGGGCCGCGTCAACGAGCTGAAGGAGCTGTGCCGCACCGCCGGCGTGCGCGTGATGGGCGTGATGGAACAGCGCCGCCCGGAGGCCGATCCGAAGACGCTGATTGGCCGCGGCAAGCTGGAAGAGGTGCTGATCCGCGCGATGCAGCTGGACGCGAACGTGCTGATCTTCGATCCCGACCTGACGCCGATCCAGGCGCACGCGATCGCCGACTTCACCGATCTGAAGGTCATCGACCGGACGATGCTGATCCTCGACATCTTCGCGCAGAGGGCGAAGAGCCGCGACGGCAAGCTGCAGGTCGAGCTGGCGCAGCTGCGCTACCGGCTGCCGCGGCTGCACGAGAAGAACACGATGATGAGCCGGCTGACCGGCGGCATCGGCGGGCGCGGCCCGGGCGAGACGAAGCTGGAAGAGAACCGCCGGCGCGCGCGCGAGCGCATCCACCGCCTGGAGAAGGAGATCGACCGATTCGGTGAGCAGCGGGCCGGGCGGCGCGCCGAGCGCGTGCGCCGCGGGCTGCCAATCGTCGCGATCGTGGGCTACACGAACGCCGGGAAGTCGACGCTGCTGAACACGCTCACGCACAGCGACGTGCTGGCGGAGGATCGCCTGTTCGCGACGCTGGATCCGACGACGCGGCGGCTGCGGCTGCCGCGCGAGCGGGAGATCATCATCGCCGACACCGTCGGGTTCATCCGCGATCTGCCGCGCGATCTCGCGCGGGCGTTCCGCGCCACGCTGGAAGAGCTGGACGAGGCCGACCTGCTGCTGCACGTGGTCGACGCGGCTGATCCCGCGAACGAGCAGCAGATCGCGGCCGTCGAGGCGATACTGGCGGACCTGGGGCTGGCGGAGACGCGCCGGATCCTCGTGATGAACAAGGTCGACCTGTTGCCCGACGACGAACGCGCGCTCCTGCCCCGCGGCAGCGCCGACCTGCCCGTGGTCGCCATCGCGGCGCGCGACGGCGCTACGACGGCGCCGCTGCTGGACGCCGTCGAGGCCGCCCTGGCCAGCGAGGGGTTCGCCGAGGCCGCGCACCTCCGCGACCCGGACGGTTCCGACGGTGCCGACCCTGACCCCGCGAGCCTGTTGTGATGAGGCTTCGCGCATGAGCGTGCTCGGGACCGCGGCGGCCGTCCTGGTCTTGCTGGGCGTGCTGATCCTGGTGCACGAGCTGGGGCACTTCGTGTTCGCGAAGATGTTCGACGTGAAGGTGATTCGCTTCTCGCTCGGCTTCGGCCCGCGCATCGTCGGGTTCACCTGGGGCGAGACGGAGTACCGACTGTCGGCGCTTCCGCTCGGTGGATACGTGCGCCTGCTGGGCGAAGATCCGGGCGAGCCGATTCCGCCCATCGACCGGCCGCGCGCGCTGGCGGCCAAGCCGCTGTGGCAACGCTACGCGGTCGTGGTCGCGGGGCCGGTCTTCAACCTGCTGCTGCCGCTCTTCATCTACTTCGTTCACTTCGCGGGCCAGCGCACGATGCTGCCGCCCACGATCGGGACGGTGCTGTCCGACCTGCCGGCCGCGAACGCGGGCCTGCTGCCGGGCGATCGCGTCGAGACCGTCGATGGAAAGCCCGTCCGCTACTGGGAAGAGCTGGAGCACAAGATCTCGGTGTCGGCCGGCAAGACGTTGCGTTTCGGCATCCGGCGCGGCCCGGACGCCGAGGAGCGCGACGTCACGCCGATCGAGATCGAACGTACGGGACCGCTGCACCGCAAGGAACGGCTGGGATGGATCGGCGTGTCGCCGCGCTTTCACCTGCCCGAGATCGGCGTGCTGGATCCGTCGTCGCCGGCGGCGGTGGCCGGCCTCAAGACGTTCGATTTCAACACCCCCGTGAACGGTGTTCCGGTCGCCACCTGGACCGAGTTCGCGCGGGCGGTCGAGCGCGCGGGGGCGTCGCCGCTGCGCCTGAACTACGTACGGGGTGGCTATTCGGCGGTGCCGTTCGCGCACATCGAGATCGAAGAGCCGGGCTCCTCGGTCGTCATCCCGGTCGCCGTCTTCGACACCGCCGGGCGGCGGCACTACGAGACCGGCATCCTGTCTGCGGAGTCGTTCGTCTTCTCCGTCGAGCCCGAGAGCCCGGCCGATCGGATCGGCCTGCGCCGTGGCGATCAGATCCTGTCGATCGAAGGCGCGCCGCTGGCGCACTGGGACGTCCTGCGCGATCAGCTGGCCAGCCACCCGGACAAGGACTTCCGCATCGAGTGGATCTCGGCGGCCGGCGTCCATCACGAGGCGAGCTTTCGCCAGGAGATCCGGACGCGCCTGGACGTCAACCGGCAGGAAGAGCAGCGGCTGGTCTTCGGTGCGCTGAACCGGCCCGCCTGGAAGACCGAGGTCCCGGTCCCGATCACGAACCGGTTTGGTTACGCGTTCGGCCACGCGTTCAAGCACACCGGCGACATCATCTCGACAATGGTGTTCGGCTTCGGCGAGATCCTCCGGGGGCGCGTGCCGCTGACGACGCTGGGCGGCCCGATCATGATCGGCTACGCGGCCAGCGTCGCCGCCGAGCAGGGGCTGGACGAATACCTGTGGTTCATGGCGGTCATCAGCGTGAACCTGGGCCTGTTGAACTTCCTGCCGGTGCCGATCCTCGACGGCGGGCTCCTGGTGTTCTTCACGCTGGAGCTGTTCAAGCGGCGCCCGCCGTCGCCGCGCGCGCGTCAGATCGCCACCAAGGCCGGCATGATCATCGTCGTCGTGCTGACCGTGTTCGCGCTGCGCAACGACGTTGTGCGCTTCCTTTTGCCGCGATAGATAGCGGCTCCCCAAGTGAGCAAGGATAGATGAGCAGCGACCTCTTTCTGTGCCTCGACACCGCGACGCCCACCGCGCGGGTGGCGGTGCTCGACGGCGCCGGCAGCGTCCGGTTCTCCGCCGAGGCGACCGCCGAGCGGCATTCCAGCCACGTGCTGCCGCTGTGCGCGGAGGCGCTGCGCGCGGTCGGGATCGCGCCTGCGGATCTCGGCGGGATCGCCTGCGGCGGCGGCCCGGGCAGCTTCACCGGCCTGCGCGTCGGCCTGTCGACGGTGAAAGGGCTGGCGCTGCCGACCGGCGTTCCGCTTTACGTCGTGCCGTCGCTGCACGTCCTGGCGCTCGACATCCTCTCGGCGCATGACGGCGCCGCGATCACCGCGGTTCCCTGCCTCGACGCCGGCAAGGGCGAGGTCTACGTCGGCGGCTACGTCTCGGATGGCGCAACCCTGGTGCGCGAGACCGCCGCCGACTGCCGCATCGCCGCCGGCGCCCTGTCCGATTGGCTCGCGGCACTGCCGGCGCCCGGCCCGGTCGTGGCCGGCAACGGAGCGGAGCGCCACGCCGTCACCGGCCGCGTCGCCGTCGCGGGCCCGACCGCCGTGTCCGTCGGCCGCCTGGCGCTTCTGCAGCGCGCGCGCGGCGAAGCGGCGAACCTCGCCAGCGCCGTCCCGATCTACGGCCGCCCGCCCGACATCACCGTCAAGAAGGTGAAGCCGCCGGCGCGCTGACGCCGCGCCTCACAGCCAAGCGCACTGCGCGCGCTGACGTTCGGAGGCTCACCGCGCGTATAATCGCCGCGTGGGTCTCTTCGGTGTGCCGTGTGCGGGCTGCGCGCGTCAAGTGCGGATCGAGGCCGACGCCTGCTGGGGCTGCGGACGCGCGGTGACCGCCGAGGAGCGCGCCACCGAGCACGCCCGTCGGGTCCGGCGGGGACGCTGGTGGATTGGTCTCTCCGCGATCCTGTTCGCGGCCTCGGGGCTGATCGAGCTTGCGGCGCATAAGGGCCACGCGAACGCCTCGCTCACCACGGCCGGCGCGGATCTGGGCCTCGCGGTGCTGTTCGCGGGGTTGTGGCTGTGGGCGCGGCGCGCGCCCGTCGTGGCGCTCGCGTTCTCGATGGCTCTCCTGCTCGGCGTCTGGCTCGTCGCGGGCGTCATCGACCGGAGCACGCTGCTCGACGGCTACGTGCTCCGCGTGGCCGCGCTCGTCGTCTTCGCCGCCGGCCTCCGTGCCGCGCTCGCGGCCCGTCGGGCGGCCCAGGTGAGCTGAATGGACGGAACAAACCCCTACCTTCCCCCGCAGGCGTCGATCGCCGACGGCGGCGGGCGCGCGACGGCTGCCCACGGCGAGGACGCGGAGCCCGCGCTGCCGCCCTGGCGTCTCGACGGGCGGACGCTTTTCGCGCGGCACGGCACGACGCTCCCCGACATCTGTTTCTTCACCGGCGAACCCACGAAGCCGGCGCATCGGATGCGCTACCCGCTGTCGTGGACACCGCTCTGGTTCAAGCTCGTCGCAGTCCCATTCCCGATGCTCGCGGGTCTGACGTACTCGGCGCTGCGCCGGTCATCGAACGTCCAACTGGCGCTGGGGCCGGCCGGCCAGCGGCGGCACCGCCTCTGGCTCCTGCTGTGCCTGGCCGCGATGGTCAATGGCATGGCGCTGTTCCTGTTTGCTCCTTCGGGCGTCGCTCCATTGCTGCTGCTGACGCTGGTCGCGCTGATCGCCACCGTCCTGGGCCTTCGCATATTCAGCGTGGTCAAGATCGACCGCCATTACGCACGCCTGCTGCTTCGGCCCCGGGTCGCTGCCGCGTTCGCCCGTCTGCCGGCGCCCCCGCCGCCCGGCTGAGCGTGCGAATCCGTGCGCCGCTCTATAATCGCGGCGTGGACGGGCCGAATCCGTACGAACCGCCCCGTACTCCGTTGGCCGAACGCGAGCCCGATGCAGACGCCGAGTCGGAGCCCGATCCCGACCGTTCCGACTGGCGCCTCGAAGGCGACAAGCTCATCGCCCGCAACGGCGCGACGCTGCCCGACATCTGCCTGTTCACCGGCGAGCCCATGCCCGCCACGGAGCGGAGCCGGATGCCGCTGTCCTGGTCGCCGGGCTGGTTCCGGATGCTGGCGATCGTCGTGCCGATCCTGGGCGCGGCGCTTCATTCCTTCGTGCGCAGGACGTCGACGCTCGAGTACGTGCTCAGCCCCGCGGGATGGAGGCAGCGCCGATCCTGTCTGGCGCTGACCGTCGGCGCGGTCGTCGATGGTATCGCGCTGCTGATGATCGTGGACCGCGTGTCCAGCGGCGATGATCTCGTCGCCTGGGTCCTGCTCCTCGCGCTTCCGGTCCTGATCGTCATGGCCTTGTCCGCGCGCGTCTTTCGCATCGTGACGATCGATCACCAGCGCACGACCTTGCGTCTCCGGCCCCGGGTCGCCGAGGCGTTCTCCCGCTTGTCCGCGCCCCCGTCACCGCCCCTCGGCTGACCGCGCGAATCCCCGGTGTCTCTGCTAGTCTTGC
>Ga0307280_10000261_pt1 | contig 10583 bp, 8 predicted proteins | sample ER_DNA_119_FD_194479 | JGI IMG/M metagenome (GOLD analysis project Ga0307280, IMG submission 194479) | Bulk soil microbial communities from the East River watershed near Crested Butte, Colorado, United States - ER_DNA_119 | ecosystem: Environmental > Terrestrial > Soil > Floodplain | place: USA...
GATGTTGTGCGCGAAGATCCTCAAGCACCACCGCAAGGAGGACGAGAACCGCTTCTCGCGCAAGACCGGCGAACTGTTCGAACGTCTGATCGAAAGCTACGGCCGCTGGCTGAACTGGGTGCTCGACCGCCAGTTCGCGACGCTGCTCGTTGCGATCGGCACGCTGGTGCTGACGGTGATCCTGTACATCGTCATCCCGAAGGGCTTTTTCCCGGTCCAGGACACCGGCCTGATCCAGGGCATCTCCGAAGCCTCGCAGTCGATATCGTTCGCGGCGATGGCCGAACGCCAGCAGGCCCTCGGCAAGGAGATTCTCAAGGACCCCGCGGTTGAATCGCTGTCATCGTTCATCGGCGTCGACGGCACCAACGTGACCTTGAACAGCGGCCGCTTCCTGATCAATCTGAAGGATCACGCCAGGCGCGACGGCGTGGCCGCCGTGATGCAGCGCCTGCACGATTCCGTGCGCAACGTCACCGGCGTTACGCTGTACCTGCAGCCGGTGCAGGACCTGACCATCGAGGACCGGGTCAGTCGCACGCAATACCAGTTCACGCTCGGTTCGCCGAACCTGGCCGACCTGACCGGCTCGGTACCGAAACTGGTCGACCGGCTCAACCAGCGTCCCGAGTTGTCCGACGTAGCCAGCGACCTGCAGGCGCGTGGCCTGCAGGCGTACCTGACCATCGACCGCGATAGCGCCGGCCGGCTCGGCGTCACGCCGGCGGCGATCGACCAGATCCTGTACGACGCGTTCGGCCAGCGCCTGATCTCGACGATCTACACCGAGTCGAACCAGTATCGCGTCGTGCTCGAAGTGCAGCCGGAGCTGCAGACCGGGCCGCAGGCGCTCAGCAAGATCTATGTGCCGGGCTTGAGTAACGCGAACAGCGTGACCCAGACGCCACAGGGTTCGATCGCTTCGGCCGGCAGTTCCGGCGGCTCGACCGCCGGCGGCACGCCGCAGGGCGCCACGCCCGGCGTTACGTCGGGAACGACGCAGGCCGCCGCGGCGAACGGCCAGCTGCCGCTGGAAACGCTGACCACGTTCAGCGAGCGCTCCGCGCCGCTGCTGATCAGCCATCTCGGCCAGTTTCCGGCGACCACCGTGTCGTTCAACGTTGCGCCGGGCTACTCGCTCGGCGCGGCGGTCGAGGCGATCCGCCAGACCGAACAGGAAATGAAGCTGCCGCAAAGCATCGACACGAACTTCCAGGGCGCAGCGCTTGCGTTCCAGGCATCCCTGACCAACACGATCCTGCTGATCCTCGCCGCGATTGTGACCATGTACATCGTACTCGGCGTCCTGTACGAAAGCTTCATTCACCCGATCACGATTCTGTCGACGCTGCCATCGGCCGGCATCGGTGCGCTGCTCGCGCTGATGGTTGCGCGCCAGGACCTCGGCATCGTCGCGATCATCGGCATCATCCTGCTGATCGGCATCGTCAAGAAGAACGCGATCATGATGGTCGACTTCGCGCTCGACGCCGAACGCAACGACGGCAAGCCGCCGCGCGAGGCGATCTACCAGGCCTGTCTGTTGCGCTTCCGGCCGATCCTGATGACCACGCTCGCCGCGCTGTTCGGCGCGCTGCCGCTGATGCTCGGTGGCGGCGTCGGGTCGGAGCTGCGCCATCCGCTAGGCATCACGATCGTCGGTGGCATGATCGTCAGCCAGGTGCTGACCCTGTTCACGACGCCGGTCATCTACCTCGCCTTCGACCGGCTCGCGCTACGCCTGCGCAAGCGCTTCGGCGGCGAGTCCGCCGCTGCGGAGGCGCACGCATGAAAAGCTTCAAGATTGAACCACGGAGAACACGGAGAACACGGAGATGAGCGAATCACGGACTGAGTTCGCGTCGCCTATGGTGATTCGTCGTTTTCATGCAGCTTTCAAGGCCGGGTCTGATCGTTCGGCAGCGAGCGACCACGCTCGCTTGTCACTTCCGCTTCTCCTGCGTGTTCTCCGTGTTCTCCGTGGTTCAAGCTTTTGCTTCGCCGCATTAAACGGAGCGGCGGCGTGAAGTTCACGAGCCTGTCCGAGCCGTTCATCCGCCGTCCGGTCGCGACGACGCTGCTGACGATCGGCATCGCGCTGGCCGGCGCGGTCGCTTTCAGCCTGCTGCCGGTGTCGCCGCTGCCGCAGGTCGACTTCCCGACGATCGCGGTCAGCGCCTCGCTGCCCGGCGCGAGTCCCGAGACGATGTCGACGTCGGTCGCCACGCCGCTGGAGCGCCAGCTCGGCCGCATCGCCGGCGTGACCGAGATGACCTCGAGCAGTTCTCAGGGCTCGACCCGGGTCATCCTGCAGTTTGACCTGTCGCGCGACATCAACGGCGCCGCGCGCGACGTGCAGGCCGCGTTGAATGCCGCACTGGCGCAACTGCCGAGCGTCCCGACCAACCCGAACTACCGCAAGGCGAATCCGGCCGACGCGCCGATCCTGATTCTGGCGATGACGTCGAAGACGCTGAGCACCGGGCAGATTTACGATGCGGCGTCGACCGTCGTCGCGCAGAAGATCTCGCAGGTCAACGGCGTCGGCCAGGCGACCGTCGGCGGGGCGACCGCGCCGGCGGTGCGTGTCGACATCAATCCGACCGCGCTGAACAAGTACGGCATTCCGCTCGACACCGTGCGCATCGCGCTGCAGAACGCGAACGCGAACCGGCCGAAAGGCTTCATCGAGGCCGGCGACCAGCACTGGCAGATCTACACGAACGACCAGACCGGCCTCGATTCCGTACCGTACCGCGACCTGATCGTGACCTGGAAGGACGGCGCGCCGGTGCGCCTGTCCGACGTGGCCGAAGTCAGCGACTCGGTCCAGGACGTGCGTAACCTCGGCCTGTTCAATGGCGAGCCGGCCGTGCTGATCATCGTCAACAAGCAGCCCGGCGCGAATGTCATCCAGACGCTCGATCGCATCATGAATCTGTTGCCGCAGTTGCGCGCGTCGATTCCGGCCGACATCACGATCAATGTCGCGATGGACCGCACCACGACGATCCGTGCATCGCTGCACGACATCGAGCGCACGCTGGTCATCTCGGTGCTGCTGGTGATCCTGGTCGTGTTCGTGTTCCTGCGCAACTGGCGCGCGACGCTGATCCCCGCGGTCGCCGTACCGGTCTCGCTGATCGGCACGTTTTCGATCATGTACCTGGCCGGCTTCAGCCTCGACATCCTGTCGCTGATGGCATTGACCGTGGCGACCGGCTTCGTCGTCGACGATGCCGTGGTTGTGCTCGAGAACATCTCGCGACACATGGAGGCCGGTATGCCGCGCCTGCAGGCCGTGCTGACCGGCGCGCGCGAGGTCGGCTTCACCGTGCTGTCGATGAGCCTGTCCTTGATCGCGGTATTCATTCCGATCCTGCTGATGGGCGGCATCGTCGGCCGTTATTTCCGCGAGTTCGCGATCACATTGTCGGTCGCGATCGTCGTCTCGCTGCTGGTGTCGCTGACGACGACGCCGATGATGTGCGCGCGCCTGCTGCGTCACGAGCCCGACCAGCCGCGCGGCCGCCTGTACAGGTTCAGCGAGCGCGCCTTCGGCGCAGCGCTCGGCCGCTACGAGCGCACGTTGCGCTGGGCCCTCGGCCAGCCGCTGCTGATGATGTTCATCCTGCTGGTCACGGTCTGCCTCAACGTCTGGCTCTACGTGCAGGTGCCGAAGGGCTTCTTCCCGAGCGAGGACACCGGCGTGCTGGTCGGCGGCGTGCAGGCGGACCAGAGCATTTCGTTCCAGCTGATGTCGTCGAAGATGAAGGACTTCATGAAGATCGTCAAAAGTGATCCGGCCGTGCAGAACGTCGCCGGCTTCACCGGCGGCGGCCAGCGCAACGGCGGCTTCATGTTCGTCGCGTTGAAGCCGCTTGCCGAACGCGGCATCGCCGCCGATGCCGTGGTCAGTCGGCTGCGGCCGAAGCTGACCGAGGTTGCCGGTGCGCAGCTGTTCCTGTCGCCGGCTCAGGACATCCGCGTCGGCGGCCGGCAGAGCAACTCGACCTACCAGTACTCGCTGCAGAGCGACAGCCTCGACGACCTGCGCGCCTGGGACGACAAGATCCGCGAGGCGTTCCAGAACATGCCCGAACTCGCGGACGTCAATTCCGACCAGGCCGCGAAAGGTCTCGAGACGCAACTGGTTTTCGATCGGCCGACCGCGGCCCGGCTCGGCGTCACGACGCAGGCGATCGACAGTGCGCTCAACGATGCGTTCAGCCAGCGCAACGCATCGACGATCTATGCGCCGCTGAACCAGTACTACGTGATCATGGAGGTCGCGCCGGCTTTCCTGCAGAGTCCGGAGTCGCTCAAGGACATCTACGTGCAGGGCAAGTCCGGCAAGATGGTGCCGTTGATGTCGTTTGCGACGTACGGCTTCGGCACGACGCCGCTCGCGGTCAATCATCAGGGCCAGTTCGTATCGACGACGATTTCATTCAACCTTGCCGATGGCGTCAGCCTCGGCGCAGCATCCGATGCGATCGCGCAGACGATGTCGCGGCTCGGCGTGCCGGCGAGCATCCACGGCGGCTTCGCCGGCAACGCGAATGCGTTTCAGCAGGGCCAGGCCAGCCAGCCCTGGCTGATCCTCGCCGCGCTGCTGGCGATCTACATCGTGCTCGGCATGCTCTATGAAAGCTACGTCCATCCGCTGACGATCCTGTCGACCCTGCCGTCGGCCGGCGTCGGCGCGATCCTCGCACTGCTCGCCTGCCGCCTGCAGTTCACCGTGATCGCGTTCATCGGCGTGATCCTGCTGATCGGCATCGTCAAGAAAAACGCGATCATGATGATCGATTTCGCGCTCGATGCGCAGCGCACGCGCAAGCTTGACGCCCACGCGGCGGTGTTCGAGGCTTGCATGCTGCGTTTCCGGCCGATCATGATGACGACGATGGCCGCGATGCTCGGCGCGCTGCCGCTGGCGATCGGATTCGGCGAAGGCAGCGAGATGCGCCGGCCGCTCGGCATATCGATCGTCGGCGGATTGCTGGTCAGCCAGTTGCTGACCCTGTACACGACGCCGGTCGTCTATCTGTACATGGAACGCTTCCGGCTGTGGTGCAGGGCGAAATGGCAACGCTTCTACGGCGACCCGGAGCCGGTCGCGCAGAACGCGGCTGCTTGAGCACGAGCAGAATTCATATGAATGAAATGCCAATTAGTACACAAAGTGAGAAGTCCGACGGCACCATGCGTCGCCTTGCTCAGGGCTTGACAGTGCGTCGCCGGCATGCGTTCGTCGCCGTTTCAGTCTGCGTGGTCTGCGCTTTTGCCAACGGCTGCGCGGTCGGGCCGGACTACCACAGGCCGGATCTGACGGCGCCGGCCGCGTACAAGGAAAACGCCGACGGGCACGCGTCGGAATGGAGGCGCGCGGCGCCGGGCGATGCGCTGAAGCGCGGTGCGTGGTGGGAGACCTTCGGCGATCCGCCGCTCGACGAACTCGAACGGCACATCGACGTGTCGAACCAGAGCCTGAAGCAGGCCGAAGCGCAATACCGCCAGGCCAGTGCGCTGGTCAGCGCGGCGCGCGCAAACTATTTTCCGACACTGGCGGTCAGCGCGTCGGCGACGCGCTCCGGTCGCTTCGGCAGCGGCAGCATCGTTTCCGGCGGAACGGTCATCGGCGGAAGCAGCAGTACGGAATCATCGAGTTCGTCGCATCCGGCCAACACGTTTTCGCTGCCATTCACGGCGAGCTGGGAGCCGGATCTGTGGGGCCGCGTCCGCCGCACCGTCGAGGGCGACGTCGCGAGCGCACAGGCCAGCGAGGCGACGCTCGAGTCGACCCGCCTGAGCCTGCACGCGGAGCTCGCGACCACGTACTTCCAGCTGCGCGTCGTCGACGAACAGAAGCGCCTGCTCGACGACACCGTGGCCGCCTACCGCAAGTCGCTGCAGCTCACGCAGAACCAGTACAACGTCGGTGTCGCCGCGCGCGCCGATGTCGTCCAGGCCGACACGCAGCTCAAGGCGGCGCTGGTCCAGGCGATCGACCTCGGCATCTCGCGCGCGCAGTTCGAGCACGCGATCGCCGTTCTGATCGGCAAGGCGCCGGCTGACTTCGCGCTGCCGCCGCAGCCGCTGAAGGTAACGCCGCCGGCGATTCCGGTCGACGTGCCGGGCACGCTGCTCGAGCGCCGGCCCGACGTCGCGGTCGCCGAACGCCAGGCCGCGGCTGCGAATGCGCAGATCGGCGTTGCGACAGCCGCATTCTTTCCAAACCTGTCGCTGTCGGCAACGGCCGGGTTCCAGAGCTCGAGCTTCTCGAAGTGGCTCACCGCGCCGAGCCGGTTCTGGTCGCTCGGACCGCAGCTCGCCGAGACGATTTTCGACGGCGGCGCACGGGAAGCGCAGGTTGCGCAGGCGCGTGCCGGATTCGACGCCGCGGCGGCGAACTACCGCCAGGTCGCGCTCGCCGCGTTCCAGAACGTCGAGGACAATCTCGCCGCGCTGCGCATCCTCGAGGCCGAGGCCGTGGCCCAGGCCGACGCGCTCAAGTCGGCCGAGACTGGCCTTACGATCGCGTTGAACCAGTATCGCGCCGGCATCGTCAGCTATCTCAATGTCGTCACAGCGCAGGCGACCGCGTACAGCAACGAACGCAACGCGCTGAACATCCTCGGCAACCGGCTGACGTCGAGCGTCGCGTTGGTCAAGGCGCTGGGTGGCGGCTGGCAGGCGACTGACCTGCCACCGGCCGACGCGATCGACCGGCATGCGACATCGGACGCGCACGACTAATTATTCCCGGCAAAGCCGGGGCCGTTGGTTTGTGAGCCGCCCAAAGCGGCATTGGAACAAGAGCTTCACTCGCCTGGCCGGCGCGGTGCGCCGGCCCCCGCGTTTACGCCGGGCCGTGGACGACACGCGAGTGCGCGGCGCAGATATCGCGGATCGAATCCGAGGCGCCGTGATCGAAGCCGCCCTTCGGATAGGCGCAAAACACCGAGAAGGCCTGTTCGCCGCACAATTGCTGCCACAGCCGTTCCAGTCGCATCGTCGCGCTGCTGTTGCCTTGCGCCCAGAGCACCGCGACCATCTCGCCGAACGCCCGTACGCGCCGCCCACCGGCGCCGGCGCGATGGAGTATGCGCATGACCAGATTGCGAAACAGCGTTTCATCGGGCCAACCGTCGAAAAGGAACTCGGACAGCGCTTCCTTCGCGGTCAAGGCGATGTAGCGATCCTCGTTTTCGGCCGCGATCAGGTCCAGTCCACGTCCAACCAGGCGGCGGCGCAGTGAATTCAGATGCCCCGGCGTCGCGATCAGCGCGACACCTTCGCCGTTCGCGATGCCGGCCGCGACGAAACTCTCGAGCGCATCGAGCAGCGTGCCATCGCTGTCGTAGAACTGCACGAGGTGCTCGCAAGGCGCGAGCTCGCTCCAGAAGATTTCCGCTCCATGCCGTGCGGGCAACTGCAAAGCGTCGTCAGGCATTTAGCGATCCCGAGTGCTGGCCAGCAAGGTTACTGGCACGGCGGCGCGGTATCAATAACGGGTGTCCGAATATGCTCGAAAGTCACGACGCCGTTCAGCCGCCGTTTCGACAGCGAGATCAGGATGCCCGGCAACCGCCTCAACGACAGCATCGCGCTGATCAAGGCGCCGGCGGCAGTCGGGACGCTCCGCTGCCTGCGGCGGGCGGGCATCGACTGACAGGCGACGACCGGATCGAAACAGTCGCGGCCCGCCGTCGGCCGAAGGTCCGTGCGCTCAGGCCCGGCCGAAGCGACGTGCCGTGCGCTCCACATGTTTGCCGCGTTCGATTTCGCGATCACGCGGCGGCGCAAGCGTCACGAGCGAATGCATCAGCATGCGCGCCACGTCGGTCACCTCGGCGACCGCGCGATTGAACGCGGCCTCGTTGATCTTCGACGGCGCATTGAAGCCGCTCAGCTTGCGCACGAACTGCAGCGCCGATGCCCGGATTTCCGCGTCGGTCGCCGGCGGTTCGAAATTGAACAGGGTCTTGATGTTTCTGCACATGACGGCGAGTCCACCTGCTGCGTTGTGCCGGGGCGCGCGCTTCACTGCAGCGCAAACGGGCCGGCGTCCATGGATTGTACGCAGCCTGTGTCGATTGCCAATGCCTCGCTGCGCGAATCGTGCCGCAGGCCAACGCAGCCAACCATTGCCAGTGAGCCCAGCAGCGACAGCAAGCAGGTTCGATGCAACGCGTGCATGCGGCGAGGCATCGCCCGCGCTCGCAACTCGACGGCTGTCATCGGCGGCCGACTATGCCACCAGCCATGCAGCGAACCGCTCCCACGTTGCTGTGTGGGCCAGCGCCATGCGCAACGGTTGCGAGGCGAACAGGAACAGCATGCCCCAGGCGAACGCCGGGTGCAGACGGCGATGCTTCCAGGTGTCCCAGGCGACGAACGCGACGACGCACAAGTCGGTGAGGCCGATGAACAACGGCGGCCCGACTGCGCGGAACGCCGGCCACGGCACGCGCGCAATGGCCGGCGTGAGGATGCTCAGCGTGGCCAGCAGCATCAGTCGCTTGTGGATGTCGCTGCGGCGGCGGAACGCAACCGCAGCGCCGGCGAGCAAGGCGAACACGATCACCGTGCCGAGCGGCAGAACCAGAAACATCAGCGGCGTCAGGTCGCCGATCGTGACGCCGCGCCGCGCCGATTCGATCGATGCCGGTATGCCGACGGCGACGATCGCCACGATCAGCAAGGCGCCGAACAGGCCGAGGCGCCGGTGCAGATCGATGCGGCGCGCGGCAACGAATCGCGTTTGGACGACGAACAGCACGATCCAGGACGTCATCAGCGCCGCGTGCAGGTGGATCAGTGCCGACAGCGGTGGCGTGGTGAACGCGACTTTCAGGTAATAGGTTCGGGCGAATCCGCCGACCGCGATCAACGCAGCGACGATGGCCGCCCAGGCATAGAATTTTCGCTCCGCGCTGCCGCGCAGCGCGCCCAATATTGCGGACATCGGCCTTCCCCATTTACGCCGCGCGGGTACGCTCGCGATTGGCGAGCGCAACGGCGCGCGGGGTCTTGTCAGTATCCGGCTGGCGGGGGAAGCATGCAACGATCAGCGGCGCAACGCCGACGCAGTTCTGCGCCGGGTGACGCAAGCGCCGCGGTCGACTCAGGTTTCGGGCGTGCCGGTATCCTGCACGCCGTTGATGAGCTCTGCCCGGGCGGCGCTGGCCAGTGCCTGGTACTTGCGGCGAAACGAATCGAGCATGTCCCCTTCGAGTTCCTCGAGGTCCATCAACGCATTGTGCGCGCCCTGGGTAGCGCGGATGATCTCGTCCAGCTTCAGGTGGATCGCCGCGGTGTCGCGGTTCTGGGTGTTCTGGATCAGGAACACCATCAGGAACGTGACGATCGTCGTTCCGGTGTTGATCACGAGTTGCCAGGTGTCGCTGAAATGGAAGATCGGTCCGGTGACGATCCAGACGGCGATAACCAAGACGGCCAGCACGAACACTCTGGGTCGGCCGCAGTAGCGGGCGGCGGTCTTGGCGAACTGCGAGTACCAGGTGGCGCTGCGCATGCGGGTTCTCCTGCGAAGTCGGGGCCGCGCCGCGCCGTGCGCGGCACCGGTTGCTGGCGTTCCGGCGCTTGCTAACGGACCGGCGATTGGATGAGAGTCTAAGCTACGCGCGCGGCGCGGTCGGTGCGGCAACGCTCAACGGATCCGGCGTTTTAGTCGGGCTCGTGCTGAGGCGAGAAGCGCGCGGGAGTAGATCCTGTGGAAACCGAGCAGCGCAGCAAACACGAGACCGAGGCCGGCGCGTCCGCCGTCGGCGCCGCGGCGCGGAACGACGGCCGAGCCGAACAGCAGTTGCGTTCCCGGCGCGCCGTCCACGGTTGCGCTGACCGTCATCAGCCACGACCGCGTGCGCCCGGTGAAGTCGCACAGCAGCAATTGATCGGACCTGCGGCCTTCGACGGTCCAGGCCGCGAACGCATCGGCTTGCGCGGTGGCGAGCAGGGTCGCTTGCGCGTCGGTGGACGGTTTCGCGCAAAGCCACCGCAACAGCAGGCGTTCGAGCCGGAACAATGGCGTCGTGTAGAACGCCGCAACGAATTCAGCCTGCGTGACGAGCCGGTCGATGTCCGCGGCATAGCAGTCGACATACGCGCCGCTGCGAATCAGGTCCTGCAGCAGCGCTTCCGGGGGCAACAGATAACGCCGGACCGGGGACACAAGCGGATGGGCGCGGGTCAGTCAGCCGTGGATCATTCGAACGCCGCGGCGAAGATCGTGCCGGCGTTGACTTGCACATGGTCGAAATGGCAGAAGCTGTCACCGGCGGCGGCATCCTTGCTGCGGATGTGCTCGAGGAACAGCGCAGCGGCCTTGATCCCGTCGGGCAGCGCGCCGCCGTCTGAAAGGGTCTCAAAGGTTCCGTCGTTGAGCGTGTTGCCGGTCAGGCTTTCGACAGCGATCGGCGTGCCATCGACGCAATCCGGATTGGCGATGAAGTCGACGCGGACGCGGCAGCTGTTGGCCGCCTGCAGCGCCGAGGAAACCCGGACCGAGAGCGCGAAGTCCGCGGCCGTGAACGACACGCATTGCTTCCAGCCGT
>Ga0307280_10000266_pt1 | contig 10529 bp, 12 predicted proteins | sample ER_DNA_119_FD_194479 | JGI IMG/M metagenome (GOLD analysis project Ga0307280, IMG submission 194479) | Bulk soil microbial communities from the East River watershed near Crested Butte, Colorado, United States - ER_DNA_119 | ecosystem: Environmental > Terrestrial > Soil > Floodplain | place...
GGCGCAGAAGTACTGCCACGACGTGATCCAGGAGGGGTGCCTGCGCGCGTTCGAGTGCGTCCCCCCTGCCAACCGAACGGCCACCTTCACGTCGACGTACGGCGCTTCGCTGGAGAGCTGCCAGGCGATGCCGGACGACTGCGCGATGTATCCAGCGGCGTGCACCCACTTCGATCGCGACGCGGCTTCGGTCTGCCTCACCGAGTTCACGATCTCGACGTGTACCCAGCTGCTGTTCATCGACGCGAACGGCGACCCGACCATCGGGCTGCCGTCGTCGTGCGGCGCCGTCTGCCCGCCGGCGTCTTGATTCAGACGGCGGCGAAGCCGGCGGCGCGCGTGAACAGGCGCGCGTAGGCACCGTTCGCCGCCAGCAACGCCGCGTGGGTGCCGCGCTCGACGACGCGGCCGTGATCCAGCACGACGATCTCGTCGGCGTGGCGCACGGTGGCCAGCCGGTGCGCGATCACGAAGCTGGTGCGCCCCGCCCGCAAGCGCGCGAGCGCCGCCTGCATGCGCGTCTCCGTCAGCACGTCGACCGAGCTGGTCGCCTCGTCGAGGATCAGGATGCGCGGATCCGCGATCATCGCGCGTGCGAAGCAGATCACCTGGCGCTGCCCCAGCGACAGGCGGGTTCCCCCCTCCCCCACCTCCGTCGCGAAGCCGCCCGGCAGCGCGTCGATCAGCCCCTCGACGTCCAGCGCCCGCGCCGCCGCCCGCACGTCCGCGTCGGTGGCGTCCGGCCGCCCGACGCGGATGTTGTCGGCGACGGTGCCCGCGTAGAGAAAGTTGTCCTGCGTGACGCAGGCGACGTGCCGGCGCAGCGACGCGCCCGACACGCCCGCGAGATCGCGGCCGTCGACCACCACCCGCCCCGCCGTCGGCAGGTACAGCTTCGCGACCAGGCTGGCGAGCGTGCTCTTGCCGCTGCCGGTCGCGCCGACCAGCGCGACCGTCCGTCCCGCCGCGACGGTCAGCGCGACGTCGCTGAGCACCGGCCGGTCCGCCTCGTACGCGAAACCGACGCCGTCCAGCTGGACGGCGCCCTCGACGCGATCGACGGCGACGGCGTCCGGCGCATCCTCCCAGTCGGGGCGGGTGTCCAGCAGCGCGAACACGCGCTCCGCGCCCGCCATCGCCGCCAGCGCCTGGTTGTACTGGTTGCCCAGGTTCGGGATCGCCGCGAACAGGCCGTTCGACAGAAACAGGAACTGGATCAGCGCCGCCAGCGGCACGCCCCCGACCAGCACCTGGTATCCCCCGATCACCAGGACCAGCGACAGGAACAGCTGGCCATTCCATTCGAGCAGCGGCTGGATGATCGCGCCGTGGCGGGCGGCGCTCATGTTGTACGTCGCGTGATCGTGGACCAGGGCGGCGAACTGCGCGGCGCTGGCCTTCTCCCGCGCGAAGCTCTGGATCTCGCGGATGCCGGCCACGCTCTCGGCCAGCGTCGCGGTCACGCGCGAGAAGCTCTCCTGCTGATCCCGGTGCGCCTGCCCCAGCCTGCCGCGCAGCCGCCGCACCAGCGTCCACACGCCCGGCACCATGATCGCGACCACCAGAAATAGACGCCAGTCGTAGGTGATCATCAGCCCGCCCGAGATCAGCGCCGTCCCCGCCTGCACCGTCGACACGAACGCGACGTCTTGAACGCCGATGCGCACGACGTCGATGTCCGACGTGATGCGTGCGACCAGCCCCCCGACCGACGCGCGCTGAAAAAAGCCGAGCGGCATGTGCAAGAGGTGCGCGTAGACCGCATCGCGCAGATCGTGGACGACCGCCTCACCCAGGCGCAGCGCGAAGCGATAGCGGAAGACGAAGCAGAGCTCGGTGAACGCCGCTAACGCGAGGAAGCCCGCGATGCCGATAGCGGTGCCGGCGGCGTCGCGATGCGCGATGGGCCCGGCCAGCACCCGCGCCATCGCCCACGTCACGATCGGCAGCTGGATGGCGCGCAACACGACGATCGCCGACAGCGCGTTGCGCAGGCGCGCGTAGCGGCGCGTGGCGCCGTAGAGCCGGCGGACGATGCCCCAGTCGAGCGGCCGCTGATCGACGGTCACGTGTCGCCTCCCAGGCTGTGCAGCGCGGCCGCGCGCGCATACGGCCCCCCCGCGGCGAGCAGCGCCGCGTGCGGCCCGCGCTCGGCGATGCGGCCGGCGTCCAGCACGAAGATCTCGTCGGCGGCGCGCAGCGCCGAGAAGCGGCTGGTCACGAGGATGGTCGTGCGGCCGTGGCGCGCCGCCTCGATCGCGGACAGCACCTCGTCCTCCGTGTGCACGTCGATCGCGCTGGTGGGATCGTCCAGCAGCAGGATCGGCGGGTCCAGCAGGATGGCGCGCGCGATCGCCAGGCGCTGTCGCTGCCCGCCCGACAGGTTGTGGCCCGCCTCTTCGATCGTCGTGTCGTAGCCGCACGGCAGCTCCGCGATGAACCCGTGCGCGCCCGCCGTCCGCGCGGCGCGCTCGATCGCGTCACGGCCCGCCGCGGGATCGCCGAACGCGATGTTCTCCGCGACGGTCCCGCGAAAGAGCAGGCTCTCCTGGAAGACGACGCCGACGTTCCGGCGAAGGACGTCCAGATCCAGCGCGCGCAGGTCGACACCGTCGATCAGCACGCGCCCCTTGGTCGGATCGGAGAACCGCGACGTCAGGGCCAGCAGCGTGCTCTTGCCGGCCCCGGTCGGGCCCACGAACGCCACGCAGCGTCCGGGCTCGACGGCGAAGTCGACGCCGTCGAGCGCCAGCGCGCTGCCGTGGCCGAAGCTGACGTCCTCGAAGCGGACCGCGCCACGGCACGCGGCCAGCGGCGCGGGCGCCGCCGGCGACTGGACCTCGATCGGGGCGTCCAGCACCTCGAACACGCGGCGCGCGGCCGTCACGCTCTGCTCCAGCGTGTTCACGATCGTGGCCATCCCGGTGATCTGCGTCGCGAACTGCTGCAAGAGGCCGGCGAACACGATCAGCTGCCCCAGCGTCATCGCGTCGCGCGCCACCAGCGCGCCGCCGTAGCCGAGCAGGATGGCGATGCTGATCGCGGTGATGAACGACACCGTCGGGGCGAACCAGCTGACGCGCCGGAAGATCTGCTCCTGCTGGTCGCGCACGGCGCCGTTGTGACGCCGGAACCGCTCCAGCTCCCGCGCCTCCGCGCCGAACGTCTTGGTGACGCGGATGCCCTTCACGCCCTCCGACATCGCCAGCACCATCGCGTCCGACAGGGCCCGGCTGCGCTCGTAGGCGGGGCGCGCCCAGCGCGAGAACCAGCCGGCAGCCAGCCACAGCAGCGGTGTCGGCGCCAGGCAGGCGACCGTCAGCCCGACGTGAACGTGGACCATGTACGCGACGTACACCGCCAGCGTGAACGCCAGCAGCGCCCCCTGCAGCAGCACGCCGTCGATGAACGAGCGCAGCGACTGCACGTCGGCGGTGACACGGTTGATGATCGAGCCGCTGGCATTGCGCTGGAAGAACCCCGGCCCGAGGCGCAGCAGCTTGTCGAACACGCGCGCCCGCAGCGCCGGCACCAGGTCGACGTGAATCAGCCGCCCGGTCTCGAGTGCGGTTCCGTAGACGACGCGGGCGCGCAGCGTGGTGAGCACCAGCGCGCCCGCGACGACCGCGACGAGGACGCGCGCCGGCGACCAGCCCGGCGGCGGCGCGATCCCGAACGGCCAGCGCACGGGCGGTGCGCCCGGGTCCAGCGCCCGCCGCACGACGTCGATGGCGAGCCCGCTGCCACCGAGCGCGCCCAGCGCCAGCGCCCGCGACGCGAGCTGGCCGGCGAAGACGCGCAGGCAGACCGCGCGGTAGTCCCACGCCAGCCCCAGCAGCCGCCCCAGCGGTCCCCGGTCCCGGCTATCCATCGGGCAAGGCGAACGGAAGGCCTTCGGGCCAGCGCTGCTCCGCTTCGAAACCGAGGACGCGCCGCGCCGGCTCCATGTCGAACACGCGCTCGCCGCCGCGGCTCGCCGCATAGACGATCTCGAACTTGATGGCGGGCGCCTCCGCCGCCGCGGCCAGCGCGCGGGCGCCGTCGCCGCGGCTGACGTAGCAGTCGAACAGCTTTATCTGCAGCATGTGGCGCGCTTCGTCCGGGTTGCGCACCATCCAGCCGAGGCGCACGGCGATGACGCTCATGTCGAAGCGGCGCGCGTACAGCTCGCCCATCTGCTCCGCCCAGACCTTGGTCAGCGCGTAGTGGTTGTGGGGGCGGCGTTCGTCGACGCGCGCCGGGCGCGGGGAATCGGACCAGCCCGCCACGACCATCATCGAGCTGGCGAGCACCACCCGCTTGAGCGCGTTCGCACGGGCCGCGTCCATGACGTTGTAGAGGCCGACGACGTTCGGCCCGAGCAGCTCCGGAAACAGCCGATCGTGCGGCTGCGCCGCGAGATGCACCAGCACGTCGACGCCGGCCATCGCTGCGTTCACCGCGGCGCCGTCGGCGACGTCCGCGACGACCGCATCGGCGACGTCGGGCGTGGGCGCGCGATCGAACCCGCGCACGGCGTGGCCGCGGCGCCGCAGCTCGTCGCACAGCGGACGACCGACGGTGCCCGCGGATCCGGTGACCAGGACCTTCATCGTTACGTGTTCGCCAGCCAGGCCTTCAATTCGCCCTCGATCCAGCGCTGCTCCTGCGGACTGAAGCCGTCGAGGAGCGCGAACGTCTCGACGCCGTGCTCGAGCAGGACGGCCTGTCGGGCCGGCGTCTCGGTCGACGACTCGGACTGGCGGTGGCGGACATTTTCGCCGAGGCTGACGCGCAGCTCGGACGGGCGCAGCACCCGGCGCTTGCCCAGCGGCGTGACCGTGAGCTCCCCTGCGTCGCGCGTCAACGTGAGGCGCGTGCGCTGCAACAGCGGCAACACCGTCCTGGTCATGATTCCGATTCCGGCCGCCCAGAACGGAAGCGAGAACAGCGAGAACCCCACGCTCGCGTGGGCCGCGCCCCACGTCCAGAACGCCACGAACCCCAGCCAGAAGGTCGCGAACCCGAGCTGTCCGAGCGTCCGGGCGCCCGGCCGGAGCGGCGGCACCGTCAACGACAGGGTGTCGGATGCCACCGCCAGCTCGACCCGCGTGTCGAACGGCCGCGGCACGACGTCGGCCGCGGCCCGGCGCGCCAGGTGCGCCTCCGCGACCTGCTCCGCCGCCGTCTGATCGATGCCGAGCTGCTTCGCCGCATCCAGAAGGTCCTTCTTGCTGAACGCCGCCGGCCCCCGACGCGCCTCCAGCGCGGTCGACTCCTTCAGGATCGCGAGCAGCTCGTCATAGGAAAGCTTCCGTTCGTCGTCAGCCATCAGACGCCCCAGACTACGATCTGCGCAGCCGCGCGTCGACGCGGTCTAGCGTGGGTCCTTCCACGACGCGGAGCCGATCGCCTGTTCCCAGTTGGCGCCGTCGAAGGGTTCGATCACAAGCGCGGCGGCGTCCACGCCTTCGAGGCAGCGCACGTTGACGTCGATCTTGTCGGGATCGGAGCGCGGCACGTAGAACGGGTGGATGCCGCAGTGGCGGCAGAACTGGTGCTTCGCGGTGCCCGTGTTGAACGTGTACAGGGTCAGGTCGTCGGCGCCGGACACGAGCTCGAACTGCGCGAGCGGGACGATCAGATGAAGGAATCCCTTCTTCGTGCAGATCGAACAGTTGCACTGTACGACCTCGTCGAGCACCGCCGTCACGCGAAAGCGGACGCGCCCGCAGTGGCAGCTCCCGTCGTACGCCTGCATCAAACGACTCGATCGCGATCTTGATTGGGCACTGTTTGGATCAACGCCCCCGCCGTGCCGGCGCGATGTAGTGAAACCTTATCAAGTAGACGCTCTCGCCGCGACCATGCTTGGCGACCTTCAGCAGGTCGACCACGCCTTTGAAGCCGGACGCGCGGGCGAGCTCGGGCGTGATGTCGGAGATCTCCATCGGGAGGATCGCGTCGACCTCGATCTCGCCTTCCTCCATGCGGTAGCGGCCGCCGACCTTGACGTGCGGCCGCATCCAGATGCGGACGCTGCAGGTGATCGCGCCGCGCCGGACGCCATCGCGGAGTCGCTTATCGAACTGCACGCCGCGATTCTACGGCGCGCCGGGCCCTCTAGTGTCCCGCCGCTCGCGCGGCCGACGCCGCGAGCGTCGCGTCGACCCAGGCGTCGATGTTGCGCCACATCTGCGCGTCGATGACGTGGTTGTGATCGGCGTTGGGAACGAGGATCAGGCGCTTCGGGTCGTGGAGGGCGGCGAAGATCCGCTGCGAATGCACGGCCGGCGTCTCGTCGTCCTTTGCGCCGTGAACCAGCAGCGTGGGCGCGGCGATGCGCGGGGCGGCCGCCACGGGGCTGGCGTCGTCGACGCGAAACTTGCCCTCCGCCTCGGCGAGCCGGAACGCCTCGGCGATGTTGCCCTTGCTCGCGAACCACGGCGCCCGCTCGCTCGCGGCCGTGCGCAGGTCCGAAAACGGCGACACCGCGACGACGGCGGCGACCCGCCGGTCGACGGCCGCCGCCTGCAAGGCGATCGCTGCGCCCATCGACGTCCCCATCAGGACGATCGGCCGCGTCGCAACGCGATCGAGCACGCGGGCGAGGTCCTCCTTCTCGTAGACCCCGTACGTGCACACGTCCCCACCCGATTCGCCGTGCGCGCGGCTGTCGTAGGCGATGACGTCGAACCCGCGCGCCAGGAAGTGGTCCGCGATCCCGACACTGGTTCCGCGGTTGTCGGAGACGCCGTGGAGATAGACCAGCGTCCCCCTCTTCTCGCCCGCATGGAACCACCAGCCCTTCAGCTTCACGCCGGCGCCATCAAACTCGATCGCGTCGAACGGCCGATCGGGCTGCCGCCTCATTGGCGTCCGCTGCGGATGGAGGAGCGCGTTCGCCGCCCACGACGGCGGCATGCACCCGCCGGCGGCGAGCGCGAGCAGTGCCGCGACGGCGAGCGCCGGCCGACGATTCACCAACGCACCGCGGTTCTCGATCACGCGACTTTGAAGTGAACCACACCCAGGTGCTCCAGCGAGCACCTTTCCGGGTAAGGAACGCAGTTGGGAGCGAACACGCAGATCGCCGCGTCGGCCAGCCGCGCGGCGTCGATACCGGGCAGCCACTGGTCCGCCCACGAGCATTTCGCGATCAGCTCCGCCACCGGGATGGGCCCCGACGCCGACGCGATGGCCTCGATGCACATCGGCTCGTACGCATGCAGGTCCACCTCGTTCATGAACGCGGATGGAATGCCGTCACCGTCCGCTGTGTACGTCGCGTCGACGTACGCGCGCAGCTCATCGAACGATCGAAAGCGCCCGGTCGAAACGAAGACGTGAACCGCGCACCGGCCGGAACGCGTCGCGGACGCCTGCAACTCGTCGAACGCCGTCCGCGCGGTCATGGCGACGGTGCAGTCGTCGCCGGTCCATGCGCTCGGATCGACCGTGTCGTCGGTCAGCAGGCGGGCGATCGCGCCGATCGAAGCGACGTCGTCCAGCCGCCTCAGGGTGTCGATCGCGCCCCGTCGCGTGGTGGGCGAGGTATCGGCGAGCGCCGCGACGAGCGCGTCTCGCGCGAGATCTGCCGCCGGCGGCCCGAGGTGGCCTAGCCCGATCATCGCCCAGGCGTGGGCCGTCCTGCTGGCGCCCGCGCTGCGCAACACCGCGATCAGATCCGGCGCGCCAGCGACGTCCTTTTCGACCGCCCATGCGATGGCCTTCATCCGGTCCTGCATGTCGCTCGAACCGAGTAGCGCAGTCAGCTCCGCGGTGGTCATCGGCTTCCAGAGTCTAGAACGCCGGCCGGAACGACCGCCAGACGGGCGCGGCGAATTCCACGCTATAGCCGGCGAGCGTGACGTCGATTCCGATCGCGCGCAGGAAGTCGAGCGCGGCACACTCCTCCCATCTCGTGAACTCGTCGCTCGGCCGCGCGCGCTCGTGGGCCCGTTTCGCGCGTTCGTGCCAGCCGTGCCACCGCGCGAGATACGGCGCGACGTCCGCCTCCTTCAGCCCGAGCGTCTGCGCCAGCACGGCCGCGTTGCCCGTGCAGTCCTCGCCCGGGAACGTGATCACCGGGTCCATCGCCGTCTGAACGAAGTGATCCTTCGCCTCGCCCCGATCGAACAGCTCGTAACCCCAGTAGTCGCCGTCATAAACGAACACCAGCAGCCCGGCGACGCCCAGCTGGCGCGACACGTGGAGCTGCGCCTCGCGCCGCACCTGCCATTCCCAGCCCGCGTCCCATTCGAGGACGCACCATCGCCCCTGCCGCTCGCGCAGATCGTGGCTGCGCCGGCCGTCGCGCTCCGGAACCAGTACGGCGCCGCGCTTCTCGTAAAACGTCGCGAGCGCGCCATAGACGTCGGGCGCCTCGACGTCCCGGAATGCATTCAGACGTAGAGCCAGACCCACTTCGAAGCCCCCTGCGGCGCATCCTACGTGCCTGGGGTCCGACGCGCTACGCGCGCGCTCGCGCGCCGCCGCCGACGGCGGTATCGTCGGACAGACGGTGCACTGAGGCAGAACATGGGCAATGTCATCCATCCGATTCTCGGCGCGATCGATCCATCCTCGCCGGGCTTCTGGGACGCCACGATCACGTTCGCCGGGACCGGCGTCTTCTTCGACCTCACCATCGACGGAGAGGAGCTGACGGCAGCCGACCTCGCCGATCTTCCGCAGCAGCCGGAGGAACTGGAGCCACTCGATCGTGCGGCGCGCCTCGCGATTCTCGAAGACGCGCAGTCCGGGGACGAGGACGCGGCAGCCTTCCTCTACGTGACCCACCATCAGAAGGTGCTTTCGCCCGACGATTTCAGGCGTCTGTTCGGCACCGACCGCCCCGATCTGGGCAACCTGGAGCCGTTGCTCTCTCGCCTGGTCCTCGTGCGGGTCGGGCTCTACCCGGAGGACGAGGACCAGCGAATCTTGCTGGACTACTCGATCGGCCCAGACGTCACGGACTACCTCCTCTCTGTGTCTTTCAACTTGAAGAGACAGCCAACCGGCGTGTCTCTCGAGAGTTGAGGCCGCCGTCTGATCGCGTGACCCTGGAGGCGATGAGATGAGCGTTCAGGGAAGCTGCCTCTGCGGAGGCATCCAGTACCGGGTCGACGAGGCGTTCGGCAAAGTCGTCAACTGCCACTGTTCCATGTGCCGCAAGGCGACCGGGGCTGCGTTTCGGACGCGGGCCGCCGTGCCCGCCGCGGCGTTTCATTGGCTCGCCGGCGAGAACCTGGTTTCGAGGTACGAATCCTCGCCCGGAGAGACGCGGACGTTCTGCCGCGTGTGCGGCGCCACCCTCGCGACCTTCTTCCGCGATTATCCCGACGAGATCGGACTCCCGCTCGGCACGCTGGACGATGACCCGCGGGTCAGGGCGTCGGCTCACGTCTTCGTGGCCTCCAAGGCGCCGTGGTTCGAGATAACGGACGACCTGCCTCAGTTCGCGGAGGGGTTCGTCGCGACGGAGGGCGAGCCGCCGAAGTCGGGCCCGTAGGGCAATACGCCACTCGCTTCTTGACACCGCCGTGCGGACCCGTCACCGTCGCCGGTCGAATGAAGCGCACTTTCAAGCGGATCCTCAAGGTTCTCGGCATCGTCGTCGGCGTGGCCCTGCTGGGCGGAGGCGCCTGGGCCGGCTACCAGGTCCACGCGTTCAACAGCAGCATGGCCCGCAGCTATGCGCTGCCGCTCGGGAAGATCGCGCGCAGCAGCGATCCGGCGGTGCTGGATCGGGGCAAGCACATCGCCGAGTCGATCGGCGCGTGCTCGAGCAAGGACTGCCACGGCGGTGACTTCGGCGGCGGTGACCCGATCAAGATGGGCCCGCTCGGCACCATGCAGGCGCCGAACATCACCGCGGGCGGGCGCGGCGGCGAGTACTCGGACGCGGAGCTCGCGCGCCTGATCCTTCACGGCGTGAAGCGTGACGGTCACGGGCTGACGTTCATGCCGGCGCCCGATTTTGCCTGGTGGCCCGACGAAGACGTGGTCGCGCTGATCTCGTATTTGCGCACGGTGCCCGCGGTCGCGCGGCCCTCGGGCGGGATCCAGCTGGGACTGCTCGCGAAGGTGATCGACCGCCTGAACATGCTACCCATCGACGTCGCGCGCCGCATCGACCACGAGCACAGGCCGGTCGCGCCGACGCCGGCGCCGACCGCCGCCTACGGCGTCTTCCTCGCCAACGCCTGTCGCGGCTGCCACGGCGCCTCGCTGTCGGGCGGCCCCATCCCCGGCGCGCCGCCCGAGATGGCGATCCCGCTGAACATCACGCCGCACGAGACCGGCATCGCCGGCTGGGCCTACGAAGATTTCGACAAGCTGCTGTCGACCGGGATCCGCAAGAGCGGCAGGACGCTGGATCCGATGATGCCGACCGCCGAGCTCGGCAAGTTCAATCAGACCGAGCGCCACGCGCTCTGGGCGTACCTGCAGACGGTGTCGGCGAAGCCGTTCGGCGGGCGCTAGGCGACCGGCCCCTCACCCCTTACCGTCTCCCCGCTGGCGCGGGGCGAGGGCAAACGGTTGCG
>Ga0307280_10000267_pt1 | contig 10510 bp, 8 predicted proteins | sample ER_DNA_119_FD_194479 | JGI IMG/M metagenome (GOLD analysis project Ga0307280, IMG submission 194479) | Bulk soil microbial communities from the East River watershed near Crested Butte, Colorado, United States - ER_DNA_119 | ecosystem: Environmental > Terrestrial > Soil > Floodplain | place: USA...
CGCTGGCCTCGCGGTCATTCCAGGGCTGCGGTTCCTCGCAGCCCCGCCGCGCGGCCGCGCGGGCGCTGGCGGTGCCAACCCGCTCCGCGTCGCCAGCGATCGCGACGTCAAGCCGAACCGGCCGCTGCGCGTGACCGCCGTCGGCCCGCACGAGGACGCGTGGCTGCGCCTCGACAAGGTCACGCTGGGTTCGTGCTGGCTGGTCCGCGCCGCCGAGGACGGGCCGATCCGCGCGTTCTCGACGGTCTGCCCACACCTGGGATGCGGCGTCGACTACGACGAGACGGCCGGCAAGTTCAACTGCCCCTGCCACACGTCCGCCTTCGATCTCGACGGACGGTGCCTCAGCGGCCCGTCGCCGCGTGGCCTCGACGAGCTGGAGGCGCGCATCGAGGGCCGGGACGTGCTGGTGCGCTACCAGCGGTTCCGGGTCGGCACCCCCAAGCGAGAGCCGATCGGATGAGCGCGGACCGCCCGCAGGAGAGCGCCACGAAGCCGACGACGAAGGCGACGGCGAAGGCAACGAAGAAAACGTTGCGCGACTGGCTGGCCGAGCGGATCGGCCTCGACGAGCTGGGCAACACGATCCGCGCCGGGCAGGTCCCGGGCGGCGCCAGCCTGTGGCACACGTTCGGCGCGGTCGCCGCCGGGCTGTTCGTGCTGGAGGCGGTGACCGGCGTCTTCCTGGCGACTGCGTACACGCCGTCGGTGACCGGCGCCTGGGCGTCGGTCGCTTACATCCAGGACCAGATGACGCTCGGCTGGTTCGTGCGGGGCCTGCACAGCTTCGGATCGTCCGCGCTGATCGTCGTCGCCGGCCTGCACCTCCTTCAGGTCCTGCTGTTCGGCGCGTACCGGCGCCCGCGCGAGCTGAACTGGATGGTCGGGCTGGCGCTGCTCGCGCTGGTCGCCGTGTTCGCGCTTTCGGGCTACCTGCTGCCCTGGGACCAGAAGGGCTACTGGGCGAAGCTGGTCGAGGCGACGATCACCGGCAGCGCGCCGGTGGTCGGTGGCGCGGCCCAGCGGCTGATCCAGGGCGGCGCCGCCTTCGGGACCATGACGCTGACGCGGGCCTACGCGCTGCACGCGATGGCGCTGCCGGCGTTGCTGACCGCGCTGCTGGTGTTCCACATCTACCTGTTCCGGCGCCACGGATACACGCCGAAGTGGTCGCTGCCGACCGAGGTGGCGGCCGCGCGCGCCGTCCCCGCCTGGCCCGACCAGGCGTTTCGCAACGCCGTCGTGGGGTTGCTGGCGTGGGGCGTCGTCGTGGTCGCCGTGATCGCGCGCCACGGCGCGCCGCTGGAGTCGCCCGCCGATCCGACGTCCAGCTACCTGGCGCGGCCCGAGTGGTACGCGCTGCCGCTGTTCCAGCTGCGGATGTTCTTCGACGGCCCGCTGGAGATCGTGGCGACGATGGTCATCCCGGGGATCGTGACGGCGCTGGTGTTCGCGCTGCCATTCCTCGACGGCGGGGCGACGAATCACCCACGTGATCGGCGGCGCGTGCTGACGGCGGGCGCGCTGGGCCTGCTGGCGCTGACGGTGCTGGGCGTGACCGCAGTGGCCAAGGACGCGCGCGATCCGGCGTACGCGAAGGCGCGCGCCGAAGAGAAGGCGCGCACCGAGACGGCGCGGCGCCTCGCGCTGGCGGGCGTCCCCGCGGACGGCAACGTGCTGCGCAACGATCCGAAGTACCACGCGCGCGAGATCTGGGATGATCGCTGCGCCGGCTGCCATGGGCTGGCCGGCGCGGGCGGCGAGAAGGGCCCCGACCTCAAGGGCTACAACTCGCGCGCCTGGATCCGCGGCTTCCTCGCGAATCCGGGGGGCGCCCTCTACATGGGCCCGGCGAAGATCGAGAAGGGAATGCGGCCGGTCGAGGCGACGCCGGAGGAGATGGACGCGCTGGTCGAATACGTCTACGCGGAGACCGGCGCGCCCGACGTCGACACGGCGAAGGCGGGCCGCGGGCGCGACCTGCTTTCACCCAAGGATTGCGACACCTGCCACGACCTCGACGGCGAGGGCGAGAACGAAGGCCCGAACCTGAAGGGCCGTGGAACGGCGAAGTGGGTCGCGGGCGTCATCGCCGATGCCGGTCACCCCCTGCTGTTCACCGACCGGAACAAGATGCCGAAGTTCCGCGGCAAGCTGACCGCCGAGGAGATCGACGAGATGGCCCGCTTCGTGATGGAGCTGAAGGCGAAGTAGGGTCGGCCCCTCACCCTGAAGCTTTCCCCTCCGAGGCGGAGAGCGACAGAAGGCGCGTGGACTTCGCAAGGTTGCTGGCGTAAGGTCGGCGGCATATTTCTGAGGGTTTACGGAGACTTCGCATGCAATCGTCAAGAGTCCTTCCTTTTCCCGTGGCTTGCTTGGCTTCGTTCATGCGGACCGGTCTGACGTTCGCGACCGTTGCGCTCGTCGGCGCGTGTGGTGGGGGCGGAAACAAGGGAACGGGCGGCACTGGCGGCGGCGGCGCGGGCGGAACGGGCAACGTCGTCGCGACCAGCTGCGGCGACGCGACGGCGGCGCCGTGGACGGCGTCGGGAACGCCCGCCGTCACGCTGGCGGTCGACGGCGCGACGACGGGCGCCGCCTGGAGCCGCTTCTACGAGGGCGCCGTCGCGACCGATCACGCCAACACGATTCTGTCGTCGGCGTGGGGGCGGAACGCGCAGTCGGCGTTGAAGAAGGGCCACGACCTGGCCGGCTTCCGTTACGCGCGCTTCCACGGAATCCTGAACCGCGACATCGCCGTCTACCCGGCCGTCGCGCCGGTGTTGGCGACGGACTCGCCCGCCTACGACTGGACGCGCTTCGATCAGGTCTACGACGCGGTCATCGCGGCGGGCATGCGCCCGATCGTCGAGATCAGCTTCACGCCGCCCGCCCTCGCGTCGAACACCGGGCAGGTTCAGATGCAGCTGTGGTACGGCGGCGTGTCACCCAACATCAGCAAGCCGATCAAGCCGCCGACCGCGGATACGACGGCGACGCCGACGTGGGACCACTGGCACAAGTTCATGGCTGACATCGTCAGCCACCTCGAAGGCCGCTACGGCGTCGACGAGGTTCGCGACCATTGGTACTTCGAGGTCTGGAACGAGGCGACGTGGATGTACGGCCCCGGCGCGGGGGGCTACAACGAGCTCTACTACAACACCGCGCTCGGCCTGATGCAGGGCGATCCGCTGGTCAAGATCGGCGGACCGGCCGACAGCGGCGGCAACTCGCTGAACGCCATCCCGTCGCTGATCGACTTCGCGAAGGCGCACAGCGACATCAAGCTCGACTTCATCAGCTACCACCGTTACGGGCAGGACTCGCCGTCGAAGACGATCGGGGAAGCGGGCGATTTCGTCAGCTGGAAGAACACGCTCTACAGCATGGTCGCCGGCAAGGGCTTCACGGGAGAGCTCATCAACGACGAGTGGGGCTCCGGCTACGATCCCGAGCTGTCGCGCGACACGGAGGCGTCGGCCAGCTTCATCGCCAAGTCGATTCATTTCCTCGGGACCGACACGACGACGCGGCTGCCGACGATGTACGGGTACTGGACGCTGTCCGATATCTACGAGGAGATGAACACGGGCACCGCGACCGCCTACCGCGAGGGCAATTACGGCCTGCTGCTGAAGGGCGACCCGAACATTCCGGCGTCGTTCGACGTGGCCAAGCCCGCGTTCAACGCGTTCCGCCTGCTGCACATGATGACGGACACCATCGTTCCGGTGAGCGGCGGCATCTCCAGCGCGACCGACAACGGCGTCGGCGCGATCGCCACGCTCGCAAGCGACGGCAATTCCATCCAGATCCTCGTCTACAATCACATCAACTCGTTCGACATTGCGACCTGGGAGGCGAAGTCGCAGGAATCGACGCTGGTGTCGCTGGCCGTGAGCAACCTGCCCTTCACGCCGACGCGGGTCCGGCACTATCTGGTCGACCACACGCACTCGAACTCGCACACGACGTGGGCCGGCATGGGCAAGCCGCTGATGCCGAACGCCGACCAGTGGAACACGCTGCGAGACGCGTCCGAGCTTTGCTACTACGAGGCCCCGGCCAGCGGTGGCGCGTGGTCCGTGATGTTTCCGCAGAACACCTACGGCGTGTCTCTGATAGAACTGTCGCGGTAGTGCGACAGCAAAAACGCCGTTTCTGGACAGCCGCGGTTCTGGCCACGCTGCTGGCGGCGTTGCCGGCGCGCGCTCAGGTCGTCGACGGCGGCGCTCCGGGCGATGCTGTCGTGGCACCGGCGGTCGACGCGGCGGTGGCGGCGGATGCGGGGGCGCCGGCGCAGGTGACGAAGGCGCCTGAAGCGCCCGCCGTCACTGCGAACCGGATCGCGACGATGATGCTGGCGACGCCGGCGCCGGTCGAGGCGGAGGCGCCACGGCCGATCACGCGCCGCCTCTGGTTCTGGGTGGCTGTCACGGGCGCGGTCGTCGCCGGCGTGCTGATCGGGATCGCGGTCTACAACCCGACGCACACGTGGCCCGACTGCCCGCCCGACTACGTGTGCCCGCGATGACACGGGAAAGAACGGGGCGCCGTTCGCTTTCGTTCCTCGCCCTGCTGCTCGGGCTCGCCGGCTGCACGAAAGAGGACTCCCTCGTGCTGCTCGATCTGCGGCCGTCGGGTCCGCTGGGCGCGCCTGTCGCGCGCGTCCGTCTGTCGGCCAAGGGCTGGCCGACGCGCACCGTCGACGGCACGCTCGATGCGGCCGGCTTTCGCGTCGGCTACTACGGTCCGGGCGACGGCAGCGCGGTGACAGTCACCGCCGAGGCGCTCGACGGGATCGACTGCGTGCTCGGCAGCGGCAGCGCGACCGTCCCGGCGCTCGAGGACGGGGCGATCAGCGCGCCGACGACGCTGTTCGTCCGGCCGCAGCCTGCCAACGGCTGCGTCCCCGACGCCGGCACCGACGCCGGCGGCGAGGACGCCGGCAGCGACGCGCCGGTCGACGCGGGCACGGACGCCACGGACGACGCGGGCACCGACACGGTGGTGGACGCGGAAGCGGACGCGGGCGTCGACGCGATGGACGACGGCGGCGCGCCCGACGCCGGCACACCCGATGCCGGCGCGCCCGACGCCGGCACACCCGATGCCGGCGCACCCGACGCCGACGACGACGCCACCGTCGCGGACGCCACAGTCGACTGACCCCTCACCCGTCGCCTTCGGCGCCGGCCTCTCCCCGCTTCGCGGGGCGAGGCGCAGATGGGCGCCTTCGTCACGCGCCTCCCGGACTCCGATCCCCTCGCCCCGCAGATGGGCGCCTTCGTCACGCGCCTCCCGGACTCCGATCCCCTCGCCCCGCGAAGCGGGCAGAGGGTTAGGGTGACGGGTCCGGTTCCGCCGCTGCGCCGTGCTTGCCTGATCCGCGGTTTTCGTCGAATCTGTCGGCGATGAAGGTGACGCTCCTCGTCGGCGCGGCGTGCCTCGCCGGGCTGGCGTGCAGCATGGACGATCCCTGCGCGCCCCAGGCGAGCGCGTGCGGCGGCGATCCGACCGGCCTCTGGACCGTCATGGACAGCTGCCGCGATCCGGCCTACGAGCTGCCGAAGCCTGTCACCTACTTCGACCAGGCGCAGACGATGGCGCGCCAGCCGCCGCCCGAGCCGAGCAGCAGCGACTGGTGCTCGTACCTGCAGTACGACCCGGGCGCCGGCATCACGCAGTTCACCTTCCCGCACGACACGCTGTCTATCGCGACCGGAACCGTCGAGTACGACGGCATCGGGACGTACGCCGTGAAGATGTCGGTCGTCGGCAAGGCCAGCGTCGACATCTCGGGCAGCTGTCTCACGCGGTTCGGCGTCACTTTCCAGTGCGGCCTCCCCGATCCCGCGACGCCGATGCCGGGCGTCCGCTCGGTCGCCCAGGATCTCGCCGACTACTCGGTGACGCTGGGATCCCCGGAGCAGAACATCGCCTGCGCCGACAACGGCAACGGCGGCTGCCTTTGCAGCTATGACATCGCCTCCGAACCGACGGGCGGCGGGTTGTCGGGCCGGTGGAGCACGCAGGGCGCGCTGATCACCCATTTCGCGGACACCCAGTCGGTCCCGTCGCAGGCCGACGTGTGTGCCGGCGAGAACACGATGACGATCTGGGGCCACGACCGCACGTGGATCTGGGATCAACCGGGCCTGCGCACGATCACGCTCGCGCGGATGCCCGCGAATTGAGCGCGCGCCGTCGTCCACTCGCGCTCGTCGCCGCCGCGACCGCGCTGATCGCGGCGCAGCCCGTACCGCCTGCGGCCGGGCAGACGCGCGGCGAGAAGGTGCCGGGCGTCGTGATGTCGCCGCGGACGGCCGAGACCGCCGCGATGGTGGACGCGCGCATCGCGGAGGTCACCGTGTTCAGCGATCGCGCGCGCGTGCGGCGGCGCGGGCGCGCGGCCGGCAAGGCGGGCATCGAGGTCGTCCGCTTCCCGAGCCTGCCGGGCGCGGTCTTTCTCGACACCGTCCGCGTGTCGTCGACGGGTGGCCGCGTGCTGCGTGTCGAGGCGACACCGGTCGAGCGCGAGCGCACGTCGATCGCGCAGGCGGCCGAGCTGCTGGACGCGCTGGACGCCGTCGACGATCGCCTGGTCGAGATCGAGGACCGGCGCGCCGTCGAGGACTGGGAGGTCGGGTTCCTCCGTGCGCTCCGCCCGGCCGCGCCGGTGCCCGAGGACAAGCGCGAGGGCCGGAAGAACCTGGTCGTCGACGCGCCGTCTTGGTGGAAGGCACTGGACTTCCTCGGGCTGCGCACGCGCGGTGCCAGCGAGCGCCTGGTCAAGATCGACAGCGACCAGCGGGAGGCGATCAAGGAGCGCGAACGGATCGTCGCGGACGTGCAGGCGCTGAACCGGGGCGGCTTCTCGGACCGGGTCGTCGACGTGGTCGCGATCGTCGATGGGACGGGCGGTCCGAAGCTGGGCGCCGAGCTGGAGCTGGAATACTTCGTCCCGGGGGCACGCTGGAAGCCGGCCTATGACCTTCACTACGCGTCGGCGCGCGGGCAGATCCGCGTCGAGACGGCGGCGGTCGTCGAGCAGACGACCGGCGAGGACTGGACCGACACCGTCCTGCTGCTGTCGACGGCGATGCCCGGACGCGGGATCGACTTGCCCGAGCTCTTGACCTGGACGCTCGGCGAGAAGAGCGAGTTCATCCCGCAGCTGCGCCCGCGCCGCGCGCCGCCGGCCGAGACGCCGCTGCCGGTTCCGGCCGCGCGATCGAGCGCCGCGGACAGTGCCGCGCTCGACGCCGAGATGGTCCGCGCGCGCCTCGCGCAGGCGATCGCCACCGAGGGTGGCGGCGACAGGTTCCGTGCGCAGCAGGCGGAAGCCCAGAAGAACGCGGAGATTTACCAGGAGCAGTCGCGCCGGGTGCGCCTGCGCAAGGTGATGCAGGATGACGCGACGCTGGGCGGGAGGGCCGCACCCGCGCGTTCCGCGCCCTCGGCATCGTCTGCAGGGGCGCCGCCGGCAATGGCGCCCGCCCCGGCTCCCCCGCCCCCGCCGCGGGAGCAGGAGATGGACATGCACGACGCGGAGGCGAAACCGTCGAACCTCTCATGGCAGGACATCGTGGTCGTGCCCCGCAGCAACAAGATGGGCTCCGCGCGCGCCTACCGGGTCCCGATGGGGCTCCCGCTCGTGGACGCCACGGCGCCGTCGCGCGGGCCCGTGCTGTCGGATCCGTACCTGCCGGCGGTCAGCGCCGGTGGGCTCGACTACGTCTACCAGTCGCCGACCCGGGCGACGATCGCCAGCTCGAGCAAGCAGGTCCGCATCCCGCTCGCGTCGCAGACGTTCCAGGCGTCCACGTTCCACGAGGCGACGCCCGCGCTGGCGCCGACCGCGTTCCTGCGCGCGCGCGTGCGCAACGACGGCAAGCGACCGCTGCTGCGCGGGCCCGTGACCATCTTCGGCGACGGGGAGCTAGTCGGCGTCGGCGAGATCCAGACCACCGGACCGGGCGGAGACATCGAGCTGCCGCTGGGCGCCGACCAGGACGTCAAGCTGGTGCGCCAGGTCGTCCCGAGCACCAAGACGACGGGCGTGATCATGAAAGCGGATGAAACCACCTACGACGTCCAGATCCAGGTGGCCAACTACAAGAAGCAGAAGGTCACCGTCGAGATCGCCGACCAGGTGCCGCGCAGTCCCCGCGACAAGGTCGAGGTGAAGCTGCTGGGCGTGCAGCCCGCCGCCACCGGCGCGCCCGACGCCGACGGCGTGATCAAATGGCGCGTCGACCTCGCCCCCGGCGCGACGCAGACGCTGAAGCTCAGCTACCGCATCACGCGTCCCAAGGACTGGCAGCTCTACCAGAACTGATGATGCGCGCTCTCTTCATTCTCGTGCTCGTCTGCGTGCTCTCCCCGGCGCGCGCCCAGGCGGTCGCGCCCCCCTCCGGCGACATCGACTCCGTCCTCGTCTTCGCCGATCGCGCCCGCGTCACGCGCGCCCGCACCGTCGCCTGCGAAAAAGGCACGGCGCGCGCCGTCTTCGAACGACTGCCCGCGGCGCTGGACGTCCGCACGCTGCGCGGCGAGGTGCGCGAGGCCGCCGAGGTGATCGGCCTGTCGAGCGAGCAGGTGAACGAGCGCGAGGCGGCCGACCCGCGGGCGCGCGCGCTGGCCGCCGATCTCGACAAGGTCGACAACGATCTCAAGGCCAACCAGGCACGCCGGACCGCGATCGTCGCCGAGCTGGAACAGGTGGGCGCGTACGGCAACGTGTTCTCGGCGACGCTGACCGAGGAGATCCGCAACCCGAAGCCGAACACGGCGGTGTGGGCGAACGCGCTGAACGCGCTGCGCGCGCGGCGGGCGGCGCTGACCGACGAGCGCCGCAAGCTGGAGACGGTGCTGCGCGGCCTGCAGCAGACAGCCGACAAGCTGCGCCGCCAGCTCGCCCAGGTGGGCGGCGCGGGCGAGCGCGCCTTTCGCACCGCCGCCGTGACCGTGAGCTGCCGCGCGCTGCCGCACGTGACGGCGACCCTCTCGTACGTCGTCGGCGGCGCGAGCTGGCAGCCCGAGTACGACGTGGACGTCGCGCCGCGCGGCCGCGGCAAGACCGGGCCCGCGACGGCGCGCCTGACGGTCGGCGCGCTGATCCGCCAGGCGACCGGCGAGGACTGGACCAACGCGCGTGTCATGCTGTCGACCGCGCGCCCGAAGCTGGGGTCGGAGGCGCCGCAGCCGGCGCCGCTGGTCGTCGACGGCTACGAGCAGGCGCGCCAGAAGGTGCTGGTCCAGTCGCAGGAGCGGCGCGAGCAACTGGCCGCGGGCGGCGGTGGCGCCGCGCCGGCCGGGCCGCGGGGCGCGACGCTGGACGACAAGGGCAACTCGTTCGTGCTGACCCTGCCCCACCCGGTCACCGTCGTCGCGGACGGCCGTCCCGTGTGGGCCCCGGTCGACGTCGTCGAGACGTCGGCGTCGGTCAAGCTGGTCGCCACGCCCAAGCTCGACGAGCACGTCTACCAGATTGCCGCGCTCAAGAACCCGGCCGCCTACCCGCTGCTGGAGGGCCGCGTGCGCAGCTACCGCAACGGCTCGTACGTCGGCGACTCGCGCCTGCGCCATCAGGGCGTGGGCGCGCCGTTCGAGATCTCGCTGGGCGCCGACGAGGAGCTGAAGGTCGAACGCAAGACACGCGAGGACAAGGACAAGAGCGCGGGCTTCCTCAGCTCGACCAAGCACATCGTGCAGGGCTATCGCACCAAGCTGACCAATCGCGCCGCCGGCGCCGAGACGATCGAATTGCGCGAGAACATCCCCGTCACCAAGATCGACGACGTGAAGGTGGAGGTGCTGTCCAACCTCACGACCGGCGGCTACCAGCTGGACGCCGCCCGCGGCTTCGTGACCTGGACGGTGAACCTGGTGAGTGGCGAATGGCGCAACGTCGACCTCGGCTACGCCATCCACCTGCCGGACAGCTGGGACGTCTCGGGCCGGTAGCGGCTAGCGCGGTGAGCGCGGCGCGGGATCGGCGCCCCACTTCTCGACCGCGGGCGCGGGCGACGGGGGAGACGGATCATGCGCGGGATGCTTCGTGTGCGCGCTCCCGTGCTTGCGTGCGGGCTCGGAGGAGGCGGGCGCGACGTCGCGGCGGGGGCGCATCGGCGGCGGGACCAGCTCTGTCGGCGGCTCTTCGATGGACGGCGTCGGGGCCGGCGGCGGATCCGATGGCCGCGCCGCCTCGATCGGCTTCGGGGGTTCGGCCGTCGTTGATGCGGCTGCCGCGGGCGCGGCGGCCGCCGGCGCCGATGGCCGGTGCCTGGCGTACCAGGCCGCACCGACGCCAACGCCCGCCCCCGCCACCAGGCCGAGCGTCGCGAACCAGACCACGCGCTTGAACGACCGGACCACGATGGCCGGCGTGACGTCCGTGACCGCGGCCTTCGGCTCCCGCGGCGTCTGCGCGCGCTGCATCGCGCGCTCGAACTCGCGCTGCACCGGACTGGGGCTCAGCGTGGAATCCGCGGCCTGGTTGTCG
>Ga0307280_10000271_pt1 | contig 10457 bp, 12 predicted proteins | sample ER_DNA_119_FD_194479 | JGI IMG/M metagenome (GOLD analysis project Ga0307280, IMG submission 194479) | Bulk soil microbial communities from the East River watershed near Crested Butte, Colorado, United States - ER_DNA_119 | ecosystem: Environmental > Terrestrial > Soil > Floodplain | place...
GACGCGCAGTCTGGTGCCCGTATCGAGCGCCAGCAAGAGATGCCCGGCGCCCGGCACGCGCACGGACGTTCCGGCTGCGATCCGATCGCCGCGGATCGCCGGTCGAACGCCGTCCGGCGCTTCGATCGCCGCCCCCGAGCCGTCGACGTCGGCGACCGACAGCTTCGTGTCCGCCGGCGCACCGCCGCGCGCGACGCCGCCCGCCGTTGCGCGCTCGGTCGACTCGGTGGACCGCAGGCTACGCCAGCCGACCGACAGCAGCACCGCCGCCGCTGCGGCCGCCACGCCCCACCCGATCCACGGCACGAGACGCCGCCGCCCACGGGCGCGGAGCGCGCGCTCGATCGCCGCGACGCTCGCCGTTCGATCCGGCAGCGTCGTCGCCGTTCCCGCTTCGTCGTCGGCCGCGCCATGCTGGAGCACCTTGGCCGCGAGTCGCGCGTACCGCGGGTCCTTCTCGGGAGTCCTCATCCTTGCCCCTCCGTCCGTTCCAGCTCGGCCGCCAATTCGGGATCCGCGGCGACGCGCGCATGCAGATCCTTGCGCCCGCGGACCAGACGGCTCTGGGCCGCCGCGGGGCTGATCGACATGATCTGGGCCACCTCGCGCAGATCGTGACCATGCACGTCGTGGAGCAAGAAGGCCCAGGCGCGCCCCGGATCGATGTTCGCGAGGTGGCCGCACACGCGATCGATCGTCGAACGCAGCGCCGCGCGATGCGCGGGCTGATCGGCGGCGACGGGCTCGAACGGCAACACGTCGGACAGGACCCGCCGCTCGACCTTGCGGTGGCGAATGTGCTTGTAGACGACGTGCGCGGCGAGCGTCGCGAACCACGCGTCGAGCGGGCACTCGCCGCGGTAGCGATCGATCGTCCGCACGACCTCCACCATCGTCTGCTGGGCCAGATCCTGGTGATCCGGATCGTTCCGCCCCAGCAGACGGTTGAGCGTGCGCGCGATGATCGGCCGGCTTCGTTCGTAGAGCGCTTCGGCGGCGCCGGGATCCGCCGCGCGTACCGCCGCCAGGAGCTGGATGTCGTCGATGGGCGGAGGCGTGGGTGGGCCTGCGCCTTCGCTCTCGCGACGGGCGATGACCAACCTGAGCCTGGGCGCGTTCGTCGCCACTGTCCCCCTAGAGTACCGCGACCGGTGCGGGAGCAGGCTGCCCGCCGCCGGCCGCGCAGCCGCTAAAAGCGCGCAACGAGGCCACCCGTCAGGACCACGCGAAACGGCGCGATTTCGGCCACTTTCTCTTGATGCACGAAGACGTCCGTCCTGCCGAAGGCGACCTCCGAGCCCGCGCCGAGGACCAGTGACAGCGTCGGGCTGACCGCGAGCTGGCCTTCGACCAGCGCGTCGGCGCCCGGGAGCAGGTGCGCGCCCCGGACCGCCTCGGCATCGTCCGGCGACAGGTGGGACAGCGACTCGTAAAGGAGGATCGCGTCCGCGCGCAGCGCCAGGGCGAACCGTCGTCGATCCTCCGGCGGGATCAGGAACAGGACCATGCCCGCCGCCGCCCCGAGGTTGGTCGCCGCCGCCTCGGCGACGCCGACCTCACCGAAGCGCGCCTGCATGCCGATGCGAAGCCCGACGCGTGAGCCCGGCTGCCAGCGCAGCCCGATGGTGCCGCCGGCACCTGATCCGACGCCACCCACGGCGAAGCCGGCCTCCGCCGCGGCATCGAGCGCGAAGTGGCGTGCCGGCGCCGGCGGTGGTGGCGGCGCGCTCGCGACGGTACCGGCGGGTGCGACGTCAGCGCGCGCGGTCTTTGCGCGCTCGAGGCGCGCCCGATTCTCCGGTGCGAGCAGCGCGGCGAGCACGAGACCGATCGCGCGTCCGCGCTCCGCGAGCGGGTCGGACGCGCCGAACGCGATGGTGGAGCTGCGCGCCGGGCCACCGTCGGTCGACACGACGTCGAGGCGCGCTTCGGCGCGCTGCTCGTCCGTCCATGTGATTCTGGCGACGGCGGTCGCGTGCTCCGCCCGGCCCATCTCGACGAGTGCCGGCGTCGCCACATCGCTCGCGACGGTCCGGATCGACACCGAGACGTCGGAGCCGAGCGCTTCCTCCGCCGCACGCGCGAGCGCGCCCGGCAGCGGCGTCGCCGCATCGTGAGCATCGACGAGCACGAGGATGACGAGGGCGATCACGGTGCGCGGCCATCCGACCGTCGCTCGCCTGCTGCGCGCGCGGTCGCGGTACCTGACCAGCATGACACGAAAGCAGGACTTCGCGATCGCGCAAGCGACGCGCGTGTGCATCGTCGCATCCCTCACCGTCGTCGCCGCGATCGGTTGCCGAGAGATGGATGAGTCGGGCCTCGTGCCTCAGGGCAGTCCACCCGCGACCGACCTGCCGTGCGACGTCGAGATGGTATTCGCCACGCGATGTTGGTCTTGCCACGGACGGACCCCCACACCGGGCGTGCCGTCGCTGACCAGTGTGGCTGCGTTGACGGCGCCGTCCCGATTGGATCCCGCGCAGTCGATCGCGACCGTCGCGGTCGCCCGGATGCAGTCGACGACGATTCCCATGCCGCCGCCGCCGTCGGCGCCGGCCACTGCGAGCGAGGTCGCGACGATTGCGAGCTGGGTCGCCGCCGGAGCCCCCGCCGGCAACGGGTGCGGGGCGACCTGTACGAGCGGTCGAACATGGACCGGTGGGAACGAGGGCTCGCAGAACATGAATCCCGGAATGGCCTGCATTCAATGCCACGCGAGCGACGAGGGGCCGCGGTTCTCGATCGCGGGCACGGCTTACCCGACGATCGCGGAACCGGACCTCTGCTACGGCGCGCCCAGCTCGAGCGGGGCCCAGGTGGTGATCACGGGCGCCGACGGGCGCGTGCTGACGCTGAGCCTCAACGGCGCGGGGAACTTTTTTTCGGAAATGGCGGTGGCCAAGCCGTATCACGCGAAGGTGGTGACGGCCGGAAGCGAGCGGGCCATGACGGCTGAGCAGACGTCGGGCGACTGCAACAGTTGCCATACGCCGGCGGGCGCGAACGGCGCGCCGGGTCGAATTCTGCTGCCGTAGGGCAGCTGCCTGCCTGATCTCGCCCGGCAGCCGGTACTCAGAAGAGATGCCAGCCACACCCTGGGTCGCGCGCGCGGGCTGGATCGCCCGCCTCGTCTCGATTGCCTTGGTCGCGGGTTGCGTGGGCGAGATAGGTGAATCGCAAGGGACCGCTCCGCCGGAAGGTGGTTCTGGCGGAAGTGCTTCCGGCGGCAGCGTCGTCCCGACGGGAATCGGCGGTGGCAACGATTCCACCGGCACCGGTGCAGGCGCCGGCGCCGGCACTGCGGGTACCGGCAAGGAATCGCCCGGGACCGGCGGTGTCGGCGCGAACGCTGGTGACGGCGGTGGTGGTGCGACCGGTGGCGGCGGCGCGAGCGGAGATAACGGCACGGCGGGTCGTGGCGGGAGCAGCGGCGGCGCGAGCGGAGGCAGCGGCACGGCGGGCCGGGGCGGCGCTGGCGGTACCGCGGCGCGTGGTGGCGCCGGCGGCGGCGCTGGTGGACGCGGCGGGACGGGCGGCGGTGCGGGCGGCGGGACCGGCGGCGATCCGTTCTCGGTCGCCCCGAAGTGCACGAGCGGCACGATGTGGACGGGCGCCAACCGCGGCTCGGCCGACATGAATCCAGGGCGCGCGTGCATCACGTGCCACAGCACGATGAACGGCCCCTCGCTGACGATCGCCGGGACGGTCTACCCGACCGCGCACGAGCCTGATCTGTGCAACGGCGCCAACGGCTCGAACGGCGCGCGCGTCGTGATCACGGGCGCGGACGGCGTGACGCTCACGTTGACACCGGGTGCGTCGGGCAATTTCAACTCCCGAACCGCCGTGAAGGCGCCGTTCAAGGCGAAGGTCACGTACATGGGCCGCGAGCGCGCGATGGCCGCGACGCAGACGTCGGGCGACTGCAACAGCTGCCACACGCAGACCGGCGCGAACAGCGCACCTGGTCGAATCCTCCTACCGTGAGCGCGATCAGTTGCTTCCCGGTCCCGCGACGGGCGCCGTGAGTGTCGGGTCACGGGTCGCGGGCGGCCCGCTTTGTGGTGGCTCCAGCTTCACGTCGCTCGGCACGATCACGCCACGCCCGGTCAGTGGCACTGGCGGCGGCGCCGCATCGGCCGGCGTCGGGACCTCGCGGGCCGTGCGCGGTGGGGGCTCGTTGACGGGCGCGGGACTGCAGGCACACAACCAGCCCGCGCCGACAAGCAGAACGAGACGCCGCATGATCGACGCCGGAGTCATCGTGCAAACCAGGCCGTCAACGGTGCGGGTCCCATCGGCCGTCGTGCCAGCGATAGACATGGCCGTGGCGGCGCCAGTGGCCCTCGCGCCAGACGTGGCCGTGTCGTTCGCGCACGAAGCGTCCGCCAACCCACACGTACTGGCCGTGGCGCCACTCGTAATGACCGCCGACCCACACCCATCCGTCCCGCCGCTGCACCGGCTCCGGCTGCGGAGGTGGCGGCGGTTCGCGCGGGCGGGTGACGATGGTGATGTGTGCATCGGCCAGCGCCGCCGCGGGCGCTGCTGCCGAGACCGACACCACCGATGCTCCAAGGATCAGCCGCTTCATCCACGTGCCCATGCCTGGCAAGTAAGTGCTTCCCTGAAAATCGACAAGGACCTTGTCAGGCGATCACTGATAGCTACATTGCCTGCGCCCGTGATGCCGAACCAACCATCCGAAACACTTCGCAGCACCCCGCCCGAAGACAGCCGCAGAACGGTCTTCGCGCTCGTGTCCGCCGCGATCATTTCCGCCGCGGTGCTCGCCCTTCTCGTGATCTTCGACGTCCGCTAGGCGCCTCGGAGAGGCGTGCGCTACGGGGCGCAGTATTCCCGCACGACCGACAGCAGTCGATCGAAGATCAGCGGCTTTTGAAGCACCCGCGCGACGCCGTCGGGCGTCTGGCCCGGGGCGGACGTGTGCACGACGATCGGGACCGACGAAAGCTCCACGCGCTCTCGCATCCTAGCTATGAAAGTCCGGCCGTCCATGACGGGCATGAGGAGATCCAAGATCACGAGACAGGGATGTTCGATCTCGGCGAGCTTGGTGAGCGCCTCCGCGCCGTGTTCGGCCGTGACGACCGTATACCCATTCAGTTCGAGGGCGTCGCGCATCATGTCGCGCAAATGTTGCTCGTCTTCCACGACCAGCACGGTGTGAGTCATCGCGGCGGCGCCTCCCCGGGGCTCGTTTGCGGCTCTGCCGGCAGCGTGACCTGGAAGGTCGTACCTTCCGTTTCCGTCGATCGGACGGTGATGTCACCGCCGTGCGCGCGAGTCACTTCTTTCGAGATGTAGAGACCCAGGCCGAGACCTGCCCGCTTCGAAGCGTGGCTGTCCTGCTGTCCCCGTCGAAAGGGATCGAAGATCGCGGCCTGAAGCTCGTCCGGAATCGGCGGACCGTCGTTGTGAACGTCGACGACGATGAACCGACCCTCGACACGCGCCTGGACGACCACCGGCTTGGCTGGATCGCCATAGGCGAGCGCGTTGCTGGCGAGGTTCGAGAACACCTGCTCCAGGCGAACCTTGTCCCACTTGCCCGGCAACGGCGGGGCGACCACGGTGACGCTTCGAGACGGATGCGCGACGTGCAACTCCTCGATGACACGCCTGATCGCGTCGCGCAGATCGAATGGTTCCAGGCTCAACTCGATTCCACCGGCGAGACGCGTTCTCGTCAGGTCGAGGATCTGCTCGATCATTCGTGACATGCGTTGAGAGCTGTCGCGCATCCGGTTCACGATCCGGAGGTGGACCGGGTCGGTCAACCGTTGCCGCAGGACGCCCGCGCCGATGTTGATCGATGCAAGCGGGTTCCGGAGGTCGTGCCCCAAGATCGCCAGGAAGCGCTCCTGAAACTGCTGGATCTTGGCTTTCTCGGCGAGGGCGGCCTTCTCGGCGGCGAGCGCGCGGCGATTCTCTTCGGCTTGTCGACGCTCCGTCAGGTCTCGCGTCACCTTCGCGAATCCGATCACGTCGCCTTGCAGGTTGCGCAGTGTGGTGATGGTGACGCTGGCCCACATGCGCGATCCGTCCTTCCGGACGCGCCAGCCTTCTTCTTCGAATCGGCCCTCGCGGGTGGCGATCTCGAGCTCACGCTCGGTCTTCCCGTCGGCGACGTCCTCGGGTGGGTAGAAGATCGAGAAGTGCTTGCCGATGATCTCGTCGGCCTTGTACCCCTTGATGCGCTCCGCGCCGAGGTTCCAGGTCGCGACGTGGCCGCCGTCATCCAGTATGAAGATCGCGTAGTCCTTGACGCTCTCGACCAGAAGGCGGAAGCGCGCCTCTTCGCTGTCAGCGACGCGTCCGGCGCGCGAGGGTCGCTCCTTGGGCGGCATCCTAGGGCTCACCTACCATGGTCGCTATGGTCATCTACAAGCGCCGGGCCCACAAGGGACGGCCAGCTGACCCACGGTACTTGTGACCCGCGTCCGTGACCGCATCAATTGGAGGGAACTCGCCTGGCCGGAATGGCGCGACCAATTGCAGCCATCAACCGTTCGACGTTGAAGGGTTTGCGCAAGAAATCCTGGGCGAAACAGCAGGGCGAATCCGGCACGGACGACGACATGAAGATCAACGGAACGGTCGAGACCGCGCCCCGCGATCGGAGCGCGGCGGCCAGCTGATATCCGTCCATCTTGGGCATGACGATGTCGACCAGCATGACGACCGGCATGTCTCCCGACGTCGGCGACAGGTTGTCCAGCAGGTCGAGGGCGGACGCCCCGTCGCACTCGGTCAGCGTGTCGTAGCCGTATTCGGCGAGCAGCTCGGCGAGGCACGTCCGCAAGAGCGGATCATCGTCGACCACCATCACCACCGGGCGCACAGCGTCCATAGCCCATGCACGATAAGCATATCCCCGACAATGGGCACCCCGAGGATCGCTCTGGCGTGGCGCTCGGCCGTGCCTATTTTGTCAGGCATCCCCTGACGGGCAATCCGTCGGCGTCGCGGGGCGGCGTGTGGGGTGGGCTAAAAGGTGGAGGGTTCCATGCTTCTGTTCCTGGCAATCATCCTCGCGCTCGCTTGGGTCGCGGGCTTCGGTGTCTTTCATGTCGCGTCGGCGGCGATTCACGTCCTCATCATCCTGGCGGTGATCAGCATCGTGATGCACTTCGTGCGCGGCAGTAGAACGGTCTGACGTGCGCGCCGGCGACGAGCTCGACCTCGTCGCCACGTAGCCTGGTACGGGCGGCGGGAGGATGGGGGACGTGCTTCGCGAGATCCTCAACGACACATACCGGTTGGTCCAACTGGTGGGTGAAGGGGGGATGGGCGTGGTCTACGAGGCCACGCATGCGCGCCTCGCGGGCCGCTACGCGATCAAGGTGCTGACGCAGCGTCTTGCCGAGAGCCCCGAGGGCTTCGCGCAGTTGAATCGTGAGGCGCGAATCACGTCCCTCTTGCAGCACCCCAACATCGTCCAGGTCATCGATCACAACACCACGCCGGACGGCACCGAGTACCTGGTCATGGAGTACCTCGCGGGCGAGAGCCTGTCGCAACGGCTCGGCCGAGAGGGTCGTCTCCCTCTCGCCACGGTCGTGGACATCATCGACCAGATCGCGGCGGGACTGTCGGCCGCTCATGGCCGCGGCGTCGTCCACCGCGATCTCAAACCCGACAACGTCTTCCTGGTCCCTGTCGAGGGCCGGCAAACCGAGCTGGTCAAGATCCTCGACTTCGGTGTTTCGAAGCGGACCGGGAGCCTGACGGTATCGGGGATGGTTTGCGGCACGCCGCAATACATGGCGCCGGAGCAGGTCGAGGGACGCGTGCTGGACATCGATGCATCGACGGATCAGTTCGCGCTCGCCGTGATCGCGCACGAGATGCTGACCGGACGCAATCCCTTCCAGGCCGACAGCGTCGAGGGAATATTCTTGCGCGTATCGTCGGACGAGCCGATGTCCGTGGGTCTTGGTGAGGGCGTCGATGCCGTGCTCGACCGAGCGCTCGCGAAGTCCGGCGCGCAGCGGTTCGGCTCGGTCACGGAATTCTCCGAGGCGTTTGCCGCCGCGGCGCTGGCCCGGCGCCGCGCCCATCCGGTCGAGGCGACCGTTCCACCAGCCGACAGTCGCAGCGACCCCCTCGAACGAAGGGAACGAAGGCGGAGGTCGCGGCGGAAGTGGAGCGTGACTCTGGGCGCGGCCGCGACGGTGATCGCGGCGTTTCTTGTGGCTGAACGGCCTCCGAACCGTCTCCTCGCTGCGGGGCGTGCCTGGTCCGCCACGGTGTCTGCGAAGCTCCGTGCAGACGACCGTGAACGCCCGCTGGCGTTTCCCAGCCGTTTGCAAAGCGCCCCTGTTCCGGAGCCGGAAGCCCCGAAGACGCAGCCGAGCGCGGAGCCTCAGGTCGTCGTGTTCACGGCTAGCGAGCCGTCCCCTCCACAGCCGGACGACCGCGGCTTACACGCCGCGCTGAAGCGGCAGCCGGCGCGTACCCGTCCCCCGTCGTCCCCGAAGCCCTCGCGACCACGTTCCTCGCTACCGGTCGACGAAGACGCGACGATGCCACCGACCGAGATCTCGGGCCTGGACGCTACCGAAACCCAAGGATCGTCTTCGCGATGAAGCGATTGGATCCTTCGGTGAGGCCCTCGCCGACGCCGGCGTTGATTTCGATACGCTTCCACCGCAGCACGTTGACGACCTCGAAGAGGTAGTGCTCTTGCTCGCCAACCGGCGACCAGCGTCCTATCGGGCCGAAGTTCGCGTAGTACTCGAGACCGACGGACATGAGCCCTTCGAGGACGTAGCAGACGGTCGCCGCCGGTTCGAAAGAGGGTGGGTCGTTGGCGCCCGTTCCGGCGAGACTGAGATCGAGGATCGGATTGATCGACACGTAGGCGGCGCCGCGCGCGGAGGACCAGGTCACGATCGGCCGGATCTCCGCGCCCCACCTGTCGCGATCGTAGTGCTCGGGCAGGCGAGACACCTCCAGGTTCACGCCCCAGTGAAAGGCGCTCGCCGCGCGCGCGGGAACGACGAGCTTCGTGCGGAGCTTGTTTCCGGCGTACTCGAATGAACCGTCCGGGAGAAGCGCCGTCTGCAGATAGGCACCGACCTCCCACCAGTCGGTGAGGCCGACGGACGGCTCCAGCGTGAAGTGAGACTGATGGTGGGACGGCAACTCCGGAGGGACGGACGCGCGGCGACCCGAGACCACCGTGTTCACGTGCAGCTCGGCGCCGACGGTTCGCGGCGGCGCGACGGTTGCGTCGTAGACCTGAATCTCGAATGGGTCGACGGCGCGCGCGGCGGAAGGACGCATGAGGATCGCGATCCCTGCGGCCACCAGGGTTAAGGCGGCGACACCTCGGCGGCGGCGCACGTCGGAACTATTTCCCCAGCAGGCCTCGGAGCCAAGCTCGTGGTCCACCGACCGCGGCCGCGCCGGAATCCTTGGCTTGCTCTTCGGCTCGCTCTTCGCGGCACCGGCAGCGCTGGGCCGCCGGGACATCGCCGAGCACCTGTTCGATGTGCTTGCCGCAGCCGGCGTAGGTCGGGCGGTGGCACTTCGGACATTCGACACGCTGGCACATCAGCGCGGATGCTACCCGATGAGGGGCTGCGGCGTCATCGGGCGGTGGCAATTCCCGCGCGACAGGTCCAAACTTCCGCACACGCTGCCATGGAGATACGCAGCATGGTGCTGGCGCGGCCCGCGTGGCAGAGATATCTGCTGGCCATCGTGCTCACGCTGGCGGTCGTGCTGGGCCGGCTGGCGCTGAACCCCTGGTGGGGCGTGCAGCAGAACCGGCATCTGGTGTTGCTGCCGACGGTCCTGGTCGCCGCGTGGCTGGGCGGCTTCGGTCCGGGCGTTGTCTCCGTTCTGCTGAGCACGCTGGCGCTGCACGTGCTCTGGTCGAAGGAGCCCGGTCTGATCCATCTGCCGCCTGTGGACCTCATTCTTTTCTTCGGCTTCAGCCTGGTCATCTGCGGCCTGGTGAGCTCTCTGCAGGTCGCGAAGGTCCGCGCCGACACCGCGACCCGTTCGCGGGAGCGCGTGCTGGAGATCGTCGCGCACGATCTCCGCAGCCCGCTGACCGCGATCAAGGCGCTCGGCGAGGGACTCGCGCACACGAACCCGGACATGCGGCCGCGCCTGGAGCGAATCGATCGGGCGGTCGGGCGCATGGACCGCTTGATCAGCCAGCTGGTCGACGGGACGCGGATCGGCCACGGTGAGCTGACCGTCGCGACCAAACCGGAGCCCGTCCGCGCGATCGTCGCCGAGACGGTCGACCTTTATTCGCACACCGCCCGGGACCGAGAGGTCGCGCTCGAGGCAACGGATCTCCCGGACGGAGCGGTCGTGCAGGCCGACCGCGATCGGGTGATGCAGGTTCTCGGCAACCTGGTGGGCAACGCGCTCAAGTTCACCGCGCCCGGCGGTCGGGTCACGTTGAGCGC
>Ga0307280_10000272_pt1 | contig 10444 bp, 14 predicted proteins | sample ER_DNA_119_FD_194479 | JGI IMG/M metagenome (GOLD analysis project Ga0307280, IMG submission 194479) | Bulk soil microbial communities from the East River watershed near Crested Butte, Colorado, United States - ER_DNA_119 | ecosystem: Environmental > Terrestrial > Soil > Floodplain | place...
GGGCGACATGAAGGCGACCTTCCCCTTCACGACGCCAGTCCCGGTCTGCTCGCGCTTGTTCATCGCCTTGGCGATGCCGAAGTCGGTCAGCTTGATCTCACCCTGCTCGGACAGAAGGATGTTGTGCGGGCTGACGTCGCGGTGGACGATCCCCAGCGGGCGCGTGCCGTCGGTCTTGCCGTGCGCGTAGGCGAGCGCGCGGCAGACGTCGGCGATGATGTGCAGGCCCAGCTCGCGCGGCACCGGGACGCCCGCCGCGGCCGCGCGCTGCTGTACCCGCCCCAGGTCCCAGCCGTCGACCAGCTCGAGCACCAGGAAGTACCGTCCCTGGGCGACGCCCAGGTCCAGAACCTGGGCGATGTTGCTGTGCGCGAGGCTCATCGAGATGTGAGCCTCGTCGATGAACATGTTGCGGAACTGGGGGTCCGCGTAGATGGTGCTGTGTATCCGCTTGAGGATGACGGGCTTCTGGAAGCCCTCACGCCCCAGCTGGGTGGCGAGGAAGATCTCCGCCATGCCGCCGTCTGCGACGCGCCGAACGATGTTGTAGCGGCCGTGCTTCGCCATCCCGAACGTCAAACTTTACCACTCTTTGTGCCCACCAAGCCGGGCCCTCGTCGGTGTAACGCGCGTTTCGAACCGGCTCATGGTTTTTTTGACGGCGGCGTTGTCTGGAATGACGCTGTTGTCCGACATGAACAACAACGCCCCCAGTGACAACGTGGTCCTCCGCCACGCCGTCGAGCAAATTCAGCGGGTCCTTCCTGGGCACTGGTCGACGAACGTCGCGCTGAAGACCAACGACGTCGCCGACGCCCGGCTGACCATCAAGACGCCCGCCGGCGCCAGCGCGGCGCTGGCCATCGGCGCCCGCCGGCAGCTGGATCCGCGGCTGGTCACCGAGGTCGCGGGGGCGCTGCGGGGCGTGCCGGCGGACGCCCACGTCGTCATCGCGCCGTTCCTGGGCGCGCGCACGCGCGAGCGCCTGGCCGAGGAAGGGATCGGCTACGTCGACCTGGTCGGGAACATGCGGCTGGTGCTCGACCGGCCGACCGTGTTCATTTCCTCGCGCGGTGACGAGCGCAGCCCCTGGGCGGTCCCGCGGTCGTCCCGGTCGCTGCACGCGCCCAAGGCCTGCCGGATCGTCCGGGCGCTGGCCGACGGGGACGGGGCCGCTTTTGGCGTCCGCCAGCTGGCGGCAGCCGCCGGGACGGACCCCGGCTACGTGTCGCGCCTGCTGGATCTGTTCCATCGCGAGGAGCTGATCGAACGCGCGCCGCGCGGCCCGATCCTGGCCGTGCACCACGGCCGCCTGATCCGGCGCTGGGCCGAGGACTATCGCTTCGGCGAGGCGCACCGATTCGTCCCGGTCGTGCACCCGCACGGCGTCCCGGGCGCGCTCGCCCGCCTGCGCGACAGCCAGATCCCGCACGCGCTGACCGCGCGCGCCGGCGCCGCGGCTCTATCGGGGACGGCGCTGCCCGGCACCGTCGCCGCCTACGTCGACAACCCGGAGCGCGTCGCGGCGATCCTGGGCGCCGAGCCGATGGACACGGCCAGCGGCGCGAATCTGCTGCTGATCGATCCGTTCGATCCGTTCGTCTTCGACGGGACGTGGGAAGCGTCAGGCCTGCGCTACGCGGCGCGCGCGCAGATCATCGCCGATCTGCTCGGCAGCCCGGGGCCGGCGCCGGCGCAGGCCGCGAACCTGCTGGAGCTTGCCGCCGCGCCGGCGGCGAACGTCACTGCGGTTTGAGCGACAGCTCGTTTCGCAGCTCCTCGGCGTTCTTCCCCCGCGCTTCGGGGTGCGCCTTCAGGTAGCCGTCGAGCAGCTTCGCGAGCTGCTTCGTCTGCGCAGGGCTCAGCTTCGGCGCGGCCGGCTCCGGCTTCCCGTTGTCGCCGTTGCCGTTGTCACCCTTGTCGACCTTGGCGCTGACCGTCCTGGTCTCGCTGGCGGTGCTCGCCTTGTGCTTGCGATCCGCCTCGGCCGCCTTCTTGGTCTCGGCGTCGATCTCCTTCTTCATCTGCGCTTCGCGCTTCTCCTCGCACCCCTTCGGCTCGCAGTCGCCCGGGCAGCCGCACTTCGCGCTCTTCGAACACGAACAGCTGTTGTTCGATTCGTTGCGCGTGCAGCCGCACTTGTTCGGTGCGGCCGTCGCGACCCCACCGCCCAGCAACAACACGAGCGCCAGCACCGGCGGCGCCATCCCGAATGCCTTCAGCATTCCGCGCATCCCCATTCCCCTATGTGACGCCTGCCCGAAATTTTTATCAAGACCGGGATCAGCGGATCGGCGGAGTCGGATAGACCGCCAACGTCAGATGAGGCCGCGTGCGCGAAGCTCGGCCGTCAGTGCGCCACCGACGGAACGGGCCAGCTCGGCGTTCGCGAACCCGAGCCAGGCGACGTCGCTGGTCACGTCCAGCGGCGCGGACAGCGGCGCGCCGCACGGATCGGTGACGATGACGCCGGCTTCGCGCGCGATCAGCTCGCACGACAGATCATACGGATGCGCGCAGAAGACCGGCGCGCGCCCCGCGGCGCGACGGGCGGGCTGCAGGAGAGGGCGCAGGTCCGCCGTCCAGCGATCGTGGCCGGCGGAAAGCTCGTAGAGCTGGCCGGCCGACGACAGGTACTCGTCGTCGAACACCAGCGGATCGCCGTCGTCGCCGCCTTCGCCGAGCACCCGGACCACGACCGCGTCGTCGATCGCGGCCAGCTCGGCGCGCGTTCCGGAAAAGAACTTGGACAGGCCGCCGAAGCCGTGGGCGATCGTCGTCGCCCGCGACGGCCGCAACGCCAGCGGCGCGCGCGTGCCCGCGACGGTGTCGAACCGTTCGGCGCGCGCGCCGGCGCCCGCGACGGCCCACAGCGTGTCGGTGAGGTGCTGCTTGACCAGCGGGATCTCGGTCTGGACGGCGAGATGAATGTCCGCCAGCGTCTCGCCGCCGCCGCGGTAGGGCGCGATCCCGGTCAGGATCCAGGCCGGCCGCTTCTGGTACATGAGGCCGCGCGTGCCGTCGATCGGATCGACCAGCGCGACAATCTCGGCCTTGCGTTCGGGCGTGCCCACCGGAAGCATCCGGCGTCCGTTAACGCCCAGTCCCTCGGCCACCAGCAGGCACGGCCAGTTCTCGGCCAGCGCCGCGAAGCGATCGACCAGCACCTGCTCGGACAGGCGATCGACCGCGTAGATGACGTCGCCCGCCTGCTTGGCCGTCACCGTCGAGAGGTCGTCCGTCGACGAGCGCGCACAGGCCGCGATCACCTCGGCGCGGATCGCCTCGTGAATCGCCTTGATGGCGACCAGCAACGCCGGTTCGTCGCGCAGGCCTGGCGGCACGCCCGCACGTTAGCGGCGCGGGGAGGGCGGGGCAAGACTACGCGTGGGGAGCCGGCGAGCATTGCTCGCCGCGTACCATCGCGGGAGGGTTCGGGAACCCTCCCAGGGTTCCCGATTCAAACGTCCTCAGCCGGGGAACTCCTTCGTGCCGACGTTGCGGTGTCCGCCCGTGAAGACCGTGGGACGCGCCGCGACGTCGTCGGAATCGGGCGCCAACCGGTGCACGGTGGGATCGTCCTTCAGCAACGGATCGGCGCGCGTCGCGCCGCCGCGCGGCCCGAGCGCCTCGCGCCACAACACCGCCCGCACCGTCTTCAGGCTCTCGCGTCCCGACGCGTGCTCCACCAGATCGGCGATGCTGAGGATCCCCACCACCGCGCCTTCCGCGTCGGTGACCACCAGGCGGCTCTTGCGCTCGTTCGCCATCAGCGTCTCCGCGTCGCGCACGTCGGCCGTCTCGAGGCAGGTGACGACGGGCGTGCTCATGATCAGCGCCGCCGACGTCTTGTCGGGATCGATCTTCTTGGCCAGGCCCCGCGTGGCGAGGTCGCGGTCAGTGATGACGCCGACGACCTTCTTCCACTTGTCGCAGATCGGCAGAAAGCCGATGCCCGCATCCGCCATGACCGCGGCGGCTTGCCGGACGGTGTCCTTCTCGTTCAGCCACTCCAGGTTCTTGCTCATGATGTCTGCGCATTTCATGACCACACTCTCCTTGCCCGCCTCAGGTAGCACCGGTCGTGCCAGCGTGATCGTTCCGGGCGGGGCGAACGTGCCCCGTCGAGGCGCCTGCAAGTCTTGCGGCGCCCTCGTGTCCCGACGCAGATCTTGCGCGTGAATCCGGACACCCGCGCGGCCCGCGCGCCTACGCCGCCGTGGCACGGCCTTTGGAGTGTTCCTCCGTCCGAGAGGGACAAATGCTGCTGATCAAGGACATCATGACGACTTCCGTCTACACCGTGGAGGCCGGCGCTTCGGCACAGGAGGCGGCATGGGGCCTCACCCGGCGCCACATCGGCGGCGCGCCCGCGCGCGATGCCGCGGGCAATCTTGTGGGCGTGCTTTCGAGCTCCGACCTCGTGAACCCGGAGCCCGCGCAGTGGATCAAGGGTGAGCCGACCGTCGGCGACGTGATGAACCCGGATGTCATCTCGCTGTACGCCGAGGATCCCGCGATGGCGGCGGTGAACGAGATGGCGAAGCGGTCCATCCACCGCATCGTCGTGCTCGACGGCGACAGCAAGCTCGCCGGCATCGTGACACCGATGGACGTCGTGCGCGCCCTCGCGCGGGGCGACCGCTTCGACCTTTTGGAAGAATGACGGCGCCGGGCCCCCGGGGACACCAATGCCCCGGTTCACCTCAGCCCGACATTGCCGGAGGACTCCGAGGCCTCGCCTGCGCGAACCCGCCCGGCACCGGCCCCAACATCTGCATGATGTGCGGCGCGCTCAACATGGCCTGCTGCGCGGGCAACATCTGCCAGAGCGGCGGCGTCTGCGTCACCGGCGGTGGCGACGCGGGCTCGACGTGCATGGCATGCGGCGGCTCGGGCCAGCGCTGCTGCACCGGCGGCGGAGGCGGCGCCGGAACCTGCAGCACCGGCTTCTCGTGCGTCGATCCGGGCGGCACCGCGGCGGCGATGTGCACCGCGTGCGGCGCGCGTGGTCAGCCGTGCTGCGGCTCTGGCACGGTGGCGACCGGCACCTGCAGCACAGGCCTGTCGTGCGCGAACGTCCAGAACATGGGCGTCATCTGCATCATGCCGTGAACGCCGGCCGCACCGCCGGCCCTGAACGAACTCCGCGCGCCTCGACCGTGGCGCCCGGCGGCTGAAGCGCGCGGCCGCCGGCGCGTAACCTTGCCCGCCCGCCGCGCGTAGTAGTGGGCGGAGGGCCTTCACATGTCGCTACGGACAAGCAAGTGGTCGGGGCTGTTGCGGGTCGGGATCATCGCGGCCGCGGTTCTGGCGGTGGCGCTGCCATGGATCCGCGCCCGGGCGGGCGGCGCGGTCGCGCTGCCAGCGCCCGCGGTGGACATCGCCCGCGACGGAAAGCCCGGCAAGCAGACGGTCGTGTTCGCGGGCGGTTGCTTCTGGGGCGTCCAGGCGGTGTTCCAGCACGTCAAGGGCGTGGCCGACGCGACGTCGGGTTACGCGGGCGGCGCGGCCGACACCGCGAAATACGATCTCGTCAGCACGGGCGACACCGGGCACGCCGAGTCCGTCCGGGTCACGTTCGATCCCGCCCAGGTTTCATTCGGCCAGTTGCTGCGCGTCTTCTTCTCGGTCACGCACGACCCCACCGAGCTCAATCGCCAGGGACCGGACGAAGGGACGCAGTACCGGTCGGCCCTGTTCTTCACCGACCCGGCGCAGAAGCGCGTCGCGGACGCGTACATCGCGCAGGTCGATCGCGCGAAGTCGTTCCACGGCCGCATCGTGACCGAGGTGGCGCCGCTCGAGGCGTTCTACCCGGCGGAGGCCTACCACCAGAACTACGCCACCAATCATCCGAACAATCCGTACATCGTCATCAACGACGCGCCGAAGGTCGAACACCTGCGCCAGATGTTTCCCGAGCTCTATCGCTAGCCGCTCTCGCGCTTCGCGCGAGAGCGCGGCTTACCTGAAAGAGCGCGTCAGGCGATCGCCGGCGTGGCCTGCCGGCGGCGCCAGAGAACGTACGAGAGCGCCCAGAGCACGGCGGTGGCCGCCGGCCAACCCCACGCCTGCGGGCCATCGCCCACCGCGAGGTGAGCGATGAGGGCCGAGCCGAGGTCGATGGCGAAGCCTGCGTAGACCCATTCCTTGAGCCGCGACGGCACCGGCGCGAGCAACAGCACGAGCCCAAGGAACTTCGCCCACGACAGCTCCACCCGGAAGTAGGCGGGAAAGCCGAGGTGGGTGAACGCCGCCGCCACCTGCGGCAGGCGCAGCTGCGCGTAGGCGGTGAAGCCCATCTGCAGGGTGAAGAAGGCGGTGACGATCCAATAGGCGATCGTCGTCGCCTTGAGCGTGGTCTTGCCGGCGACCAGGGCCGGCTTCGGCAGTGTCGATTCCATGTTCTTCCTCCTCCATTGCTCCGCTGCGACGTTTCAGCTCTTCGACTGCGGACCGGGGACCGCGACGCCGAACTGCTTCGCGTAGTCGGCGTTCAATCGCTGCCAGCCATCGAACTTCATCAACTCGGGGCCGACCATCCGTCCCAGCGGCTCGCCCGCCAGCAGCCGATCCAGCACCTCGAAGCAGATGTGCCAGCCCGCGGCGCCCGCGGAGATCCAGCCGCGGTTGATGTTCGACCAGAGCGTGAGCCGGGTGCCGCTGCTTCCCAGCGGCTCCAGTTCCCAGCGCATGTCGCCGCCACCCCAGGTGTATTCGAGCGCTCTTGGCGCGTCGGCCCGCTTCACCTGCGTCTCGGTTGTTGCGTAGGGCGCCGGCGCCCCGATCGTCGTGAGCTTCACCGGCCCCACGGCGGCCAGGCTTCGATCGGCGTCGAACGGCGCCCATTCGGACAGCTGCGCAGGATCCGTCAGCGCCTGCCACACCATCGTCGGGGGATGGCGGAGCTCTCGGACGAGGACGAGCGTCCACGTGTCACCGTCTTTCCGAACCTCGGCCCCGGCCGCTGCGCCGGGTACATATGTCTCACGGTTGCTCATCGGTTCTTTCCTTTCTTCGGCTTGTCCTTGCCTGTCGCCTTGCCTGCATCGTTGCCAGTTTGGGCCATCCGATCGAGGTGGCGTTCGAGCGCATCAACGTGGGTCGTCCAGAAGCGGCGGAAAGGGGCGAGCCACGCGTCGACCTCCATCAGGGGCTCGGCCCGGATCACGTACACGCGCCGCTGGGCTTCGACGCGCGCCTCCACGAAGCCGGCGTCGCGCAGCACGCGCAGGTGCTTCGACACCGACGTTTGAGGCATCCGCAGCCGGCGCTCGATCTCGCCGACGGATCGCTCCGACGATGCCAGCAGACTGAGGATGGCCCGACGGTTCGGCTCCGCGATGATCGCGAACGATGATTCCACACGCCGTATATACTCATTGGTTCATATGACAGTCAAGCCATATTAGCTTTCGACCGGGTCGCGTCCCGCAGCCATCAGGCACGGCCGGTTCCCGGCAGCGCACGCGCCTGAGATCTCGTCGGCGGGGCGCCTGTCATTCATCGCGGACGGCCCGGAGGTCGTCCGCGGGTGACGATTCGACGGTGACCTACGCGGTGACCGTGCAGACGTCGCCGTGATCGCTCACGTCTCCGCGCGGCGCCTGGCGGCCGCCAGGTCGCGGCGCAACTCTTCCGCGTTGCGCCGCGGTCCATATCCGGGCGTGTCGGGCTGGATCCGCCACCCTTCCTTCAGCGGCCCCGCGTCGACGGCGTCGAACCCGAACTGGTCCATGAGCCGCGCCACCGTCGCCTTCGCCTCGCGATCGTCTCCCGCGATCACCAGCGCGCGGCGGTTCTTCGTTCCCGGGGGCTGGCCGTCTGTCGGAAGCGACGCCGCGTAGAGGTGGTTGAATGCCTTGACCACCTTCGACTTCGGCAGGTGCGCCTGCAGCAACTCTGCCGAGGTCGTCGTCTCGTTGTCCAGCTCCGGGATGTGCCCGTCGCGCTGCGCGTAGTAGTTGTTGGTGTCGATGACGATCTTCCCCTCCAACGGCTCCACAGGAACCTGGCGGTAGCTCCTGAGCGGAATGGTCACCACGACGATGTCGCCCGCCGTCGCCGCGTCCACCGGCGTCCCCGCGCGCGCCCGCGGCCCCAGCTCCTTCACCAGCGCGGCCAGGGTTTCCGGGCCCCGCGAGTTGCTGACCACTACCTCGTGGTCGTTCTTCACCGCCAGCCGCGCGAGCTGACTTCCGATCTTTCCGGCACCGATGAGCCCGATGGTCGCCATGGCGGCGAACCTAGCGCGCGCGGGCGGCGCGGCAAGGTTCGCCGACCACGGTCACCTACGGGAGCGTCCCGGGCTGGAACAGATCGGCGAAGTCGTTGGCGCTCGCGACCGTGGGCAGGATCGGCAGGTGGAAGATCTCCTCGACCGTCTTCACGAGCGAGCTGTGCGAGAACGCGACGGTGCTCGTGTAACCAGCTTTCACGTGCGGGCCGAGGGCGAAGAACGGGATCAGGTTGCTGCCGCCCTCCGGCTCGTCCCACACGATGAAGATGACGCCCGAGTGCGCGTTCACGTAGTCGATGAGGGGTGGCAGGTTGGCGGCGAGCCACGTGTCGCCCAGCGCGATCGGATCGCCGGACGGGCAGGCGGAGTCACCGTGCATGTCGTTGCAGACGTTCGGGCTGATGAAGGTGTACTGGGCCGGCGTCCCCTGGACGAGCGCCTGCCCCGAGGTGAAGGCCGCGTGGTGCGCGCCGCACAGCGCGTTCGACTTGGACGGCGGGCTGCCCGCGATGTCCTGAAAGAAGACGAACGGGTCGTGCTTGGCGCCGTACAGGCCGGAGGAGCTGATCGGGCACGCGCCCGTCGAGCTGTTGAGTCCCTCCATCACGCCCATCCAGCTGATGGGCGGGGTCGCGGCCATCATCTGCGTCGTGAGGTGAGCGGTGTTATTCGTGCTGTTGCCAGAGGAAGGATCCGAATCACCCGTGAACGTCACGTCGCTGAACTTGTTCGTTCCTGCCTCCATCCAGACGTAGTGGGGCTCGCTGGGGATCCCGTCGGGCAGCGGATCGGCGAACGCCGTCGCGCGCGCGGCCTTGGCGAGGAGACCGTTCAGGTACGGCGCGTTCTTGTTCCCGTAGATCGCGCTGGCAGGCTCGTTCTCCATCGCGATGACGAAGACGTTCTTGATCGCGCCGCCCGCGCTGGATGTCTGGCCGCTGCCCGCGGCGCCAGTGGTGGGCGCCGTTCCGGCGGTGCCCGTCGTTCCCGCGGTGCCGGTGGTGGGCGTCGGTCCGGCGGTGCCGGTCGTTCCCGCGGTGCCCGTGGTGGGCGTCGGTCCGGTGGTACCGGTCGTTCCCGCGCTGCCCGTGGTGGGCGTCGGTCCGGTGGTACCGATCGTTCCCGCAGTGCCCGTGGTGGGCGTCGGTCCGGCGCTACCGGTCGTTCCCGCGCCGCCCGTTGTCGGCGCGGCCGCGCCTCCGGTGCTGCCGCTGGTTCCGCCCGCGCCTGTCGTTCCCGGCGTGTCGGTCGCACCGGCGCTGCCGGTCGTTCCGGCGGTCGTGCTCGTGGTGCCCGAACTGCCGCCGGCGCCTGTCGTCGTCGACGAGCCGCTGGCGCCCGCCGTGGCCGTCCCGGTGGAAACGTGGCTTCCAGTAGACCCGCCTGAGCCGCTGCTGGCGTGAGCTCCGGCGGTGCCGGTCGCGCCGCCCGCATGAGCTCCGGCCGCGCCCGTCGTACCGGCGGTACTGCCGCCGAGGTCGGCGGGGTCCGACTGAGCGGTACTACAGCCGAGCCATGGCAGGAGCGTGAGAGCGAGGACAGACCCTGTGCGAAGGCGAATGTTGATTGCCATGCCCGACAGCTACGGCTGGGGGCTTGCGGATGGACGTGCAGCTGAACGGTGCCCGTCCTGGCTGAACGGTCGCTGACCACGGCGGCGCGCGCCGGATCGTCAGCGCGCGTCGTCGAGGACGAACACGGTCCGCTGGCCGAGGTAAGCGCCGGTCAGCGCGCCCGTCAGACCGCCCAGCGAGCCCAGTCCGACGCCGAGGTAGAACATCGTGTAGCCGGAGCTGCCCACGTACGTGTCTCCGCTGGCAGCACCCAGAAGGACGCCCAGCGCGGCACCGATCGCGGCCCCGCCGAGCAGCCCCTGCAGCGCGCCCTGCGTGTGATTGGTGACGCGGACGCTTCGGACGTATGCGCCGTCGATCGATCGCCGCTCACCGCCGCGGTCGATGAAATTCATTTCGGTCGCGTCGGCCGCCTCCAGCCGTTGCGCTTCTCGCAGCGCCAGCTCGACCGACGGCGCGCCGGGCGCGTAATCGATCTCGAGCGGCGGGTTCTCCTTCGCCGCCTCGTTGATCGCGGCGACCGACGCGAGACCTGCCGGGCGGCGCACGGCCTGCGACGTCACGCAGCCGGGACCGATCCCCACCACCACCAAAAGGACCACGCCACGTGCGCTCGCCCTTGCCACGA
>Ga0307280_10000274_pt1 | contig 10409 bp, 8 predicted proteins | sample ER_DNA_119_FD_194479 | JGI IMG/M metagenome (GOLD analysis project Ga0307280, IMG submission 194479) | Bulk soil microbial communities from the East River watershed near Crested Butte, Colorado, United States - ER_DNA_119 | ecosystem: Environmental > Terrestrial > Soil > Floodplain | place: USA...
GCCATCGCGCAGAACTGCGTGGGCGGCAACGTGGTCGGTCGGGTCGGCGCCGCGCACCAGAAGTTGGCGTGGCTCTGACGGTAGTAGCGAAAGGCGAAGCGCATCTGCAGCGTCGGCGTCACCTGCTGGTACACGCGCGCCTCGATCATGTTCGAGGTGATCAACCACGGATCGGACGGCGTCCCGGCGTTGCCCGGGTAAAAATCGAAGTAGAAGCGATAGTGAAGCTGCAGGCCGGTCTCGGTCCGCGGGAAGTAGTAGGCGATGCGCGGCGTGATCGCGTTGCGCATCCGGCGCTCCGGCAGGAACTCGTATTTCGCCAGGCTGCCGACCTGGCGGTAAAGGTTCCCCTGGAAGCCCTCCAGGTAGGACGTCTCGGCGCTGATCTGGGCGATCGCGACGGGCGACAGCACCTGCGAGTAGCTGATCCCGCCGAACCAGCCGTTCAGCGTACAGAACGCCGCGGCCATGCCCGGGCGGCAATCCGGCGTCCGGCCCTTCGCCGCCATGGTGTCGTAGCTGCGCCCGAACGAGACCCGGAGCGCGGCCGTGTCGTACCAGAGGCGCGTTCCGTACGACACGCCGATGCTGTGCGACCAGTAGTCCGATTCGCTGCTGTACTTGTACGCGACGCTCAGATCGCTGCGTTCCCAGCGCTTGCGTACGCGGAAGCCGGCCTCGTCGCGAATCTCGGTGAAGACGTTGTCGACGGTCGTCCCGGCGGCGATCGACGCCGAAGTGATCGCGTCGACCAGAAAGTGCGCGCCCACGTCGATCCCGCTGGGCGAGTCGCGCTGCAGCTCGATCATCGGCTGAATCACGCGCGTCGATGCCTCGCGATAGTACGCGCCCCGCACGATGACGTAGTCGTCCGCCCTCGCCATCCCCGCCCCGAGCACGACGAGGCACGAAATCAGGATGGCCGAAAGCGATCGACGTACAGAGGGGGCCGACACGCTCAATTGCAGCCGCAGCCTCCGCCGGGCTGGCCGTAGCCGAGGTCGCCGCCTTCGCGCGCGCCGTACCAGTGCTGCCGGAATCGATCCTCCTGCGGATCGGCGTCGAATTGCATGGCGCGCTTCGAGAGATGCTCGCGCTGCCAGGGCTGGACGGGCGGTGGTTGATGCGCGCAACCGCCGACACCCGCCAGCGCCAATCCGGTGATCAGCCAGAACTTGAACCGCATGGGGACGGACCGCATGCGCCCTTTTATCATGGGCGCGCCCGAGGACGCGCCCATGCCGTGCTCAGACGAAGCGGGCTACTGGCAGTCGACGCAGACCTTGCAGTCCTTCGTGCAGGGCGCGCCGGTCATACCGTTGTTCGTACCCAGGTCGCACTGCTCGCCTTCGGCCTCGTCGACGTTGCCGTCGCCGCAGAAGTGCGGGAACTGACAGCCGGGCGCGCAGCCGCTCATGGTGCCGTAGGTCATGGTGTTGTTCTTGCTGCCGAGGTCGCACTGCTCGGTGCCGTTGACCGTGCCGTCGCCGCAGTACGGACCGTACTTGCACATGGTCGTGCAGCCGCCGTACCGCGTGTCGTCGTTCTTCATACCGCCGCACAGCGGGTCCGTCGGGTTGCCTGCGCTGGCGTCGCCGCAGTCGCACTCCTCGGCGCCCGTGCGCGCGGCGTCGCCGCAGCGGGGCATGCAGTTCGACTTCAGCGTCTGGAACCCGGACAGCGTCAGCTGGTAGTTCGATTCGGTCGGGTGACGATCCGCGCCGAACACCGCGATCTCGTACGTCCGCCCCATCGTCAGGCCCAGATTGACCGTCCGGGTCCGGCAATCACAGGTGGAGAGGGTGCAGTTCATGTGACCGTTGCCGTCGTTGCCGGTCGTGAGGTTGAACGCCACGCCGGTGTACGGATCGGCGCCGCCCGCGCAGGGCAACAGCGTCGTGCCCGTCGCGTCGAACGATCCGCCCTCCTGAATCGTCGCCATGCCCGTCGCGTCGACGCTGACCTTGCCCGGCAGACGCTGGTGCACGCCGCCTAGGTCGATGACAAGGACTCCGTTGATGAAGATGAACATGTCGTCGTCGCCGTAGAACTGCAGCGTGAACGCGCCGGCGTACGTGAACAGGTAGCGCGCCTCGTCGGTGAACCACGAGTCGTGGAACCACCCCTGCTGCCCGACGTACCACTTGCCGGTGCAGTTCATGCCGCCGGGACAAGTCCCAGTCGTGTCCGGAGGGATCAGGCTCGGCGGGAACAGGTACTGGTCACCCTTGCAGGTCGTGCCACCGAGGGCGGTGTACCAGTACGGCCACAGGTTGCAGAGCATCGCCTCGCCCCCGACCGTCTGGGGCGGGGTGCCAGGGCCGACGGGCGCCATCGTGTAGAGCGGGAACCCGTGCGTCGGCGGATCGAGCGGGAAGAAGCCGCCCGTCACCGCATTGACCTGGCTCGAGAACTGATACTGACCGCCGCCGATCGCCTTCATCTCGAGCGTGCCAACCGTGTGCGTGCCGCCGGTGTATGTGCCGTCCTTCCACCAATCGAGGAACGAAGTGGCGCTGCTGACGACCGGTGCCGGGCCGCGGTACATCGGGTGCCCGCTGGCGCCGTCGGTGTAGGTGAGGCCGTTCGTCGGGCCGTTCGCAACCTGCGTGTAGCCCGGAACGTGGCCGCCGTTGCCGTCGTGGCTCCAATCGATGAATTGGCAGTCGCAGTAGAGCGGGTTTCCACCGGCGCCCGTGCGCGACATGTTGAAGGCCGGCTTGCCGTTCGCCGCCAGGTTCGCCTGCGCGAGATCCCAGCAACGGTTGGTCGAGTCGTTCTTCTTGGCGGGACCGCTCGAGTTCGGAACACAGTAGCGCTTGGTGAACGCGGTGGCGCCGGTCTGACCCTGCACGCCCGTGATGCTCGGCCCGCCCGTAACGGCCGCGCCCAGGTAGAAGAAGTCGGGATGCCCGCCGGTCTCGTGCTCGCTCTTGAAGTCACGATAGATGATGGGTAGCTGCAAGCACTTGCCGCCCCCCGCGTTAGCGGGATCCTTGCAGTCGACAGCATCATCCTTCATCTCGGAGCCGCACATGAACCCGGCTTCGACCTTGCAGTCCTTCGAACACCCGTCCTTGTCGAACAGGTTGCCGTCGTCGCAGGCCTCGCCCATCTCGACGGCGCCGTTGCCGCACGCGGTGGAACACGCCTGCGTCTTGCCCTGCGCGTCGCGGCAGGTCGGCTCCTTCGTGCACGTCTTGGAGCAGCCGGTGCCGTCGCCGAAAAAGAGACCGTTCGGGCCCTTGCAGGGCGCCTGGAACCCGGCGTTGTCGGTGCCGCAGTCGCAGCCCTCGTTGCCTTCGACCTTGCCGTTACCGCAGATCGAGGCGGTGCAGGTGCTCTTGCCGCCGTCGGGCCCCGTGCAGCTTGCGCCCGGCTCGACCTGGCAGACCGCGGAGCAGCCGTCACCGGCCGTCTGGTTGCCGTCGTCGCAGGCTTCGCCGCCGAGCTTCTTGCCGTCGCCGCACGCCGGAACGCAGGGACGTCCGGGGACGCGGCACTCGTAGCCAGGATCGATCGACTTGCAGTCCGCCGAGCATCCGTCGCCGCCGGCGGCGTTGCCGTCGTCGCACGCCTCGGTCGAGCCGAGGATCCCGTCGCCGCAGACGCCCGCCATGTTGCAGACGCTCGGCGTGCCTGTGCAGCTCCAGCCCGCGGGAATCTGGCAGATGGTGCTGCAACCGTCGCCGGCGTTCATGTTGTGGTCGTCGCAGGCCTCGCCCGGATCCATCACACCGTTGCCGCACAAGGCGATGTTGCCGACCTCGATCGTCGGGATGTCCGGCATCCCGCCGCCGTCGAAGTGATTGCCCGTGCCGCCGGTACCAGGTCCGCCATCGCCGTTGGCCTTCGGTGTGACACCAGCACAACCAAAGCTGCCGAACAGAACTGCGGCGCCGACAAGAGAGACGAGATGCCCGCTGCGCATTTGGGGGACTCCTAGGTTGGGTTAGGGCGCTCCAATACTCCTCCTCCTTTCATTCCCGGACAAGTACGTAAGCGATCGACAAGCTACAATGTTCGGGTCTTGAGTAGTGAAACCACCTACCTCGTTCTCGACATCGAGACGATCCCCGATCGAGAGCTGTTCACGCCGCCCGAACCGACCGCCGGCGTCGAGCGTCCGTTCCCTCCCCTCTACGCTTGCCAGCCGGTCGTCATCGGCGTGATGTGGATCGGCGCCGACCTGACGGTGCGGCGGATCGGCACCTTCGGCGAGGGCAAGGAGGAAGCGGGGATGATGGCCGACTTCGCGGATTTCATGGGGAAGAAGCGCCCGCAGGTCGTCACCTGGAACGGCCGCGGCTTCGACCTGCCGGTGCTGGCGCTGCGGGCGCTCCGATTTGGCCTGGATTTCCGGTGGTACTACCGCGGAGAGGGCTATCGCTACCGGTTCACCGAGGAGGGGCACCTGGATCTGTGCGACGTCATCTCCGACCACGGCGCCGCCAGGATGACGTCGCTGGACGGCGCGGCGCGGACGATCGGGCTGCCCGGCAAGGACGGCGTCGACGGCAGCCAGGTCGAAGGGCTGTTCCACGCCGGGCAGATCGAGGCGCTGCGACGGTACTGCCTGTCCGACGTCGCGCAGACGGCGTTCCTCTTCCTCCGTTACCGACTGGTCTCGGGCGATCTGGATCGCGACGGCTACCGGCACGCGGCCACCGGCATGCTCGCGGCGCTGGAGACGGACGGACGTTTCGGCCGCTTGCTCGACGGTCTCGACCGTCGCCGCCTGTTGCTCGACCTTTAAAATGGGACTTTCGGATCTGACGCCGCTCGGGCGCGCGTTCTACGCACGGCCGACGACCACCGTCGCGCGAGAGCTGCTGGGCAAGGTGCTCGTCCGCCAGCACGCCGGCGGGTCGGCCCTCGCCGCGCGCATCGTCGAGGTGGAAGCATACCTGGGCGAGCGCGACGCCGCGTCGCACGCGCGTCGCGGGCCCACGCCGCGCGCCGCGATCATGTTCGGGCCGCCGGGCTTCCTGTACGTCTATCTGATCTACGGCATGCACCACTGCATGAACGTCGTGACCGAGACCGACGGCGTCGCGGGGGCGGTCCTTATCCGCGCGGCGGCGCCGATCGTCGGGTTCGCTGACGGCGTCGTCGTCGAGCCGCGCGCGCGCCGCCCGCTCACCGGCCCCGGCAAGTTGTGCGCGGGGCTGGCGATCACCCGCGCGCACAACGGCCACGACATGACGCGGTCGCGGGAGTTTTTCGTCGCGGACGACGGTGCCTCTGCCCCGCGCCGCGCGCGTTCGGCGCGCATCGGCGTCGAGTACGCGGGCGCGTGGGCCGCGCGCAAGCTGCGCTTCTTCGACGCCCGCAGTCCCTACGTCTGCCGCGTCCGCGCCTGACGGGCGCGCACCTCGCGCTCGATCGACGCGAACATGTTCGGCAGCGACGCGGCGACCAGCCCGTCGGTGACCCGGCGCAGGATGAAGCCCGGTAACGGCGCCTTCACGTCCAGCGCCGCGCGATAGTCGATCGTGGTGCCGTCGCCCGAAGGCGTGAACCGCCACGCGCCGGTCGAGCTGGTCACGATCTCGCCTTCGACGAACGTCCAGTCGACGGTCAGCGCAGCGGGATCGCACGCGAGGTCGAGGACGTAGCGGACGGCGATGACCACCTCCGAGCGGAACTCGACGCGGACGACGTTCCCCGTCGTCGACACCACCCGCGTCTGCTTGATCTCCGGGAACAGCCGCGGATACGCGGCGAAGTCGGTCACGACGGCGTACGCCTCGGCGGGTGCCGCGCGCGCGACGAGGTGGGTGCGGTGGACCGGCTCTCGGGCGCTCATCGTCCGCGCATGATAACGCCGGCAACAAATTCTCGCTGCCGCCGATGGTAAGCTGGAGGCAGGTTATGGCCGATCCGGACGTCACGATCGAGATCCTGAAGGGCATCCGCAGCGAGCTGGGAGGTTTCCGCGCCGAGCAGCAAGAGACCAACCGGCGGCTCGGCGGCGTCGAAGGCAGCCTTGGAGAGGTCGAGCATCGTCTCGAGGTTCTGGACGAACGGCTCGAGCTCACCAACGAGCGCCTCGACATCGGCAACCAGCGCCTCGACGTCATCGAATCGACGCTGCTGACAGTGGCGCGGCGGCAGCGCTCCATGGCCCGAGCCCTTCGCGCGACATCGGGAGAGCCCTCGAATATCGCCGCCCGGGTCAGCGAGCTCGAGACACGCGTCGGCAGGCTCGAAACGCGGTAACGTCCTCGCCCCGTATGCCCCGCCCCTTCGCCGCTCCCGGTACGCGCACGCACTTCGTCGGTGATCGCCCGGCCCGCCTCCAGCATGTCCGGCTGGAGTGGGATCTCGATCTCACGCGCAAGCGGCTGTCGGGCACGGCGACGCTGACGTTGATCACGCGCCGCGATCGCCTGACGGCGATGACCTTCGACGCCGTCGAGCTGGACGTCGAGGCGGTGACCGTCGATGGGCGCGCCGCCGGGTTCGACAACGACGGCGAAAAGCTGCGCGTCGTGCTTCCTGAACCCGCGGCCGAAGGCGCGAAGCTGGACATCGCGATCCGCTACGCGTGCCAGCCGCGCCGCGGGCTCTATTTCATCGGGCCGGACGCCGACCATCCCGAGCGCGCCCTGCAATGCTGGACGCAGGGGCAGGACGACGACTCACGTCATTACTGGCCGTGCATCGATCACCCGATCGAGAAATTCACGACCGAGGTGATCTGCGTAGCGCCCGCGGGCAATTTCGTGCTGTCGAACGGCATCCTGCGCGAGCGGCTCGAACTGCCTGGCGACCTCGTGCGCTGGCACTACGCGCTCGAGTTCCCGCAGCCCGCCTACCTGGTGACGCTGGCAGCCGGCCCGTTCGTGGAGATCGCCGATCGCGCGCCGCGCACCGGCGTCGACGTCTTCTACTTCGTTCCGCCCGGTCGTGAGGCCGACGCGCGCCGCAGCTTCCAGCGCACGCCCGAGATGATCGACTTCTTCTCGGAGCGCATCGGCGTCCCCTACGCCTACCCCCGCTACAGTCAGATCACCGTCGCCGAGTTCATCTTCGGCGGCATGGAGAACACCACCGCGACGACGCTCACCGATCTGGTCCTGCTCGACGAACGGGCCGCGATCGATCACGACGTCGAGGGGCTGGTGTCACACGAGCTGGCCCACCAGTGGTGGGGTGACCTGCTGACGTGCCGCGAGTGGTCCGAGGCGTGGCTGAACGAGGGCTTCGCGACCTACTTCGAGTACATCTGGCGCGAGCACGCCAAGGGACGCGACGAGGCGGACCTCGAGCTGCTGGTCGACACCGACGGTTATCTGAACGAGGCCGGGCGCTATCAGCGTCCCGTCGTCTGCCGTCAATACGAGGAGCCGATCCACCTGTTCGACGCGCACCTCTACGAGAAGGGCGGACGTGTCCTCCACATGCTGCGGCACGAGCTGGGCGACGCCGCCTTCTGGCGATCGATCGGCCTCTACGCCCGCAAGCACGCCCACGGATCGGTCGAGACGCGGGATCTCGCGCGCGCCATCGAGGAGGCGAGCGGGCGGAACGTCGACGAGCTGCTCGATCGCTGGATCGCGCGGCCGGGCCATCCCGAGCTGGAGGGGCGCTGGGAGTGGGACGAGGATCGGAAGATCGGGACGCTGCGGATCGCGCAGAAGCAGCCGATCACGGCCGAGGCGCCGCCGTTCAAGTTCTCCGCGCCGGTTCGATTCGAGATCGACGGCCGCGAGCGCGACGAGCGTGTCAGCGTGTCCGAAGCGGCGCACGCCTTCGAGTTTCACCTGCCCGCGCGCCCGACCCAGGTGATCTTCGACCCGGGTGACATCGTCCTGAAGTCGATCCGCCTGGAGAAGAATCCGGCGCTTTGGCGGCGCCAGCTGGCGGTGGCGCGGCTGGCGGTCGATCGCGTGGCGGCGGCGCGCGCGCTCGGCCAGCTCCCGGATCCGGCCGGCATCGCGGGTCTCGCGGCGGCGTTGCGGGACGACAAGTTCTGGGGCGTGCGGGCGGCGGCGGCGCGCGCCCTCGGTCAGACCCGGCGCGATGGCGCGCGCGATGCGCTGGTGACGGCGATCGACGACGAGCATCCGCGCGTCCGACGGGCCGTGGCTGCCGCGCTCGGCGACTTTCTGGGCGACGAGGCGGCGGGCCGCGCCCTCGCGGATCGCCTGCGGCGCGGCGACCCCAGCTACTTCGTCGAGGCCGAAGCGGGCCTGGCGCTCGGGCGGACGCGCACGTCCGAAGTGATGACGCTGCTGCCGTCTCTGCTCGACCGGCCCTCCTATCAGGACGTCATCCGCAGCCGGGCCGTGGAAGGTCTCGGGCGCTCGGGCGACGAGCACGCGTTCCCGATCCTGCGCGACGCCTGGCGGGCCGGCGTGCCGTGGGTCAGCCGGCGCGCGATCGTCGCCGCGATTGCCGAGCTCGCGCGCGGCACCGGGATCGCGCGCGCGGCGCGCGAATTCATCGAGGCCCGTCTGGCCGATCGCGACTTCAGGGTGCGAGGCGAGGCCGCGGTGGCGCTGGCCCGGCTCGGATCGATCGAGGCGACCGCCGCGCTGCGGGCCGCCCGTGCCGCGGAGCTCGACGGCCGTGCCCGCCGGCGCATGGAGGAGGCCGTCCGCGATCTCGAGGCCGGCACCCGCCCCAGCGAGGAGATCCGCCACCTCCACGACGAGGTCGAACGCCTGCGCGGCGAGACGGCCAAGCTGCGCGAGCGCCTGGATCGCTTGCAGGCCCAGGGCGCCGCCGGCGCGCCGCCCCCGGCGTCACCCGCCCCGAAGGCCAAACGCCCCCGCCCCGTCACCCGCCGCACCCGCGGCTCTCGCCCTGTCCGGCGCTAGCTGGCGGACGGCCCCTCACCCTAACCCTCTCCCACACTGCCGCTCCGCGGGGCGAGGGGACCGGAATCAGCTGTTCAGCTCGGCGACGATCTGGCGGGCGATCTCGCGGGCGCGCGGCAATTCGGCGCGCGGGATCGAGATCGCGCCGACGACCGGGTGACCGCCGCCGCCGTAGCGCTCGCAGATCTTGTTGATCTCGTGCGTCCGCGGCACCTTCGACCAGGGGTTCGCCCCGATCGAGATCTTGGCGCGCGACGCCAGCGTCACCCCGACCGAATAGCGGGCCTCCGGGAACAGGTAGTACGAAATGAACTTGTTGAAAGCCGTGGTCTCCTGATCGGCCAGATCGAAGAACGCGACGTTGCCTTCCAGCTTCGCCTTCGTCCGGATGGTCTCGATGTTGCGCGTGTGCTGCTCGAGCAGCGGCTTCAGCGGCTCCGCCACGTACGCGTCGGCGGCGATGTCGCCGAGCGGTCGGCTCACCAGATCGGCGATGAAGCGCTCCGCGATCTCCGGCTGGCGGTTGTTCTCGATGAACGTCATCAGGCGCAGCGCCGGCTCCTTCAGCTCGACCGCCATCTTCGCGCTTCGAAACAGCGCGCCGTCGATGATCTCGGCCCACTCGATCAGCTCCGCAAGCGGCCCCTCGTCGAACCCGAACTTCGCGGCGACCGTGTCGGCCAGGAACTTCGTGCAGCTCTTGGCGGCCGGATCGTAGAACTTGCGGCCGGTGGCGTCGGCGCGGAAGTGGTCCTCGTCGCCCGGCAGCTGAAACGCGGACGCGTGGTGGTCGAACCACCACGTCAGGCGCGGATCCTGCGAGTACCGGAAGTCGACGCAGGCGTTCTCGTCCCCGTCGAAGAAGTCCGGCGCGAACGGCTGCGGCGATCCCTTGTGCTCCAGCGGGCGATAGACCACCTCGACCGGGCCCTTGGCGACGCGTTCGCGATAAAACCGCGTGAACACGCCGGCGGAGCTGCAACCATCGAAGCAGTTGCCGTGATAGAGGACGCGCAGCCGCATGTTTTTCGAAGGTATCAGCATGTCGGCCCATCCGCCATGCGGCAGATGCGGATCCCACATTGCCGACGTCGCTCACGTCCGCATCGACTCGCGAAGTCGCGCCGTCCTGATAAAGTCCCCCGCATGTCCGAGTTCCTGATCGACCTGAAGCGAACGCACGATTGCGGAGGCCTGCGCGGCGGCGACGCCGGCAAGCGGGCCGTCCTGTTCGGATGGGTTTCCGCGCGCCGCGATCACGGCGGCTGCGTGTTCATCGATCTGCGCGACCGTGGTGGTCTGACGCAGGTCGTGTTCGAACCCGGCACCAACGCCGAGGCGCACGGCCTGGCGGGCGAGCTGCGCGGCGAATTCTGCGTCGGCGTCGCTGGCGTCGTCGTCGAGCGCGGCGGCCACAAGAACCCGAACCTGCCCACCGGAGAGATCGAACTGAAGGCGGACAAGCTGACGATCTTCTCGCGGTCCGAGACGCCGCCGTTCGAGATCGTCGACGACACCGCCGCCGGCGAGACGGTGCGCCTCAAGCACCGCTACCTGGATCTGCGGCGCCCTGCCCTGCAG
>Ga0307280_10000277_pt1 | contig 10369 bp, 8 predicted proteins | sample ER_DNA_119_FD_194479 | JGI IMG/M metagenome (GOLD analysis project Ga0307280, IMG submission 194479) | Bulk soil microbial communities from the East River watershed near Crested Butte, Colorado, United States - ER_DNA_119 | ecosystem: Environmental > Terrestrial > Soil > Floodplain | place: USA...
GGGGCCGGGGGCGGCGGCGGGGCGGCCGACAGGAAGGTCACCTTGAGCATCGGCGGCGACAGCTCGTCGATATGCCAGAACGAGTACGCGATCCCGACGGCGATCAGCGCGCCGTGCACGCCGATCGACAGCGCGTACCACAGGCGCTTGCGCCCGGCGCGCGCCGGCGCTTCGGATTGTGCCCTGAACGCCTCGAACGCCATCGTCAGCTCTTCCCGGCCCGCGCGGCGCAGGCGCGGTTCTGCCACTCGTTCGCGCGATCGACCGCCTGCTGCCAGGCGGCCGGCTCGGCGAACAGCGCGAACGACTTCTGGCGCCACACCAGCGCCAGGTACGTCATCGCGTCGGGGTAGTGCGGGCGCAGCGCGATCGCCTTCTCCAGATGAGCGATCGCCTGTTCGGCGAGATCGACGCGCGCCTTCCCGGTCACGTCGCTGGGCAAGCTGCCGGGGGGTGGCGGCGGCACCATCTCGGGCGCGTCGGTCTTGCCCCGGCGCTTGGGCCTCGGCGAGGCCGCGTCGTCACCCTCGGGCGCCGGGCGCGGGCGGGGATCATAGGCGGCCATGTCGGGACCGCCGCCGCGGGTGGCCAGGACCTGCCAGATGAACGTGCCGACGCCGTACTGCGCCTCGGCATCGTTCGGCCGCAGCGCCGCCGCCCGCGTCGACCACTCGAGCGCCTGCGGCCACTTTCCCCACTTGTAGTAGATCTCTTGCAGGCTGTGGACGACGTCGTAGTCGTTCGGCGCGCGGGCGGCGCGCTCGAGGAAGTTCCGCTCCAGCGTCGCGAAGTCGTCGGTGTCGAACCAGGTCTGCACCGTCAGCTGCTCGGCACGCGGATCGTTCGGCGCCAGCTCGTGCAGGCGCTTGAAGGCCGCCAGCGCGCAGTCGGCGGCGCGCCGGCTCTCCGCATCGCGCCCGCCCGGCGCGATCAGCTGCCGGCATGTGTAGCCCTTGTTCAGCCACAGCGTCGGCAGGTTCGGGACCAACGCCTCCGCCGACTCGAACGCCGTGACCGCCTCCTGATAGCGCCCGCGCTTGTACAGCTCGTTCGCCTCCTGGATTCGCTTGCGGCCGCGGACCTCGCTGCAGCCGAGCGCACCCCCCGCTGCGGCCATCGCGACCAGCGCGGCGGCGAGGCGGGTAGAGCAAATCCCAAAAATAGCCGCACGCCCGCGCTTCGCGCGGGAGCGGCTAGTGAAGCTCGAAGATCTGCAGCTCATCGCCTCCCCGGGAGAAGCTCTTCCAGCGCTTGAGCACGACGAGGACATCCGCGCGCGTTCGCCAGGTGACGGGGCGGGGCGTGAACACCCGACCGCGCATCTTGATCGAACCGCTGGTGGCATCCGCGCTGTAGACGTCGAGCATCGGCAGATCGACCTTTTGCCGCTGCACGGCATCCTTGTTGGTCGGATCGATCGCGAGGCCGAACGTCAGCTGGCCCGGCACAGGCCCTTCCTCGACGCGCAGCGATTTCGCCTCGTAAAGATAAAAGGGCACGGCCAGCGACGCCGCGTGCTTCTTGCCCATCGCATCAACCACATCGACACCTGACCCGTCTTCGTTGAGCTCGACGAACAGCGACCGGCCGAGGTGCTCCTGCCGCAGCTGGCCGGTCTGGGCCCACCCGACCAGATCGCCGATGGGCCCTTCCTTGTCGACCTTGCCGGTGACGGCGTCGATGATCGCCATCTTGGACGGCGACCGCACATCGGCCTTCTTGTCGTAGTCGCCCGGGCGTTCGCTCAAGACCCGCGTGTAGCCGTCGTAGAAACCGATGAAGCGCACGCCCGGCGGCTTCAGCTCGCCGGTGACGTCGACGTGGTGGACGCGGGGCTTCCCCGCCGGCGCCAGCGTCGTGACGTCATACGGCGAGACCGTGAAGGTCGCCTCCGCGCCCTTCGTCCCGAGCTTGCGCGTGAACGCGATCAGCAGGCGCGCGCGCGCCGACCCATCGGCGGGGGGGCGCCCGAACGCCGTCGCCGGGCCGACCTTGCCGGCGGGCTTGCCCGCGCCGTCGAAACGGAACGCGTACAGCGGCGCCATGTCGTCGGGCGTCTCGCGGCCGACGATGACCACGCCCGCGTTCCCCGCGAGCAGCTCCATCTCGACCGGGAAGAGGCCCTTGTCGGGCAGGTCGAATCCGCCCGTCGGCTTGCCCGAGACGGCGTCGTAGATCTCCAGCTTCGAGAACGTGGCCGCGTCCGTCCGAATGAGGGCGATGCGCTTGCCCTCGGGGTCGATCGCGAAAACATCGTCGAAGTAACCCTCGCCGGCCGCCGGCTTCAGCACGTGCCGCGGCTCCATCTGCTTCGGCGGCTTGGCCGGCGCGGCGGCGAGCGCCGCCGGCAGCAGCCCGATCGCAATGACGGATGTCGCGAGACGGCGGATCATGCCCGCACCGTACCGCATTTTTCGGGCGAACCTACACGCCGGCGCGAGCGAGGAACGCGTCGATCTGTGCTCGCGCTTCGGGGCTGGGGTCGACGAATTTCACGCCCATACGCAGCTCTTCCGGGCCGGCGGCGGAGACGATCTCGCCCGAGACCGCCACCTGCGTCTTGTCGCCCGGCAGCGTGAAGGTCAGGTTCACCATCGTTCCCACGGGCAGCGGGATCGTGTGTTCCAGGCGCAGGCCGCCGCGGGAGAGGTTTCCGGCGCGGCGGAAATATCGCTCCGAGCCAGTCGTCTCCTCGACCCACATTTCTATTGGGATTCTGGGGCCTCCCCGACGCTCCTCCGAGGGCTGCGACATGCCCCGATGTTACATCCAAAGCGGAATTCCCCCAAAAGACCGGCCTGCGCCAGGCCGCCACCACGCCGGGAATTTCGAGAATTGTCCGGGGGCGGCTAGAGCCCGATCTGGACCAGGTGGACCAGCGCCTGATCGTCGGTCAGCCGGCGGGCGAGCTGGTACTGCACGGTGATCGGGATGACCCAGAACAGGGTACTCACGGCCACCGATCCACCCGCCGCGCTGTGGGACGCGGTGTGGCCGTCGCCGGCCGTGACCGCGAAGAGGTTGAAGTTGACCTGCCGCACGAACAGCGCCGGCAACAGCGCGAGGGTCGAGGCCCAGCCGTAGTCGATGATGATCGGCAGCCGGTAGGTCACGCTGCCGATCGCGATCCGATCGACCGCGAACGGATAGTCCTCGAAGCCGCGCAGCGGTTCGACGAACAGCGCGCCCGGCGGGAGGTACGGGTAGTCGGTGAGGGGGACCTCGGGCGTCCGGGCGTGACGGGCCAGCGGTTGCAGGACGTAGCCGCCGACGCGCAGCAGGCCTTCGCCCTCCGGCGCACCGGCGAGATCGCGCCCGCGCAGGTCGAACAGCAGCGTGTGAAGCCGGTTGAAGGGCATCGGCACGATGGCAGCCACCTCGCCGCGCAGATCGGCGAACCCGAAGCCGGCGGAGCTGAGCGACACCGGGTAAGCCGCCGCGTCGATCGACGCGAAGAAGAGGCGGCTGGCGCCCGTGTACGGCGACGTCGCCGCGCCCTGGTACGCGGCCGACAGGTGCGGGCCGCCGATCCGCAGGAGCGGGACGAGGACGGCTGGGTCGTCGGGGCGCCAGCTCTCGACGAAGGCGAAGCCGAGCGACACCGGGTTGTCGTAGAACAGGCGCTCCGCATCGACGCTGAGCTCGCTGTCGCGGCGGCGCAGCGTGTAGTCCGCCGACGTGAGGGTGTTGCCGTTGAGGACCGGCGGCGTATCCGCGAACGAGAACGACGACGCCGAGAGCGACAACGTCAGCGGCGCGAGCAGCCGGTTCGAGTAGCCGAACGAGCCGCCGCCCTTGCCCGTGTCGACGCCCAGCTGGACGTACCCCGCCAGCGCCCAGCGCTGGCGATCCATCCGGTCGCCGCCGGACAGGACACCGCCCAGGAATGTCGCCTGGCGCCCGGCGGCGGTGAACGTGGGTCCATACAGCTGCGGAATGAACAGGTGATCGGTCAGGCTCGCCGGCGTGTCGGCGACGGCCGGCGGGATGATGTTCGTCGCGACGGGCCCGAGGGGCGCTTCGGGCGGCGGCATGGCCGGTGCTGTCGGCGCGGCGGCGGGCGGGGGCGTCGCGTCGCCCGGTGGGGCCGGGGCGGCCGCGCCGGCGGGCGGGGTCGTTTCGTTTGCGGCGGGTGGGGTCGCTTCGTTCGCCGCAGGCGGCACCGCCTCGTTCGTGGTGGGCGCCGGCGCGGCCGCGACCGGTGGCGCGGATTCGATCCGCACGGGCGGCGGCGGCTCGCGGGGCGGCAGCGGGATCTCGTCGAGCGTCCACTCCCAGCCCTCGCGGTTGAGAAAGCGCAGCGTCTGCCCACCGGTGGCGCTGGGCTGAAACGCCAGGAACGGTGCCTGCGTCAGCTTCCGGATCTTGCCGTTGTCGAGGTCGTAGTCGTAGACCTGAAAGCCGGCGTCGGCGGGCGCGCCGCCCAGGAACACGACCCGGTGGTCGTCGACCCAGGACGCGTCGTGGACGGGCTCGTTGTTCGTGGGCAGCGTCGCGAGCAGGCGGCCGTCGCGCGCGTCCACCAGCACGATGTGGAAGTGATGGCCGTCGAAGCGGGTCGCGACGATGCGCGTGCCGTCGGGCGACACGCGGGGGATCGCGACGAACGCGCCGTGTGGCTCGCGCGCGATCATGCGTATCGCGCCCGTCGCCAGATCCAGCTCCGCGAGGTCATGGTGGTCGCCGTCGGCGCGCGCGAACACGTAGCGGCGGCCGTCCGGCGTCAGCGAACCGCCCGCGCCGCGCAGATCGCGGTGCACGACTTCCAGCGTCCCGGCGTCGATGTCGTAGCGATAGAGGCGCGCCACCTGATAGGTGGGGTCGAGATCCAGCGCGATGAAGTACAGCCAGCGGCCGTCGGGCGAGAAGCTGAGGCCACTGGCGAACGACGGCGCCGCGATCGCCAGCTTGCGCAGGGGCAGCACGTCCGCCAGCTCCCGCTGCGCGCGCAGGCGCCCGTCGGGCCCGTAGACGGCGAGCCAGGCGGGGCGATCGTGATCGGAGGCGAGCAGCGCTTCACTGCCGTCGGCGCCGCGGACGTAGCGGGCGCTGTCGCCGGCCGGGCGGATGACCCGCTGGTCAGGGGGGCGGTCGCGGGCGGGCAGGTTCGTGGCGACCTCGTCGGCGAACTCGCCGATCAGCGTCGACAGCGTCTTGCCGTACGCCTGCCAGAAGCGAAGGTTCACCCACAGCGGGAAGAAGATCGACCGCCCCTGAACGCCGATCAGCTTCCACAGCTTGTCCTCGCCGTATTTGTCGGCGAGGAAGCGCACGAACTGGCTGCCGTTCAGGTAGTAGCTGCCCGCGTAGAAGTCGCGCTGCGCGACGCTGAGATCGCCGCCGTGGAAGCGCTTGCCCGCGAAGCCGGCGGCGAACGATCCGCGCCAGTACGGCCACGCGAGGCGGCCGCTCCCCGGCTGCAGCTTGGTCTCGTAGTAGACGGCCAGGCCCTCCGCGAACCACGCATCGAAACCGATCTGCGGCGTGTACACCTGGCCGAAGATGTTCCAGAACCAGGCGAACCCCGCGATCTGCTGGAACTGAACGTAGTGGGTGATCTCGTGGCAGCCGATGACGGCGGGGTCGGGCGGCAGGCCCATCTCCAGCGAGAACATGTCCAGCGTGTCGTAGGTCGGGACGACCGCTAGCGTCTCGTAGCCCGAGATGCGCGGCGTGACGAACGCGTTGTTGAACGCCAGCTCGGGCAGGATCGCGACGATCTTCTGATTCGAGACGCTGTTGTGGATCTGGGCGGCGCTGCGCAGGTGATCGACGCAGCCCTCGATCCGCGTGAGAAACCGCCACGCTTCGACCTCGCGCCCCTGCGGGTAGTAGACCAGCATGTCGTCGGTCTCGAGGCGCCGCATCGTGTGGTCGACGATCGCGGCGCTGACGTCCTGGGGCAGTCGCTGCGCGGCGATCGGGACGCAGCCGGCGGCGACGGCGGCTGCCGCGACGATCGGCCAGGCGCGGACGCACGCGCGGGCGCGAACGGGGACGTGCCTCGCTGTCGCCGGCATCCTGGCCGCGATGTTACATGCGGTGCCGCCCACGTCGAGCAGACATCGCGCGATCAGAACCGGCCGTTGATCACCATCACACCGCCGTCGCCCTTCAACGACGGCGCGGCCGAGACCGCGATCCGCGCGTTGTACTCGTGTGCGAGCGCCTTGCGCGTCTCCAGCGACGGGCGATCCGACCTGAGCGCTGCCGACGCGATCAGCAAGCCGGCGCCGATGCCCGCGACCGCGAGGGGCAGGACGATCAAGCCGCCGGTGCTGGTCCCGCAGGTCGCGGGCCGGGCCGTGAACATGTCGTATATGTTCGGCCCTTCGCACGCGCCGCTTTCGAAGCCCGCCGCGAAAGCGCCGATAACCAAACCGGTGAGGCCTGCGCCCAGCGCTGTGAAGCCGAGCGTCCGGGTGATCGCGATCCCCGCGCTGTTGCGCTTGCCGAGCTCGGGATGCCCGACGAGGCGATAGAACTCGGCGTCGTTGATGCGGACGGGCCCGAACATCGTGACGTTCTCCGACACCCAGAGGCGCGCGCGCCCGGCGGCCGCATCGTCGTCGTCCTCGTCGGCGTCGGTCTCGGGTGTCTGCGGGATCGTCGTCGCCCGGGGCGGTTCCTGCGCGGCGGCGTCGTCGGGGCGCATCGCGAACGAAAACGTCGCGTAGACGGGAACCAGGCTGCCGCTTCCGCCATAGGGGTCCGTCGATTCGCCCTGCTGGCTGTGCAGCACCAGTTGCCGCCCTTCGGGGTCACGGATGTCGACATTCACACGCCAGCCGGGGGCCTCTGTCGAGATCCTGACAAGGGCCACCGCGTCGACGTCACGCGCGGCGCACTGCTGGAGCAGCCACGGGCGAGGGGGCGTCGACGTCGACGTGGCCAGCACGACCACGGGATGTCCTGCGGCGCCCAGGGACGTCGCCACGAAGGTCCGGGCGGCGACCGATTCGCGGTCCTCGGTGCCGACGATGATGAGGCCCACGCGCGACAGGCGTTTGAGCGGGCCCACGTCCAGCGCGTCCCGGGCGATCCCCGGCGCGGCCTGGGCCTGCGTCGCCACGGTGCCGAGCGTCGCGATGACGGCCGCGCCAAGAAGGAACGCGTTTCGATTCCGGGGCACGGTCTCTGCTGGTGCAATCGCAAGGCCATGGCCGCGTAGGGCTTCTTAATCGGGCGCGATCATTGTAAGAAAGGTCGCAATGGCGCGACGACGCATACTGATCACCGGTGGCTCGGGGTTCCTGGGTTCGCATCTGAGCGAGCGCTTGCTCGCGGAGGGACACGAGGTCGTCTGTCTCGACAACTTCTTCACCGGGACGCGCGCCAACGTCGAGCATTTGCTCGACAACCATCGCTTCGAGCTGATGCGGCACGACGTGACGGATCCGCTGACGATGGAGGTCGACGAGATCTTCCACCTCGCTTGCCCGGCGTCGCCCATCCATTACCAGCGCAACCCGGTGCGCACGATCCGCACGGCGGTCGAGGGCACGCTGAACATGCTCGACCTCGCGCGCGAGGCGAAGGCCCGCATCATGATCGCGTCGACGTCGGAGGTTTACGGGGATCCGATCGAGCACCCGCAGCACGAGAGCTACTGGGGCAACGTCAACCCGATCGGGCCGCGCGCCTGCTACGACGAGGGCAAGCGCTGCGCCGAGGCGCTGGCCGTGTCGTACGCGCGCCAGTACGGCGTCGAGGTCCGCATCGCGCGCATCTTCAACACCTATGGCCCCCGCATGCACGAGAACGACGGCCGTGTGGTGTCGAACTTCGTGGTGCAGGCGTTGCGCAACGAACCGATCACGATCTACGGCGAGGGCGAGCAGACGCGGTCGTTCTGCTACGCGACCGATCTGATCGAAGGCTTCCTGCGCCTGATGGCCAGCCCGCACGGCAGCGATCCCGTCAACCTGGGCAACCCGCGCGAGACGACGGTGCGCGAGCTGGCGGAGATGACCCGGCGGCTGATCGGTTCGAAGAGCGAGCTGGTGAAGGCGCCCTTGCCCAAGGACGATCCGACGCGGCGCAAGCCGGACATCGGGCGCGCGCAGGAGCTGCTCGGCGGCTGGGCGCCGCAGATTTCGCTCGAGAAGGGGCTGGCGGCGACCATCGACGACTTCCGGCGCCGCCTCGGCTTCTGAGCGCGTCCTTCGCGCTATCGTCGCGTTCGTCGTTCGTCCCGTCGCGTTCGTCGCTCGGTCGAGCGTGACCCGGTCGCCGGCTTCCGGGGGCTGGGTGTTCTCCTTGGGCGGACCGCTCCTGGAATGGCCGCTTCGCGGCCATCGTCGCTCGTATTCGGCCTGGCATCCGCGCCCTCGAACGTCGCGGGGCTCGGCCGGCGCTTTTGCGGGCGCGGAGCGGCCTCATCCGTGCCCCCAAAGCGACACCCAACCCCCTCGCGCCGGCTCCCCATCTTCAAACTCATCAAACCCATCACCTGATCGGCGACGACCGCGTCATCGGGTGGCCGACGGTTCCGTGCGATGCACGCAAATGTGTGGGAGGCGGCGTGAGGAGGGGCGGGTGTTCTCTTTCGGGGACGGATGAGCGCGCTCCTCGCCGTCTGCGGCGAGGATGCCAGCGCGAATACGAGCGACGATGGCCGCGTAGCGGCCATTTCAGGAGCGGTCCCCGAAAGGGAATACCCGCCCCTCCGGAAGCCGCCGACCCGGTCCCCCCCGCGCGCGAACGACATCATGGCGCCTTCCCCGACTGCGGTTTCTGCTCGTCGGTGCCGATCTGCACGTCCTCGACGCCCGCCTTGTGGATCGCTTCCATCGCGGCACGCGCGATGCCGTAGCGGATGCGGTGGTCGGCCTTCAGGTAGATGCCCTTGTCGGGGTAGCGGCGGCGTTCTTCCTGCACCGACGCGGTCAGCCGATCGACCGCGACCTTGTCGGCGTTGACGTAGACGTCGCCGCTCGCGTTGATCGAGACGATCAGGTCCTTGTTGTCGTCGTTCTTGCGGTCGTGGTGGCTGGTGACCGGCAGATCGACGCTGACGCCGCGGGCGATCATGGGCGTGATCACCATGAAGATGATCAGCAGCACCAGCACGACGTCGACCAGCGGGGTCACGTTGATCTCCGCGCGCACCTGGCCCTTCGGCCGGTGCTTGCTGGCGAGTCCCCGCCGCAACGTCGAGTGCGGCATGCGCCCCGACGCCGGGCCGCCTGGCCCCGGTCCGGACGTCACGCCGGGTGGCCCCGCAGGATCGTGTCGACGAGCTCCGACGCCGTCTCGTCGATGTCGATGGTCATGTCGTCGAGGCGCGCGGTGAAGTAGTTGTAGAACCAGACCGCGATGATCGCGACGCCCAGGCCGACGGCCGTCGTGACCAGCGCCTCCGCGATGCCCGCCGACACGGTGCCGATCCCGCCGCCGCCCTTGGTCGGGTCAGCCAGCTTCTGAAACGCCGTGATGATGCCGCCGACGGTGCCGAACAGGCCGACGAACGGCGCCGACGACGCCACCGTCGCCAGCACCGGCATCCCGCGGCGCAGGCCGGCGAGCGCGCGCTCCTTGCTCCGCTCCATGGCGCGGTTCACGACCTCGGCGACCTCGAAGGGCGCGGCGGCGGCGCCCGGTCGATCGACACCGCGCGCGTATTCGGTCAGGCCCGCGCCGATGACGCTGGCGACCGGGCTGCCCGCGAAGCGCTTGTCCAGCCCGACCGCCTCGCGCAGCCGGCCCGTCCCCTCGACCATCGGCGCCAGCGCCGCGATGTAGAGGCGCGACTGCTTGCGCCCCCGCCAGAACGTGCGCAGCCGATCGCCGGTGATCGCGAGCGAGTACAGCGACATCGCCACCAGCACCAGCACGACCACGCGGGCGACGATGCCCATCTCGTTCCACAGTCCGACAAGTGTGAAGTCCATGTGTGTGTCTCTCTCTCCGTGTTTCGGGCTGTTGCTACTGGCTCTTGAACTCGATGAGGTGCGGATAGCAGACAGGCGCCGGCGTTCCGTTCACCAGAAACGGACGGAAATGGAACGTCTTGGCGACGCGCAACGCCTCCTCGTTGGCCAGCGGATCGCTCGGCTGCATGATCGTCGCCTTGTCGACGGTGCCGGAGACGGTCACACACACCTTGACCAGCACGCGATAGACGGCGCCCGGCCTGCGCAACGGGAAGGGCATCTCGCCCTTGTCGCCCGATAACCAGAGCGAGTGACCGATGTTGGGTGGCAGGAACTTGGGCGCCGCCGGCGCGGTGGCGCCGATGGTGCCGCCGGGCGTGCCGCCGATGATGCCGCCGGCCGTGGCGCCGATGGTGCCGCCGGGCGTGCCACCGATGGTGCCGCCCTTCACGCCGTCTTTCTCGCCGTGGTCATCGGGCTTCGGCTCGTCCTTT
>Ga0307280_10000281_pt1 | contig 10322 bp, 8 predicted proteins | sample ER_DNA_119_FD_194479 | JGI IMG/M metagenome (GOLD analysis project Ga0307280, IMG submission 194479) | Bulk soil microbial communities from the East River watershed near Crested Butte, Colorado, United States - ER_DNA_119 | ecosystem: Environmental > Terrestrial > Soil > Floodplain | place: USA...
AGCCGCAACATCATCCCCATCACCGGGGGAACGACGACCGGCAAGGTGTCAGGCAAGATCTTGAACGGCGGCGCGGACTACCAGCTCGCGGCGTCGTCGGGCACCACGCTGGACGCTAGATACACGCTGGCGCCGAGCAACGGCGAGTTCATCATCGTGCGCAACTGCGGCCCGATAAACGGGCTGACACCGGTATTCGAGGCTCGCACCGACGGATCCTTCGCGTTTCTCACCACGGGCAAGTTCCTGAGCTCCGCACCGGGTGGCGGGGCGGGCGGGGTGAGCATCACGTTCTACGAGCGCAACTGACTCGACCTCCACCGCCGCGATGGTCGCCGGAGGGGGCGCTCAATGTATCTCCAGAACGACAATTCGGCTTCAGTCGTTGATCGGATCGTTCTAGACTCGACCGCGTGTCGCGGCGGGCCGGCCCGGCAGTGTGCGTGCTGATCGCGCTGACCATCGGAGGGGCGCCCGCACACGCCTTCGTGCGCACGACGACGAGCTACACGACGGGGACTCCGCTCGCCTGGTCCAGCGGCTGCGTGGTCCTCGCCGTGCCGGACCCGCGCTCGCCGAAGCTGGCCTGGCAGGATCTGGTGTCCGCCGCGACGGCGGCCGCCGGCAGCTGGACGCAGGCAGCGGGCGCGTGCGGCGGCGGCTTCCGGTTCGACGTCGAACGCGCGGCGGCCGACGGCATCGGTATCGGCGGCGACGGTGTCAACGCCGTCGTGTTCCGCACCAGCGACTACTGCGGCAGCCAGAGCCCCACGCCGCGCTGTGATCCGCTGTCGCCCGCGATCACGTGGCTCTACTACGTCGACAAGCCCGGAGCGGCAGACGACGGCCGCATGTTCGAGGTCGACATCGAGATCAACGGCGAGGCGTACGACTGGAGCCTCGCGCCCGACACGTCGACGATGGACCTCGAGACCGCGCTGGTGCACGAGCTCGGTCACGTCATCGGTCTCGATCACGACTGCTACGAAGCCGGGTTCGGATTGCCGCGGCCCGTGGACGACCAGGGCGCGCCCGTCCCGTCGTGCAGCGACGCACCGGCGGACGTGAGAGCGTCGGTCATGTATACGGCGAGCGGAAACGGGATGGTTCGCCGCGCCCTGTCCGACGACGACGCGCGCGCGATCTGCACGCTCTATCCGCCGACGACTCCGCCTGCGTGTCAGGGAGCGCTCGAGCCGGCGGGCTGTGGCTGCGATGCCGGCGGCGATCCGATGCCGTCGGTCCGCCATTTGATTCTGGCGTTCCCGTTTCTGGCGCTGCTCGCCGCTCGGCGTCGCAGACGCAACCGCGCCGTGTGTTGACTGCTGGAGAGCGCAGGAGGACGATTCCGGCGGTGTCGGACGACACGGGAGGCGGCGGTGAGCAGGACGTGCTGGGAATTTCATTTGGCGCGGCGGCACGGCTCACGCTCGTCGCGTTCGCGTTCGCAAGCGTCTCGTGCGGCGGCGGTGGCAGCGTCGCGGTGCCATCGACGCCATGCCAGAGCCAGCCGCACGCCGGCGAGATTTGCATCAAGGGTGGCGTGTTCGTGATGGGACACGACCTGGTTCCAGCCACTGACGCGACCGTGAACCAGCCGCAATTGCAGGCGCCGCCGCACCGCGTGCGGTTGCGCCCTTTTTTCATCGACGAACGCCCCGTCAGCAATGGCGAGTACCTGGCATGTGTCACGGCCGGCGTCTGTCCCGACGAATGCCAGGCCGCCGGAACCCAGAACTCGGTCAATCAACCGGACTGCGAAGGCTGGGACGGCGGTGCTTTTTTCGACGGCTACCACATCCGCGATCCGCTCCTCGACAGATACCCGGTGGTCTCGGTCTACGACGTCGGCGCCGAGGCGTATTGCGGTTGGGTCGGCAAGCGCCTTCCGACAGAAGCCGAATGGGAGCGCGCGGCCCGCGGCCCGGCGGGCACCGACTATCCGTGGGGCAACCAGGCGCCCGATTGTTCACGATGGGGCTGCGATCTCGTCGCGCCGGCCAACGAGCCATTCCCGTTCTGGCCCGTCGGAACCACCCCGGTCGATCGGATCACCGGCGACGTCAGCCCCGAAGGTGTACGCATGATGGTCACCGGCGTGCCGGAGTTCCTGCACGACTGGCCGTACACCTATCCGTACGACAGCGGCGACCCGATTCCGGATCCGCTGGGCGACCCGCCCGGAGAGTTCGGTCAGAGCCTTCGCGGCAACCTGGCGGTGTGGATACCGCCCCTGACGGCGCGGTCGACGTACGTCGAGTCTTTTCCCCAACCCGCGTGGGCCCGGACCAACGGCCACGTGTCGAGGTCCAGCTTCAACGGCGGCATACGGTGCGCCCGCACCGACGAACAGGTGGATGCAGAGAGCGGAGGGGAGCCATGAGAGAGACGCGACTTGCGATGGTGTTCACGTTGGCGTGCGCGCCGTTCTTGCTCACCTGTCAGCCGCCGCCGCGTTTTTCGGCGATCGGCCGGACGGTCCCGCGGCCCGGCCTGTGCCGCGTCACCGCGACCGAGGTCGCGAGCACGGGCGCGCCGCCGGTGCTCGGCTCGCCGACGCACTCCGGCGTGCCGCTGAGCCTCTGCAAGGACAACATGGCGAACGGCGTGCCCGAAGGTACGGCGTGCTCGTGCGAGGACTATCACGGCGCTTACCCCGTCCCGCCCGAGATGCTGATGAGCATCGAGCCCCCGTTCTCGGGCGGGGTCGACGACGACATCCAGACCGGCGTCTTCGATACGACAGTGACCCGCTACTGCCACAACCAGGGAGATCTCAATCACGACTGCGTTAGCGGCGGGAAGATCGAAGGTTGCGCACACAGCACCATCTACGGCGAGGTCATCTACGCGTGGCCCGACTGCGCGGCGATCGGCCAGGTCTCGGGAACCGTCTTCGAGCACGGGCAATTCTCGGCATCGGGCTTCCTCTCGGGCAACGACAACGTCTGCCCCGAGGCGTTGTCGGTGCTGATGCCCAACAACGTATGGATGGCGAAGGATCTGCGCGAGCTCCGCAACTTCTACGGTAAAGGTGACCTGCCTGCCGACCAGCCGGTCGGCCGCATCCACGTCGAGGTTCAAGGCTGTCGCTACTACAGGGGCGTCTACCAGATTCTCGATCCGGGCTCGAACTTCGCGCGCGACTACCAGGCGCGGCCCGAGCCGGGCGACCTGATCACCGCCGCGGGCGACTGGGTGTTCGACGTCTTCCACGAGGACGAAGACGGTCCGGCGAGCGGCTGGAACGAGATCCACGAGGCGCGGATCATCGCCAACGCCAAGCGCGCGCCGCTGCCCGCCGACGGCACCGTCAGCTTCCTGTTCGTCAGCACCCTGTTCGCCGTCGACAATCAGCAGGAGGACGTGCTCGAGATCCAGGCGAAGGTCGGGCGCCCGCTGGTCGACCCTCCCGCCAACATGAAGTGGGCCGTGACCAGCTGCGAGATCGATCCGAAGTTCCCGGGCGTCGTGAAGCGTCCGTTCTGCAGTGCCTACCCGCTCGGAGACGTCACGGTCACCCCGCGCGACGATCTCGGCGCCTGCCAGATCACGGTGCTTCGAGAGCCGGACCTGACGAGCGTCGGAAGGGTGCGGCACGACAACACCTGCCAGGTCAGCTGCGACGGCAATGACTTCTCGGAGCCGGGGAGCTGCAACCAGCTCGGGTACGCCGGCGTCGTCAAAGCGACCTGGACCGCCGTGCCCGACACGGCGATGGCACCGCCTCCGCCCCAGCCGGATGACCAGCCCTCGCCCGGCGATCTCTGGATGTGCAACAACTGCGCGTGCGGCGATCCAGCCTCGGCCAGCCCGATCATGGCGCCTGTGATCGGTTGCGTCGCGACCGGGCTCGATCCCGCCAGTCCGGGCGCCCAGCAAGCGGCCTGCGAGCAAGCGTGCGGTGGCCTGATCTGCCCCGCCGGGCAGCCCTGCCTCACCAAGACCTGTTCGCGCCCGCCCGCGGGCGCGGTTCCGTCGGCGCGCGTCGTGGGACGCAACTCGTGCGTCCCGGGCGTGCCCGGCGATCCGTACCGCATGACCTCCGTCGCGCAGTATCACGTGACGCTGACGCCACGGAATCCGAGCACCGGCCAGGGATCGTTCGCGACCTTCACCGTCGGGGACAGCGTCGCGTCCAATGTCCCGCTCCACGGCGAGGTGTCCTTCAACATGCTCGCGAACTTCGATCCCCGCTCGGGGTCGCGTTTGCCCATCCTCGATCTCGCGAACCTGGAACTGACGCCCGACGACTTCAACGTCGGCAAGCAGGTCACGAACGCCAAGGTCTTCATCGCCCAGCGCCTGTGGGCCAAGTTCTTCCAGTCGACGACGTTCGTTTTCCCGGCGCGATCCGTGGTGCTGGGCGTGCGCGGGCTCGTCGACGGCGATCCATCGGGCGCCAACGAGGAGAACGTGACCGATTCGACCGGCACGTTCGATCCGGTGACGCGCGCGTTCACGCTGGACGTGTCGGGAGAGGACATCGGCCAGGACAACCAGCGTCGCACGATCGCGGCGCACCTCGTGGGCACGGTCGACAACCTGCCGCCCACCGCCGTCATCACCGGTGCCAGCACGCCGCTCGAGTGCGGCACGGCGCAGACGCTGAGCGCCGCGTCGTCGACCGATCCGGACGGGACGATCGCGCGCTACCAGTGGCTCATCGACGGCGCGCAGGCGGGCACGCAGAACCAGCTCGCCGTGTTGTCGAGAAAGCTCGGCCGCACGGATTACGACCTGCGCGTCTACGATGCGTCGCTCGCCGCCAGCCACGCCAAGGTCGCGATCAATGTCGTCGACACCATCGCGCCCAACCTGATCGTCCCGCCCAACGTGACGACGCACATCTGCCAGACCAGCGGAACCATCGCCGTTGGCCAGGCGACGGCGACCGACGCGTGCGCGACGCCGACGGTGAGCGGGGCGGCCGTGAGCCTCAACAACGTTTCACTGGTCACGCCGATCCCCGTCGTGAACGGACAGATCCCCCTCGGGATCGGCACCTACCGGATCCAGTGGACGGCGTCGGACGGAACGAACACGCGCGTCGGATTCCAGACGGTCGTCGTCGGCACGGGTATCGAGGCGAGCCAGAGCTACGTCCTGAACGACCGCGCGGCGGTTCGTGCGGTGGGGGGCACGCCGGCGGCGGTGCTGAACGCCGGCACGGGACAGACGAGGATCGGCAACGACGGCGTGTCAGGCAACATCGTCAGCGTCGGGCCGGTGACCGTGCTCGATCGCGCCGTCGTCGGCAGCATCACGTCGGCCAGCAGCAGCGTGACCGTATCGTCGACCGCGACCGCCGGCCCGATCACGCGCAACGCGCAGGTGACGCTGCCGCCGCTGCCGGCGCTCCCGACGTTCCCGACCGCGTCGCAACCGGGCTTCACGCTGAACGCGGGGCAATCGCGCACGCTGTCGCCCGGATCGTACGGCGGGGTGACGCTGAACTCGCAGTCCACGCTGGTCCTGCAGGGCGGCGACTATTTCTTCACCACCTTCACGATGGTCAACTCTGCGGTGACGTTGCGTGCGGTGTCGACGACGCGGGTGTTCGTGAAGACGACGCTGGCGTTCCGCAGTCCGTTCACCAACTCGGGCGGGCAGATCCAGGCGGTGACGCTCGGCTTTGCGGGGACCAGCACGGTCCTGGAAGCCGCCTTCAACGGGACGCTGATCGCGCCGAACGGGACCGTCTCGTTCGGTATCTCGTCGGGCCTCACCTTCACTGGAATGTTCTTCGCGAAGGGCTTCGACATCCGGCCCGCGAGCACCCTCGTCTGCCAGTAACGCCGGCACCGACTGGGCGAGCCGCACGATCCTGCTGCTGCCCTGAGGGACGGCGCGGCTAGAACACGCTGCCGACGCCGCCCAGGGCGGCGACGCCGGTGGACGTACTGCCCGTCACCTTGAGCACGCTCGGCCCGGCCTGCGCGAAGAACGCGACGGGGCCGACGGCGGCTGTCGCGATCGGTCCGGCCATGAGGTCGAACTTCGGTTCGGCCTGGGCCATCGCGCTCTTCTGCGTTCCGATCGCGAAGCGCAGGCGCGAGTCCACGCCGAACGACCAGCGGCCCGCCGCATAGAGCGACGCGAAGCGAAGCTCGCCATCGCGCTCGTTGCCTTCCGGATCCTGCCCGTAGACCAGGTTGCCGAGGACCGAGATGCGATCGAATCGGTGGCCCAGTGACACGAACGTCTCGATCTCGCCTTCGGGCTCGGTGAAGCCTTCCGGGCGGTAGAAGACGCTGAGCGAGCCGTCGACGCCGTGCCGCTCCTGCCGAAGGAGCTGGACGCGCCCACCGATTGTCGGGCGCGCTTCCTTCCGGACGTTCGAGTATTCAGCGCCGCCGCGGATCGCGAACGGTCCCCAGATGTGCACCTCGGCCGTGGCGCTGCCGAGCGGCGCCGAACGCGCACCGTCGTAACCTGCGAAGCCGAACGCGAGCGCGGCGGTGGCGCCGACGCGCGGGGACAACGTGGACGGCAACAGCGCGCCGTCGCGCACCGCTGTCGTGATCTCGGGAGGCGGCGCGCTGCGAACCTCGGCCTCGGGGGGCTCCGCCGGCGATTGCGCTCGCGCCACCGCGGAGCCTCCAAGAATGATTGCAAACGCGACTCGCAGCAGCAGCTTCATTGCGTCCTCCGTTGATTGCCGGGCCAGCCTAGTCCCGCGGCGAAATAAGGTCGACAGGTGTGTTCTACCGGGGACGGTCGGCGGGAAACGCGGGCAGGGCGCCCAGCTCGACCCAGGGGAGGCGGGTGGCGGTCTGGGTATGGTCGCGCGGCGGGACGCGTTCCGGCTCCTCGAGCGAGCAGACCGTCACGTCGACCTCGCCGGGGGTGAGCGTCGATTCGAAGGTCAGCGGCGTGCCGCAGCGTGGGCAGAACGTGCGCGTCCCGTGCTCCGACGATCGAAAGGTCGCTGGGTTTCCTGACACGAAGGCAAAATCGGCGTGCTGGACGGTGAACCACGTTACAAACGGCGCGCCGCTCGTTCGTCGGCAGATCGAGCAGTGACAGTTCGTCTCGTGATAGGGAGTGCCGCTCACCCGAATGCGTACGTAACCGCAGAAGCATCGCCCGTCCATCCACCGACGTTATCTCATGACCGTCGTTACTGGCGGCGCTCGCAGCCCGCGCCACCGCCCGATCCACCACCGCCCAAGCCGCCAACCACGCAGGTGCCGCCGCCGGATCCGCCCGCCCCGCCTCCGGCCGCGCCTCCGGATCCGGCCGTGCCGCTTGCTGCGCCCGTCCCGCCGGTGCCGGCTGCGCCAGTGTCACCCCCGCGCCCCGCGGACGCGCCGTCGCCGGCGATCGACGTGTCGCGGCCACCGTCGCGCGGCGAATTTCCGTTCGCCGTGCAGGCGGCGATCGCCAGGCCGCATGTCGCCATCCCCGCCAGACCTCTCATCCGCGCCGATCCTAGGTCGTGGAGGCGGGGCAAGACAAGCGACCTGCCCTCCGTCGGTTCAGCGACAGTCTCGACCCGTGTTACCGTTCTGCGCGGGAGGTCTCGATGCGCTCGCGGTGTGTCGGCTCTGGATGCGGGTTGGCGATGGTTGCGGCGCTCGCCGTCGGCGGATGCAGTTCAGGGCCCGGTGCAGGAGGCACCGGCGGCGCCGCCGCAGGCACGAGCGGCACCGCGGGCCGAGGCGGCACCGCGGGCGGTGGCACGGGCATGGGCGGAATGGCGGGCACGGGCGGAGGCGGCGGCGCGACCGGCACGGCCGGCACCGGCGGCGGAGCGTGCACGGTTCGCTACACAGTCGAAGCCAAGCAGACGCCCGCCAGCATCATGCTGGTGATCGACAGGAGCGCGAGCATCACCGCCGCGCACTGGAGCTCACTCGGCGTCGGCCTGAGCACGGCGCTCGACAACAGCCTGTTCGATGATCTTTCGATCGGCTTCCTTGCGTTCCCGCAGGCCTACACCGATCCGCCCATGTGCCTGTGCGACAGCCTGGGCGTCGACCTCGCGACCTGCCGCACGCAACTCGCGCCCGGCTCCGCCTGCGGCGTGGTGGGCACGCCCGACGTCGCGATCGGCAACGTCGCGCGCCAGCAGTCGCTGGCCGCGAGCGGCGTCCGTCACGACATCCTGCAGTGGATGCAGGTCACGCACACGCGGCTGTCCACCACCGACGACGGCGCTCCCGTCTACGCCGCGATGGCCGCCGGCTACGACGCGCTCAAGGCGACGGCGCCCACGCGTCGCGCGCTGCTGCTCGCGACCGACGGCGGCTTCAGCTGCGCGGCCTTGTCGTCCCCGGTGCGACCGGGGTACAGCAACGGCACCTGTGCCGACTGGGAGCAGCCGGACAGCGTGAATCAGCTGATCACGTCGCGCCGCGCCGACCCGACCGCGCCCGTCGAAACCGTCGTCATCGGGCTGGTCGGAAGCCACTCGGCCGGCCAGATGCAGGGGTCATTTGCCACACCCCCGTACGCGATGGCGCTGGCGCTCAGCACCTTCGCGGTCAGCGGATCTCCCACCAGCGTCGACCCCGCCTGCAGCAAGACCGCCACCTTCACGATGACGGGCGCGGCGCCCGCGATGCCGTGCCACATCGACCTCGCCGGCAGCTCGACGCCGACCGCCACCGCGATCGCCGACGCGACGCGACTGGCGCGCCGGCGCGCGCTCGGCTGCGTGTACGACGTGCCGACGCTGCCAAACGGAGAGACGTTCGATGCCGCGCAGACGCGCGTGACGCTCACGACCGACGGCACGGCGCGCAGCGTGCGCAGGCGGACGACGCCGACCGACGCCTGCGCCACCGACGGCTGCTGGGACGTCGACACGGCCGGACACGTGACGCTGCTGGGCGCGTCCTGCGACAAGTTCTGCAACTCGGCCAAGGCGACCATCGCGCTCGCCGGCGGCTGTCCGGCGAATTGATTGCTTCCCGAGCTGAATGTCGTCGGTTCGAACCCGCGGGATAATCTAACGGTGAACATTCACGACGCACCGCCATGACCGCCCGGCTTGCTGCGGTCACGGTGACGACGCTTCTACCCGTGGCCTTGGCTGGCTGCGGCGGCACGCAGCAGCCGGTCAAGCGCGAGCCGTGCCTGGCCGCTCAGGTCACCGCTGGCGTCAACACGACATGGGTGCTGAAGCCGGACAACAGCGCATGGTACTGGGGCTACGGCTGGCCCGGTCAGTCAATTCCTTCCGACCTTCCGGCGGCAGCGTGGCCTTCCCTGCCGCCCGACACCACCGAGCTGCGGATGCGCTCGAATATCGTTTGCGCGCTGTCGAGCAACGGTGATCTGCGTTGTCAGGCGGGACCCTCTTTGGGGTGTTGCTCGTACACGGCTTCGGGACAGTTCGCCTGCAGTTGCGGGAAGCCCAACGCGCAGACGACGGCGCTTGCCGGAGTGGTGCGCGTCAAGATGGGAGTCTCGAGCAACGGCAATCTCAACGACCCCGTCGCCCAACCTGACGTCGCCACCAACTTCGCGATCACGACCGACAGCACCCTTTGGGAAGTTTGGTACACGGAGGATGATCCTGGGCGGTCGACATTCTCGCAGGTGACGGCGCTCGGGAACGACGTCCTGACGGCTTCGGCCGGGTGGCTCCAGCGCTGCGCCGTCAAGACCGACGGCACGGTGTGGTGCTGGGGCCGCGGTTATCTCGGCGACGGAACGGATGCGTACCCGTCGACAGACCCGGAGCAACCTCCCGTTTCCGTCACGCTTCCGTTGCCGGCCGTCGACGTCGTGGCGGCCTGGTCCGCAACAGAGGTCGTGCTGGCCGACGGCTCCGTCTGGCACTGGGGCGATACGGGGTTTGGCATCGCGACCACGCCGACGGCGACCGGTGTCTCCGACGTCAAGATGCTGGTGGCCGGCGCGTTTCATCATTGCGCGCTCAAGAACGACGGCTCGGCCTGGTGCTGGGGCAGAAACGATGTCGGCGAGGCGGGCGTCGAGCCGGGAGGACCCGGCTGGCAGACACCGCGCCAGGTCACGTCGCTGGGGAACGACGTCACGCAGCTCGCGGCCGGCGAGATGCACACCTGCGCGCGCAAGTCGGATGCCACGATCTGGTGCTGGGGCCACGGGGGCTGGGGCCAGCTCGGGGGCAACAAGAGTGTCAATCCGACGCCGATCCAGATGATGGGATGCCAGTGATGCCGGCCGCCGCGCCCGGCCTTTGCGCGATCAGATTCTCTCGCGCGCGGGTGAAGGGCGAGGGCGATGGGGTGTCGAAAGTGGTTTGCTCCTCAGGCGACCGCTCCGCGCGCGAGGCGCGTCAGCACGGCGTCGATCGCCGCGATACCCCGATCGATCTCAGGCGCTTC
>Ga0307280_10000282_pt1 | contig 10318 bp, 11 predicted proteins | sample ER_DNA_119_FD_194479 | JGI IMG/M metagenome (GOLD analysis project Ga0307280, IMG submission 194479) | Bulk soil microbial communities from the East River watershed near Crested Butte, Colorado, United States - ER_DNA_119 | ecosystem: Environmental > Terrestrial > Soil > Floodplain | place...
ACCCAAGCAAGAACCATGCTTGCCGGGAAAGCTAATTTGGAGAGGTCTGGCAGGCGACCCCTCGCGATTGTCCCTCAATTTGGGGAAACTATGATCAGAATGTCGCGGACAACTCGTTGTGTGGCTCAGTTACTTTTCGGGCTAACTGTCTTTCTGGTGGTCGGTTGCTGCGGGAGCGGTCCCTCCCATAAGTGCGACTTCACCCCCCCGGATACTCCAGGTTTCGATGGGGGGACGGACGGTCCGATGCTGTGCGGGACGGCGGTCTGCGAGGCGAACACGGTCTGCTGCTACAAGAAGGCCCCGCCACTGGCCATTTGTATCAGTCCACTCGACTACCAGAAGCTTGGCTGCGAGAAGATGGATCTGCCTTGCTTCACGTCCAGCGACTGCCCCGGCGGGCTGAACTGCTGCCTGATGTTCGCGCTCGACGGCAGCGGTAGCGGCACGGTCACATGCCGGCAACAGTTGATGTGCCCGGGCGACGGCGCGCCGACGTTCATCGCATGCGGGACCAACCTGGACTGTCCCCCCACCAGGCCGAACTGCACGTTCCTGACGTCGACACCGAAGGGCGACTTCAGCATCTGCGAATGACCCGGCCATGGGCGGGCGCGTCAGGGCCCGATCGTCGCGCGCTGGCGCGCGACGATCGCGTCCTCGGTCGCGGCTTCGTCCGCGTGGCCGAGCGCGCGCAGCACGCGCGCCAGGTTGTCGTGCGCGATGGTGTAATCCGGGTTGATGGCGATCTCCGCGCGCAGCTCAGCCACGGCCTCCGGTAGCCGCCCCTCGGCCATCAACAGGACCGCGAGGTTGTTGTGGACGATCGGCTCGCCGGCGTTCGCCGCGATCGCGGCCTGGTACTCGTCGCGCGCGAGCGCCGTCTGCCCGGCCAGTTGATAGGTCAGGCCCAGGTTCCGGTGCGCGAGCGCGGCGTGCGGTGAGCCGCGCACGGCCGCCTGCGCGAAGAGCAGCCGATCGCGGAAGTTGCCCGCGTAGGCGATCGTGACGGCTGCCAGCGCGGCGATCAGCGCCGCGCCGCCCGCCGCGCGCGCGGCGGCCCGTCCAGCCGGTGCGCCAGCTCGCACGCGATCAGCACGACGGCGATCGCCGGAAGCGCGAGGCGGCTCTCGAGCGCGAGCAGGCGGGACGCGGGCAAACCCGGAAGCACGAACGCGACGAAGCACGCGGCGGCGAACAGCACGCGCACGCGCCGGACCCCGGGCGCGAACGCGAAGGCCGCCAGCGCGCAGGCCGCGACCGCGCCGGGCCAGATCGGGCTGTCCTCGGGCGTCGCGAGCACGGCCAGGTGCACGGGCAGCGCCAGCTTGCCCAGGCTGCCGAGCACCAGCGTCGGAATCGATCCCCCGGTCACCGCGGTCACGGTCCCGGCGCCGAGATCGGGCGACAGCACGACGGCGCGCGCGGCGAGGTAGATCGCGAGCACGCCCGCCCAGCCCGCCAGCAGCCAGGGTTCCGCGATGCTGCGCAGCGGCCGGCGCTCGACGACGACCAGATGTCCCGCGTACGCGAGCGGCAAGACCAGCGCCGCCTCCTTGCACAGCAGCGCGGCGAGCCACGCGAGCAGGTGACCCGCGCGGCTCGCCCATCCGCCGGTGTCCCGCGCCCGCCCGAGCAGCAGCCACGCGGTGAGGGCGAACAGCGCCAGCAGGCCGTCGGGCCGCCCCGGAATCCAGGCGACCGTCTCCGCCAGCGCAGGGTGGACCGCATAGAGCAGGCCGCCGAAGAACGCGACGCCGGCGCCGTACCCGAAGCGAAGCAGCAGCAGGAACAGCAGCCCCGCCGCGAAGGCGGCGATGAGGACGTTCGTTGCGTGATAGCCGCCGGCGCGCGCGCCGAAGAGGGCGGCGTCGACGCTGTAAGACGCGCCGACCAGCGGGCGGTAGTAGGCGTGATCGCGCCCGGAGGGCGGGAAATACGGGCGCGCGAACGATCGCCAGAGGCCGGCCGGCGGCGCGAGCGCCTGCTGCTGGTCGATGATCAGCGCGTCGTCGTCGAGATACGAGAAGCCGAACCCGATCGCGCGCCCGTGCACCGCGATCGTCGCGACCACGATCGTCGCGAACAGCAGGCGGGTCCGGGAGGCTGGGGATCGGGTTTCGGGCATCCGCGCGCCGGTCAGCGTACCCTCGTTCTCGTGCCGCGTACTGCGCTCGCCTGCGTTTTCGTGGCGCTGCTCCTCCCGACGGCGGCGGCCGGCGGGCGGGGCCGCCGCGCCGAACCGCTGCCTTACATCGAGCTGGTCACGGGCGGCGCCGCCGCCGACGCGGAGCTGCCGCTGATCATCGCGCTGCACGGGCGGGGCGACACCGCCGAGGACTTCGCGCCGCTGTTCCGCGACTTCGCCGTGCCCGCGCGCGTCGCCGTGCTCCGGCCCCCACACCCGTGGGGTGGCGGTCAGGCCTGGTTTGCCGGCGCGCGTGCGCACGTCGAGAACCGGCCCGTCATCGCGGCCGAGCTGCTCGCGCTCGCCGATCGTGTCGTCGCCACGGCTGAGGCGATCCGGGCGGTCCGTCCCACGCGCGGGCGGCCTATCGTGATGGGGTTCTCGCAGGGAGCGATGCTGGCCTGGGCGGTCGCGGTCGCGAACCCACGCGCAATTTCTGCGTCCTTTCCGGTGTCGGGCTTCCTGTTCCCGGAGATGCTCGAGAAGACGGGCGTGGCGGCGGCGGGGATGCCGCCCGTCGTCGCATTTCACGGCGACGCCGACCCGCTGGTTCCCATCGAGGAGGACCGCCGCGGCGTTCGCCTGCTCGAGAAGCGCGGCGTCCGCGTCGACCTGCGCGTCTACCCGGGCCAGGGCCACACCCTCGCGCCTGGGCTTCGAGCCGATCTGTTCGCGGCGATGGCGCGGGCGCTCGCGCGCTGAGGCTCGACCAGGCAAGTCTCGCGACAAATTTCGCCGCAATTGATAAAAGACATCGCGACACCGGCGTCATGGGTACACCGTCTCGATGACATTGGATCCGCCCGCAGAGACCCGCGATCCGCCGTCCGCCGTCGCTGGTACGGTGGATGCAAAGCCGCGCGCGGTGACGACGAATCGGATCTACGAACGCGTCCGCAGCGTCTACCTGACCGCCGATCTCCGCAGCCTCGCGCTGGGGCGCATCGTGCTGGCGCTGGTGCTGCTCCGCGATCTCATCGGGCGCTGGCTGGAGCTCGGTATCTGGTACACGAACGACGGCATCATCCCGAACCACACGATGCTGTGGCGCCCGCCGTGGGACCACGTGTTCTCGCTGTTTTACCTGGCGTCGTACAAGTACGAGGCCGCGATCGGCTTCGCCATCTGCCTCGGCGTGTACCTGACGCTGCTGGTCGGCTATCGCACCAAGCTGGCGCAGATCGCGGCGACGATCTGCATGATCAGCCTCCACGGCCGGACGTTGCTGTTCGACAACGGCGGCGACGTGGTGCTGGGCCTGCTGACGATCTGGACGACGTTCCTTCCGACGGGGCGCTTCTTCTCCGTCGATGCGGTGCTGGCCCGCCACCGCGCGGCGGCGCAGGCGCCCGCGCCGGACGCCGCCGCCCTGGGGCCGCCCGTCGCGAACGAGCGGGCGAAGAGCTTCGTGTCGCTGGGCGTGCTGGCGGTCATCGCACAGCTCGCGATCATCTACTTCTTCAACGCCGCCCACAAGACGGGGTCCTCCTGGCGCAACGGCAGCGCGGTTCACTACGCGATTCATCTCGACCGTCTGGCGACCTGGTTCGCCGTCTGGCTGCGGCACACCATGTCGCCGACGTTCGCGCGCGGGATGACCTACAGCGCGCTCGCGACCGAAGCGATGCTGCCCGTGCTGTTGCTGGCGCCGTTCTGGGTGCGCCACTGCCGGCGCGCCGCGATCGTCCTCGTCATCGGCCTGCACCTGGGCTTCGCCGCCTGCCTGAACCTTGGCAACTTCGTGCCGGCCATGATCGCCTACACGCCCAACTTCATCCGGGGCGAGGACTGGGACGCGCTGGAGCGCTGGTGGGCGCGCAGCGTGAAGCGCGTCGATTTCGCGACGCGCGTGCGCACGCGCCTGACGTCGTGGATCGTGCGCCTGGCGGCGCTGCTGACGCCCGGGCGGTGGGCGCGCGTCGAGGCGCCGGGCCCGGTGGTCACGGCGATTCGCCGGAGGCTGCCGGCCGGGCGTGAGGTGACGGTCGTCCTGCTGATGGGCATCGCGGGCAGCCAGGTGCTCGACGAGAACTGGGGCGCGCACAGGATCATCGACCATCACAACCCCGCCCCGGTCGCCGCGGCGGTCAGCTACCTGGGCCTTTTCCAGGGCTGGTCGATGTTCGCGCCCGAGGCGCCGATGACCGACTTCAACCTGATGGTCGACGCTGTGACGGTCGACGGGCGTCACGTCGATCCGTACAACGAGATCGCGAACCCGCGCCACCCGCACCCCGGCTTCACGATTCCCGCCGCGCTGGGGCCGAGTCACCTCTTCTATGGTTACGGCAACCACATCCCGAACCGCGGCGCGTACCACCAGGCGCTGATCGAGTGGGTGCTGCGCTATTCCGAGCGCACGGGCCACGACAACGACAAGATCGTCTCGTTCGTCATCTGGAAGGTCGAGGACGACAGCCCGCGACTCGGCGAGCAGGCGCCCACGAACCTCCGCTGGAACGCGATGGTCCGCTACCCGTGAGGATGGAAGCGTTCGCTTTCGTCAGATCCAGAAGCGGATGACGGCGAGGGTGCCGCCGAAGCCGACCGTCTGATTGCGCCCCCAGCCGGGGATCGGAAGGTCGGTGAACAGCGTCGTCTGCAGCCGCCACGCGTCCCAGAACGGCAGCGCCAGCGCGGCGCCCGCCGTGACCAGCGCGATGCTGCTGTTCGCGATCGGGCCGTTCATCGCGTCGCGCACGTCGCCCTGCCGTAACGCCGACGCGAACGCGCCCACCGTGGTGTCGTGCCCGAACGTATATCCGCCGGTCATCACCGCCGACAGCCGCGGGGCGAACGTCTGCTCGACGCCGTTGGCGGCGCGCCCCGTCCGTTTCGTCACGAAACCGGAGAGCGACACGAATCCCTGCCCGATGATCTCCTCGACGGCGAGGCCCAGGCTTCCCTCGTACGAGCCCGTTCCTGTGCCCGACGTCGCGAGCGGATCATCCGCCTCGTCAGGCGGCGTTCCCGTCGGCACGGCGAGACTGGCCAGGACTGCGAGGCCCGGCCAGGCGCCGCGCGTGCCCGCGTTCGTGACATCGAAGCGCGCGCTGGCCGTGAGGTCGCCCAGCCCGCCGCCAAAGCCCGAGGTGCCGGCCGCCGCGCGCGAGGTCTGGATGAACGGCGCCAGCAGCGCGACCTGAAAGCGCGAACCAAGACGAAGAGCGCCGAACAGGTCCTCCTCGAACCCGACGTCACGGCTGCTCGCCGCCGACGTCGCATAGCTGCCGCTTCCCGCGAACGCGCCCATCACCGAACGCGCGCGCATCTGGACGCCGACGGCGCGATCCTCGAACGTCCGCAGCCGCGCCGGCGTGACCAGGCCGGTTCCGACGCAGCAGGCCTGCGCGGCGGCGGTCCGCGGGCGCGCCGTCACGCCGGCGGCGAGCGCCAGCGCGAAGACCGCGGCGATCGCCGCGCGGTCACGGAATCTCGAAGGCCGCCTTCGCCGTGTCATCGACGCTCCCGCTGATCGTCATCCGCAACTCCCACGATCCCGGCATGAATAGATAAAGGGGCGTGGCGACGAAGATGCCGGGCGCCGTCTCGGTCACGGTCGGGTTCACCGACGTGCCGTGCCCGTGCGCCGGCATCCACGGGATCACCGCGAGGCCCAGGCCGGACGCCGCGGCGCCGCTCGGATCCACGAACGAAAGCTGAACGGCGTCGGTCCCGACGGTGGGCGGGGCGGGCGCGAAGCGGACCGCGATCGTCAGGCTGCCTGAATCGGACGCCAGCACCTGATTGGGATCGGCCGAGAACGACGGCGGCTCGGTCGACTGGATCGGATCGGTGCCGCACGCCCCGCCCGTGAGGAGAGCGGTCGCAAGACACAGCACGATGGCCCGCGCGGACATCGCACGCACTGTGGGCCGAGGGCGGGCCGGACGGAATGCGTAAAAACTTCGCACGTAGGGCAAAGCCCTAAAATACGGACTGCCCAGGAGGGGTGTGGGGCCGTTCCGCCGACGATGACCCGCGCCGTGGGCGACCTTCTCGGGCCGCCGACAGGCGCGGTCCGTGACTAGGTTCCCTGATGGTCCTGGTTGGGCCGCGGGAGGATGGGGATGGGGAACGCGACCAGCTTCGGACGCGTGGGCGTCTTGTTGTCGATCGGGATTGTGGTCTCGCTGCTCGCTTCCTGCGGGGAGGTGACCGCGGCCGGCGCCGAGGAGACCCAGGCCTGCGCGAAGAAGCGCTGCGCGGGGATGAACTGTCCGCCGCCCGATCAGCCGAAGCACGAGAGCGACGCGGGCGCCGGCTGTGTGACCGGGAGCGATGGTTCGACCGGCGGCGGCCCCGGAAGCACGCCGAGCGGGAGCGCTGGTGGCACGGGCGGCGCGGTTCCGACAGAGCTCGCGCAGTTTCCCTGCACCGTGTGCCGGCGGGCGGAGAACTGCTGCCGGGCCGAGGGGCTCAGCGACTGCGGTTACACGGCGGCGTGCGCGTCCGCGACGAACGCGCAGCAGATGGAGTTCTACCTGGCGCTGTGCCGTTCGGTGTTGAGTGCAGCCAACCGGGCCAAAGCCCCTGCAGACGTCTGCGGTTTCTGAGCGCCTGCCAACCAACCCGGGTCGGTCCCCGGTTGGCCCCCCTGCGTCAATCGCTACCCTCCAAATTGGGGTTGGGAAGGGGGGCGAGGATGATGCAGCCAAGGAAGTGGAAGAGCTTGGGTTGGGAAGGTTCGCTGTTGCTGGTCGGCGTGCTGGCGGGCGGCGCGTTCATTGCGGCGAACTCGTGCGACGGCAGCCAGACCGGCGGACCGGGCCCGGGCGGTCTGGGAAAGGTCACGGGCACGGGCGGCGGCGTGGGCACGACCGCGTTCGCCGGAGATGAGGTCGTCGCGGCGGCGGCGCAATCGATCGTGAACGGCCGGAAGACGTTCCGCTTCGACACGTTCGGCGACGAGGCGTTCTGGGGCGGCACCTTGAAGCTGCACCAGGCGATCGCGGGGAGCGCGAACGGCGGCGTCGGTCCCGGCGTCAGCCCGAAGACGGCGCTGTCGGTCGGCCTGAAGGTCGACGCCGAGGCCGTGCCCGCGGACGTCGCGGCCGGCATCAAGGCGGGGACCGTCGATCTCGACGACCCAAAGACGACGCTCGCGTTGCTGAAGCTGAACGCGGTCGTCGGCCTCACGGGTTTCTTTTCGAGCACGAGCGGGCTGCAGTCGCTCGGTATCCAGTGCGCTTTCTGTCACTCGACGGTCGACGATTCGTTCGCGCCCGGCATCGGCAAGCGCCTCGACGGCTGGCCGAACCGCGATCTCAACGTCGGCGCCATCATCTCGCTGGCGCCGGACCTGTCGGCGTTCACCAACCTGCTGCAGGTGGACGAGGCGACCGTGAAGGCAGTGCTGGCGGCCTGGGGCCCCGGGCGCTTCGACGCCGAGCTGGGGCTGGACGGTCAGGGCTTCCGCCCCGACGGCAAGACCGCCGCGGTGCTGCTGCCCGCGGCCTTCGGCCTGGCGGGTGTCGGCCTGCACACGTACACGGGCTGGGGCTCGGTCACGCACTGGAACGCGCTCGTCGCGGTCCTCGAGATGCACGGGAAGGGGAACTTCTTCGACCCCCGCCTGAACAACGCCGCGAAGTTTCCGGTCGCGACGCGCGCCGGGTTCGCGCACGTCGTGAGCGACCCCGACCTGGTAACGAGCAAGCTGGGCGATCTGCACCTTTACCAGCTCGCGATCAAGGCGCCGCCGCCGCCGGCGAGCAGCTTCGACGCGTCCGCCGCCGAACGCGGCAAGGCGGTCTTCAACAAGAAGGCGGCGTGCGCTTCGTGCCACGTGCCGCCGACGTTCAGCGAGCCGGGCTGGCCGATGCACACGGCCGGGGAGATCGGCATCGACGACTTCCAGGCCAAGCGCTCGCCCGACGAGCGCTACCGCACGACGCCGCTGGGCGGCCTGCACACGCGGGCGAAGGGCGGCTTCTATCATGATGGCCGCTTCGCGACGCTGGGCGACGTCGTCGATCACTACGACGCGTTCATGAAGCTCGGTCTCACGGCCGCGGAGAAGGGCGACCTGGTCGAGTACCTGAAGTCCTTTTGACTCGGAACCCTCAAAGGGTTCCGAACCTCCCGCGATGAGCTCCGGCGGGCGAAGCCCGCCTGCGCTCGACGCGATCTAGACTGCGGCGTGGCCGGGGTTGCGGTCAGCCCTTGAAGGTGTCGTACAGATCGGCGCGCACCTCGATCGTCTGTTCGAGGGCGCGCCGTTCGTCTGCCTCCATCGGCACGAAGGGATCGTTGACGGCGAAGTTGGCGCGCACCTCGTCGATGCTCGAGCAGCCGACGATCACCGTGTCGGCGTGCGCCGCTCCGTAGCGAATCAGATCCGCCGCCGGCGCCTCGCGCACCAGGCGTCCTGCCGCCAGCACCTTCATGCCGACGACGCCCATGCCCCGGCGCCGCGCCTCGGCGACGGCGGTCGGCAGGAACGGGCGGTAGCGCGCGTCGGCCGGGTTGATCGACACCAGCAGGCTGTCGAACGGGAAGCGCCGCATCGCCTCGACCAGCACGGCCGGATCGTGATGGCCGGTGAGGCCGACGAAACGGACGCGGCCGTCGCGCTGCGCCTGCGCGGCGGCCTCGAGCGCGCCGCCCGGGCCGCACATCACGTCGAGCTCATGCAAGTCGCGCAGGTCGTGCATCTGCCAAAGGTCGAGGCGATCGGTCGCGAGCCGGCGCAGTGAATCGTCGAGCAGCCGCAGCGCCGCGTCGCGCGTCCGCTCGTGCGTCTTCGACGCGAGGAAGACGCCGTCGCGCGCCTGCGGACCCGCCGCGCGGAACGCCTGGCCGTAGTAGTCCTGGCTCTGCTGGTAGGCGGGCGCCGTGTCGCAGTAGCGGACGCCGAGGCGAAGCGCCTCCAGGATCACGGGCACGGCTTCCTTCGCCCGCCCGGTCGTGCGCAGGACGCCCTCGCCGCCGAGCGACACCGGCAGCACGCGCGCGCCGGTTCGTCCCAGTGTTCTCATCGCCGCGATTGTAGAATGGCCGCGATGTTTGCGCGCGTTCTCGGGCTGTCGGCGGTCGTTTGGTCGCTGGCGTCCGGCGGGGCGCTCGCGAACGGCGGCATCGAGGGGACGATCCGGCTGGCCGGTACGGCACCCGTCGCGGCGGCGCGTCCGATCGCGAAGGACGCGAACGTGTGTGGCGGAGAGGCGCCCGCCGAATCCGTCGTCGTCGGCAAGGCCGGCGCGCTGGCGAACGTCGTCGTGTCCGTGACCGACGCGCGCTTCACGGGCGCGCCGCCGCCGTCCGCGGGCGCAGCCCTCGACCAGCGGCGGTGCCGTTATGCGCCGCACGTGCAGGCGGTGACGGTCGGGACGCCGCTCGCGGTCATGAACAACGACGCGATCCTGCACAACGTTCACGGCAACGAGGCCAGCGCCGTCGGCCCCGCGCTGACGGTGTTCAACCTCGCGATGCCGATCAAGGGACAGAAGCTGCCGGTGCCGATGCGCAAGCCGGGCCTGATCCGGTTGCAGTGCGATGCGGGCCACACCTGGATGAACGCGTGGATCTACGTCTTCGCGCACCCGTACTTCGCGGTCACGGACGACCGGGGGACTTTCGTCATCAACGACGTGCCAGCGGGCGATCACGTGGTCGAGCTGTGGCACGAGCCTGCGAGCGGTCAGGGACCCGGCACGCGAACGACGGCCAGGATCAAAGTCGTCGATGGAAAACGCGCGCGTCTCGATCTGACGCTGCACTTGTGACCTCGCGGCATCGCGCCGATTTCGTGATCGGGCGGTGCCGCACACGACATCAAACGTCGCCCGGCATCTGTCCGGGCCCCCTGAGGAGGACTACCGGCATGCGTCATCCCGCGTTCATCCATTCCTTGCATCGTCGAGGTGGCGTCGGGTCGGGTGCGTCGAGGATCATCTGGGCCGGCATGCTCGTGGGCATGCTCGCCGCCGCGTGTGGGGACGGGACTTCGGGCACCGCCAGCGGCACCGCCGGCAGCAACGGCGCGACCGGCACGGCGGGGACCAACGGCGGCGCCGGGACCACTGGCGCGGCGGGTTTATCCGGCGGCGCTGGTACGACCGGCACCGCGGGCAGCAGCGGCCCGGGGACGGCGGGCACGACGGGCAGCGCCGGCAACGTCGGAACGAC
>Ga0307280_10000283_pt1 | contig 10315 bp, 12 predicted proteins | sample ER_DNA_119_FD_194479 | JGI IMG/M metagenome (GOLD analysis project Ga0307280, IMG submission 194479) | Bulk soil microbial communities from the East River watershed near Crested Butte, Colorado, United States - ER_DNA_119 | ecosystem: Environmental > Terrestrial > Soil > Floodplain | place...
TCCCTTCGTTTCCTTTGTGGTGACTTTTTTCTCTTTGCTATCGAGGTACGGCGCCCGGCAGGCGCGGCACGCCGTGTTCGCTGCGTTCCTCGACGACGGCGGCGCGTGTGCTCAGCGCCGTCGCCGACGGCGCAGCCGGCAGGCCCTGAGTCGGTTCGCCGCGCGCGGCGAGCAGCGCGTTGCGCCAGCAACGGCCGGCGCCCGCGGCGTCGCCGAGGCCGGCGTGGCAATCGCCAAGCGCCTCCCACAACGCGGCGCAGGGCTCGATCTCGAGGCCGCGTTCCAGGTAGCCGCGTGCCTTGCCCCAGAGCGTGCAATGGTTGCAGAGGCGGCCGAGCGTCAGCGCGAGGCCGGGACTATTCGGCTGCGCCGTGATCAGGCCTTCGGCGTAACGCAGCCGGGCTTCGGCGTCGGCCGGACCGAGTTCGCCGTAGCAGACGATCAGCGCTTCCGACCAGCGCCGGCGCAACGCCGCCTCGAGCTCGCTCATGCCGGCCAGGACCTGGCCAAGCGGCGCGGCGCGGCGCGCGTAGGCGACAACGATTTCGGCGTCGAGGCGCTGGCTCTTGCTCAGCCGCGACCACAATTCGTTCAGGCGCCCGCGATCCGGCGCCGCGTCGAGTGCGGCAACGAGCGTGCGCGTTTCGAGTACGGCGAACGCCTGCGGCGGCAACGCCTGGCCGCGCGCCAGTTCGGGCAGTGCCGCAACAGCGACCGGCGCCTCGCCGCTGCGCAGCGCGGCTTCGACCAGCAGCTGCCAGCCGGCCGGGGACAAAGCGGATTTCTCCATCGCCGGCTTCAGCAGCGCGAGCGCGGCTTGCGGGCGATCCTGTTCGAGTTCGAAGCGCGCGGCGAACACGAGCGCGGCGGCTTCCGGCGCGCGCGCCAGCAGCGCTGCCGCGCGTTCGGTATCGCCGCGCGCCTGGGCGGCACGCGCCGCGCCGAGCAGCGCCGGCGCCTGCAACCCGCTCTGCTGCGCGGCACGTTCGAGTGCGCGCAGCGCCTGCGCGTGGCGCCCTTCGGCCAGTGCGACCAGGCCGCCGGCAAATCTTTCGCGGCCACGCCGACGCCGGCGCCGCGTCCAGGCCGCCAGCGGCGCGCGCGCGGTGCGCCAGGCCAGGTGCAGCACGGCCCACAGCAATACCAGTGCAACCACGGCAAACACGAGCGTCGTCTCGACGCTGGTCGCGCCGTAGCGGACCAGCACGTAACCGGGGTCCGCCGCGATCCATTGCCAGGTGAACGCCGCGAGGCAGGCCACCGCCAGCAACAGCAGCAGCGTCAGCCACGATCTCATGGCCGTTCTTCCGCCGGCTTCGGCGCCGCGGCGGCATTCGCCGGCGGCTGCAGCATGTGCGTTGCGCGCAGGTTGCGCAGTTCGCGCAACGCCGCACCGAGATTGGCCGGCGCCGGCGGTGCAACGACAAGCTTTGCCAGCGCAGCAAGGTTCGCATGCGCCGCTGTCGTCGCTGCGGAGGCGGCGTCGAAGTCCGCGCCCAGCACGGCGCGCGCGTCGTCGAGCGCCGCGTGGAATTGCGCCCCGTCGCGGGCCAGCAGCGCGGCCTGCGCGTCGCGCAGGTCGAGCACGAACAGCTGGCGCGCCAGCACGATGTCGTGGCGTTGCGCCGCCGTGGTCACGTCGTCGCCGTGGCGGACGCGGATGAACTGGCCGAGCAGCCGCGCCCAGCGCGATTCGCCGGCGTTGCCTTCCGGCAGCTCGCGGGTTGGCGCCGGCAACTGCGCCGCCGCGGTCCGCAGCGCCTGCAGCTGGCCGAGCGCCGCCGGCGTGTCGGCCGCGTGCAGTGCCGAGAGCGCTTCCGTCTCCGCCGATATACTTTGACGCACTGTGGAAAATGCCGCATCGTCGACCGCACTCAGCGCCACATCGGCCAGCCGGTACGCATCGATGGCGGCATTGCTGTCGTGGAACAGGGCCAGGCGCTCCGCGCCGAGGGCGAGCAGCATCTCGGCCTCGTTCAGAAGCAGCGCGTCGTGCCCGGACAGGCGCCTGTCGGCGAGATTCGCGACCGCGTCCTCGACCAGACGCGCCCGCTCGCCCAGGCTCAGCAGCTGCGCGCGCAGCGACTCGTTGACCTTGGCCGCGTCGTCGAGGCGCGCGCGCAAGCCGTCGCCGTCGCGCCGCGCCTGCTCGGCGCTGCGTCCGAGCGCCTCGACCCGCGCGCCGAGCTGCGCGCGTTCGTCCTGCGCCGCGCGTTGCGCATCGCGTGCGCCGTTCCAGGTCTGCCAGAACAGCCAGGCTGCCGCCAGCGCGACCGCGCCGAGCAGCAGGCCGAGCCAGGCGCGCGACCGCGCGGCGGGAGGCGCGGCGGGTCGCGGCGGCGCAGCCGCGGCCGCGGTCGGCGGCACGATGACGCCAGGTGATGTTTCATCTTCGCTCATGCGCGCATGCTAGCGAAAATCGCCGCCGCGTGGGTGTAGCTTTTTTTCCCGGGCGGGCGTTCTAAAGACGATGGCGTGACAGCACCGCGCAGGCGGCGGCCAGCAGTTGCGCCGGCGCCGCTCCCGCGGCGACGTGCAGGCGCACGAACGCGAAAGCGCGCGCTGCCGCCGCGACGCGCGCGCTGCTGACGATGCAGTCGTCGGCGGCCAGCCGCGCAAACAGCTCCGGCGGCAACCGTCCGTGCAGATGGGCCAGCGCTGCGGCGCTCGAAAACAGGCTGATGCGTGGCTCTGCCGCCCGACGCAGGGCATCCAGATGACGGCGGGTCAGGCGCGGCGGCGTGCGCCGGTAGACGTCGATGCGCTGCACGCGCGCGCCGCGTGCGGCGAGTTGCGGCGCCAGCAGTTCGCGTCCGCCGGCCGCGCCGATCAGCGCAATTCGCTGGCGCCGCACGCGCTGCAGCGCCGGCAGGTCGAGCAGGCCTTCACTGTCGTGGCGCCGTGGTGGAAATGTCGCCTGAACGACGCCGCGGCGCTGCAACGCACGCGCACTGCCGGCGCCCGGCGCGAACACCAGCGTGGTGCGCGCGAAGCGCAGCTGCGGCTGAAGCTGCCAGGCAAAACGTACCGCGGCTGGACTGGTGAAGATCACGATGTCCGCCAAGCGCAGCGCACGCAGCTGCGCGCGCGCATTGTCGACATCCGCGGGCGAGCGCAGGCCGGAGCCGGGAACGACGATGCAGGCGCCGCCGAGCGCACGCACGCGCCGGCGCAGAGTCGCGGCCGAACCGGCCGGCCGCGTGACGATCACGCTGGCGCCGGCCAGCGGGTGGCCGGGCGCGAGCAGTCGGGCCTTGTAAGTTGCCATCGAACCCATGCTACCGCGAATCGGGCACAGCGCCGCTTGCCGGCAACGGCGAACCTGCGCACACTCGCGCGCCATGACCGACGAGCCCATGAACTTGGACCCGATGACCTTGAGTCGCGCGTTCGAACACGAGCTGCTTGCGCAGATCCCGATGGCGCACGCGATGCAGTTGCGCGTCGGCGCCTGGGACGGCGACCGCCTCGCGATCAACGCGCCGCTTGCACCGAACATCAACGACAAGGGCTGCGCTTTCGGCGGCAGCCTGGCCAGCCTGATGACGCTGGCCGGCTGGGGCCTGATCGTGCTGAAGCTGCGCGCGCTCGGCCGCAGTTGCGATGTCTACGTGCAGGACAGCACGATCCGCTATCTCGCACCGGTTTGGTCCGACTTCAGCGCCGCTGCGGCGCTTGCGCCAGGCGAATCGTGGCCGGCGTTCCTCGCCATGCTGGCCGAACGCGGGCGCGCGCGCCTGACCGTCGTCTGTCGCGTCGCCGGCGCCGACGGCAGCGCTGCGGCGACATTCGAAGCGCGCTTCGTCGCGATCGCGGCGAAGCCGGCGGCCGCGACGGACTGACCACGCCGGCGATTTGCGGCACAATCGGCGCAGGGCTTCCAGCGAAGGATTCCGTCATGCCGATTCGACTGCCGCTGTTCGCGTTGCTGGTCATGCTGCTGACCGGCTGCGCCGCCGTATCCAAAAGCGAGCAGAACCTGCTCGAGGACACTCTGGATACATACTCCTCGGTGATCCGCTGGAGCAATTTCGAGGAAGCGGTCACGTTCATCGATCCGGCGACGCTGAAGGCCCATCCGATCAGCAAGCTCGACCTCGAGCGGCTCAATCAGGTGCGCGTTACCAGCTACAACGCGCAGCCGGCACGCAACACCGGCGAGCACGAAGTCCGGCAGATCGTCGAGATCGGCCTGGTCAACGTCAACACGCAGTCGGCGCGTTCGGTCATCGACCGGCAGGCCTGGCGCTTCGACGCCAAGGAAAAACGTTGGTGGCTGGTCTCGGGGCTGCCCGACATCACCGTCCGCTGATCAGAAAATACGGCACGCCGACGGGAAGAAAGACGAACCACGAAGACCGAAGGACACGAAGACGCGAACCAGAGCCAGTGACCCAACGTGCCCGCCTTTCCGGACAGGCATGGCTTTCCATCCGATGTTTCCCTGGTTCCGCCATGGTTCTTCTTCGTGTTCTTCGGGGCTCATCTTGTGCTCTTTGTCGATGACGGCACCACCGCCACTTTGCGCCACGGTGGCCGCTGACGGATAATCGCCGTCGTTGTTTCCCGCCCCGCTGTCGTCCCCATGTCCGAAATCCTGCACCGGCTGCCCGAGTTCTTCGGCAATCACACCATGCTGTTCCTGTTGTTCGCCGGCGTGCTCGTCGCTTGCGTCGGCAGCGAGGTCTCGCGCCTGTTTCGCGGCTACAAGGAAATCACGCCCGGCACATTGACCCAGATGATCAATCGCGACAGTCCGCTGGTCGTCGACCTGTCGAGCAACCAGGACTTCGAGAAGGGACACATCCCGGGCGCGCGCCACGTGCCGCTGAGCCAGTTCGACCCAGAAAACAAGGAGCTGGCCAAGGTCCGAGATCTGCCGGTCGCGGTCTATTGCAAGAACGGCACGACCTCGGCGCAGGCCGCCAGCCGGCTGGTCAAGGCCGGCTTCCAGCGCGTGTTCTGGCTCGGCGGCGGACTGGCCGCCTGGCAGCAGGCCGACCTGCCGCTGGTGCGCGGCAAGTAGCCGAGGGCCGTACCGGCCGCGCAATACCGCGCGAAGCCGCCCCGCGGGATGCGCGCGCAAGCGCATCATGGGATAATCCACGGTCTTTTCCCCCACGAACACGCAACGTAAATTCGGAGCAGTCGATGAACACCCCGATGGATCCCGCCGCCAACGGCGCCGGCGAAAACACAGCGCAGCTGTCGCTGCAAAAAGTATACATCAAGGACGCCTCGTTCGAAGTGCCCGGCGCGCCGGCCATCTTCCAGGAGCAGGGCCAGCCTCAGGTTCAGCTGAACCTGTCACAGCAGGTCGGCACGCTGTCCGAGAACGTCTACGAAGTCGTGCTGACGGTCACCGTGACCTGCAAGCTGGCCGAGAAGACCGCGTACCTGGCTGAAGTGCAGCAGGCCGGCGTGTTCGGCATGAGCGGCTTCGACGCCGGCAACCGCGATGCGGTGCTGGCCACGTACTGCCCGAACGTGCTGTTCCCGTACGCGCGCCAGATCGTGTCCGACCTGATCCAGAACGGCGGCTTCCCGCCGTTCCTGCTGCAGCCGATCAACTTCGAAGCGCTGTACGCCGAGCAGATGCGCCGCCGCGCCGACGGAACGCAGCCGAATGCCTGAGAAGGCAGTGAGGTCGGCGGCTGGCGCCGCCTTGTGAGGAAGTCAGGTCGGCCGCTCGCGCGGCCTCGTGAGGAATGAGGCCGGCGCCTGCGCCGCCTCGTAGGGGCTTTTCCTGACGAGCGAGCCGAAGGCGAGCGCCCTTACTCCTCACGAGCGCGCGCCAGCGCGCGACCTTACTGCTCGCGCCAGCGCGCGACCTTACTGCTCCAAAGCGGCCTTATTGCTCCACGCGACCTCACTGCTGCAAAGACCGGCGCAACGCATGACGATCGCATCGACCAACATTGCAGTGCTGGGCGCCGGCTCGTGGGGTACAGCGCTCGCCGCCGTGCTGGCGCGCAACGGCGTCGCGACGACCCTGTGGGGCCGCGATCCCGAAGCGATCGCGCAGATCGCCGCGACGCGGCGCAATGCCCGCTACCTGCCGGAACTCGAACTGCCGGCGCCGCTGCACGTCTCGGCCGATCTCGGCGCGACCGTGCGCGACGCGCAGGTCGTGCTGGTCGTGACGCCGAGCCACGCATTTGCCGCGCTGCTCGACCAGGCCGCGCCGTATTTCCGGGCCGATGCCGGGCTCGCCTGGGCGACCAAGGGCTTCGATCCGGCCTCGGGGCGCTTCCTGCACGAGATCGCCGCGGAGCGCCTGCCGGATGCCGCGGCCGCGATCGTGACCGGCCCGTCGTTCGCGCGCGAAGTCGCGCAGGGCCTGCCGACCGCGGTGACCGTGCACTCGTCGACACCGATATTCGCCCAGCTCGTCGCCGACCTGCTGCACAGCACGCATTTTCGCGCCTACACCGGCAGCGACATGATCGGCGCCGAACTCGGCGGTGCAATGAAGAACGTACTCGCGGTCGCGACCGGCGTCGCCGACGGCATGAAGCTCGGCCTCAACGCGCGCGCCGGCATGATCACGCGCGGCCTGAACGAGATGCTGCGCCTCGGCGCCGCGATCGGCGCGCGCCCGGAGACCCTGATGGGCCTGGCCGGCCTCGGCGACCTCGTGCTGACCTGCACCGGCGACCTGTCGCGCAATCGCCGCCTCGGCCTTGCCCTCGGCCGCGGCGTGCCGCTGCGCGAGGCCGTCGCCGAGATCGGCCAGGTCGTCGAGAGCGTCGAGACGGTCGACACGATCATGCGTTTGGCCAACCGCCACTGCCTCGACCTGCCGATCGCGCACGGCGTGCAGCGCGTGCTGCACGAGGAGATCACGCCGGCCGAAGGCCTGCGCCAGCTGCTCGCGCGCGAACGCAAGCCGGAGTATCCCTCCTAAATGAAATAAAGCTGTCGCGCGCAGCGCGACACCGAGATCACCCGCTTCCGCTGGCGGGAAAGGCAGGGCGTGGCGTGTCCTGCCTTCAGCGCAAACAACTCTCGCAGTAAACCGAAGCCACCCTCTGCCGCGCCTGCGGCGCGACCTGCCCCGCCAGCGGGAGAGGGGGAATCTGCACCGCGCTGGTGTCGCGACGTCAGGCTCCGCCCGCAAAGCCTTGCTGCCGCCACGCCTCGTAAACGACCACGGCCACGGCGTTCGACAGGTTCAGGCTGCGGTTGCCGGCGCGCATCGGCAGGCGCAGGCGTTGTTCCGGCGGCAGCGCGTCGAGCAGACTCTGCGGCAGGCCGCGCGTCTCCGGCCCGAACACGACGGCGTCGTCCGCGCCGAACCGCACGCTGGAATACAACGTGGCGGCGCGCGTCGACAGCGCGAACAGCCGCACCGGCCGCGTCTGGGCGATGAACGCGTCGAGGTCGTCGTGCACGGCGAGCGTGGCGAATTCGTGGTAGTCGAGCCCGGCGCGGCGCAGTTTTGCATGGTCGAGGTCGAAGCCGAGCGGCCGGATCAGGTGCAGGCGCGCGCCGCTGTTCGCGCACAGGCGGATGACGTTGCCGGTGTTCGGCGGAATCTCTGGCTGGAACAGCACGACATGGAGCATGCGCCGATTGTGGCGATCGGCGCGGCGACGGACAACGGTCAGGCGGTATGGATCGCCGTGCAGCGCAACTGCGGCTCCGCGGCGACGTGCAGCGTGTGCAGGACGCCGCGCATCGGCGCACAGGCCGAATCACACGGCACGGTCAGGTGTACGGCGCGCGCCAGCTCGATGCGCAGGCTGGCATCGCAGCCGGGTTTCGTCGCATCGACGGCGCGAATCACCGCGCCAACGCCACTGCCGCTGCGGGCGCTGTCGAAATGGGCACGGCCGACGGCGAGGCCGACCAGCGCGAAACCGATGACCAGGGCGAGGACGCCGCGGCGCAATTGCATTTGCAGACTCATGATCGCCTCCTGGCGGCGCGCCTCCGCGATGGCGGCGCGTCCGCGTATACTTTTCCCGAAGTGGATAAGGCAAGCAGCATGCCAGCGGCTGCCCGTTCCACGACTTGCGGGAATTAGGATGCGCGATCAGGGATTTAGGTTGCGCGCCGCGTTGACGATCGTGACTTCCGGCACGGTCGGCTGTCCGTCCGCGGACACACGGCTGTCCGCTGCCGAACAGCTCGACGCGAGCGGCGCGCTGAGCGCCGCGTCGACTTCAGTCTGCGGCACGTCCTGGTGCGCGGCGATGATCGGGTAGTCGGCCCGCACCTTGTAGTTCTTGCCATCGTCACCGCGGATGTTCGACAGGCCCTCGTAATGGACGACGCGGCGCGAAGTCAGGTCGTAGACCACGTCGATGTGCGGCAGCAGGAACGAAAGCCAGTTGCCGGCGGCGAGGCGGATCGTCATCGTCGGGCCGGCCGTCGCGGCCGCCGCCACCGGCTTGTCGTTATCGATGCGCGCGACCTTGAAGTTGAAGAACGTGCGCCGGCTCGGCACCAGGTACGGAAACGGCAGCGACTCGCCGCGCACCAGTTCGTCCCAGTGACGCAGCGCGAAGGCATCGAAGCCGGTGTCGATCACGCCGCCGGCGGGCAGGCTCAGTGGAGCGGCCTGTTCCGGCAGGTTGGCGCGGCGCTGGACGAACACTTCGCGTTGCGTGCCGCGGTCGCGCACGCCCTCGCGATAGCCGAGGTGCGCGTCGACCAGTTCGAAGTCCGGCGCCAAGGCGTCGCCCGTGGCGTTGATCCGCTTGCGTGCAAACGCACGCCCGTCCGGGCAGGTATAAAGCACGACGCGGTCGCCGCCGTTGGCGTAGATGTACTGCGTTTCGCGATACAGCAGGTCATTGCCGGCGAGGCTGTAGGCGACGCCGGACAAGCGCTCGACGCAGAAAGCCGGCACGGCGAGCAGCAGCCCGCCCGCGATCGCGAAAACCCCGGATGCAGTGCGTTTCATGGCCTCGATGCTATCAGGCGACGATGAACCTGCTGTGAGGGCCGCGTGCACACTGCAGTGACGTTCACGAGCGGTATACCCGAAGCTGCGCGATCATTGCCCGCATGCCGACACTAGCCCTCAACGACGATGCCGATCTGCACTATGAATGTCTCGGCGCCGGTCCGCCGCTGCTGCTGATTCACGGCCTCGGCTCGAGCGGCGACGACTGGGCCTTCCAGCGCGACGCGTTCTCCCTCGCGCACACGCTGATCGTGCCGGACCTGCGCGGCTCCGGCCGCAGCAGCAAGCCGCGCGGTCCGTACTCGATTGCCGGCTTCGCCGCCGACCTGTGGGCGTTGCTCGACGCGCTCGCCATCGAACGCGTCGCCGTGCTCGGCTTCTCGCTCGGCGGCGCGGTTGCGCTCGAGATGGCGTTGCTGCGGCCGGCGCGCGTGCAGCGACTGATCGTGTGCAACACGCTGGCCAGCTATCGCACCGACACCTGGCGCAAATGGATCGAGGCGCACGCGCAGATTGCGCTGGTGCGCCTGGTCGGCCTGCGCCGCGCGGCGCGCGTCATCGCGCGGCGCATGTTTCCGCACGACGACCAGGCGCCGAAGCGGCAGCGCGTCGTCGATGTCGTCGGCGCGAATCCGCGCCGGCCCTATCTCGACACGGTTCATGCGCTGATCGGCTGGAGCGCGATCGAGCGACTCGCCGCGCTGCACATGCCGACGCTGGTCATCGCCGCCGAGCACGACTACACGCCGCTCGAGGAAAAGCGTGCCGAACTGCGGCATTTTCCGCAAGCCCGCCTCGTCGTCATCGCCGGATCGCGCCACGGCACGCCGTTCGATGCGATCGAGGACTTCAATACCGCCGTGCTCGAATTCCTCGCCGCGGCGTGAAGCCGGGCCGCAAGACAAAAGATTCACCACGAAGGACTCGAAGGAACAGCAAACAAGTTTCTGCTGAAGGGATTCCCATCGTTGCTTTCCTTGGCTTTCCTTTGCGCGCTCGTGGTGCTGTCGGTCGGTCTTACCAATCGAGTGCCGCACCGGTATGATCGAAGAACCGGCCGCTGTCGCGGCGCTGCAGTCCGTCGATCAAGGCCAGCAGTCCGCACACCGATGTCTGCGGCGTGACCGGCGCACGCGCGCCGCCCATGTCGGTCTTGACCCAGCCGGGGTTGGCGCTGATGACGCAGACGCCCGATTCGGCGAATTCGCCGGCGAGCAGGCGCGTCGTCATGTTCAGGCCGGCCTTGCTGATCGCATAGCTCGGCGTGTAGAACGCTGTGGTCTTGCTCAGCGAACCGAGATCGGACGACAGGTTGACGACCTTCGCTGCGTCGCCGCGCAGCAACAGCGGCGCCAGCGCCTGGGTCAGCAGCAGCGGGCCGACGACGTTCGTGGCGAACGT
>Ga0307280_10000285_pt1 | contig 10288 bp, 9 predicted proteins | sample ER_DNA_119_FD_194479 | JGI IMG/M metagenome (GOLD analysis project Ga0307280, IMG submission 194479) | Bulk soil microbial communities from the East River watershed near Crested Butte, Colorado, United States - ER_DNA_119 | ecosystem: Environmental > Terrestrial > Soil > Floodplain | place: USA...
GCTCACCCAGATAGCCCACACATAGGACGATCTTACGAAACCCTTCGGAATGTAGCAGCCGCAACTGGTGAACGAGGAATGGTTCGCCGGCCACGCTCAACAGTGCCTTCGGGATCTTGTCAGTGGCTGGCCGCAGTCGCGTGGCAAGGCCACCAGCGAGAATGGCCACGGGCCAGTTCGCCAAGTCAATGTTTCTCCTTCGCGCCGTCATTGAATGAGAATCTTTGTGCCTTCAGGCTCGAATCGGAAACGCACTTCGGTCAGTCCTCTCTCGCGCATCGCATTGCGCAGGCCAGCCTTATCTTCCGAGTAGAACATGAGAAAACCTCCGCCACCCGCGCCGATTAGTTTTCCGCCGAAGGCGCCGTTCGCCATGGCAACATCATAAGAGTCGTTGATAAACTCGTTGCTCATGTTCGCCGAGCGCTCCTTTTTCCGCTGCCAGTGAACGTCCATCAGCTGCGCGAATTCGCGAAGATTATTGCCTTCCAACGCGCGCTGACTTTGGCGCCCGAGTTCCTTTACGAAATGCAGGTTCTCCAGCATCGCTTCGTCCGATTGCGTGCTTTTATCGTGTTGTTCCTGCAAGATTTTTGAGGCTGAGCGCGCGTAGCCTGTAAAGAACAGCAATAAATTCTCCTCCAGCTCGAGCAAAGTTTCTTCAGAGACCTTGAGCGGCGATGCCTGCACGCGGCCATCCGGCAGAAACTCAAAACAAGTGATCCCGCCATACGCCGAGATGTATTGATCCTGCTTACCTATTGGTTCGCGCAGTTTTTCGATCTCGATACAACAGGCCTGTTCGGCCAACTCAGACCGGTGCACCAGATTCTTGCGCAACGCGTGCAAGGCCTTGAGCAGCGCCGTTGTGAAACTGCCGGACGAGCCGAGCCCCGTCCCAGCCGGGATATCGGCCATGCTTGCGATCTCCAGATTTCGTTCCTGTACGCCGGCTAGTTTGAGTGCTTCCCTGATGATTGGGTGTTTGATTTCATCTACACTGGCTACCTCCTCCAGATGGGAGTACTTCAGCAAAAAACCATCCACAAATCGGCGATGAACAGTGATGTAAATGTACTTGTCGACTGCCGCTGCTATTAGAAATCCGCCGTGGTTACGATAATACGAAGGCAGATCGGTCCCGCCCCCGCCGAGCGAGATTCGCAATGGAGAACGCGTGATGATCATTTCCGGAAGACGACTATCGAAAAGTGAGGACGCGTTGTCCAGTCGCCAACCCACAGGGTGTGCTTATTTGGTTTTAAGGATAACAACCCGTTCGAGCTCGGCCGCATTGACGTTTTAACTGGGTTCCGTCAGCTTCTGAATTTCCAGTCTCCAGACGATGATCAGCAGCCAAACTTACTTGACCAGCGATTGCCGTAACACGCGCGTTTTGTGGGTATTTGCGCTCGGATCCGCTTTCGTTCTCTCGGTGTTCGCAGCGTTTCGTGGCGGTTACATTGGTCCCGATTACTACACGCATTTCGACCGGCTGACTCAATGGCCTAAAATTTTTGACTTCTCGACCACGAGCCCACCGACGTACTACCTGTTAGGCCACTGGCTCTTTCTGGTTATCGGAAGCAACAACGGCTTTCCGATCGCGCTCTCAATCGCACAGTCAGCTTTAAACACGTTCGCGATCTGGTGGTTTTTTAGGTACACGGAGCAGCGGTTTAGCAGTCGCGTGATTCATTTGGCAATGGTCTTCTTTCTAGCATTCTTGCCGGTTCGGGTCATCCATGCCGCCACAATTGGAACAGACAGCATGACCGTTCCACTGTTCGTGTTCGTCCTTTTTCTGCTAAACAAATTTCTGTGTGAAGAAACAACGAATGTCAGAAGCGCCGTGTTTCTCGGCCTCGGCATGGCGGTCGCCGTTTGGACGAAGTACAGTTGTATGGCATTCATTCCCGCCGTGTTCCTCATTCTGCTTAGTGTTTGGGTCGAACACCGGTGGAGCTTCCAACGATTCGCGGGAATTTGTGCGCTAATCCTTCTGCTTCCTTCTGCGCTTGCAGTACACAGTTTCTGGGCGAGCAGCCGCGTCCATGGGTATAACACCGAAAAGCACTGGCTCGCGAAAGGCGAAGCACCTGACATGAATTACCGAGACCTTCTCTTGGTTAAACGCACCGACATACAGCTGTTTGGTGCGCCTGAATATTTCAAGCGCGAAATTCTGCAGGGCCACCGGTATAGCTACCTCGGGTTAGTGCATCTCGGCATTTTTACCGACACGATGAACCTGTTTCAGAGGCTGACAGTGCCGCAGAATTTCGGAAGCGTGCTTATTCCTGATCAAAAGGCGCGACAACCGTGGAAAACCCCGGTGATGCAAGCGTCCATGTGGTTGGGAGTCATTTGGACGGTTCTCGTTCTTGTTGCGGTGCCGTGGAGCCTCGTTCGTGCCTTTTGCGATCTCGTCGACCGCAAGCTCAATCGAGAAGATGTGACCGCCATTCTCGGGATTGCGTTCTTCTTAATCGTGTTCCTTCTCATCCCATTTGTCCATTACGGCGCGTTTTTTGGATACTGGACCCCACGGCTGATACTGCCCGCTTTGCTCTCGTTTTTCTTTGCGACGTTTCTGTTCACCGAAAGGAAGATCGTACGCGGCTCAATACCAATCGCGCGCACGGTGTTAGTTCTCGTTTTGGTTCAATGCGGAATTGAAGCTGTCATGCTGATGTGAAGAGCGGAACAGCTAATTTGTGTTCTGTCCGAGCTTCCAAAACGTGCGAGTTTCTATAGGAAGATTTGTGTCGTGTGCCAGCCAAAAGGCAGTTGAGAGTGTGTTGATTATCGTGCAAAACACAACCAAGCCGAGGATTGTGTATCGCATGCGCACAAGAACCAGGCCGCCCTTGCGCAGAAAAATGATGAAGCAGAAAATGAGAAAAGGGAAAATCTCCGCGGTGTATCGCTGACACAAGCCCATGAAAGATAAAATTAGGATAACTTGTGCAAGAAGGCTGATGGCCATTCCACGATCGAGCACGTCGGTGCTTTCACGGCCAAGTAATATCAACCCGATGATTGCACCTACCAGCAGCCAGGATGATGACCAGATCATCGACAAGTGCGTTTCGGTAAATGGCATAACATAAAGATTCGGATGATTGAAGTGGCGCCACACGACGCGGAGAAACGGAAACTCGTGTTGTGGCTCCGGGTAACGCAAAAAGAAATAGTCGGCGAAACTGTAGGGCACACGAACAATGCTAAAAATTCCATGCTTCAGAGCGAAATTACGCTGATCCTGGTTGATCGAGTAATCCAAGGGCATCCCGCTGAGATGGCCGAATTTGGCGTAGGTAAGGATGACGTAGAAGACAAGCGCAGCCGCGAGGGGTAGTAAGAGCGGGACGAGATCGCGTATGCGTCGCCTTTGGAACAATTGAATTCCAAGCAGGCCCGCAATCAGAAGAAAGGGTGCGCCGAACGTCGCGCGCGAAAGTAGAGCCGCGCCCGCGCAACATGAAAAGGCAAGCAGCGACCAAGTCAATGCTGCGCCATCTGCCTCTCGAGACCGCAAAGCGAAATAGAGAGCGGCCACAGACCAGGCAAATCCCCACACGATTGCTTCGTTGTAAATAGTGGGGCTTCCGACAAAAAACAGAAGAGGAGAACCAAAAACGAAACCCACCAAACATGCGCTTCCCACCCAGTTCTGCCAACGAGCTGATAGCGCAGACGATCGCAACGCCGTTTGGAGAAGTCCGGCAAATGCGGCCAGTGCGAGAATTCCGGCGCAGAACCCACAGAAACGAGACCAAGCGCCCCTACCGTCCGGATAAATATAATTCAGCGGCATGCGGGCGAAGGCTGGAAACGGACCGAAATAGATACGGGCCTTGCCGTTCACCATCATCGTTTCCCAGCGACTCGCCGCCGTGTCGACGCCAACATCTCCACGAAGGAAATGCTCCGCCTGCGAATCGTACGCGTCGCCTAAGACTTCGTTCACGAAAATCTTGTGACCGCCAGTGGTCGCGATGACCCAAAGGAGCAGAGCAAGTACAATGGCAACTGGCAAAAGGTTCGGTCCTCGGCTTACTTCAGGCATGCGAACAGCGGTGAATGTTAAATCCAGATCAAGGATTTCGTAAACTCAAGATCAATCCGTCATTAGCTGAACGTAGGAAACACAGTGCTAGCGCTGCGGTTTGGCTTGCCAGGCGCGTTAGCAATTTCCCACAGTCACCACAACCCTGCCTTCCACTTGACTGCAGTCCGCGTTTCTTTGCGATAATACGAAGGCAGAATCAGTCCCGCCGCGGCCGAGCGAGATTCGCAGTGGAGAACGCGTGATGATCATTTCGAAAACGCCAACATGGAAAAAGCAAAGCGGCTTGTCCAGCGCTGCCGTTTGCCGGTTAACTTCGTGATGTTCTGCCCAGAAACCGATCCCATTTCGCCCGGGTTTCAGCTGGCACGTTGGTGTCTGCCTCGACGAGCCACGAAACGGTCGACAATGAGTTGATCACCACCGAAATGAGAACCAGTCCGCAAAGCAAATAGCGCAACTGGAATGCAATTTTGCCCTGCCGCAGAAAGATCAGAAAAGCGAAGACTAGAAATGGAAAAAGGTCTGCAATGTACCGTTGGCACAATCCCATGAAAGACAGAACCACGATAACTTGAACCAGAAAAATCGCGGCGATTGCACATTCTACGCCGTCAGCGCCTCCGGGACGTCGTAGCATCACCACGCCGATAACAGCTCCGAGCAGAATCCAGGATGACGACCACAAGAGCGAAGAGTATGTCTCGGTGAAAGGCATTACATAAAGCGTCTCATTAGGGTAGTAGTCTGTCCGGTTCGCATTGAAAAACGGAGCCTTACGCTGCAGTTTGGGACTTCTCAGGACAAAATAGTCCGCAAAACTGTAAGCCACGCGTTCGAGACGAAAAAGCCCGTGCTTCACGGCGAAATCACGTTGCTCCTGGTTGACGTTATACTTCATATTCATGCCGCTGAAGTCACCGAACCTGGCGTAGCTAAGAAACAAATGAAAAGCGAGTGCAGCTCCTAGCGGCAGAAAGAGCGTGGCCATATTCCGGATGGGCTGTCGGTGGAACAAGCGAATCGCAAGTAGTGGCGCAATCAGAAGAAAAGGCGCGCCGAACGTCGCCCGTGAAAGGAGAGCCGCGCCGGCGCAAAACGAAAATGCAAACAGTGAGCGCGTTAAAGATGCACCCTCAGTTATTCGAGATCGCCACGCAAAATAAAGCGCGGCGAGGGACCAGGCCAAACCCCAGATGATTGCTTCGTCGTAGATGGACAGATTGCCCAGCAACAACAGCAACGGCGAGCCAAACGCGAACCCGATCACGCAGGCGTTACCGATCCAGTTCCGCGCGCGCGACGAAAGCGGGGATAAATATAATGCAGTCCTCACCAGAGCGGCAAACGCGAACAGCGCGATGATTCCCGCGCAAAATCCTGAGATCCGCGACCATTTACCCTGTCCCGGCGGATAGATGAAATTCAGTGGAATGCGAAGCAGCGCGGGGAACGGCCCAAAGTACATCCGTACTTTGCCGTTCACGACCATCTTTTCATGTGCGATAGCTGCTGAATCAACTCCGACGTCGCCTCGCAAAAAGTGTTCCGCCTGCGAGTCGTAGGCGCCACCGAGCACTTCCTTAACAAAAATGTCTCCGCCGCCGGTCATGGTGAACAACCAGAAGACCACGCTGAGAACGAGAGTGACCGGAAAAAGATTCGGCGCTTGGTCTCTTTCAGCCATAGAAACAGCAGCTAATCTCAAGTCCAGGTCCTCAAAATACCACCGCTCGAACGAGCCGACATCGCTCAGTCCATTACTGCTGCCGACCTAACTCGGGTTTTGGCTGCCTTCAATAATTTCAGGTCGTACGAGATTAGGGGCGCCACAGGCTCGACTGTAGGATGAAACTCTAGGAAACTTTGCGCCAAAATCGTCACTGTGAACCGCACACTCCGGTGATCAAAAGTTCCACTCAGTTATCGCAGACGTGATTTTCTCCCGAGAAGCTGCGCCCACTTCGCTCGCGTTTCCGTTGGGACGTTCGTGTCTTCGTCGACTAGCCAGGAAACGGTCGCCAGCGAGTTCACGACGACCGAGAGAGCGATTAGTCCGATCATTATATGACGCGACCTTAGTAAGGCTACGCCGCCCGACCCGAGAAAAATGATGAGACAGAAAATCAGGAAAGGATAAAGATCGGCGGCATAGCGTTGGGCAAGCGAAAAATATGATAGGATGCAGAGAAATTGGGCAAAGAGAGCCACGGCCGCACCCCGCTCAAATGCGGCGGCGCCGTGGAGTCGAACGAGGCAGGTAATTCCCATAATCGCACCGAAAACAAGCCAGCCCGAACACCACGGGACAGGGAGGTATACTTCGCTGAAGTCATTCGAAAAGAGAGACGGGAAATCGTAAAAATGGCGATTCACCGCTAAGTACGGTGGTTCGCGCTGAAGGGACGGAACACGCAGATTGAAATAGTCAGCGAAACTATAAGGGAGTCGGCGCGGACTAAACACGCCAAATTTGTGGACGAACTCGCTATGAACCGGGTCGATGTAGTAATCGAAGTGTACTCCAGTGATGTTGCCGAATCTCGCGTAGCTTAGCCAAATGTAAAAAATGAGCGCGGCTGCGAGCGGGAGAACCAGCGCCGTGAGATTAATTATTCGATTCCCCAACGGCAATCTTAGAGCAAGAAATGGCGCGATCAGGATCAAAGGCGCGCCGAACGTGACCCGTGACAGTAAAGCACCAGCGGCGCACAGCGAGAATCCCAGCAATGCGTGCGTCAGGGCGCTACCCTCGGTCTGTCGTGAGCGAAAGGCGAAAAAAATTGCGCCCAGCGATAAGGCGAGTCCCCAAATTATGGCCTCATCGTAGATAGAAAGATTCCCAAGTAGTAAGAGTAACGGTGAGCCAAACGCGAACCCGATTACGCACGCGTTGCCGAGCCAGTTACGCGCGCGGGATGGAAGCGAGGACGAACGCAGAGCCATGCGCACCAGGCCGGCAAAGGCAAACAGAGCGATTGCGCCCGCGCAAAATCCTGAAATTCGCGGCCATTTCCCGTGTCCCGCTGGGTAAAGGAAATTTAGCGGGATACGGAGCAACGCCGGAAATGCCCCAAAATACATGCGCACGTGATCGTTCACGATCGTCGCTTCATGCCTGATCGCATCCACGTCGACATCCACGTCCCCGCGCAGAAAATGTTCCGCCTGCGAATCGTAGGCGCCACCGAGCACTTCCTTAACAAAAATGTCCCGGCCACCAGTCATGGTGAATAACCAAAGGACCACACTGAGAACGAGAGTGACAGGAAGAAGATTCGGCGCCCGGTTATCTGCAGTGATCTGCACAGAAGTGATATATGTCGACTGAAATACGATCAGTCGAGGATGTGACCAGTTTCGCTAACCATGATGGTCGGTGCCGTCCTTTCTGGCAGCTGCAAAAAGATTCAAACCGAACTTGTGATACCGCACTCGGATCTGACTTGGCTTGAACCCGGCGCGAACCAGAATGGGCCACAGATCGCGTTTGCCGTAATACATTTTGTGATCGTCGATCTCTACTTTTGAACTGAATCCGAGCCGGAATGCGGACAACTCGAGGAATCGCTTCCCGCTCCACGTCGGGACATTCACCAACAGCAATCCCGAATCTCTGAGCAGGCGCCATGCAGATTGGAGGACAAACTGCGGCTCAGCCAGGTGTTCCAACACTGAGATCAGCATGACGACGTCCACTGTTTCGCTTTCGAGGTTTGGCAGCGTTTGTTCGATCGTCCCTTGATGGAAGGTGAGTTTCTCCAGCTTTTGTAACTCCGGCGCGATCTGAAAATCAACGCCGATGCCTTTCTTCAGCTTTTGTTGCAAGGCGACCAATTGAGTGGCGCGATAGCCACAACCTAGTTCCAATACCTCCAGATCGTTGCGGCTGGGCAGATGCCGGCGTATCGCGCGCTGAGATAACCACACTCCCAGGCGATCGACCGGAGTTAGTCCGTGCTGCCCATAACTTTCATGCGCGCGCAGACTCACTGCCGGGATTTTGAGAAAACGCGTTTTGCCACTTCTATCAGCAGCGCAAAGCCGAACGTTTGGAACCCGAGGATAATGAGCAGCAGGCCGAGAATAGCAGGGTGCGAAATCGCTTCGAGTTGCAGTCCGCGTTTTAAATAGTGATAGGTCAGGTTCCCGAGAAGCACCAGGCCTGCGACGCTGAGACCAGCCGACGCGATCATCCCACGGTCGAAGGTCATGATTTTCTGAAGCCGTTCCACGAACCGAGGTTTCAATCCGTGCATGAGGCGCGCAAGGACTCCGATTTGAATGGAGCTGTAACCCAAAGTCGCGCACATCACTCCGAGCAACATCCAGTACAGGCTAAAACCAATTCTGCCGATCCTCACCGGCCCGGCTGCCAGGCCGAGAGAAAGCACCAACCCAATTACCAGAAGCGCAGCGCCGGCCGTAACCAGGAATGAATCAGCCGCGTAAACCAACATCACTTTCAGGTTGACCCAACCCGCGAGCCACGGCGATCGCCAGCCCACGCGCAAGTGATGGCTTAGTCGTCCTTCGCGATCCTTGTAAAATTTGATCGGCACTTCCGAACTGATGAGTTTCAGTCGCGCCGCCTTCAGCACCATTTCGCTTGCGTATTCCCAGCCGCGCGACGTGATGTTGATTCTGTCCAATGCTTCACGAGTCACGCCGCGTATGCCGCAATGGATGTCGGAAAAGTTGCTGCGATAAATCTGGTTCAGAATCCAGTTCGTCAGAGGCGTGCCGAAGTACCGGTGCAATTTCGGCATCGCGTCTTTTTCAATGCTGCCTCGAAACCGGCTGCCCATGATGAATTCCGCGCCTTTCCGGAATTCCTCCACGAAGGGAGCGATTTCGCGAAAATCGTAAGTTAAGTCGGCGTCGCCCATCAAAATCCATTTTCCGCGAATGTATGGAAGTGAGTCCAAGTAGGCGCTACCGACTCCCCGCTTCGGAACACGTAAAACCTCGCCGCCGTGTTCAAGCACAATCTTCGGCGTGTTGTCAGTCGAGCTGTCGACGATGAGGATTTGTGCGGTCACACCGGCGCGCTCGATGCCTTCCTTGCACCATTCCATGAATTCTCCCACGGTGATTTCCTCGTTCATCGCCGGGATAACGATGCTCAATTCCACATCGTCGGATGTCCTGTTTTGCGGCAGAACATGCTCGATAACTCCAGCGTTGTTCTCGGCGGATCGCAGCTGTACGTGCATTACGGTAGGATCTAACGAAACAGAGGTCGCCGAGGCAAGACTCGCGACGTTATTTTCTGAAGTCGAGCGCGCCTTTTTTGAGGGCGTATACGTAGCCAATCATCAAAATCGCAATAAAACTGAGCATGCTCCAGAAGATCGCGCTGCCTTGCTTGATCGAGTCGCGGTAAACGACCGCCCACGGATACATAAACACGATCTCCAAATCGAATAGGATGAAGAGCATTGCCACGACATAGAACTTCACGCTGAAGCGCGGCTGCGGTTCGCCCTGCGGAATCATCCCGCATTCATATGCCGTGTCTTTCGCTCGTGTGCGTCTTCCGCGTTTGCCTACCAGGACGCTGACGAGAAGTGCTGAAACTGCAAACAGAGCGGCGACAATGATTTGCAGAAAGATCGGCAAATAGTCGCGCAGCATCCGGGAAGTTGGCTTGGAGCCAGTTCGTCCTGAAAAGCCAGCTTACTTTACGCCGGCCAGATGACCATTCTGCTGTGCAATCGCCGCAGCCAGGGCCGCGGGCAATCCCTTGTATTTCTTGCCATTCTTTTTGACGGCACCGCGCGCCACGAGGTTTTGCAACTTTTCGTAGGCTCGCAGCCGCAGCATTTCCTCGCCGCCGCTGGCAGCATTCCGCGCCCGAAGATTCTCGTGCACGATGTCGAACAACTGCTTGAACTCGAACGAAGAACGCCGAGAGAGGACAGCAACCAGCTCCTCAGTTACCAGATCGGGAACCCGACGGGAGAATGCATTTTTCTTTAGAATAGCCATAGGGGCTGGACGATAGCCGATTTTTGAGAAATTGCAGCACTTTTCTTTCGCTGTCGTTAGGGAAACTCAAGCAGTGCCGGAATGGCACAGCCGGGGGAATTAGGCCTGCAGTTTCTGAGAGTTCCGAACGGGCGAAGCGCAAAATTCCGCCATTTCAGGGTGTTGGAGATGCACTCGGTGCTGAGGGAAGGGCTGGGGCCGGGGCGCCCAAACCCGTGTGCCGCG
>Ga0307280_10000288_pt1 | contig 10250 bp, 9 predicted proteins | sample ER_DNA_119_FD_194479 | JGI IMG/M metagenome (GOLD analysis project Ga0307280, IMG submission 194479) | Bulk soil microbial communities from the East River watershed near Crested Butte, Colorado, United States - ER_DNA_119 | ecosystem: Environmental > Terrestrial > Soil > Floodplain | place: USA...
TGGTCCATCAGTTACTCACCCATCTGCCCGAATTGCTGCTCTGCTGATCGGCGGTGATCGCCGTCGCGAGGTTGCCGCCGCTGGACTGGAACGCCTGCAGCTCGGCGTAATCGGTGACGTTGAGGAAAATGTGCTTCGTCCGCGACGGGTACGCCGTCGCATTGGCGCTGCCCACTTCGAGAGTGTTGCCGCCGTTGAGCGTGGTCCCGTTCACCGCCGGCCGGGTGCCGCGTACCCCACCCGCGTTCGCGGCGGTGCCGTAGCCGCCGCCGTACTGGTACCAGCCCGGGTACACGGCCGTGTACCGCGATGTGTTCGTCACGGTCGAGTGGCCACCCGCCGAGTCCAAGTCCTCGACGTCGAACGTCAGCGCCGTCCACACCCCGGTGGTCAGCGTCTGCGCGACCGTTTGCCGCAGCTCGAAGATCGGCGGCGCCAGCAGGAAGTTCAACACATCGCGGATGTTGGTGTTGAAATGCGCGGCGAGGGTCACCTCGCCGGCAACCGCGGTGCGGGTGATCGGCACGGTCGACATGTCAGGCTCCCCTCATCGGCAGCCACCCGGGAGATCCCGCGAGGCGGGCCTCCTTCGTCGCGTGTCTGGACGCGCCGACGCGCAGCACGACGTCTGGCCACGGGTCGTCGACGAGTTCCATCAGCGGCCGGCCTTCACCGTCGAGCACCGGCCCGGCGATCGGATCGTGTACGACGTACCGCCACACGCTAAGGTCCTGCTGGTTGCCGATGAGGATCTCCAGCACGGTCGCCGGTACGAGCGGCCCGTGGGCGTCGGCCCGGAACCACACCTCGTCGCCGCCCGCCGGCAGCGGCGTGCGGTCGGCCGGCGGGCGGCAGCGGGCCCAGATCACCATCTCGCGGGTGAAGGGCAGGCCGGGGATGACCGGGGCACCGAACCGGGTTTCCACGCTCACCAGCCGAGGATCGTGGTCGAGTCGAGGACCCCGTAGGTGGTGTCCTCCAGGATCCACGGCTGCATGCTGGGGTTCGCGCCGGCGTTGATCGGCGACAGCTGAGCTGTCACGGTCCACTCTCCCGTCTCGAAGTTGATCTTCGGCTGGCCGATCTTCTCGACGAAGAAGTCCAGCGAGATGGTGAGCCCGGCACCTGCGTTGGCGGCCTTCGCGCGGCGTTTGAACTGCACACGCCAGCCGACCTCGAGCGCCAGGACGACCGGCCACAGGGCCGGGTTGCTGGCCGGGTCGAGGGTGAGCGTGTCAACGCGCAGCATGACCCCGTCGTGGGTGTTGAACACGAAGTCGGCCATGTCCTGGGCCTGCTGGTCGGTGGCGACGTCGACGGTGGCCTCGTAGGAGCGGGCGAAGAACCGGCGGGTGGCGGTGGCGACGTCGACCGCGGCGCCGCCGGCGTACGTGGCGCCGTTCGCGCGGCCGACGAGGACGTCGGCGAATATGTACAGCGGGTCCGGGTCCAGGCGCACGTCGTCGAGGTACGGCACCTCACCGCCGCCGGGGTTCTCGCCGAACACGACCTGCGGGGTCAGGCGTAGCCACCGGTCCTGGCGGCCCTCGAACACGGCGGCGCCGTCCGGTGCGATCCAGAAGGTGCCCTGCTCGGCGACGGTCGTCTCCTGGCTGTCGGTGAGGAGGTCCTTGCGGCCGGTCCACGACGCGGGCTGCATCGTCGTCGCCCCGGCCGAGACGCGGGTGGGTCCGCTGTAGCTGCCGAGCGCCAGATGGCGCAGGATCCGCGTCCCGGTGGTCTCGCCGACGAACGCAGGCTTCCCGGCCGCATAAAGGCCGGCGACTTCGGCCGCGGACAGGGCACGGTTCCATAAGGCGACGTGGGCGAGGGCGCCGTTCACCATGCCGTCGAACGCGCCGTTCGCGAGGAACCCGCCGCCGACGGAGATCGTCCGCGCCTGCCCGGCCAGCATGCCGCCCAGCGAAGCCGTGGACACCGTGCGCGTACCCAGGGAATGCGGGACGCCGTCCACGTAGATCGCGAAGGTCGTGTTCGTGGCGTCCTGGGTGACGACGCCGACCACATGGTGCAGCAGTCCGTCAGCGATCGAGATCGCGAACGACGACGACGCCAGCGAACCGTTCTGGAAGAACAGCCCGTCGGCCTGCAAGTCGAACGGGCGCAGGTACGAGCCGGCGCCGGTCTGCGTCACCGCCTGACAGATGACCTGCACCCCCGACGGGGCCGGTGTCGCGGTCGCGAGGATCCACGCGCTGCCGCTCACGGCCCACGAGGTGCTGATGTTCGCTGGCACGGCGATGGCCCTGGGGGCACCGGTTGTCTGGCCGGCGCCTAGGCAGGTGCCGATCTCCTTGTCGGTGGCGCCGCTCGCCGAGGCGGTGAACGTGACCCCCGCGGCGCCGGGGTCGCCGGGGATGCTCAGGGTGGCGCCCGGCTCGGGGGCGGCGCCGGCTCCGAACTTGCTGGCCACCGGAACCAGCGGCGAGCGGCCGTAGCCGGACGTGTCGGCGAACTGCAAGGTGCTGGTGCCGTCGTTGAGCCGCCAGTAGTACGCCGGGGCGAGGCCCATCACCGCCTGCGTGTACTCAGTGTCGATCTTGATGCTGTTCAACGCGGCGAACCCGTCCACGCACGGGGCTTCGACGAAACCCTCGAAGCCGCGCGACCTCCACACCCGGACCGGCCGCTCCATCAGGTTGCGGAACACCGGATAGATCACCGGACCCGAGGTGGTGAACGCCGACGCCGCCGCGGCCTGCTCGTGTTGGATGGCGTCGATGTCCACGTTGTCGGCCGTCACCGCGCCGATGGTGCCGATCCGGATCGTGTGCTGGGGGGCGGTGGCCGTCCACGTCACCGACAGGCGCACGTACGCGCCCGTGGTGGTGGTCGACGTGCCGGTCACCGCGCCGACGACGCTCACGTCGTCGTAGCCGAACACCATCGGCAGAGCGCCGGTCCAGCCGGTCGGTAGGTCGGAGCGCAAGCCCATCCGCCCGGCTGCGGTGAACGTCGTCTCGCCGGTGAGGGTGAGCTGCGGCGTGGACGGCGGCAGGGTGCCGTCTTTCCAGCAGCTCATGTAGAAGTTGGGGCCGTCTACCTGCCCACGTACCCACGTCCAGGTACCGGGGGTGTAGTCGGCCTGGTCGCCGGCCGGGTCGGCGATGGTGGTCTCGCCGCCGGCGACGCGCTTGCTCAGCAGCAGCTCGACCCGGCCGGTCGGCAGCATCAGCGTCCGGAAGATGTAGAAGTTGTTGTTGGCGCCGTCTTCCCGGCAGATGAACCCGGACTGCGCGGCGACGCCGGTGGAGACCTGCGGCACCATCACCCGATAGCTGAAGATCATGTCCACGGGTCCGGTCATCAGCGTCCGCGTCGTCACACCGAGGGTGGCGACCGAATGCCGGCCCGTGCCAGCCGATGCCGCGTAGTCCGCGTGCACGCCCCCCGAGTCGGTCCACGCCGGCCCGGGCGTACCGGGCCCGAACGCATTGCCCCAACCGCTGGCCACCGTACGCCCGTCGAACGGATCGCCTACCCATACCTGGTCAGTCACGTCCAGCCGCAGCGTGTTCGCCACCGACTGGCGCACGTAGACGCTGGCCGTGTACTGCCGGCCAGGGATGCACGCCACCGGCCACGACACGCCCTGCCGATTACTTGAGGTGGCGACCGCGAACCGGACGTTCTTGCTGCCCTGGAAGGGGCTCGTGTTCGCGACCAGCGGAGTAACCCCACCGATCGCGGTCATCCAGTTCGGGGCGCCGGCACCAACCGTGTACGACTCGAACGACGGATCGACAGCGGTCACGTTGTTGCCCCGCCAGGTGCCGCTATTCAACAGGTTAACCGCGCCGCCGGCCGGCGTGTTCGGCCACTGCGCGATCATGCACGCCTCGCGGAAGGGCTGCACAAGCCCCGCGTACAGCGACGACGGGTTAGCCGGGTTGAGGTACTCGTCCGGGTCGCGGAGCAGAATCGTCGGCTCGGCGGCCATGCTCACGTCGAGTTCGTGGTCGCGGCCCCGCTCGAGGTCGGACACCGACAGCAGGCTGCGAGTCCAGTCCGACCACACCGGCGCCGTCGTGGCGTCGTTCGGGTCCCGGTTCAGGGCGAGCCCGAACCACACGTCTGGCCGGTTCGCGGCCATCAGCTCAGCCCGGTCTTACCGGAGCGGCCCTTGCGGCGCTGCGCGGCCGGGGTGGTCGCCTTGACGATCGTCTTCCCGTCGACCTGGACAGTGGTCTCCACATACATCGGACCCGCGCCGGTCGTGCCGGCGGCGGGCCGGACGATCCCGGCGGCCATCGTCGGCGACACCGTCGGCCCGCCCACGTACGCCAGTTGCGGGCCGCCGGCCATCATCTGCCGCCACGTCGACCACACGGTCGGCATCGCCTTGGTGAGGCCCTGGACGTAGCCGGCGATCGTGTTGGTGCCGAACCCGGCGAACACGACGCTCGGCGAGTGGATACCGAGCGCGTCTTTGAACCCTTCGGCGATCTTCTTCGCGGCGGACTTAGCCTTGTCGACCGCCCACGACAGGACATCCGAGATGCCCTTCACCAGGCCGGAGATGATGTCCTTGCCGGCCTGGTACAGCCAGCCGGGGGCGCCCTTGAAGAACGCGACGATCTTGTCCTTGAGTTCTTTCGTCTTCGCGACCGCGGCGGCGGGCAGCCGGGAGAACCAGCCCACGACCCCGTGGTATGCCTTCTCGATCCAGGCGACCGCGTCGTCCTTGGTACGGCGGAACCAGCTGGTCACCGACGACCACAGCCGCACCACCCAACCGGACACCATCGACCACATGCCGGCGAAGTAGGCGACGACCTGGCCGGGGAACGCCCGCATCCGGGCGATCGTCGCCGCGATGCCCTCGTCCCATTTGAGGGTGATCCACGCCCACATGCCGACGACGACAGCGACGATCTTCCCGGGCAGCGACGACCAGTACAGGAACAGCCGGCCGAGGTAGTAGCCGGCGTCGTAGAGAAGCTGCCGCAACGCGTCGGCCATGATCGACGGGATGGTGTGGATGAACGCCATGACCCGGCCGGGTAGGGCCCGGAACCAGGCCACCACCCCGGCGACCCACGCGCCGACCGCGGCGAGGGTGCGCCCGAACCACGCCTTCACCGACGTGTAGACACCAGACACCCACACGGTGACCGCAGCCCACACACCGGCCGCCCACGAACCGACCCCGGCCGCAGCTTTCTTGATCCAGTCCCAGGCCTTTTTCGCGCCGGTCGCGACCGCCGCCCATGGCGTGTCCCAGCCGCCGGCGATGGCCTTGTCGTGCAGTTTCGCCAGCCACAGGTAGGCGCCCTCCAGCCAGGCGACCGTCTTGCCCGTACCGTCGAGGAAAGAGGTCAGCGCTGTGGTGGCGTCGTCGATGAACCGGACCAGCGCCGGACCGTTCTTGGTGATCGCGCCGAGGAAGTCACCCACCGCGATCGCGATGTCGGGCAGGTCAGCCAGGAAGGCTTCGATCGCCGGCTGGCTGTTGGCCAGGGCATCCTTGGCGGTGAGCAGGAACCCGGAGATGGTCTTGCCCAGCGAGTCCGCCAGCGGCTTCAGCAGCGGCGCTACCGCGTCCAACACGGCTCGCAGCTGCAAGCCCAAGGTGGGCAGGTACTTGGAGAATTCGCGGATCGCGGCGAGCAGCGAGTCGTCAAAGGCGCCCGAGATGGCGTAGGTGAGCTGCTTCTTGATCTGCTCGCCGAGTTTCGCGCCGGCTGTCTGGACGGGCTTGGACAGCATCGCGGCGAGCATGATCCCGACACCGACGAAGCCGAGGCCGAGCCCGACCGCGACCGCGGAGCCGATCGCGGCGGCGATCGCCGGCGACGCGAGGACCACGAACCCGACCAGCACCGGGATGATCATCGAGCTGAGGGAGCCGAGCCCGCCGGCGAAGTTCGCGCCGAACTTCTCCCCGGCCTCGCTGCCCGCCGTGGCGAAGTCGGGGGCGACTTCCTTCGCTAGCCGCTTCAGCCGTTCCAGGTCAGCGATCGCGGTGTTGAGGACGGCGAAGTTCCCGCCCCCCTTGGCCATCTCCTTACGCAAAGTCCGGACATGATCTTCGGCCTGGGTGAGTTCGCGTTTCATGGCGGCGATCGCGGTCTCGCCCTTGCGCATCTTGGAGATCACCAGCTCGTCGAACTCCGACACGGCGGTGCCCGACTTACGCATCGACGCGGTCACGTCGGTGCCCATCGACGTGGATGTCTTACCGAACGCCTTCTGCGCCGCCTCGGCTTCGGCGTAGCCGGCGATGAAGTCCGACGCGTCCGCGCGGAGCTTCTGCACCAGCGGGGGAAGGTATTCCTCGCCTGCGGTCATGCGGCGATCGCCTCCCTCCACGCCCGGCGGTAGAACTCGTGCAGGCGCGCGAGCTGGGCGCGGGTGGTCGGCTTCATGTATGGCCGCGGCGGCAGGTGCGTGCGGTGGCCGCGGCCGGTGTGCCCGCCGAGCTCCTGGATGCGGGAGTAGACGGCGGTCGGGCCGATCTCGGCTTCCCAGACGCCGCGGCGGAGCATCCGCGGGCCGCGGGAACGCACGGTGCGCGCGAGGTTGCCGGAGATCTTCGCCGGGGGTTCACCGGCCGGCGACGGGGTTGGTGTGCCTCGGCGGTGGCTGCGGCGGCGCAGGGTGTTCTTGACCTCCCGGTCGAGGTGGTTTTTCGCCTGCCGGGTCGCGGTGCGGGTGGCCGCGTTGACCGCCCGCACCTTGACCTTCAGCGCGGCCCGCGACTCAGCGAGACCGGACGTTTCGACGTGGAACGACGCCACCCCGGGTCACCGCCTCGTGTTGCGTTCCGCTTCCGCCTTCGCGTCCCGGTCGGCTTTCGCCTGCCGTTCCTCGGCGATCTTCTGCGTGATCGCGTGGACGTACGGCAACCGGGCCCGTAGCCACATCGGGCACTGTTCGACGTCGGTGTACGTCCAGCCGGGGAAGGTGGTGAAGAAGAAGTAGTAGTGCGCCGCCTGCTCATACCGGCGGTCCTCATAGGAGGCCGCCGGGCGGACGCGGTCAGCCGGTTCACCCGCCAGCAGTGCTTTGAGCCGCTGGCGGGCTAGGTAGGGGTGTTGTCGTCGTCCGCGTCGTCGTCCGCGTCCCCGCCGGTGATCTTCTTCAGCACCGGATTCATGTGCTTCTCGATCGTGCGCAGCTGCCGGGCGGTCAGCGCGTTCGTGGACTCGCCCTTGCCGCTCTTGTCGTAGCGCGGGATCCGCAGCCCGGGCTTGCCCGGGATCTCCCACCCATCGACGAGCAGCGCCATGGCGGTCTCGAACAGCTGGTTGGTGGCGGTGCCATTGCCGGGCGCGTCCAGGGCCTTACGTAGCCGCTTGACGTCCTTGCCGGTCAGGTCTTCGGGGTCGGTGAAGGTGACCCAGCCGCCGCCGGGCAGTAGCAGCCGGGGGATGGTGAGCGGCTCATAGTCGGGCACGCCCGGCCGGACGTCGTCCTCATAGTCTTCCATCGGTTGTCCCATCGGTTTGGTGGATCAGTAGGTGGCGGCGGCCACACTGTTCTGAATCGTGACCTTGATCGGGCTGGTGGCGCCGGACGCGCCGGCGTTCGTGGAGTTGGCGATCGCGACGTAGCCGATGTCGTAGCCGACCGCCTCATCACCACGGTTGATCTTCCCGGTGTCCCAGGCGGTGACCTGCATGTCGATCTGCAACGACAGCAGACCCGCGCCGCTGCCGCCGTTGTCGGCGAGGATTTGCACCTGCGGCTGCGTGTTGTTGATCAGCGGCAGGTACGCCGACTCGTCCGCCGGCTTCGAGAAATGGAAGCTGCCGGTCACGCCGAGCGCGCCGCGCTGGATGATGAACGGCACCTGCGAGTTCTGGGCCGTCCACTCCACGCTGATCGCGCGGGTGATCGTCACCTCCCACTCGTCCATCGTCTTGACGAGCGTGCCGCCGGCGGCCGGGCCGCCGATCCCCAGCCGGGCACGCCACGCGGCCAACGTCGGCACCGTAGTCGGCGCGGACGTCTGCGCGGCGCCGGTGATCGCCGACGGGTAGCCGCTGATCTTCCCCGACCAGGTGATGAAGCTGTTGGCGGCGTTGCCCTTCAGCGTCAGCTCGGACAGGCACATGCCCGGGTAGGTGCGCGAGTTCGACGACGCGGGCGGGCCCTGCCAGTCGACGCCGGTCAGCGACCCCGGCTGCGCGGTGCCGGAGTTCAGCAGCGAGAACGCGTGGCTGTTGGGCGTGGCGACGGTGGTGGTCAGGTCGCCGAGGATGTTGTTCAGCCAGAACCCGAGGCCGTCGCAGAACATCGGGCCGCCGATCGCGGCTTCGACGTGGCCGACGCCCTGGACCCGGCCGCGGGTCTCGGCCATCGACCCGACCAGGCTCTTGTCGTCCAGCCACGTGAACTGGTCCTCGGGGTCGAAGCTATCGAGGGGGTGCGTCCAGGTGATCGGGACGACCGCGGTTCCCTGCGTGACTTCCTTGGCGGTGCCAAGGAATCGCTTGGCGCTCGGGTAGGTGACGGGGGTCGCCATCGTTTACTCCTGGCCGCTCGTCGGGGTGGGGGTGGGCTCAGTGGCCGCCGCGGCCGGCTCCGGCGGTTCCGCGGGGGCGTGGACGCGGGTGGCGTTCAGCGCCTCCTGCTCGGCCAGCGCCGCATGCCGGTCGGCCTCGTTGATCGAGCGGACCTCGTTGCGTAGGTCGTCGAGACGCTCCTCGATCGCGGCCCGCTTTTCGTGGTCGACCTCGCCGGTGTCGGCCAGCTCGACCGCGTGCATGTCGGCCAGCTCCGCCTCCGCGGCGGCGAGCTGCTCGACGAGCGAGGTGGTGGGGCCGGCCTTCGCCGGCGGGGTCTTCGCCATGAGGTCCTCCCGGATCAGGCTTCGATGTACTCGGAGGCCGAGAAGTGGATGGTCAGGTACTGCTTCGACAGGTTCGCCGATGTCTCCACATCGGACAGGTGCCATTCGATGAGGTCCGAGCCGGGGCCGTCGTAGTCCTCGCCGATCTCGAACCCGGGCGTCGGCTGCCCGTCGAGGCCACCCGACCCGCAGGTGCGGTCGGAGTGCAGCCGATCCCGGAGCGCGTCGAGCAGCGTGCGGGTGTAGTCCTCGACGTCTTCGGCATCCAGCGCGGTCGACCGGACGAACACCTGCAGCACGACCTCGTGGGAGACCTTCTTGCCGCCCGACACTGGCCCGGCGAACGCGACCCGCTTCTCCGCGCCGTCGGACAGCCGCACGACCATCACCGACCCGGACGCGGTCCCGGCCGGCTGGCCGAGGTACCACTGGGCGGCGTCGGCGTCCTTCGGTTTCCCGCGCCGTACCGCGCCGAGCCCAGCAACCTGCGGGGTGTTGTAACACTTGAACGCCGCCACGTACGCGCCGCCGAAGAACACGCCGATCTGGTCGATGACCGAGCTGCTACTCACCGCTGATCCCGCATCCGCTGCAAGAGCCGCTTCGCTTCGGCGACCAGCCCGGCGCCGGTCTGCCGCGCGTCGGATTGCCGCGTCGACGGGCCGGAGTCGCTGTCCGGCCACTCGTCTTCGGCCTGCCGGTCCGGGTGGGTGAGCATCGCCGTCCCGTACAAGATCACGGCCTCGTGTGTGTCCGGGGACAGCTCCGACACGCCCGCGCCGGCGGTGTGAGCGTTGACCGTGTTCGTGGTGAGCGCGACCGGATTCGTTCCGGGCACATAGGCGGCCGACACCTGCACGGCCTCTTCCTTTCCCGGTTCCCAGATCCGCAGGATCGCCCCCGGGCGTACCCCGGTCACGTCGGTGAGCTGGAGGGTGTTCGCGCCGCCGGCCGGGTTCCCGACCAGCAGGGCGTTGACGTAACCGGCCGCGTAGGTCATCTGCACGTACAGGTCAGCTGACGGGCTCGGCGTGCCGATCTGCAACGCCCCAGGGCCCCACGACCACGACCCGCCGCGGACGTCGTAGACGATCGTCTCGTCGTACTCGATCCACACCGTCGGATTCGCATACGTGTTCAGCTGGCCCGGGGTGAAGCCCCAGGCCAGGGAACTCACCGACCGGACCGGCGTGTCGGCCGCGTGGATGAGAAGCCGGCCGCGGCGGTCGGCGCGCATCCGCATCTGCTCGGTGTTCGTGTGCGCGTGCAAAGGCATCCCGACGTAGCCGGCCGCCCAGTTCGACGACATGAGCAAGATGTTGTTCAGCTCGATGTCCTGATCACCTGCTGTCGGGTCACCCGAGCGCAGGTTGTTCAGGTCCAGGAACGTCGGGTGCGCCTTGAACGCCGGGACGGTGACGAACGGCAGGGT
>Ga0307280_10000289_pt1 | contig 10239 bp, 5 predicted proteins | sample ER_DNA_119_FD_194479 | JGI IMG/M metagenome (GOLD analysis project Ga0307280, IMG submission 194479) | Bulk soil microbial communities from the East River watershed near Crested Butte, Colorado, United States - ER_DNA_119 | ecosystem: Environmental > Terrestrial > Soil > Floodplain | place: USA...
GCCAGCGTCGGCGCCGATCTCGCCCTCGCCTACGGGCGGTATGACGGCACCGGCGCGCAGGCGGCGGTCGTGCGGGTCGCACCGGCCACCGGGATCGTGACCGGACCGGCCGCGCTGGGGATGAAGCGACCGGGTGTCGCCGCGTCGCCGGAGATCGGCGCCGTCTCGGTCAGCGGCGACCAGAAAAACGTTGCTGTGATCAGCCGGGCCCCGGATCTCGGCGGCCAGACCGCGGCGATCATCGACGAGTTCAGCGACGCGTTCACCTTCGTCACCGTCAAGATGCCGTCCGCCCTCGGCGCGACGCGGACGACAGGAATAGGGTGGGCGCCCGGTCGTTTCCTTGCCGGCGCCGTCACCCAGGCGACGTCCGTGGGAGGGACATTGCTGGAATTGTCGGACGACACGAACCTGACGGTCGACGCGATGTACACCTTCACGTCGGGGAGCGCCTCGCCCGTCGTGGGCAGCGGGGGCGCCACGATCTCGGTCGCCGGGGCCAGCGATCGCGTCGCCGTCGCCTGGGTCGACCTTCAAGCCGGCAGGCGCGTGGTGACGCTGGCGCTGGTGCCGTTCAGTAGCGGGATGGCCGGGGCGCCCGTCCCGGCGAGCACGAGCACGGCCACCAAGTACTACCCGCACCTCGTGTTCGACGGCGCGGCGTTCGCGGTCGCCTGGCTCGAGGGGAGCAGCGCGAGCGATTCGCAGATCATGCTCCGGCGCTTCGACACGAAGCTGACGCCGGTGGGTGCGCCCATCACCGTGGGCAGCGTCGGCGCCGTAGGCCTCGGCGACATCGACATCGCCGTGGCCGGTCCCAACGATTACGGCATCGCGGCGGCGGGGTCGAACTCGACGCAGCAGCTGTTCCACATCACCTGCAACTGAACCCGTTCGATAGTTTGAGAGAGGAGACCGGAGACATGGCGACCCACATTCTTGTCAACCCCGACGTCATCACCAGCACGACGTTCGAGAAGGCGTTCCTCGATGTTTCGGGCGAGCCGCTGAACGCCGACGTGAAGTTCACGGTCTACGGCATCGGCGCGCCATCGGCGAAGACCGCGACCGTGCCGATGAACGCGCAGAACTTCGCCACGTCACCGGAGCTGTTCGACATGTCGGCGAAGAAGACCGCGCTGATCATCGCCCAGACGACCGATCCGTCGACACCGTCCACGGCGGTGCTTCGCCAGCAGCTCGGGCCCATCAAGGAGGCATTGACGATTCCGTCGTCGAACATCATGCAGGGGCGTTCGTTCAACCTGCCGCTCGGCGATCTGTCCGGGGGAGCCAACCTGTACATCGGCAACCCGAACCCCTCGGACGCGATCGTCGACCTGCAGTACGGCAACAGCACCGCGCCCGTCGTGTCGCCGCTGACCGTCGGTCCGACCAGCGCCGCCAAGATCCCGCTGCCGCCGATGCCGATCAACACCAACCTGATCGTGAACGTCCGCAGCGACTTTCCGGTCGTCGTGCAAGCCGTGATCGGGACGCGGTTCCTGGTCGTGTACCCGATCGGTCCGGCGGTGTGACCACCGAGCCCTGTCGCCACTGCGGCGGCGCCCATCCCGAGGGCGAGTGTCCCGGGATCAGCCGTTCGTTCGATTCGTTCGCGATGGCGGCGGCGGACGGCGGGGAGCTCGCTGCCCGGACGCTGCCGGTGGGCGCGCGGGTCGGCGAATATCAGGTCACCGGGTTGTTGGGCCAGGGTGGGATGGGCGTCGTGTACTCCGGCGTCCACCCGCTGCTGGGCCGGCGGGTCGCGATCAAGGTCCTGAACCGGCAGGTCGCTCATGCCGAGGCTGCGGCGCGCTTTCTCCAGGAGGCGCGCGCCGCGAGCCGGCTGCGCCACCAGAACATCGTCGACGTGTTTGCGTTCGGGCAGATGGCGGACGGCCTCTACTACCAGGTGATGGAGTACCTGGAAGGCGAGAGCCTCCGGGCGATCCTGGACCGGGATGGACCGCTGACGCTGGTCCAGGCCCGCGCGGTGATCGTCGGCGTGCTGGGCGGGCTGGCCGCCGCGCACCGGTCGGGGATCGTTCACCGCGACATCAAGCCCGACAACATCTTCCTGTGCGTGCCGATCGGACGGCTCGCGGCGAGCGACGTGAAGATTCTCGACTTCGGCCTGGCCAAGAATGATTCGGGCGCGCACGCGTCGGTCAAGACGCGCACCGGGATCACGATGGGAACGCCCGCGTACATGTCGCCCGAGCAGTGCCGGGCGCTGCCGGACATCGACGCGCGCGCGGATCTTTATGCCGCCGGCATCGTGCTGTTCGAGATGCTGGTCGGCCACGTGCCCTTCCAGTCCCAATCGGCGTTCGACCTGATGACGATGCAGATCAGCGTGCCGGCGCCCCGGATCAGCCGGGCCACGGGGCGCGTCGAGCCGCTGGAAGGCGTGATCCTGCAGGCGATGGAGAAGCGTCCGGCGGCCCGGTTCGACATGGCGGACGAGATGCTGGCCGCCATCGATCGGGCGCTGCCCATCGGCGTGATGGCCGACTATGCGACCGGCTCCGAGCGGCGGCCGCCGCGGCGCGCGCGGGATCTGGCGAACCATCCGACGCTGGTCGCGCCCGGCGGCGACGCGGTCGGGGGGCAAGCCGCGGCGGTCTCGACGAAGCCGGCAGGAGCGTCACCCTGGTGGTCGCGCGCCGCCGTCGGCGCGGGGCTGGGCATGGTCACCGTCGCGGCGGTCGTCCTGTCGTGGGCCGGCCACGCGGACAGGCCCGTCGCGTCGCCTGTGGTCGTCCCGCCTCCGACCGTGGCGCCGCTGGCGGCAGAGGCTGTCCCGCCGGCGGCCCGGGCCCCCGCGCCGGCGCCCCCGGACCATTCGGACCCCCCGGACCATCCGGACCATCCGATCCTCCCGATCCTCGAGGTCGCGCGCCCGTCGGCGGCGCCGCCGCCCGTGCAGCCGGCGGTCCTGCGGCAAGCGGCGGGCGCGCGCGGGGCCTGGTCGCACAAGCCGGCTCCCCATTCGCGGTCGCACAGGAAGAAGCGCGGGGGCGAAAGCGATCTAGACTCGCCGCTGAATCCTTATGCGCGCTGAAGCGACAGTCATGCTGGTCGTCGCGATCGCGTCCGCGCTGGCGGCCCGCGCCGAGGCCGCTCCGCCTGCGGCCGAGAACACGGCCGCAAAGGCGGCGTTCACCGAGGGCGAGCGCAACTTTCAGCTGGGCAAGTTCGACGCGGCGATCGAAGCCTACGAGCGGGCGTTCGGCCTGGATCCTCAGCCCGCGTTCCTGTTCAACATCGCGCTCTCCCACCGCCGCCAGTACGAGATCGACGGCCAGCTCGATCACCTGGCGCGTGCCCGCGAGCTGTACCGCAACTATCTGCGGCTGGAGCCGCAGGCAACGAACAGGGCCGGCGTCGAGAAGCTGATCAGCGATCTGGCCGCGAAGATCGACGCCGCGCGGGGACGGCCAGAGTCGCCGCCTGGGCCCGTGCCGCCGGCGCCGTCCGAGCCGGCGACCGGGAGCACTTTCTCCGCGGCTCCGGCACCGCTGCCCGGGGCGGCCGTGCCGTCGTCCCCGGCACCACCGGCCGCGGTCCTCGCGTCGCCCCCTGGCCCTGTCGAGCCGCCGTCGTCCTCCAACCGCCGGTGGCTCATCGGCGGCACGGTCGCTGTGGCCGCGGTGGTGGCGGCGGTCGCGATCTTCTTCGTCACGCGGGCGGGGCCGTCGTTCGACGGGCCCGGCGTCAACGTGACGGACATGCGCTGATCCGCGTGCGTGCGGGTAGTTCGGTGACAGCGGCGATGCGCTAATCTGGAGGTGTGCCGCTGCGTAACACGGGCTGGCTGCTTCTCCCGTTCATGCTGTTCGGGTCGCTTCCCGCGGCTGCCGAGCTCCCGGGCCCGCCGGTTCGCGACCCCGCAGGCCTCGCGGCCGAGGCGCAGACCGACGCATGGGTGAAGATCGTGCGCGAGAAGGCGGACCACGGCGGCTGGCTGGTGGTCCGCGGCACGGGCGCCGGCGATCAGCTGGTCACGGTGGCGGCGCGCGCGACGCTGAGCCACGCCGTGGTGCTCGACAAGCAGAAGGAAGAGGTCATCGAAGCCGTCTCGTCGGGCGTGCGTGTGACGCCGTTGCGCGCGCTGCTGGCCCAGGCGCAGCGCCTGCAGATCATCCGCCCGCCCGGATGGACGCCGGCGGCGGGACAGGCGGCGGTTGCACGGGCGCGCTCGCACATCGGCCAGAAATATGACTGGCTGGGCCCGGTCGCCGCACAGGATGATAAGCGCTTCTACTGCACGGCGCTGGCGGTCGACAGCTACCGCGGGCGCGAGGCGGGCTGGAAGATGGGCACCCTGATCTTCCCCGCCGACCTGGCGACGATCGGGACCGTGATCTTCGATTCGGGCTCACGCGATCAGGCGAGCGCGGCGGAACCGCGTTTCGCGCGCCGGCTGGCGGACGCGCGCGGCGTCGCCTACGCCGCCGAGGTCGCGCCCGGGCTGTATCGGGGCGGCCAGCCGAGCGCCGAGGGCGTCGCCTGGCTGAAGTCGAAGGGCTTCAAGACCGTGCTGAACCTGCGCCACTACCACGGAGACAACGAGAAGCAGCTCGTCGAGTCGGTCGGGATGCACTACGAGCACATCGCGCTGACGTCGTGGGGCGCGCCTTCGCCCGAGCAGATCGCCCGCTTCCTGCAGATCGTGCGCGATCCGACGATGCGGCCGCTCTACGTCCACTGCCAGCACGGCGTCGACCGCACGGGCGCGATGATGGCGGTCTACCGGATGGAAGAGGAGGGCTGGTCGAACCCGCAGGCGTTCGCCGAGATGGAGTACTTCGACGCGCACAGCATCTGGAGGGACCTGCGCGAGTTCGTGCGCAAGTACCACTTCCCGCCGCAGCCGGCGCGGCTGGAAGCGCCGCGCTGACCCGCCTGAGCGTTTCGCGCGCCGCGGCTACAGGTGCGGCGCGAGCGCGACGCCGCGGAATATCTCGTTCGTCGGCGCCGCCCCGATGATTACAGGGGCGGTCACGCCGTCGTCGACGAAGACGACGAGCCGAACCGCGCTGTCGGCGGTGCTCGCGATCAAAGTGATCGTCGAACCGGTCACGACGCCGGCCAGACCCTTGAACCCGACCGCGGGCGTCACGTTCAACGTGGTGGGCGAGCGCATCCAGCCACTCGCTCCCTTCGTCCATTTCTGGATGCCCCTGACGGACGCGCCGCCATCGTCGGCGATGTAGAGCGTGTCGACGCCGGCGATGCTCGAATCACGATCGAAGAACACATAGGAGTTCGGGCTCGCCGTTGCGATGGGCAACCCGGGCAGGGTGGTGGGCATGATCGGTCCCGTCGTGGGCAGGCCGCTGCCGACCGCCATGGGGCTTCGGAACGTACCGTTGCTCGCCGAGATGTACAGCTGGCCATCGAAGATGTGCGGGTAGCTGGCATTGTTCGGGGTGGTGACGACCTGGTTTCCGGCGCCCGTGCTGCCGAGCAGGACGGACCAGACGCCCCCCGACGTTCCGCTGCTACTCCCGCCCACCCAGAACACCGAGCCGTCCTGTGTCGTCGCACCGCGGACGTTGTCTCCAATGAAGGCGGTCAGCAGAGTCGTCGTGTTGAAGTTGCCGGCCGCGTCCACGCGCGCCACGAGTCGATTGATGCCCGGTGTCGTCGAGACGGGTGCCGTCCCCGTACCCGTGTTGTAGCCGACCAGCGTGACGTACTTGCCGTCGCCCGACAGCGACAGCCCGCCTTCGGACGAGCCGCTTCCCGAGTTGGTGTAGGCGAGGTTGGCCCCGCTGAGCGCCGTCGGCAAAGGGACCGGCGTGCCGATCACCGTGCCGATCGCCGCGCCGTTCAGCGTCCGCTCCTCGATGAACACCGGCGCAGAGGTCCCGCTGGCGAGCGGCGTGACGCCGTCGCCGATGCGGACGACGTTGAACGTCAGCCGGCAGGTGCCGGAGCCGTCGCAGGTGCGTCCGTTGTTCTGGGTGCAGGTCGTGCCGTGCGCCGTCGGCGTCAGCGTCACATTCCCCGCCGAGCACGCCGGCGTCATGCAATCGTTGGTGGGGGCGGGCGGGTCGCTGTTGTTGCTCGTCGTCGTGACGCCGCCGAAGCCGTCGCAGATGCTGTCCTTGCAGTCGCCGGATATCTGTACCATCACGGGCGTACCGACGGGCGTTATCTGGGTGCCGCACACGCCCGAAATGCAGGTGCGTGGAGAGCATTCGTCGTCGTCGCCCGGGCACTCACTGGGGCCGAGACACTCGACGCACGCGCCCGCGCCATCGCATTTCACCCCCGTGCCGGTGGTGCAGGCGAAGCCGGAGTTCTGCGGGATGACCGCCGGCGCGCCGCCGTTGCAGGTCCCCTGCATGCACTCGTTTCCGTTGTTCGAGGGCTTGTCGTTCGTGTTGACGACCGAGCGGATCCCGCCGTTGCCGTCGCACTCGTTGGTGTGGCAGTCACCGGCCATCGTGTCGGTCACCGCCGTGAACTCGGCGACGTTCGTGAAGTCGCAAATACCGCCGGTCTTGCAGACGGCCACCTGGCAGGCGTTGCCCGTCGGGCAATTGGCGGCAGTGATGCAGCCGACGCAGTTTCCGTAGCCGTCGCACATCAGGCTGGGCCCGCACGAGACCGTGGCGGAGACGTTCATGTTCTGCGGCATCCCGTTGCTGCACGTGTCGTCGGTGCACGGGTTGTTGTCGGCCGGCACGTCGTTGTTGTCGTTCACCGTGGTGATGGCGCCGCTCGTGCACACGTCCTTCTTGCAGTCGCCGGGAGCGTCCGAGACCGTCATCCCTTCGTTCCTGGGGGCGGACGAGCACTGGCCCGACGCGCTGCAGGTGAAGACCTGGCACTGCGTGTCCGTGCCGCAGTTGGCGTTGCTCACGCACTCGACGCACGCGGGGGACGTCGCGCTGCCGTTGCACATCGAACCGTTGCTCTGACTGCACTGCGTGCCGGCCGGGAGGGAGGTGTTCTGCGGGGCTCCGTTGCTGCAGGTGTCGGACGTGCAGGCATTCCCGTCGACGATGACATCGGCATCGTCAGCCAGTTCGACGACGCCACCGGCGCCGTTGCACACCTTCTTCTTGCAGTCGCTCGCGATCTGCATGGCAGCCGGAAGGGCCGTTCCATTGCCGGTGTTGCTGGGGACGCACTGGCCGGTCAGGCTGCACGTGAACGTCTGGCAGAAGCTGTCGGGGTCGCACTGGCTGGTCGCCGTGCACAGGACGCAGGCGCCCGCGCCATTGCAGCGGGTGCCGCCGCTCTCGTCGCAGGACGCGTTGATGCCGAGCGGCGTGTGAGACGGCACGCCGCCCGTGCACAGGTCGTTCGTGCAGCCGTTGCCGTCGGCGGGCACGTCGAGGTCGTCGTTCGCCGCCACCTCCGCGCCGCCCATGCAGATGTTCTTCTTACAGTCGCGCGACGTCTGGGTCTGAACCAGCTTTCCGTCAGGGTCGTTGCTGATGCCGCAGACGCCGGTGGCGCTGCAGGTCCGGTGGTGGCACTCGGTGTCGGTGCCGGGGCAGTCGCTCGGCTGCAGGCACTGCACGCACGCGGGCATCGAGCCACTGCCGTTGCAGCGCGTGCCGTTGCTCTGGTTGCACGTGGTGCCCGAATCTTCCGGCGGGTTCGACGCGATGCCGGCGCTGCACAGGTCCTTCGTGCAGGCGTTGCCGTCGACCGGCTTGTCCGTGTCGTCGTTGACCGTCGTGGACTGCCCCTGTCCGTCGCACTGGACGCGCTTGCAGTCGCCCGCCGTCTGGTTCTGGGCGGGCAGCACCGTACCGGCGGTGGCGTTGGTGACGCCGCAGACGCCGGCCGCGCTGCAGGTGTGCGTCTGGCAGGGCGTGTCGGTGCCGCAGTTGGCGGCGGTGATGCAGCCGACGCAGGCGCCCTGTGTGTTGCACATCAAGTTGGTGCCGCAGGTGGTCCCGGTCGACAGGTTCGGGTTCGAGGGCACGCCCGCGGTGCAGACGTCGTCGGTGCAGGCGTTGCCGTCGACCGGCTTGTCGGTGTCGTCGTTCACGATCATGCTGCCGCCGCTGCCGTCGCACTGGCTGCGCTTGCAGTCGCCCGCCGCCTGCGTGGGCAGCGCCGTGCCGGCGGTCGCGTTCGCCACGCCGCAAGCGCCGTTCGTGCAGGTCCGGTGGTGGCAATCGGTGTCGGTGCCCGGGCAGGACGACGCGGTCAGGCAGGTGACGCAGGCTCCCTGACCGTCGCAGATCGTGCTCCCGCCGCAGCTGTTGCCCGCGGTGACGTTGGGGTTCGTCGGCGTCCCGGCGGTGCAGACGTCGAACGTGCAGGCGTTGTTGTCGACCGGCAGGTCCAGGTCGTCATTGACGGTCGTGACGCCGCCCTGGCCGTTGCACACGTTCTTCTTGCAGTCGCGCGGCGTCTGCGCGCCGACCAGCGTGCCCATCGCCATGTTGGCGACGCCGCACGCGCCCGACATGCAGCTGCGCGTGTGGCATTCGGCGTCGGTGCCGGGGCAGGTGCTCGCCGAGAGGCACTCGACGCACTTGGAGGCGCCGTCGCAGACCAGGCTGCCGCCGCACACGGTTCCCGAGGCGACCGGGCGGTGGGAGGGCGTGCCCGAGCTGCACTCGTCGGTCGTGCAGACGTTGCCGTCGACCGGGAGGTCGGCGTCGACGTTGGAGACCTGCTCGTTGCCCTTGCCGTCGCACTGCAGGCCCTTGCAGTCGCCCGCCGTCGGGTCGACCAGCTTGGTGCCGAGCGCGGCGAACGAATAACCGCAGACGCCGCCCGTCGTGCACGTTCGGGTTCGGCAGGCGGTGTCGCTGCCCGGGCAGTCCGTGGCGACCGTGCAGCCGATGCACTGGCCGGTCGCGTCGCAGTGGTTCGCGCCGCCGCAGTTCGAGTTCGCCGGCATCATCGTGTGCGAGGGCACGCCCGTCGAGCAGATGTCGTTCGTGCACGCGTTGCGATCGTCGGGAACGTCGGTGTCGTCGTTCACGGTCGCGACCGTGCCGTCGGTGGCGCATTGACGGCGCTTGCAGTCGCCCGTCGACTGGACCGCCAGGACCGTGCCGGCGGCTTCACGCGTGTTGCCGCACGCGCCGGCGGTGCAGGTCCGGTGGTCGCACTCCGACTCGGTGCCGGGGCAGTCAGCCGCGACGTTGCACGCGGCGCAGGTCTTGTTGGCCCGACACGCGTACTGGCAGTCGGTGTTGACGAGGCAGGTGTCGCCTGGCGCGCACTTTCCGCAGTGGCCGCCGCAGTCGATGCCGGTTTCGTCGCTGTTCTTGATGCCGTCGTTGCAGGTCGGCGTCGCGCCGTCATTGCCGCCGCCGTCGGCCCCCGCGCCCGCGCCGCCGTCGTTGCCGGACGTGCCGCCCGTCGCGCCGCCTGTGCCCGCGTTGCCGCCCGTGCCGGTGCCCGCGTCGCCGCCGGTCGAGCCGCCCGTCCCGGCGCTACCGCTCGTCGAGCCGCCGTTGCCGCCGGTCGCCGGTTTGTCGCCTCCGACGTCGGCGCGATCGCTGGACACCGAACCGTCGCCCATTCCGTCGCGAGCGCCGTCGCGCGCGTCGGTACTGGGTTTGCCGTCGCCGCAGCCCATGGCCACAACCGACACAATCAACAGCGAACAAAGCAAATACGCGCGCATCGAACCCCCGGAAAAAGATTTGCGGACGCGCGAAAGTAACACGGGCGCGCGCGTTGTTGCGGGCCGTTTCCGGAGTTTTGCGGTCGTTTGTCCCGCGCGCGCGGAAGCGATACCCTGGCTCCACCATGAGTGCGGGCGGCCCGAACGTTCCGATTGGACCCGGTGCAATCAACCCGTACTCGCCCCCGACGACCCCGTTGGGAGGGGCCGGCATCGAGGCGGGCGTCGGCTACAAGTCCGCGACGCCGCTGGCAAAGGCGATCACGGTCCTGATGGGCTTCGAGATCGTTCTCGCGCTTTGCAACGACCTGAACTCATTCGTGACCATCGGCGTCATGAAGCGGGTGCTTGCGGGCGAGGTCGTCGCCCCGGCCGAGTCGACCGCCATCGCGCTGCGCACCGGCGCCATCAGCGCGCTGGCCATGGTGCTCTCGGTGGTGGTCACCGTGCTTTTCTGCCTGTTCATGCCGCGCGCGAACCGAAACGCGCGCGCGTTCGGCTCGTCGATGACCATCTCGCCCGGCTGGGCGGCCGGCTGGTTCTTCGTCCCGGTCGCCAACTTCTGGATGCCGTACCAGGCGATGAAAGAGATCTGGCAGGGGAGCGACCCCGATCCG
>Ga0307280_10000292_pt1 | contig 10224 bp, 9 predicted proteins | sample ER_DNA_119_FD_194479 | JGI IMG/M metagenome (GOLD analysis project Ga0307280, IMG submission 194479) | Bulk soil microbial communities from the East River watershed near Crested Butte, Colorado, United States - ER_DNA_119 | ecosystem: Environmental > Terrestrial > Soil > Floodplain | place: USA...
ACCTGCGGTCGCGCCGCATCCTGCGCCTCCCGCGCGCGCGCCGTGTCGAGCGCGATCTCCGCCCAGCTCGCGCGCAGCAGCTCGTCCGCCTCGATCGCGATCGCGGCGGGGCGCCCGTCGTCGGGGACGCGCGACAGGTCGACGTCGCGGCGGACGCGCTTGCGCGTGACCGCGTCGCGCACCTCGATGTCGACGGTCGCCTTCGCGGTGTCCTCGGGTGAGAGGTCGACGGTCAGCGTCGCGAGCGCCGCGGCGGCCGGGTGCGCGTCGGCCGAACACGCCGCGATCCCTTGCCCGGCCAGCGTGTGCTGGAGGTCCGACAGCACGCTCGCGCGCTGCGTCTCGCTCCACCCACCGGCCCCGAGCTGCAGCTGCACCCACGGTCCGTCGCCGCCCGCGCAGCTCGGTTGCGCGGCAGCGGACGACGACAACAGGAGCAGGCTCGCGGAGCAAAGGGCGAGCAGCAGCGTCGGACCGCGCATTCGCCTAGCAGCCGGGCGGGGGCGCTGCCAGGAGCCCGCATGCCGCCGGGAGCTCTTCGGGCGGCGGCGAGTTGCCCGCCTCGCTCTCGCGTGCCAGCGCGTCGGCTTCCGCCTGCGTGACGCAGGCGCGGGCCGCCAGCATGTCGAAGCACATCTCCAACATGTCGGTTTGTTCCGCCGTTGGCGCCGCGCAGGTCAGTAGACCGGCGATGTCGCCGCTCGCGTCCGCATAACAGCCGTCGTAGGCGATCGGCTCGATCGTGGCCATGCAGTTGACCGTCGGTGCCCCGGCGTCGCTGCCGCTGCCGCCGGCGGCGCCTCCGCCACTGCAGGTGACGACGACGTGACCGCATCGGGCGTCTCGGGTGCAGACCGCCTTGGCCGCGATCGCCGCGGCCGCGGTCGGCGTCTGTCCCGAGATCTCGACGTGCGTCGGGCCGCTGCTGCCCCCGCAAGCGACGAACGCGATTCCGATCCCGAATCCCATCCAGCGGACCCGCATCCCCATGACATTACCCGAACCCGGGCAATGCGTCGCGCACGCCGCGACCGCGAGCCGCCGCCTCACCACGGCACCGCGTGGACCCAGGCGCCGTGGGTCAGCACCCGCATCGTGCCGGCGATCCACAGCCCGTTTGTGCCCGCTCCGAGGTTGAGGTCGACCACGTCGTCGCCCGCGCCCGCTGGCCGACGTCCGCCGGGGACGCCGCGCAGCCCGATCACCGACCCTCGGCGATCGATCTCGGCCAGGAAGACACCACTGCGCGCTTCCGAAAGCGACGCGCGGCCCATCGCGATCGTGGCGCGGTAGGTCCCGACGCAGACGAAGTCCGGCTTGCCGGTCCGGTGCGCGGCGATCTGCACGTTCTCGACGAGCGCGTCGGGGGTCGGTGGTCCCGGACCCCGACGGATCGGCAGCGACCACAGCGGCATGCCGTTCGGGTCGAACGCGGCCACTCCCGGGCTGACCGGCCCTTCGGGACCGCCCAGCGAAGCGACCTGGCCGGCGACGACCACCAGCCCGCCGTCCGGCACGGAGGCCAGCGCGACGCGTCCGAGGCCCGGCGCGACGAGGCGCGACCACCGCAGCTGGCCATCCGCCGAGAAGCGCGCGAGGAAACTGCCGGCGCGGGGCAGGCCCGGCTCGTCCACCTGTCCGGACCGGATTGAACGGCCGAAGTCGCCCGCGACGTAGACGTCGCCGCCGGGAGCGGGCGCGATCCCGGTCGCGCAGTCTACGACCGATCGATCGTTTGGCCGGTAGAACAGGTCCTGCTGGCCCTGTTCCAGCCGGTACGTCCAGCGGACGTCGCCGCCAAGGGAGACACGCGCGACATAGCCGGCGGAGACCTCCTTGACGTTGTAGGTGACCTTCGCGAACGGGCTCGCTTCGCGGTGCTCGACGATGCTGCACCCAGCGGCGAGGATGTCGCCGTCCGGCGCGAAGGCGATCGCGCGCGCCGGCGGCACGTCGCGCGACCACAGCTCACGCCCCTGCATCGTCACGGACGCCAGCTTCCGATCCTCGTAGGAGACGACAATCCGTCCGGCACGATCGACGGCCAGCGCGCTGGGCACCATGTATGTCTCGCGCTCGGCGAGGCGGATCATGCGGAAGCCGCCCGCCCGGTCGATCCGGGCAATGAAGCCGCGCTCTCCCTGCGTCATGCCGACCGACGTCGCACCGAGCTGCAGCGGCCCGCGGACCGCGCCGCCCACGATCGCGTCGCCCGACGGCGCAGTCGCCATCGCGGTCACGCGCACCAGCCGGCGCCGCGGACTGTCGTCGTCCGGACGCGAGCCGTCATCGTCGGCACCGACGGGCGGCATCGTCGCCCACGTCCAGCCGCGCACGAGCTCGCGGATCATGATCCGCTCGTCGCGGTCCTGCTCGCGGCGGAACGCGGTCTCGTCCGCTTCGATGCTTCCCGGATCGGGGCGCCGCGCATGCAGAGCCGGCGCCGCCAGCATCAGCGCGCACAGGGCGAGCAGCAGCGTCGGACCGCGCATCCGGGCTCCATGATACTCCGCAGACCCCTCACCCTGACCCTCTCCCCCGAGGGGAGAGGGAAAAGAAATTCACCCTGACCCTTCTCCCCGAAGGCGAGAGGGAAAAGACCTTCACCCCGACGGTCTCTCCCGTGGGCGAGGGAAAGAAATTCAGACGTGGTGGAGGTGCAGCGGGCGGCCGCAGCTCGCCGCGTGGGCGGCTGCGAGCGCGAGCTCGTGGATCTCGCGGCCGAACGCGTCCGCGAAGGGCAGCGCCTCCAGCTCGACGCCGGTGTCGGCGAACAGGTCTTCGAAGCCCTCCGCCGAGATCGGGACGTTGCCTTCCTCGTCGGCGGGCCGCAGCGCGCGTCCAGGCCGATCCTCCACGCGCGGGATGATCGGCTGCACGTAGCCCGTCGCCTGCTTCTGGGCCGGCAGCAGCTTTTCGCGCAGCCAACCGGCGGGCAGCTTGCGCGCCACCAGCGTCGGCGTCAGCGAGGCGAAGACCGAGTAGGCCTCGCCGCCCGACTCGAAGTAGACCGCGCGTCCCATCCGATCGGTCGTTTCAGCGCGGTTCAGCCAGACCCGGTAGACGTAGTCATGCGGCTTCCCCGACGCGCGGATCTGCCAGGCGACGAAGTCCGCGGCGGGAACGGACGGACGCTCACTGTCCGGCCCGCTCGGGAATGGCAGCGGACAGGCGTGCTCGAACTGCGGCGCCATCTGTCGGACCAGATGCGCGCCGCAGTCGCAGTCGATGTAACCGTACATCGAGATGGTTGCGGACCCTCACCCCGACCCTCCAATCCACGCTGCGCAAGCGGGAGAGGGAGGCCGGAGATGACTACAGGTACCGGTTGACGATGGTCTCGAGCATCTCCTGCCGCCCGGAGCGCGGCTTGGGATCGAGCTTGTCCGCCAGCGCCCGCTCGGACAGGTCGGCCAGCGACAGCTTGCCGGCCAGGATGTCCTTGCCCAGCTTCTCGTTCCAGCCCGCGTAGCGCTCGTCGATGAACGCCTGCAGCTTGCCGTCCGTCAGCATCTTGTCGGCGATCAGCAGCGCGCGCGCCAGGTTGTCCATGCCGCCCACGTGGCCGTGGAACAGGTCAGACACGTCGTTGCTCTGCCGGCGGACCTTGGCGTCGAAGTTGAAGCCGCCCGTCTTGAAGCCGCCCGCCGCGACGATGCGCGCGACGACCAGCGACAGCTCGGCGATGTCGTTGCCGAACTGGTCGGTGTCCCAGCCCAGCTGCGGATCGCCGCGGTTCATGTCGATGCTGCCGAAGATGCCGGCCGAGAGCGCGTAGGCGACCTCGTGCTCGAAGCTGTGACCCGCCAGCGTGGCGTGGTTCGCCTCGATGTTCACCTGGAAGTCTTCCGGCTTGAGGCCGTACGTCTGGAAGAACGCGTGCACCGTCGCCGAGTCGTAATCGTACTGGTGCTTCGTGGGCTCGCGCGGCTTCGGCTCGATCAGGAGCGGGCCCTTGAAGCCGATCTTGTGCTTGTGCTCGACGACCAGGTTCATGAAGCGGCCGAGCTGATCCATCTCGCGCTTCATGTCGGTGTTGAGCAGCGTCTCGTAGCCTTCGCGGCCGCCCCACAGGACGTAGTTGGCGCCGCCCAGCCGCTGGGTGATCTCCAGGGCCTTCTTCACCTGCGCCGCCGCGAACGTGAACACCTCCGGATCCGGGTTCGTCGCCGCGCCGCCCATGAAGCGGGGGTGCGAGAACAGGTTCGCCGTCCCCCACAGCAGCTTCACGCCCGTCTTCTTCATCTCCCCTTCGAGGACGTCGGTGATCCGGTCGAGGATGTCGTTCGTCTCGGCCAGCGACTTGCCCTCGGGCGCCACGTCGCGGTCGTGGAAGCAGAAGAACGGCACGCCCAGCTTGCTGAACAGCTCGAACGCCGCCGCCGCCTTCTCCTTCGCCAGCTCGACGGCGTCTGCCCCCTCCCGGTGCCACGGCCGCCCGAACGTCCCGGCGCCGAACACGTCGAAGCCGTTCCACACGAACGTGTGCCAGTAGCAGACGGCCATGCGCAGGTGGTCTTCCATGCGTTTGCCGCGGACCTTCTTGTCCTTGTCGTAGTACCGGAACGCCAGGGCGTTCGCCGGCGCGTCGGGCTGGTAACGGATGGGCTCGATTCCCGGGAAGGCGGGCTTGGACATGCTGAGTTCCTATCGTGTTGAGGGCGTTTGGGCCAGTAGCTCTTTGAGTCTGTCTTGAAGCTGCGTTGATAGGCCCTCGTAGGTCACTTTTGATCCCGGATCGGGCGCGACGCGTCGGTCCGTGTCCGGGGCGGCGAAACGGGCGAAAAGGTCGCCCCAGGGCAGGCCTTCGATGGCCTGGGCGGCCCGCAGGGCACCCCCCAGCGCGGACGAGTTGGCGACCCGGAGCGGCACGATCTCGGCCTGGAAGACGTCGGCCAGGACCCGCAGGATCCCGGGGTTCTTCGACGCGCCGCCCGTGACCAGGATGCGGCCCGGGGGCTGGCCGATGAAGGCCGAATGGATCCGCATCGAAAGCGCCTGCGCCTCGACGACGGCACGCGCCGCGGCGGCCGCGTCCTTGCCCGCCACGAAGTCGGGCGATCCGAACCAGCGCTCGGCGGGCGCGGGCAGGCGCGGGGTGATCTCCGGGACGAAGTAAGGCAGCAGCATGTTGCCGCCATTCCCCGGCTGCGTGCGTTCCAGGATGGCGGCCGCGAAGTCGTCCCAGCCGAGCTTGCACCGCTTCGCCACTTCCTCACGCGCCAGCGACCCGTTCGAGAAGCAGCAGAGCGCCATGAAGCCGCCCGCCGGGTTGCCGAACACGTTGCCGTAGCCCTTCGGATCGGTGCGCGGGGCCGGCATCGCCGCGAACATCGTGTCGCTGGTGCCCAGGCTGACGACGGCGGTGCCGGGCTCGGTGGCACCCATGCCCACCAGGCTGGATGGGTTGTCGCCCGTGAAGGCGATGACCGGCGTGTTGGGCGCGAAGCCGTACCGCTTCACGAAGTACTCGGCGACGGTTCCGGCGTACGTCGCGCCCGGCACGGGACGCTTCAGCTTCCGTCCCAGGCCCGGCGCGGTCGCGTCCAGCAGCATCGGGCTCCAGGTGCCGGTGGCCAGCTCGAGCAGGTTCATGCCCGCGCCGTCGCCGAGGTCGATCGGCACGCTGATCCCCGTCAGCAGGGACGCCACGAACGACGACACCAGGTGGATCTCGGCGGTCGCCTCGTAGCCTGCCGGATCGTCCTTCCAGTACTTGCGGATCTGCGGGCCGGTGAACCGTTCGATCGCGATCGAGCCGGTGATCGCGACCATCCGGTCGGGCCCGCCGGCGGTCTTCGTGATCTCCGCGCACTCGGCGCCCGTCGACGCGTCCATCCAGATTGGCGCCGTCTTGCGCGACAGCAGCGGCCGCACCTGATCCACGAGCGGCGCGCTCAGATCCCAGTGCCCGGCCTCGTCGATCGAACGCTCGAGGTACACCGAGCCGTGCTGCTGGCCGGCGCCGCTGACGCCGCGGACGGTCGACAGGTCGACGCCGGACTCCCGCAGGTCTCCCAGCAAGAGGTCCAGCGCCTCGACCCACATCAGCGGATCGCTGTGCTTGACGCGCGAGTCGGGGTGGGCGAGGAAGCCGTTGGGCGACTTGTATTGGGGCAAGCGCGCCCCGAAGGCGACGCTGCGGTCGATGACCTCGCCCGTGTCGGTGTCGACAAGCAGGGCGGTCAGGCTTTGCGTGCTCGAATCCAGTCCCAAAAAGCGCATCGGGAACCGAGCGTATAATAGCGGGCTCAATGAGGCTATCGCAGAGCGGTCGGCTCGCGCTGGCGACGGTCGCCGCAGCTTCGCTATGGGGCTGCGGTTCCGGAAAGCAGGCGACCGATGGGGGCAACGACGGTGTCGGGGGCGGCATGCTGCCGGGCGACGTTCAACCCGGCGATCTCTTGAGCGACTTCGACGAGGGGCAGGCTGTCATCCTGTCGCTGGGTAGCCCGGCGCGAAACGGCTACTGGTACGCGTACAACGACGCGTCGGCCGGGTGCCTGCAGAGCCCCGCGCACGGCGATCGCTACTACCCGAGCGCGCCCGCCGCGCCGCCGCCCGGGCCCAGCGGGGGACGCGCGCTGCACGCCAACTGGAACCAGTGTTCGACCTGGGGCGCGGGCGTGGGCGCGGACTTCAGCGCGCCGATCACCGATGGCGGCATCACGCCGGGGCAGCAGCGGACACCTTACGACTTGCAGTCCTTCACGGGCGTGGCCTTCTGGGCGATGGCCTCGGCGGGCACCGACCCCAGCGTGCGCCTGAAGATGGTGATGCGCGCGTCCACACAGATCCAGGACGGCGGCACCTGCGACGAGTCGGTCATTGGTGCCGACCGGTGCGGCGACGAGTGGGGCGAGCCGTTCATGTTGCCGACCGACGGAACGTGGAAGGCCGTGACCGTGCGCTTCTCGGATGCGACGTTCAAGCCGGAAGGCTGGGGACAGCCGTTCGCCTGGAATCCGGCGGACGTGCTCGGGATACAGTTTCAATCGACGATGGCGGGGAAGGCGGGGCTTTACGACTTCTGGATCGACGACATCTATCTCTTACGTTAGGAGGTTTGCGATGGGGCGAACGGCGGTGGTGATGCTGGCGGCAGCGACGGCGGCGCTTGGCGCGTGCGAGTGGGGTAGCCTCGTTCCGGACGCGGGCGGCCCCGCCGGCACGGCGGGATCGATCGGCAATCCGGGGGATCCCTTCCCTCAGAACCGGCTGAGTGACTTCGAAGACCTCGCGGCCGCCACGATCGTGCACGAGGGATCGCCGCCGCGGAACGGGACCTGGTACACGTACAACGACGGGAGCGCGACGTGCCTGCAGGCGCCCGCGCTGATGACGGGCAGCGTGCCACCCCAGCCGTACGTCCCCGAGGTGCCACCGACCCCGGCGCCTACGGGCCAGACCGGCTCGTTTGCGTTGCACGCGCGGTGGTCGGACTGCGACACCTGGGGCGCCGGCATCGGCGCCGACATCAACACGCCGCTGACGCCGGACGGAGCTGTCTACACGGGACCGAAGGTGCCTTACGACCTCACGCCGTTCACCGGCATCACGTTCTGGGCGATGGCGGCGCCCGGCACCGACGTCCAGCTGCGCTTGAAGTTGCCGATGACCGCCGAGACCCGGATCGAGGACGGCGGCAGGTGCACCGAGTCCGACAACTTCAAGTGCGGCGACGACTGGGGCGAGGCCTTCACCCTGCCGAGCAACGGCAACTGGCGACAGGTGACCGTACGTTTTGCGGACGCAGGATTCGAGCAGGAAGGCTGGGGCATGCCATACGCGTGGAATCTCGCCGATGTCACGAGCATCCAGATCCAGTCCAGGGACCTCGCCGAAACCTACGATTTCTGGATCGACGACGTGTATCTCATACGCTAGGCCGCGATGAAGCGGCCGGCCTCGTTGTTGGCGGTCATGCTGGCGGCTGTCATGGCGGCCGGCGCGGCGATGGCCGGGCGGGCCGGGCCGTCCGCTGACGACGCGGCGCTGGCGGCCGCGGATGCGTACATCAAGAGCGGGCGGCGCGGGCCGGCGCGCGTGCGCATCGCGGGCGTGGCGCCGGGAACCCAGGCGCACGTTCGTCTGCGGCGGCACGCGTTTCACTTCGGCATCAACATCCCCGGCACCTTCAACCGCTTCCTGATCGAGGGTGCGCCACCGACGTCGGAGGCGGGGCGGTTCCAGAGCTTCGTGCTCGATCACTTCAACACCGTCGTGCCGTCGAACGGTGGCAAGTGGCTCTACAACGAGGGCGTGCGCGAGTTCGTGACGATGGATTACATCGACCTGATGCTGCGCTGGGCCGCGCGTCACCGGCTGGTCGCGCGCATGCACACGATGCTCTGGGATACGGAGCAGCAGCCGGCTTGGGTCATCGATCTGCTGACGGCCGCGGCGGCGGGCGACGCTGCGGCCAAGGCCGATCTGGTGCGCGCGATCGATCGCCGCGTCGATTACTACGTCCGCGATCGCGCGGGCGGCTACCAGGAACTGGACGTCCTGAATGAAAGCGTCCACCACCCGCGCTACATCGACGTGCTGGGCGCGGCCGGCGTCGCCGAGGTCTTCAACCGCGTCGCGGACACAGTCCGCGACGCGGGCGTTCCGCTGCGCCTGTTCTTGAACGAGTACGATGTCCTCCAGCAGTCGCGCGATCCGCGCAAGGGCAAGGCGGGCGCACTCGATCCGACGGCGAAGTGGTACCGCCGCGACATCGAGGCGGTGCGCGCCGCGGGCGGCGACGTGACCGGCATCGGCGTGCAGTACTACGCCGATCCGCGTCCCGCGATCGAGACGCCGCACAGCGCGGCGCGCATCGGGCAGGCGCTCGGCAACCTGACCGCGACGGGCCTGCCCGTCGAGCTGACCGAGTTCGGGATCAGGAAGGGCGCGTCGCGCGCGGAGGCGGCGCGTGTCCTCGAGGAGACGATGCGCATGGTCTTCGGCACGCCGGGCACGACCGGGTTCGTCATGTTCGGGTTCTGGGCGGGCGCGATCTGGGACACCGCGCCCGACGCGGTCCTGGTCGACAACGACTGGAAGCTGACGGAGGCGGGCGCGGTGTACGAGAAGCTGATGGCGGCGTGGTCGACCGACGTCACCGTTCCGGTCGCCGCCGACGGCACGATCGCGTTCACAGGTTTCTACGGCGATTACACCGTCGACGTGCCCGGGCGGGCTCTTTCGTTCGAGCTGGTCAGGGGGAAGATCGCGTACGACCTTCGTTGAATGGACTGCGCCCATGAAACTCACGCTGCGATGGTCCACGACATTCGTCTTCATTTCTGGAATGGCCTTGCTCGTCGGCGGCTGCGACGGCGATCGAACCGGCGGCACCGGCGGTAACGGCGGCGGCGCGGATGCGTCGGCGGGTGCCAGCGGGAAAGGTGGCGGCGGCGGGAAAGGCGGGGCCGGCGGCGCGACCGGCGGCAGCAGCGGAGGAAACGCTGGGACCAGCGGCAGCGCTGGCGCGGGCGGTAGTACAGCGGGGAGTGGTGGTGGCTCGGGCACCGGGGGAAGTACGGCGGGAACGGGCGGAGGCGGCGGCGCAGGAACCGGAGGCGGCGCAGGAACCGGAGGCGGCAGCGCCGGGCGCGGCGGTGGTGGCGGCAGTGCGGGTGCGGGCGGGGCCACGGCGGGTGCGGGTGGCGGAACTGCGGGCGCGGGTGGCGGAAATGCGGGTGCAGGTGGCGGAAGCGCGGGTGCGGGTGGCGGAAGCGCGGGTGTGGGTGGCGGAAGCGCGGGTGCGGGTGGCGGTGGCGGCAGCGCCGGTACCGGCGGCAGCGGCGGTGCGGGTGGCGGTGGCGGTGGCGGCGGCACCGGGGGGACGGGTGGATCTTCCTGTCCCGCGGGTTGCTTCAGCGACACCGCCTGCGGGGCGTTTGGCCCGTGCGTCGGGATCGGGGTCGACTCCCCGGGGCACTGCTCCGGCTGCTGACGCGCGCACGCCGGCGCAGCGCCGACTCAGCCAGCGATCGTGAGGCGCACCGGGGGCGGCCTCCCGCCGGTGTCGGAGATGCCGATGGTTACCGCGCCGTGGCGCGCGGCGGGCGGGATCTGGATGCGGACCTTCACGTCGGCGGTCATCTCGCCCGCGTACTCGCAGCGCCGGCACCAGACACCGCCGGGGCGCGCGATCCCGCCGCAGGTCGGGCAGGGCACCCGCAGCGCCATCGTCACGACGGCCGTTCCGCCGGTCGCGGCCTCCGCCGGCGA
>Ga0307280_10000294_pt1 | contig 10181 bp, 8 predicted proteins | sample ER_DNA_119_FD_194479 | JGI IMG/M metagenome (GOLD analysis project Ga0307280, IMG submission 194479) | Bulk soil microbial communities from the East River watershed near Crested Butte, Colorado, United States - ER_DNA_119 | ecosystem: Environmental > Terrestrial > Soil > Floodplain | place: USA...
CGCAACGAGAACCGCGTGTTCTCCCGCGAGGAGCTGCTGCGCGAGGTGTGGGGCCTGCGCCAGGCCAACCCGGCGCGCACGGTCGACAACTTCGTCGCACAGCTCCGGGTCAAGGTGGAGGCCGACCCCGAGCGGCCGACCCACCTGCTCACGGTGCGCGGCTCGGGCTACCGATTCGTGCGGTAACGGCTCGAAAAGGAGGGGCTGGTCCCCCCGCGTCTTGATCTGCTAGTGTCCCGAGATGCTGCCGGACGGACATCTTCGGGAAGCCCTGACGTTCGACGACGTCCTGCTGGTTCCGGCCGAGAGCGACGTCATTCCCAAGGACGTCGACGTCCGCACCCAGCTGACCCCGGGCATCCGGCTGGCGATTCCGATCGTGTCGTCCGCCATGGACACGGTGACCGAAGCGGCGACCGCGATCGCGATGGCGCGCGAGGGCGGGATCGGCATCGTCCACAAGAACATGAGCATCTCCGACCAGTCGCTGGAGGTGACCAAGGTCAAGAAGGCGGAGACCGGTGTCGTCGTCAATCCCGTCACGGTCGGGCCCGAGCAGAAGCTGGCCGTCGCCGTCGAGCTGATGCGGCGCCACGAGATCTCCGGGCTGCCCGTGATCACCGCCGACGGCCGGCCCGTCGGCATCCTGACCAACCGTGACATCCGCTTCGAGCGCAACCTGGACCAGCCGGTCAGCGCGATGATGACCAAGCAGCTCATCACGATCGGCGAAGGGACGACGCTGGAGGCGGCCAAGGGCCTCCTGCACAAGAACCGGATCGAGAAGCTGCTGGTGATCGGCGGCGACGGCCTTCTCAAGGGGCTGGTCACCATCAAGGACATCGAGAAGGCGCAGCAGCACCCGTTCGCGGCGAAGGACGACTTCGGCCGGTTGCGCGTGGGCGCGGCGGTCGGCGTGGGGCCCGATCGCGACGAGCGCGTCGACGCCCTTCTCAAGGCGGGGTGCGACGTCATCTGCATCGACACGGCGCACGGGCACGCACGCGGCGTCGTCCAGGCGGTCGCCGACGTGCGCCGCAACTTTCCCAAGTCCCAGATCATCGCGGGCAACGTGGCGACGGGGGAGGGCGCGCTGGCGCTGTCCAAGGCCGGCGCGGACGCCGTGAAGGTGGGCATCGGCCCCGGATCGATCTGCACGACCCGCGTCGTCGCCGGCGTCGGCGTTCCGCAGATCACCGCCATCAACGACGTCGCGAAGGCGCTGGCGTCGACCAACACCAACCTGGTCGCCGACGGCGGCATCAAGTACTCGGGCGACATCGCCAAGGCGATCGCCGCCGGCGCGCACACGGTGATGGTCGGCAGCCTGTTCGCGGGCAGCGACGAGGCGCCGGGCGAGATCATCTTGTACCAGGGCCGGAGCTACAAGGTTTACCGGGGCATGGGCTCGATCGGCGCGATGCGCGCCGGCAGCCGCGACCGCTACTTCCAGAGCGAGGTGACCAGCGACGCGAAGCTGGTCCCCGAAGGGATCGAGGGCCGCGTCCCGTACCGCGGTTCGCTGTCATCGTCGGTCTACCAGCTGATCGGCGGGCTCAAGTCGGGCATGGGCTACACGGGCTGCCACACGATCGACGACCTGCGCACCAAGGCGCGCTTCGTGCGCGCGACGGCGATGGGCCTGCGCGAATCGCACGTGCACGACGTCATCATCACGAAAGAGGCGCCCAACTACCGTGTCGAGCAATGACAAAGTGACCGCTCGACGTGACCTGATCCTGATCCTCGACTTCGGCGGGCAGTACACGCAGCTGATCGCCCGCCGCGTGCGCGAGCAGAACGTCTACTCCGAGATCCACCCGTTCAACGTGCCGCTGGCGAAGATTCGCGAGCTGGCGCCGCGCGGGATCATCCTCTCGGGCGGTCCGGCGTCCTGCTACGACCCGGCGGCGCCGAAGATCTCGAACGAGGTCTACGGGCTGGGCGTGCCGATCCTGGGCATCTGCTACGGCACGCAGCTGACGGCGCTGACCTTCGGCGGCAAGGTGATCCCGGCAGAACGGCGCGAGTACGGGCGCGCGACGGTGCGCATCGTGCAAAAAGGGGGCGGGAGCGATCTGTTCCACGGCTTCACCCCTGGTGAGGAGATCCCCGTCTGGATGTCGCACGGCGACCGCGTCGAGGCGCTGCCGGAGGGCTTCGAGATCGTCGGCGAGAGCGCGAACTGCCCGGCGGCGGCGGTTGCGTCGCCGGCGCGCAAGTTCTGGGGCGTGCAGTTCCACCCCGAAGTGGCTCATACGCCGCGCGGCGGGGAGATCCTCGCGAACTTCCTGTTTCGCATCTGCGGCTGCGAGCCGAGCTGGACGATGGCTGGCTTCGTGAACGAGGCGGTCGCGGCGATCTCGGCGAAGGTCGGGACGCACGGGCGCGCGGTCTGCGGGCTGTCGGGTGGCGTCGACTCGTCGGTGGCGGCGGCGCTGGTGTTGAAGGCGATGGGCCCGCGCCTGACCTGCATCTTCGTCGACACCGGGCTGCAGCGCGCGAACGAAGCCGCCCAGGTTTCATCGCTGTTCAGTGACGCGTTCAAGGCCGACCTGCGCGTCGTCAACGCGAGCGAAAGGTTTCTCGGCAAGCTCGCTGGCGTCAAGGATCCGGAGCAGAAGCGGAAGATCATCGGCCGCGAGTTCATCGCGGTCTTCGAAGAGGAAGCCAAAAAGGTCGGGGACGCCGAGTTCCTCGTGCAGGGGACGCTGTACCCGGACGTCATCGAATCGGTGTCGTTCAAGGGGCCGTCGGCGACGATCAAGTCGCACCACAACGTGGGCGGGCTGCCCGAGCGGATGCACCTCAAGCTGATCGAGCCGCTGCGCGAGCTGTTCAAGGACGAGGTGCGCGCGCTGGGCGCCGAGATCGGCCTGCCGCGCCATGTGCTGTGGCGGCAGCCGTTCCCCGGCCCGGGGCTGGCGGTGCGCGTCCTGGGCGAGGTGACGCGGGCGCGCTGCGACGTGGTGCGGGCCGCCGACGTGATCATCGAGGAGGAGATCCGCGCCGCCGGCCTCTACGAGGCGATCTGGCAGTCCTTCGGCGTCCTCTTGCCGGTGCAGTCGGTCGGCGTGATGGGGGACGAGCGCACGTACGCGGACGCGCTGGCGCTGCGCGCGGTGCACTCGAAGGACGGCATGACCGCCGACTGGGTGCCGCTGCCCTACGATCTGCTCGCGACCATTTCGTCGCGCATCGTCAACGAGGTCAAAGGCATCAACCGAGTGGTCTATGACATCTCGTCGAAGCCCCCCGCGACGATTGAATGGGAGTAGGCGCGCGGCGATCGCGCTGTTCGCGACCGTCGCCGTCTTCTCGCAGGCGCGCTTCGCGCGCGCGGACCGCACCGCCGATGCGCTGAAGCAGACGCTGGCGGGCGCGGCGGTCGACTGGGAGGCCGGCACGATCGCCGCGACGGGCGGCGCGGCGGCCGACCTGCGCATGCCCAGCGTCGACCTGTCGCGCCCCGGGGCACAACGTCGGGCCCACGCGGCCGCCGTGGCCAAGCTGCGGGGCGCGCTGACGACGTTGCCGCTCGGTTCCGGCAACAAGCTGACGACCGCCGAGATCGATAGGGCGGTCGGGCGCGCGCGCGACGTCGACGTTCAGTACCAGTCGAACGGCGGCGCGATCGTCCGCGTCGAGATCCGTTTCGGCGATTGGCTGGAGACGCCCAGCGCGCCCGACGGGTTCGCGGTCGCGGTGGCGAGCATGCACCTCTCGGCGGCGCCCACGGCGCGCGTCGGTAAGCGCGACGTGCGGGTCGGCGCCGCGGTGTACCGGGTCGCCGACGGCAAGGCTGCGAAGAACGTCGCCGATGGACGCGTCGACAAGGAAGGGCGCCTCGTCCTGGCCGGCGACGCGCAGCTGCCGGACCGGCTGGCGCGCGGTCAGGTCATCATCTACGTTGGCAAGCTGCAGCGATGAAGCGCGTGATCCTGCCGGCGGCCCTCCTGTTCCTGAGCGCCTCGGCGTTCGCGCAGACGCCGGCGCCGCCACCTGGGCCGCCGCCGCCGGCGCCCGCGCCGACGGATGTCCCGACGACGCCGGGGGCGCGCATCGTCACCGGGCAGGCACCCGTCGTGGGTGGCAACGCCGCCGGCGCCCGCGAGCGCGCGCTGGACGATGCGATCAAGCAGGCCGTCAACCAGACGATCGCGAGCATGCTCGATGCGCCGACGCGCGCCGCGCAGGCGAAGGCCTTGAAGGCGATCGAGGCGAAGGCGCGCAGCTTCGTGCCGCGCTACCGCGCGCTGGAGGAAGGCGAGGCGAACGGCCTTTACACGATCCGGCTCGAGGCCGAGGTCGACGAGATCGCGCTGCGCCGCAAGATCGAACGGGGGACGTCGCCGGCGACGCCGCCACCGGTGACGCCGGCGAAGGTGGGCGCGCCCGGGACGCTGGTCGCGGCAGCCGACAAGAGCGAGGCCAGCGCCGCCTTCGTAAGCGGCCTGGTGACGGCGCTGTCGTCGGCCGGCGTCCGCGCGCGGGCCGGCGACCCCGGCGAGACGAGCGCCGGTGCCGCCGCCCAGGCCGCGGCGCGCGCTTCGCTCGAGCAGGCGGCGCTGGTGACCTCCGAGGTCGTGCCCGAGGGGCTGGTGCGCGGAACCGGCCGGGTCGCGGTGTCGTGCCGCGCGAACGTCCGTCTCGTCGCGGCGCCGGCAGGCAGCACGATCGCCGAACGCGCCGCCACCGCCCGGGTCTTCGTCGAGGCCGAAAAGGCCTCCGACGGGGCCGCGCAGTGCCGGACGCAGCTGGGCGCGGACCTGGCGGGCCGGCTGGCGGGCGTGCTGCCGTCGTCGGCGGGCGCTGGCGCGGCCGGCGATCTGCGGGCCGTGACCGTCGACGCGGACGTGGTCGAACCGGCGGCGATCCCGGAGCTGGTCAAGAGCCTGCGCGGGATAGGGGCCGTGTCGGCGGCCGAAGTGACCCGGGTGGCGGCCGGGCGCGCCGAGATCAGGGTGCGGACGCGCGCCGCGCCCGCCGCGGTGGCGGCCGCCCTCTCCCGCGTCGCGGGCAGCGTGATCACATTGAGCGACGTGCAGACGTCGGGAGATACGATACGGGTGCGCGTCCGTATGCGCGCACCGGCGCCGGCCGGTGGAGGCAATCCATGATCCTGAATTCCGCCCGCGGTCTGCTGTTCGCCGGCGCCCTGTTCGCGCTGTCAGCCGCGTCGTGCGCGCACGGCCTGGGCGGTGAGGCGATCGCCTTCCGCGTCGAGTGCAACGTTCCGGACGCGACCCTCTGGGTCGACGACGTCCTGGTCGGCAAGGTGACCGACTGGAAGAGCGATGGAAAGCAGATTCGCGCCGGCTTCCACCGGATCGAGGTCCGCCACCCGAACTACTACTCGTTCTTCCAGGAGGTGGAGGTCCCGGGGGGCAGCCACGTCGTCGTCAACGCGAAGCTGCGCGAGCTGATCGAGTAGCGCGCCGCCGCGGCCGCCAGCGCGCGGCCCACAGCGCCAGCGCCACACCCGCGGCGCCGCGCGTCCTGCCCATCGCCATCGTGGCCAAGGTGCCCGCTCCCCGGCCCCAGGGCTCGCCAATCTCGCTCGAGCCACCCTGAAATCCGGGCCAGGGCGGTGTAAGGCGATCGCTGAAGCGTTCCGCTGGCCGGGCGAGGACGTCGGCCGCGGCCCCATGTTCCTCTCGATGTCCGCGGCACGAGATTTCTCCCTGGTCGACGGAGGGCCGTTCTGCGCGCTGCTAAGGCATTTCGGCTGGACGCGGCGAGACGGGCGCATCGACTACCTGCGGGCATGCATCGTGGTCGTCGCCGTGGCCTGGGGGCCGTTGCTGGTCGCGACGCTGTCCGCGCGCGTGATGGTCGGACACGCCTTCGCCATCGACTGGGGCGTTCACGCGCGCTTGCTGGTCGCGATCCCGCTGCTGCTCCTGGCCGATGCGTCGTTGCACGAGCGGACCCGGTTCGTCGTCGACCAGCTCGTGGCCGACCGCTGGGTCACGCACCAGCAAGAACGATTCGACGGCATCGTCGCGCGGGCGGTGAGGCACAGGGATGCCGTCGTTCCCGAGGTGCTGCTGCTCGGTATCGCGCTGGCGGCCAGCCAGGTCATCGTCTGGGGCTTCGGCGGCTTGCCGTTCACCCGGCGGCTGGTGACGCTGGACCGGCATCTGGCCGCCGCGCGCTGGTGGTACGCGCTGGTGGCGTTGCCGCTGTTTCAGTTTCTCGTCTACCGCGCCCTGTTTCGGTGGGGGATCTGGATCCAGATGCTCTGGCGGTTGTCGCGCCTGCGCCTGCAGCCGATGGCCACGCATCCCGACCTGGCGGGCGGGCTCGAGTTCCTGTCGTGGCCATCCATCGGCTTCGGGCACGTGATCGCGGCGCTGTCCGCGACCCAGGCCGGCGTGTGGGCGGACCAGGTGATCTACGCCGGCCTCAAGGTGACCGAGCTGAAATGGCAAGCGCTGGTGTTCGCCCTCGCCGGGCTGGTCGTGGCGCTCGGCCCGCTGCTCGTCGTGTCGGGTCGCCTCTGGCGGTGCCAGATCGACGGCCAGCATCAATACGGCAGCCTGGCCACCGACTACACGCGGCTGTTCCATGCGCGCTGGCTCGCGCAGCGCGAGCGGAACGACGTGCTCGGCAGCGCGGACCTCCAGTCCCTCGCCGACCTGGCGGGCGGATACGAGGTCGTCGCCAAGATGCGTTTCGTGCCGTTCGGCCCGCGCGCGGTGATCGCGATCGCCGCCGCGGCGGTGGCGCCGATGGTCCCGGTCGCGCTGCTCGGGGTGCCGCTGGACCAGTTGCTGGCGAAGCTGGCCGGCACGCTGCTGGGCAAGCCGGGCTGACGGCCGGCCGGCGGCGTCAGAAGCTTTCGCAGAACTCGATCTGGCGCGGGACCTTGTAGGGCGCCAGGTTGCGCGCACAGTGGTCGATGATGTCCTCGGCGCGGCACATGCTGGCGCGCACGACGCGCGCGACGACCATCGGGCCGCCCATGTCGTCAGTGATGACACGCGCCTGCGCCGCCTTGATCTTCGGGAAGGATTCCAGGCAGCCCTCGACCTCGCCCAGCGCGACACGCTTGCCGTCGACCTTCACCAGGTCGTCCTCGCGGCCCGTGATGGTGAGGCGGCCGTTCTTGTCGATCTGGCCGAGATCGCCGGTGCGGTACCAGCCGTCGGTGCCTGCGCCGCCGATCGGGACGCCGTCGTCGCGCTTGGGCAGGTGAATCTTGGGCACCGACAGCATCGACAGCGTCTTCGAGCGCGCCCAGATCGGCCCGATCTCGCCGGCCGTGATCCGATCGCCCTTGGCGCCCGCGACGCGCACCTCGACGCCCTCGAACGCCTTGCCGACGGTCTCGGGATCCTTGCCGGCGCGGTCGATCGCCAGCGGGCCGGCCTGCGTGCCGTGGTAGCAGGACAGCAGGCGCACGCCGAAGCGCTCGTGGAAGCTCTCGGCGATGCTCGCGGGCAGCGACGACCCCGAGCTCAGGAAGCGCGCGCCGCTGGTCTTGAGCGGCTTGATCGTGGGTACGCGCACCAGCGATCCATAGAGCGCCGGGTTGCCGGCGAAGAAGTCGATGCTCTGCTCGCGCAGCAGTTTCGCGATGCGCTTCGGCGACACCTCGTCCTCGAGGAACAGTGTCGTGCCGTTCGCCAGCGCGACCAGCAGCCCGAAGTCGAAGCCGTAGCTGGTGTGTAGCGGCATCGTGCACAGCACGCGGTCGTCGTGGCTCACGCCCAGCGTCTTCCCGATCGCCTGCGCGGCCGCGCCCAGGTTGGCGGCGGTCTTGACCACGCCCTTGGGATCGCCGCCCACAGACGCGGTGAACTGCACGACCGCCGGCGCGTCCTTGCCTCCGTCCTTGCCTCCGTCCTTGCCTTCGTTTTTGCCTTCGTTCTTGCCTTCGTTCTTGCCTTCGTTCTTGCCTTCGTGGACGAGGTTCGCGAGCGGCGCGCGCTTGTACAGGTTGCACGACAGCAGCGTCCCCTGCAGGCGCCGGCGGATCTCGGGCGCGAACTTGGACGGCGGCCCGGCCGGCGCGCGCGCCACCGGCGGCGTCGCGTAGTAGGGCAGGCCCGCGGCGGCCTGCACGCCCTCGCCGCCGCGCGGGCGGGTGACCAGCGCGCGCAAGGGGGCCGCCTCCAGGATCATCTCCAGCTCGCGGTTGCCCGTCGTCGGGTCCAGCGGGACGGCCACGCCCTCGACCTTCGACACCGCCAGCGTCAGGATGACGAAGTCGGGGACGTTGCCGAGCATCAGCCCGACCCACGAGCCCGGCCCGATGCCCATCGCGTGCAGCTCCTGAGCGCGCCGATCGACACGGTGGAGCAGCCCGCGCCACGAAAGGTACGTGTCGCGGTATACGAGCGCCTTGGCGCTGCCGCGGTCATCCGCGACGCTGGAGAGCCATTGGTAAAGCTGCATGCTGCGGGCTTCTCGATTTCCGGGGCGCCGAACAGTCTATACGGCGGTGGGCAGCCGCCACAAGACCGTCGACAATGGATAGTCGGAACGTCGGGTCTCGGGTCTTCGGGTCTTCCGGTCTCTCTTGGGCCTGCGGCTACTTTGACGCCAGCAGGCGAGGGGCCGGGGGCTTGGCGGCGAGGTACTCGCTGACAATGTGGCGCCCGACGTAGGTGGCCTTGATGCGCCAGTTCGGGTTGTTGCCCAGGACGACGGCGAACGCGATCGTCGGGCGCTCCGCGGGTGCGTAGCCGACGAACCAGCTGTAGCCCACGTAGCCGTGATCGGTCTCGGCCGACAGCGTGCCGGTCTTGCCGGCGACCTCGAAGGGCAGGAGGCGCCGCCCGCGCTTGTCTCGGAAGGTGCCCTTCGCGGTGCCGATACGGGTGGTCAGCTCCATCATGCGTCCCACCTCGCGGGCGGCCGCCGCGTCCACGACATGGCGGGGGTTCGCCACCGCCGGCGCGATCGGTCGCCCGTCGCGGTCCACGGCGCGATCGATGAGCATCGGGGCAGGCATCTGCCCGCGGTTGGCGATGGCGGCGGCGAGCAGCGCGCCGTGCATCGGCGACAGCGTGGAATGCCAGAAGCCGGCCGCGGCGCGGGCGAACTCCAGGTGGTCGTCGCTGGGGACGTCCAGGTGCGATGGCTCGACGGGCAGCTCGAACGGGATCGCCTCGTCGAAACCGAAGCTGCGGCCGACGCGGGCGAGATCGCCTGCCGTCAGGTGGCGCGTCGCGAGCTTGGCGATGATCGCGTTCTGGGACTTGCCCAGGCCGAACGCCAGCGTGTCGCAGCGGCGATCGATGGCGGGCAGATCGACGAGGTTATCGGCGAGAATCGACGAGACGCCGCCGTGGTAGCAGGTGCGGGTGCTGCCCATGATGCCGTTCTCGACGAGCGCGGTCGCCGAGATCACCTTGAACACGGACGCGGCGGGTGCCCAGGCGCGCAGCGCCAGCTCTGACGGTCCCAGGCGCGGATCGGCCGCCGACTGCCCGACCAGTGCGAGCACGCGGCCGTCGGGAATCGAGACGACCACTGCGCCGCCGAACGGGATCTGGAAGGCGCGCAGAAGGTTCTCCGTCGACTGCTGCAGGCGCGGATCCAGCGTCAGTTCCGCCCGGCCGCCGTCGGCGAGATCGGCGACGTAACGATGGCCGGCGAGACGGATCGTGTCGGCGCGGACGAGCGGTGCGCTGGGTTCGGCGGTGTGAGCGCGCGCCGTTTCGGCGCCAGCGGTGGGCAGGAAAGCGGTCGCTGCGAGGAGCCCGACGGCGAAACCGGATGTACGCGACATATTTACACCGTCATACATGTAGGATAAGGTGTCAAATTATCCTCCCCTAGATGCCTTGCTGGCTTTGAGCTAGCCTGCTTTGCCCGGACCCCCAAGTGGCGCGCACTCCTCGTGATCCCAACGACACCTCCGAATCGGACCATGTCCGGGCGAAGACGGTCGTCACGAGCATCAGCCGCCTGTCCGAGAAGCCGTCGGGCAAGGAGGCCTGCCTCGTCGTCATCTACGGCCTCGAGCTGGGCAAGAAGTACAACCTGAACTCGGCGTCGCTGGTGATCGGGCGATCGTCGAAGTGCGACATCCAGATCGATCAGGAATCGATCTCGCGCAATCACTCGAAGATCGTGAACACGGGTAAGTCGATCCTGATCCGCGATCTCGGATCGACGAACGGCACCTACGTCAACGACGAGCCCGTCGACGAGTACGTCCTGCGCGA
>Ga0307280_10000295_pt1 | contig 10159 bp, 10 predicted proteins | sample ER_DNA_119_FD_194479 | JGI IMG/M metagenome (GOLD analysis project Ga0307280, IMG submission 194479) | Bulk soil microbial communities from the East River watershed near Crested Butte, Colorado, United States - ER_DNA_119 | ecosystem: Environmental > Terrestrial > Soil > Floodplain | place...
GCACGCCGTGGAAGCCCTGCTGAGAGAGTGGCCGAACAGAGTTCGTGCGCCGTGGGTCGCCTACGTTCCCGCGCATCAGGGATACGTGGTGATGACGCTCTGCCGGGCGCTCTACGCTCTTGCAACTGGCGAGCAGACGACAAAGGAGGAGGCAGCGGCCTGGGCTGCAGCCAGATACCCAGAGTGGTCGAGCTTCATCAATGAAGCTCGAGCAAGGTACCGCGCCGATGTGCATGACTCGCACCGCGCCCTCATCTCATTCACCGATCACGCGGTGAGAGAGGCTGACGGCCTGATTCGATAGCAGGGCAAACTCGGATGGGCCAGTGTTCCGGAATGACCCCTGAGCCGCATGCCGTGGACGACGTAGGCGGGCCGCCGCACCCCGCCGCGATCGGGTGACAGCCGTCAGCGACCTGAAGAGTCACGAGCACGAACGAATCCCACGCGGTAGCCGTCGGGGTCTTTGGCCACGAACTTGTACGTGCCATACGGCGTTGTTGCGAGGGGCTCGGCGACATCGGCAGAGTCCTTCACCCGTGCCCAGAGGCCTTCGACCTCGTCCAGTTCGAAGTTGGTGATGTCTTGGTCGTCGTGCGGCTTCTTGTTCTCGACCTCGCGAATGGCGAAGTACTGCTCGCCGAACGTGTAGGGCTGCCACTTCGTCGGCGCGTAGTACTCGCCGGGCTCAAAGCCGAGAATGTTCTCGTAGAAGTCCTTCGACACGGCCAGATCGCTGACCTCGATCGTGATGCCCTGAATCCGCACGCGACGAGTCTACGAGAGCCCATCAAGCCTGCAGTCAAGTTCGTGGTCGCTTGCTGGCGGTTCGCGGCGCTTGCGGCGGCGCTCAGTCGTCCCCCCGTTGCTCGCGTGGGCCAGCGTGGCTCTCGCCTGAGGCTAGGCCGAAACAGCCGTCGCGACTTCGGTTTCTGTGAAGAGCTCGAGGAAGACCTGCGCGATCCGGGGGTCGAACTGCGTCCCGGCACAGCGCTCGATTTCGGCGAGCGCCTGCTCGCGCGTCAGTGCGCGCCGGTAGGGCCGGTCGCTCGTCATCGCGTCGAAGGCGTCGGCGACGGCGAGCACGCGCGCTTCGAGCGGGATCTCCTCGCCGGCCTTGCCCGAGGGGTAGCCGTGCCCGTCCCAGCGCTCGTGGTGGTAGAGCACGTACGGGATCGCCTCGCGTAGAGAGGCCATCCGCAGCAGGATCCGCGCGCCGATCTTCGGGTGTTCCCGGATCTGGGCGAGCTCGCTCTCGTCGAGCCGGCCCTCCTTGCGGAGCACATCGTCGGAGACGGCGAGCTTGCCGATGTCGTGCAGCGGGCCGCCAATGCGCAGCGAGGCGAGCCGCGCCTCGCTCCAGCCGAGCCGGCGGGCGACCTCCTCGGCGAGCGCGGTCACACGCGCGGAATGGCCCCGCGTGTACGGATCACGCGCCTCGATTGCCCCGGTCAGCACCGTCAGCATCGCCACGACCGCAAAGTTTCAAGGTCGAGGCGCCGATCCCTCTTTCGGGTGACGCGGAGGAAGACTCCAGATTCCCGTCACCGGCGTCGCTCGCGCGGATCGACCGAGCAGCGGTAGGCCGAAGCCCTCCTCGATCGTGCGCAGCAAGCCATAGTGGCTCGTCGGGCTCGTGGAGTACGAGCGGGGTCGCACAAGGGGGCCAAGCGCGAGCGCAGGCACGCCCGGGTCGGCGGTGTCGGACTCGTCGAAGACGACGAAGACCGCGGTGCCGGGAAGCTTCAGCAGCGGTGGCAGGAAGCGCTTCAGCCATGCGTCGCCGGTCGCGACCGAGCAGTCGTGCATGTCGTGGCAGAGGTCAGGGACGACGAGCGCGAAGTTGGGCAGGCGCCCCGCCGCGCGGTCGCGCGCGAGCTGCGTCAGCGGCACGACGCGCTTCAGGCGCGCCGGCCGGTCGAGCACGCGCCGGAAATAGAGGAACGGCACGTGCTTCTTCGCGTAGCGGCCGCGAGACGGCCCAGTCCACCCCGCCCGGGGCAGGCCCTCGGCGTAGGCCTTCCACGTCAGCTTCCTCGCCTCGAGCGTGTCCGCCAGGCTGCGCCCGGAGACCGTGCAGCTCGTGCAGTCACTCGTGATCCCGTGGGTAGAGCCGGAGACGAGTGCCAGGTAGTTCGGCAGGCTCGGGTGGGTCACGCCGCGGTACGCCCTGAGCACCGCTCCCCGGCGCGCGAACGCGTTGAAGGCCGGTGCTTGCGGGTTGCCGAGCACCTGCCCGCGCGCCTTGTTCTCGAGCACGACCACCACGACGTGGGTGAAGGGGGGCACCTGTGGAGGCGCCGCTTGGCCGACCGAGCACACGACGAGCGCGACGAGCACCGCGGCGCGCTTCACGGCGACTCCACCAGCCGCTTGCGCCAGAAATGGAAGCCGACCAGTCCCGCCAGTGCGAGCGCGACGATCACTGCGCCGCCGATCAGCCCGTAATGCGAGATCGCGTCGGCGGCCGCCTGCCCCCCGTAGTAGGAGACGAGCCCGACGAGCAGGGCCCAGCAGATCCCGCCGGCCGCGTTCCAGGCAAAGAACGTCCACCAGTGCATTCGCGAGACGCCCGCCATCAAGGCGGCTGTTACCCGGAGGATCGAGAAGAAACGCGCGAGGAAGATCGTCTTCGGCCCGTGCCGTCGGAAGAAGTCCTCCGTCCACGGCAGCGCGCGCTCCGAAAAGCGGGAAACCCGGCGCCAGCGCTCGAGCAGTCGCCTCCCGCCCGTGCGACCGATCCAGTAGCCGAGGTTGTCGCCGACGATCGCCGCGGTCGCAGCGACGGCGATCACGGCCGTGATGTCGAGCTTCCCTTTCGAGGCGAAGACGCCGGCGGCGATCAGGGCCGTCTCTCCCGGGAGCGGCACGCCGCCGGACTCGAGCATCACGATCAGAAAGAGCGCGAGCAGGCCGTAGTGATGGACGAGCCCGCTCACTCCGGCAGTGTGGCGAAGGCCATCAGAATCGCGTCGAGATACTTGCCGTCGCGCCGGTAATGGCGGCGCCGATAGCCCTCCTGGACGAACCCGAACGACTCGTAGAGGGCTATCGCGGGCCTGTTGTGCGCGAAGACGTGCAGCTCGAGCTTGCTGACGCTGTTCCCGCGCGCCCATTCGACCGTACGCTCGAGCAGGGCGCGGCCGATCCCCTGCCGCCGGTGACTCGACGCGACCATCAGGCCGAGGTCGGCGACGTGGCGGCTGGCCGGATGCACGTCGCGCGCCACCGAAAGCCGGCCGACGAGCCCTCCCTGCGCCTCGGCCACGAAGACGGCCGCGTGCGGCGAGCGCCGCGCCGCCCGCAGGTAGCGCCGCTCGGCCGAGACGCTGCGCCACTCCGCCGAGGCGAGCAGCCAGTCCTCCGGCTCCGAGCTGACCGCGCGCGCGAGCGCGACGAGCTCCGCCGCGTCGCCCGGCTCGGCCTGCCGGATCTGGAAGCTCACGCGACCACGACGCCGTGCCCCCCGCGGCGGGGGTCACCGGCGGCGGCGAGCGTCCCGTCCTCGCGCAGCTCGACCCCCGCCGTGCCGCCGAAGAAGAGGTTTCGGCTGCGCCAGCGTGAGAGCTCGTAGCCAAGGGCCTCGAGCCGGTCGAGCTCCGCCGGGTCGTTGCCGCCTTCGATCTGGACGCGTGGGGTCTCGAAGTGGACGCGCGGCCGCTCGATCGCCTCCTGCACGCCGAGCCCATGGGCGGCGACGTTGACGATCACCTGCAGGATCGCGCCTCGCAGCCGCAGCGAGCCGGCACTCCCGACGACGAGCCGCGGCCGGCCGTCGCGGAGCACGAGCGAGGGCGCCATCGCGCTCGTGAAGCGCAGGCCCGGCCGGGAGATGCCGCCGGTGACGGCCAGGTCGAACTCGCCGAGCATGTTGTTCAGCTGGATGCCGGTTCCGGGCACGATCACCCCCGACCCCGCGCCGGTCGAAGCCGTCAGCGACGCCGCGTTGCCGTGCCCATCCACCACCGAGATGTGCGTCGTGCCGCGCTGCAGCTCCGGCAGCCGCCCGCGGATCCGCGTCGCCGCCGCGTCGAGCTCACCGTCGTCGAAGAGCCGCCGCGCGAGGCCGCCGCGATAGAGCTCGCGCGCGAATGGGCCGCCGCGCGCAGCTTCCTGCTCGCGCATGATCTCGACGAGCTGCGCCATCGCCTCGGCGCTCCCGGGGCCGCCGGCAACGCCGAGCCGGTCGAGCAGCCGCAGGCCGAGGCCGATCAGGATGCCGCCGGTCGAAGGCGGCGGGTTCGACTCGAACTCGTGCCCGAGGAACTGCAGCCTCACGGGCCGCCGCTGGATCACCCGGTACTCGGCCAGGTCGCGCAGCGTGATCTCGCCGCCGCCGGCCCGAACGTGCTCGGACAGCGCGCGGGCCAGCTCGCCTCGGTAGAGATCGGCGGCGCCCTGCTCGGCCAGCTGCTCGAGCGTCCCCGCGAGGTCGGTCATCACCAGCCGGTCGCCCGCGACGAGGCGGTCGCCGTTGGGGCCGTACATCACGCGGCCCTCGTCGGTGTGGCGCAGGATCAGGTCGAGGATCTCGTGCAGGAACGCTTGCGGCGGGTTCAGCTCGACGCCGTTGCGGGCGTGCTCGATCGCCGGCTCCAGGAGCACGCGCCAGGGCAGAGTGCCGAAGCGTCGGTGCGCCTCCCCGAGCCCGGCCGCCCCCCCCGGCACCGCGCACGAGGCCGGCCCGATCCGGTACATCTGCCGCGACTCCGGCGAGAAGTCGACCGGCACCTCGTCCATCGCGCTCGCCTCGCCGGGCGGCAACCCGAGGCCCGGAACCGTCACGAAGTGGTCGAGCAGGCGCGTCGAACGGTCCCGAGCCCGATGGACCAGCATGAAGCCACCTGCGCCCGGGCCCGTGAGCGTGCTCTCCGTGACCCAGGAGACGAAGGCGGCCGCGATGCAGGCGTCCACGGCGCTGCCGCCCTCTGCCAGCACCTGCGCGCCAGCCTCGGCGGTGAGCCGATGGCCGGCTGCGATTGCGCCACGCATCCTCCAAGGCTACTGGGGGCGGCCCGATATCCTCGATCGCAGCCGTGACGCGAACCTCCGTCCAGCGGGAGGCGACTCTCGCCGCCGGCGCCGCCGCGTCGCTCGCCGCGGCGCTCGTCTGGCTCGGCCCGCCCGGCTCAGACCTGGCCGAGCACGCCTACCAGCGCACGCTCTTCTTGAACAGCGGCTTCGCCCTCTGGAACAACTTCTGGTACGCGGGCCGCTACAGCTTCGTCACCTACAGCACCCTCTACTACCCGCTCGCGGCGCTACTCGGGATCCGGTTGCTCGCCGTGGCGACCGTCTCCACCGCGGCGCTCGCGTTCGCCGTGATCGTCTCGCGGCAATGGGGGCCGACCGCGCGCTGGTCGAGCCGCACCTTTGCCGTCGTGTGGTGCGGGATCGTCTTCTCGGCTGCGTTCCCGTTCGCGCTCGGCGCGGCGCTCGCGCTGCTCGCGATCTGGGCGCTCCAGGCCAGGCGCTCGTGGCGCTTCGCGGTGCTCGCGGCGCTGACGCTCGCGGCCAGCCCGCTTGCCTTCCTCTTGCTGACGCTCCTGCTTGCCGGCTTCGGGATCGCGCGCTGGGAGGAGCGGCGCGCCCTGCTGGCGCCGGCGCTGACGATCGCCGCCTTCGGCCTGCTCGAGGTCGCGCTGTGGCGAGCCTTCCCCGGCTCGGGCCAGTACCCGTTCTCGTGGCAGGAGCTGCTCGCGGCGCTGGTCTTCTGCACGCTTGGGATCGCGCTCTCCTGGCGCGTCGAGCGCGCCGGGCCGCTCTGGTGGATGTACGTCGTCTACCTCGTCGCCTGCCTCGGCTCGTTCGCGATCCCGAGCGCGGTCGGCGAGAACGTGCTACGGATCCGCTACGCGGCGATCCCGATCGCGGTCTTGACGCTCTCGCTACGCCACTGGCGGCCGCGGCCGGTCGCGCTCGCGGTGCTCGCGCTCGCTATCACCTGGAACCTCACGCCTCCCCTGTTCGGGTACCTGCACGCCCGCAACGACACGGCGGCCTCACGCGCGTACTGGGCGCCGGCGATCGACTACCTGCGCGCGCACCTGACGCCGTCCTACCGCGTCGAGGTAGTCGACACGAGCGGCCACTGGTCGGCCGCCTACCTCGCGGAGGCCCACATCCCGATCGCCCGCGGCGGCTACCGGCAGGACGACTTTCCGCAGAACGAGCTGCTCTACGACGACCTGCTCGGCCCGAAGGCCTATGGGGCGTGGCTGCGCAACCTCGGCGTGCGCTACGTCGTGCTGACGAGCGCGCCCGCCGACTACAGCGCGCGTGCCGAGGCCGCGCTGCTCCGCTCCGGCCGCTCGGGCCTCTTGCGCGTGTACGAGACCCCGCACCTGACCGTCTTCGCGGTGCCACGGGCGCGGCCGATCCTCACCGGCCCGGCTCGGGGCCGCGTGGTGCGGCTGACCGCCACGCGCGTGCTGCTCGACCTGCCGCGGGCCGGCGACTACCGGCTCGCCGTGCGGTTCTCGCCCTACTGGCACGCGCCCGGCGCCTGCCTGATCCGCCGCACGGACGGGATGACGACGGTCTCCGCCACGCGCCCCGGGCCGCTGCAGCTCTCATTCCACGTCGGCGCGGCGAGCGCGCTCGCGACCGTGGTGGTCGGCGCGCGCGACCGAGTCTGCGACGACGACTAGGCCAGTACCGGAGCGAGCTCGCGCATGAGCTCGCGGACCACGGTGGCCGGGCTGTTCTCGAAGCGGAAGTCGAACTCCGCGAAACCGGCCATGCCGCTCGCGGCGCGCGCTTTCAGGTAGGCCGCACGCCAGCGCAGAGCCTCGACACGCGGAAGGCCGTGCGTGTTGCCGCCGAGCCCGGGCGCCAGCCGGAACCCCGGCTGCACTCCGCAGAGGTACTTCCGTGAGAGCGCTCGGCGGACCGGGCCGCCCTGGCTCAGGCGCCGCTGGCCGGAACCACCGGCGCGCGCGGCGGCGCGCGGATTGCCGGCGAACACGGGGTATTCCTCCCCGATCAGCCCGAGGCAGGCCCGGTTCAGCATCCGCCAGAACGCCGCCAGCTCCGGCGTGATCGGGCGTGCCGGGAGCACGTGCGCGGTCTTCGCCCACCAGACGAGGCCCTGCAGCGGACGGTCGCCGAGCGCCGGCCGGCCAAAGGTCAGCCCACGAAGGGCGCCGCGGGTCAGCTCGCGGTACGGCTTGCCCGACCGTCCCGCGCACTCGGCGACGATCTCGTCGAGCTGCCACGTGTCGGTGACGGCGCTGGCTCGCAGCGTGTCCCGAAAGCGCGCACCGAGCTCGACGCTCCAGGTGATTCGCGTGCTGGTCGGGACTCGGAGCAGCTGCGTGAGATCCGGTAGCGCGCCTGCCAGACGCTGAGAGCCCGGGTTGTGCGCGAAGAGCTCCTTCTCGGCGCGCGGATCGAGCCTGCGGCGCTCCCAGAACCAGCCTGGCTGGATGTGGAAGATCGGCGCATACCGTCCCTGCGGCAGGGCATGAACGCGCGCGGCGATCTCGTCGCTGACCCCGTAGCTGCCGATGTAGACGGGCGCGGTCCGCGGCAAGCCCGCAGCCCGCGCGGCCGCGACGATCGTCGCCAGCTCACGCGGCTCGAAGTACGAGAGGACGAGCGAGCGCGTGGGCGAAGTGTGCCCGAGCGTTACGTTTCGCCCGCGTGAGCGAAGTCCAGGGCGTGACCGATCCGACGGAGCAGGCGTTCCGGCGCCACTACGCCGAGGTCTACCGCTTCGTTCGCCGCCGCACGCAGAGCGACGCCGACGCGGAGGACCTGGCGCAGCAGGTCTTCGCCGACGCCGCGGCTTCGCTCCGCGTCGACGGCCGACCGCCGATCGCGTGGCTGTACGCGGTGGCGAAGCGGCGCTTCGCAGACGCAGCTCGGCGCGACGCGCGACGAACGGCCCTGCCGTCGCTGCTCACCGACCACGCGACCCAGTACGGACCCTCCGTCGCCGCGAGCCTGCAGGCGGCGGTCGACCGGCTGCCCGAGACGCAGCGGCGGGTCGTCGTGCTCAAGCTGCTGCGGGGCGCGTCGTTCGCCGAGATCGCCCAGGCGGTCGGAACGAGCGAAGAGGCTGCCCGGATGCGTTTCTCGCGGGCGCTCAGGTCGATCAGAGCCGATCTCGAGAAGGAGGGCATCGAGCCATGACGATTCGCGATCCCGAAATCCTGTTCGACCTGCGTCGCGAGCCGGAGCTACTCGCCATCGCCGACGCGATCGCCGACGTGCTCGGCGGCGCGGTGTCCCCGAGAGTGCAGCGCCGGCGCTGGCTTCCCGTTGTCACCGCCGCGGCGGTGACAGCAGCGGCTGTGATCGCCGGAGCCTTGCTCCTGAGAGCCGGCAACGTCGAGCCGAGCCTCGTCGACCGCGCCCTGGCAGCGGTCGGCGATCAGCCGGTGCTTCACGCAGTGATCCGCCAGCGGCAGGAGTCGCGCACGACGCTCGTCGAACTCGCGACCGGCAAGCGGGTCGGCGTAACGCGGATCGCACGCACGGAGATCTGGTTCGACCACGCCCGTGGCCTCAAGCACGTGATCATGAAGGTGACCGGCGAGCCGACGCAGGACGAACTCTCCACGCCTGAGGGGATCACTTCCGAGAGTGGCCCGGTCTGGACCTGCGCTCGGATCGCCGCTCATCCGATCGAGGCCACGAAGGCGCGCGTGAGCTGCAATTTCAATGGCGACAACGGAACCACGCCGCGGCAGATCCCGGAGGACCCCCCGAGCATCGACCCGGCGCTCGCAGGCTTCCTCGACGGCTATCGCGCCGCACTTGCGAGCGGCGCCGCGCGCCAGGTCGGCGAGGGCACCGTGGACGGACAGCATGTCTACTGGCTCGAGTTACGCATTCCTTACCCGTACCAGCCCAAGAACGAGCCGCCGGTCGACTTGCGGGAACGCGTGGCGGTCGCGAGCGACACCTACCGGCCGCTCCTCGTTCGGCGGATCACGAATGGCGAGGCCGGCGACGACTACGAGGTGCTCGAGATCGGGACGATGGCAAGGTCCAGGGCCGACTTCTCGACGCCGGTCCTCGTGAAATCCGAGCAACCGACGTCGACGTCAGTCCGGGTCACCGGCGAGGTCGATCTCGCCGAGGCGTCGCAGGAACTCGGCACGCAGCCGGTCTGGGCAGGGGCCGAATTCAACGGCCTGAAGCTCGCCGCCGTGCAACGACAGGAGGTTACAGCCGGATGGGGGCGTCACTCCGGTGTGCCGCCGCGGGTGACGCCTGTGATCGCGCTGATCTACGGCGACGTCGTTCGCCGGCATCCGACAGCCGGCTCAATCGAGATCACCGAGTCCAGGGAGCCGTTCTCCGTCTGGGCGTTCTCCACGACGACCCCGCCTTCCGGCTACATGAGCCTGAATGGCTTCGGCTGGGGAAGCCTGCGGGTCGGCGACATGTACGTCCAGGTGCGCGCCGCTCCGCTCGGCGGCGGCGTCAGCGACCAGGCCGTCGACTTCGCGAGGAACTTGGTTCCGCTGCCTACCGGCTGATACGAGGGTCTAGCTCTGCAGGAAGCTCGGCGGCTCGAGCGAGTCCTCGTTCGGTGCCTCGGCTCGCATCGTGACCCGACGCTGGGCGCCGCGCGAGCCGAAGCCCGTCGCCACCACCGTCACCCAGACCTGGCCCGTCAGGCGATCGTCGATCGTCGCACCGAAGATGATGTTCGTGTCGTCGGTCGCGGCCCCGCGCACCACCTCGGCGGCCTCGTTGACCTCGTAGAGCGAGAGGTCGTCGCCGCCGGCGATCGAGAGCAGGATGCCCTTGGCGCCGCCGACGTCGGTCTCGATCAGCGGCGACCGGAGTGCCCGCTCGGCCGCCTCGCGCGCCCGGTTCTCGCCGGTCGCGGAGAAGCCGATGCCCATCAGGGCCGTGCCGGCGTCCTTCATGACCGTGCGCACGTCGGCGAAGTCGAGGTTGATCAGGCCCGGGAGCGTGATCAGGTCGCAGATGCCCTGGACGCCCTGGCGGAGCACGTCGTCGGCGATCCGGAACGCGTCGAGCATCGACGTCTCGCGGTCGAGCACCTCGAGCAGCTTCTCGTTCGGGACTACGATCACCGTGTCGCAGTTCGCTCGCAGCGTGTCCACGCCGTCGGTCGCCTGCTTGCCGCGACGGGTGCCCTCGAACGCGAACGGCGTCGTGACGATCCCGACCGTCA
>Ga0307280_10000298_pt1 | contig 10143 bp, 7 predicted proteins | sample ER_DNA_119_FD_194479 | JGI IMG/M metagenome (GOLD analysis project Ga0307280, IMG submission 194479) | Bulk soil microbial communities from the East River watershed near Crested Butte, Colorado, United States - ER_DNA_119 | ecosystem: Environmental > Terrestrial > Soil > Floodplain | place: USA...
CCGTCCGGCGGAACGTTGGTTGTGGCGCTCTGCTTGCTGCTCGGCGCGTGTGGCCGGTCGGGGCTGGACCGGGCCGGGGAGGCTTTCCCCGGGGGAACGGGGGGGGCGGGTGGCGCCGTCGGCGGTCGAGGGGGCGGTGCGCCGGGCGGGGCCGGCGAAGGGGGAAGCGCGCCGTTCGCCTGCGCGGCCGGCGCCTGGGATCACGACGCCGACGGGACCACGCCGTGCGTCCCGTGGACGGACTGCCCGGTTGGCAGCCGGGTGCTCTCGTCGGGCTCCGCGACGAGCGACCGATCGTGCGCGGCGTGCCCCGGGGGGCAGACCACGACCACGCCCAACGCGACCGCGTGCGTCCTCGCCTGCGCTCACGGCGGGACCGCGGTGACGCTCGCGAACGCGAAGGTGGTGTGTGACTGTCCCGCCGGAACCTGGGGAGACGCGTGTGAAAAGACCACCCGCCAGATCGCGGCCGGCCAGTATCACACCTGCGTCGTGAAGACGGACGGAACGGTTGCCTGCTGGGGCGGGAACGACTTCGGCGGGGCCAAACCTCCGGCGGGGACGTTCACCAGCGTCGCCGCCGGCCGGTATCACACGTGCGGCGTGAAGGCGGACGGGACCGTCGCCTGCTGGGGCTCCAACGGCGATGGCGAGTCGAACGCTCCGAGCGGGACGTTCGCGGCCATCAGCGCCGGCGGCGACCACACCTGCGGCTTGCGGACGGACGGAACCATCGCTTGCTGGGGCAACAACGGGTCCGGCCAGACGAAGGCGCCGCCGGGAACGTTCGCCAGCGTCTCCGCCGGCGGCGCTCACACGTGCGGCTTGCGGACGGATGGGACCGTCACCTGCTGGGGCAACAACACGTACGCTCAGGCGAGCGCTCCGCCGGGGATCTTCCGCAGCGTCTCCTGCGGCAGCGGCCACTGCTGTGGCGTGAACGCGGACGGCGCGCTCTTCTGTTGGGGCTACGACGGCAGCGGTCAGACGGACGCGCCGCCGGGGACGTTCGTCAGCGTCGCCGCCGGGAGCGCGCACACCTGCGCCGTGAGGACAGATGGAACCGTCGCCTGCTGGGGCAGCAGCACCGCCGGCGAAACCGGCGCTCCGACCGGGACGTTCGCTTCCCTCTCGGCGGGCGGATCTCACACCTGTGGCGCGCGCGAGGACGGGACGATCGCCTGCTGGGGCAACGACGGCGCCGGCCAGGCGACCCCGCCGTCCGGCACGTTCACCGGCGTCGGCACCGGGATCCCGCACACGTGCGGGGTGAAGACGGACGGGACCGTGACCTGCTGGGGCAGCAACAAGTACGGCCAGACCCGCGCGCCGGCCGGCGCGTTCGTGAGCGTCTCCGCCGGCGGCGAGTCCTCGTGTGGGTTGAAGATGGGCGGCGCCGTGACCTGCTGGGGCGATGACAGGCTGGGCCTTGTGCTCGGGGTACCCGCCGCGGCGTTCGCCTCCCTCTCCGCGGGCAGCTCCCACGTCTGTGGGCTGGAGCTGGACGGAACCGCTCTCTGCTGGGGCGGGAGCGGCGGATACGGCGAGACGAGCCCACCGCCCGACAGTCTCACCACCTTGGTGGCGGGCCCGAGCCGCAACTGCGGCGTCAAGGCGGATGGGGGGCTGGTTTGCTGGGGCTACAACGGATCCCGCCAGAATGACGCGCCCCCGGGGCCGTTCATCGGTGTCGCCGTCGGACTGGAGCACACCTGCGGCCTCGGGACGGACGGGACCGTCGTGTGCTGGGGAAGCGACGGCCGGGGCCAGGCGCGTGCGCCATCCGAGCCCCTCGCCGGCATCGTGGCCGGCTATTTCCACACCTGCGGATTGAGGGCGGACGGGAGCGTCCTGTGCTGGGGCGAGCTCGACAATGGGATGCCGGTGAGCGCCCCTTCCGGCACGTTCACGAGCCTCTCCGCCGCCGCCTCGCATACCTGCGGCCTGCGATCTAACGCGCGCATTGAATGTTGGGGCGGCTCCGCGCTGATACGCCCCCCCCAGGATTGAGCCCGACGGCGCGAGAACGTCGCTCGGCTGGTTGAAGTCGCGTCCGTCGGCCGTAGCAAGCGCGAGGAACCAGCAATAGATTCCCCCCATGGCCCCGGCCGCCCCCGTCAAAGACGTGAACGAGTCCGCCTTCGAGGCGGACGTGATCGCGCGATCGCGGGAGGTGCCGGTCGTGGTCGACTTCTGGGCCGCCTGGTGCGCCCCCTGCCGCACGCTCGGCCCGATCCTCGAGCGCGAGGTCGCCGCGCTGGGTGGGCGGGTCGAGCTGGTCAAGGTGGACACGGACGCGAACCCGAAGCTGGCGGCGCGCTACGAGATCCGGGGTATCCCGGCGGTGAAGGCGTTCACCATGGGTGACGTCGCGCGCGAGTTCGTCGGCGTGCAGTCGGCGGAGTTTCTACGCCGCTGGCTGGCCGAGCTGGCGCCGTCGCCCGGGCGCCAGGCGCTCGCGGCCGCGGCGGGGCTCGTCGCGAAGAACGACCGCGCGGGTGCCGAGGCGGCGCTGCGGCCGCTGCAGGGCGATCCCGAGGTCGGCGATGCGGCGGCGGTCGCGCTGGGGGAGCTGCTGCTGGACGACGGGCGCGCCGATGACGCCGAGGCGGCGTTCGCGTCGGTGAACCCGCGCAGCCCGCAGGCCGACGCCGCGGACGCCGCGCGGCGCCGCATCACGTTCGCGCGTGACGCGGCTGCGTTCGGGGGGCGCGACGCCGCCACCGCCGCGCTCGCGCGCGATCCCAATGACCTGGAGGCGCGCTTCGCGCTGGCGAGCGCGCACGCCGCCGCGCTCGCGTGGGAGCCCGCGCTGGCCGAGTTTCTGGAGCTGGTCAGGCGCAACCGCAAGTTCCGCGACGACGGCGCGCGGCTGGCGATGCTGGTGATCTTCGATCACCTGGGGGCGCAGCATCCGCTGGTGTCGGAGTACCGGCGCCAGCTTCAGATCGTCACCTGATGGCGAGGGAATCCCGCCGCGCGGACCTGTCAGAAGCTGCAGGTGCCGGAGGTGCAAGCCGGGCCGCTGGCGTCCACGAAGAAGCTGCCGCTGATCACGAGCGGCGACACCCCGCAGGATGCCGGCAGCACGGTCGGCGCTCCTCCGGGGCAGGTCACCGTGGTGACCGCGTTGGCGTCCACGTGGGCGGTCGCGACCAGCGTCCCCGACGAGTCCAGCGTCGTGATGTCCATCGAAACGAAGGCGCCCGCGTCCGCTTGCATCGGCGTCACGGTGGTGTTGTTGCGCGTGTAGCAGAGGTTCGCGCCCTTCTTCACCTTGGTTGTCGTCGCCGACGTGTAATTGCTCGAATCCGTGGTCGTCGTGATCGTGATCAGAGTCTTGACGCCGTTGTCGTAGCAGCGCGCAAGCGTCATGGGCGTGGAGACGAGGTCGTTCTGCGACACGCAGGCGCCGCCGCCCACGCAGCCGGTCATCAGATCCTGCACGGTTTGCAGGCAGGCGAAGCTCGCGCAGATCGCCGGAGCGCCGCCGCCGCCGCCACTCGCCCCGCCACCGCCGCCACCATCGGTCCCCTTCGTCCCGTTCGAGCCGCAACCAATCGCGACGATGAGAAGCAGAACGACACACGGGCCGTGGCGCATGCGTCGATGATAACCCGCCGCCGGCGCGCCCTGGCTGACCCGTATGGCGTCGGCTACAGTCCCGCCGCCGTACGCGTCATCGTGTCGGCGTAATCGCGATGGACGACTCCACCGACGACCGGGATCCGAAGCTGGCAGCGCTGATCGCGTCGGTGCGGCGGCGGTGCAAGCCGGGGCTGTGGTCGCAGGCCGTGACGCTGGCGCGGGCGGGCGCGGTCACGATCGAATCGCGCACGGCGGAGGAGATCGTGGTGCGGGTGCGGTCGCCGGGGCGGATCGTGGCGCCGACCGCCGTCCTCTATCCGACGGAGAACGAGACGGAGTGCGACTGTCCGTCGCGGATGAATCCGTGCGAGCACGTCGCCGCGGCGGCGATCGCGCTGTCGGGCGGCGGGGCGGACGCGGCGGCGGGGACGGCCACGGGCGCAGCGGGCGCCGGGGACGTCGCGGGCGCGGCGGGTGCGAGCGCGGGGACCGTCGTCGCGCGTCCGGCGCTGTCGCGGGTTGGCTATCGGTTCACGCGCGTCGACGACGGGCTTCGGCTGGCGCGCGTGCTCGTCGCGGCGGACGGCGGGGAGACGCCTCTCACCGAGGAGATGGCGACGGTGCTCGCCGATCCGGCGCGCGCGGCGCGGCTGCAGGTCGAGGCGGCAGATCTCACGGTCGATCGCCTGCTGGGCGCGGGCGCGGCGGCGCGGCGTGGGGCGCTGCTTCCGACGAAGGTGGACGCGCTGATGGGGATCCTGGCGGGGGCGCCCCGGCTGACGCTGGACGGGGTTGCCGTCGTGATTTCGGAGGAGGAGGTGCGGCCGGTCGCCACGTTGAGCGACCGGGCCCCTCACCCTAACCCTCTCCCCGCTTCGCGGGGCGAGGGGACCGGAGGTTCGCGGGGCGAGGGGACCGGAGGTTCGCGGGGCGAGGGGACAAGATCTTCTCTCCCTCTCCCGCTTGCGGGAGAGGGTCGGGGTGAGGGTTCCGGATCCGTTTCGCTGACGATCACCGCCGATCCGCGGGTGCGGCAGGTGGTCGCGGGGGGGATTGTGCTCTGTGACGACGACGATGGGCGGGCGACGCTGCACCGGCTGGTGGAGACGGAGATGACCGGGTTGCGGCTGCAGAACCTGCCGATCCGGCGATCGTTCTCGGGGGCGGAGATGGGGGAGCTGGTGACGGTCGTGCTTCCGGATCTCGCGCGGCGGGCGGTGGTCGACATCCAGAGCAATCGGTTGCCGCCGGTGGCGCGCGATCTCGCGCCGCGCGTCGTGCTGGACCTCGATCAGATCGAGGGCGGGCTCAGCGTGCTGCCGACGCTGGTGTACGGCGCGCCGCCGGTGGCGCGCATCGATGCGGGGAAGCTCGTTTACCTGCGCGGGCCGGTTCCGCTGCGCGACGTGCCGGCGGAGCAGCGGGTCGTCGAGCGGCTGCGCACCGAGCTGGATCTGGTCGTCGGACGGCGGACGTCGTTCGACGCGCGCGACGCGCCTCGCTTCGTCGAGAAGTTGAAGCGGTGGCGGGGCGATCTCGCGGGGCGCGCGGCCGGCGTGGTGAAGCCGGCGTCGACGCTGGTGCCGCGGCTGCGCGTCATTGCGGGCGGCCCTCACCCCAACCCTCTCCCGCAAGCGGGAGAGGGGGCCGGAGCGGGAGAGGGGGCCGGAGCGGGAGAGGGGGCCGGAGCGGGAGACATTCGGTTCGAGTTGACCTTCGAAGTGCGCGACGCGCGGGGCAACGCTTCGGACGCGAAGGCCGTTGATGCGGCGTCGGTCGTGCGGGCGTGGCAGGAGGGGCTGGGCCTCGTGCCGCTCGTCGAGGGCGGATGGGCGGGGCTGCCGGCCGCGTGGATGCAGAAGCACGGGCAGCGCGTCGCGGATCTGCTCGCCGCGCGCGAGGACGACGGGCGACTGGCGCGACACGCGCTGCCCGCGCTCGCGGCGCTGTGCGCCGAGCTGGAGCATCCCCCGCCGCCGGGGCTCGATCGCCTGGCGCCGCTCGCCGAAGGGTTCGAGCGGCTGCCCGACGCGCCGCCCCCGTCCGATCTCACCGCCACGTTGCGCGCGTACCAGCATCAAGGCGTCAACTGGCTCGCCTTCCTGCGCGGCGCCGGCCTGGGCGGTGTGCTCGCGGACGACATGGGCCTCGGCAAGACGCTGCAGGCGATGTGCGTGTTTGATCGCGCGCGCGACGACGCGCATCCGGACCGCCCGCCCGCGCCGACGCTGGTGGTCTGCCCGACCAGCGTCCTCTTCAACTGGCAGAGCGAGCTAAAGCGCTTTCGCCCGGGCCTGCGCGTCGCCGTCTATCACGGGCCGGGGCGCAGCTTCGACGCGACCGCCGACGTGACGCTGACGACGTACGCGATCCTGCGCCTGGACGCGAAGGCGCTGGCGGCGCGCAGCTTCGGCGCCGTCGTGCTCGACGAGGCGCAGGCGATCAAGAACCCGGACAGCCAGACGGCGCGCGCGGCGTATGCCCTTCGCGCCGGCTTTCGCCTGGTGCTGACCGGCACGCCCGTCGAGAACCGGCTGGAGGAGCTGTGGAGCCTGATGCACTTCGCGAACCGCGGGCTGCTCGGCGGTCGCTCCGACTTCGGCGACCAGTTCTCACGTCCGATCGCCGAGGGGCGCGCGGGTGCGGCGGCGGCGCTGCGCCAGCGCATCCGTCCGTTCGTGCTGCGGCGCCTGAAGAAGGACGTCGCGCCCGAGCTGCCGCCGCGCACGGAAGGCGTCCTGCGCGTCGAGCTGACTGAGGGTGAGCGCGCCGTCTACGACGCGGTCCGCGCCGCCACGCAGAAGGACGTGCTGGCGATGTTCCAGGCGGGCGACGGCAAGGGCGGGGGCGTCATCAAGGCGCTGGAGGCGTTGCTGCGCCTGCGCCAGGCCGCATGCCACCCGGCGCTGGTGCCCGGCCAGACCGCGACGACGTCCTCGAAGATAGAGGCGCTGCTGGAGGCGCTGGAGACCGCCGTCGCGGAGGGGCACAAGGCGCTGGTGTTCTCGCAGTGGACCAGCCTCCTCGATCTGATCGAGCCCGCGCTCGCGCGCGCCGAGCTGCCGTTCACGCGCCTCGACGGGACCACCCGCGATCGCGGCGACGTCGTCGCGCGCTTTCAGGCGGACGACGGCCCGCCCGTGATGCTGGTGTCGCTGAAGGCGGGCGGGTCCGGCCTGAACCTGACCGCCGCCGACCACGTTTTCCTGTGCGATCCGTGGTGGAACCCCGCCGTCGAAGCGCAGGCCGCCGACCGCACCCACCGCATCGGCCAGACGCGGCCCGTGTTCGTCTACCGCCTGGTCGCCGCCGCCACCGTCGAGGAACGCATCCTGGTGCTTCAGGATTCGAAGCGCGCGCTGATGGATGCGGCCCTGGGCGACGCGTCGAGCGCCGCCGGGCTGACGCGCGACGATCTGCTCGCGTTGCTGGCCTGACCCCTCACCCTGACCCTCTCCCCGCTTCGCGGGGCGAGGGCAAACGGTTGGCTAGACACGCGCGCAGGCCCTCACCCTTACTCTCCCTCCGTGTCTCCTCTCTCTCTCCCTCTGCTTCTCCTCTCTCTCGGCTTCTCCTCTCTCTCCCTCGGCTTCTCCTCTCTCCCTCGGCTTCTCCTCTCTCTCTCCCTCGGCTTCTCCTCTCTCTCTCCCTCGGCTTCTCCTCTCTCTCGGTTTCTCCTCTCTCTCGGCTTCTCCTCTCTCTCGGCTTCTTCTCTCTCTCTCTCTCGGCTTCTTCTCTCTCGGCTTCTTCTCTCTCGGCTTCTTCTCTCTCTCCGCTTGGCTAGACGTGGGTTATGGAGATGAAGCGGTCGTCCGCGTAGCGGGCGAGGAAGACGGCGCCGTTTTCGAGGGGTGGGGGTGGGGTGCCGGTGATTTCGTGGATGAAGGTTCGAAGCGCGCCGCCGTGGGAGACGACGAGCGTGGCGTCGCCGGTGGGGCGCGGGGCGCGGGCGATCTCCGTCAACGCGGCGACGATGCGGGCGGCCACCTCGGGTTGCGGTTCGCCGCCGGGTGGGGTGGCGCGCCGGTCCGCGAGGTAGCGCGCCCACGCTTCGGGGTGCCGCTGGGCGCACTCGTCGCCCGTGAACCCTTCGAAGCAGCCGAAGCCGCGCTCGCGCAACCGGGCGTCGAGCTTCAACGCGGGGGCGATGCCCAGCAGGCCGGCGACGATCTGCGCGGTCTCGCTCGCGCGCTGGAGATCGCTGGCGTGCACCTCGGCGATCCCACGGCCGACCAGGACCGCGGCCAGCGCGCGCGCCTGCTCGCGGCCCGCGTCGGACAGCGGGATGTCCGTCTTGCCCTGCCACCGGCCCGCGCGGTTCCAGTCGGTCTCGCCGTGGCGGGCCAGGAACAGATGGCGATGGAACGGCAGGCGATCGGCTTGGTGCGCCATCGGGTGGCCGTCAGTTTCTCACGACGACGGGCCCCGTCGCTTGCCAGCTGATCCGACTCGGCAGATCATCGCGCGCCCGCGCTCGCCACGAGCGCGGCACCCAAACGAATCGAAAGGCAGGGCGTCGATGGCCGGACCACCATGGCTGAATCCGAAAGCGCAGCAGGATGTCGTCGCCCGTGACGGGGACGTCTGGATCTCCAGTCCGGTCAAGAGCGGCACCAACTGGATGATGAACATCGTCCACCAGCTGCTGACCGGCGGGGACGCGGACTTCGACAGCATCTACAGCGTCGTGTCGTGGCCGGAGTTCGTCGAGCGGCCCGGACAGCCGCCGAACGAGGTTGTCGACCGCATCGCGGCGATGCCGGCCAGCCGGCGCCGCGCCATCAAGACCCACGGGGCGCCGCCCGAGTTGCCGTTCATCAAGGCCGGCACCGGCAAGGACGTGAAGTATGTGGTGGTCTGCCGCAACCCCGAGGAGGCGCTCGTCTCGTTCAAGGTCTTCCTCGAGCAGCACACCGACGCCTTCTACGACCTGTGGAAGGTGCCCCGGGCCGCGATGACACGACCCGAGTTCGGCACGTTCTATCGCGAGGTCGTCGATGCGCGGGGCATCCAGGGCATGCTGTTCGGTTTCGTCGCGTCGTGGTGGCAGCTGCGCCACGAGACGAATGTGCTGCTCATGCACTTCGCCGACATGAAGCGCGACCTTTCGGGCTCCATTCGCAAGGTCGCCGACTTTCTCGGCGTCGCGCCCAGCGCTGCCGAGTGGGCCCGCATCAACGAGTACGCATCCTTCGACTGGATGAAGCGAAACGAGCACAAGTTCGACACGATCCCGAACACACCGGTGCGCGTCCTCGAGGAAGGCGGGATGGTGCGAAAGGGCAAAGCGGGCGCCAGCCGCGAGGAAGGCATGACCGACGAGATCGCACAGCACCTGCGTGTCGTGGGGTCGAAGATCGTGACCGACGAGGCGGCGCTGGGCTGGTTATACCGCGGCGGGGAGCTGGCGTGATCCGCCGACGTCAGATGTAGCGCCGGCACGTGTAGCACCACGTGAAGTGACCCGCGCGCAGCGGCAGCGACTTGATGATCGGGTGGCCGGCCGCGCGCGCGTGCTTCGTGTTGTGCGCCTGCTGCGATTCGCAGCAGCCGACGTGGCCGCAGGTCGTGCAGACGCGGAGGTTGAAGTCGGACCCGCACTCCTGGCAACGGTCGGCCAGCGGCGCGTGGACGGTGCCGTCGAAGTGCGGGCAGCTCGGGTCGGCGGGCACCGGCGTCAGCGCGAGAACTTGATGATCGAGAACGTCGCGCCCTGCGGGTCGGCGGCCGGCGCGAAGCGGCCGATGCCGGGGATCTCCATCGGGTCCTCCAGCAGCCGGCCGCCCAGCTCCTTCACGTGGGCCGCGGCCTTGTCGGTGTCGGCGACGCAGAAGTAGACGCCCCAGAAGGACGGCACCGCCGCCAGCGCCGGCGGCTTCTCCATCATGCCGGCGACCAGCTCGTCGTCGGCGGCCTTGAACACCGTGTACTTCATGTCGCCCATGTCGGACGGCTCGGGCTTCCAGCCGAACAGCTTCGCGTAGAAGGGCGCCGCGAGATCCACGTTGCTGCTGTAGAGCTCGTTCCACCCGAGCGCGCCCGTCTCGCCGTACAGGAACGGGCCCATCGATTGCCCCGCGTGCCACAGCGCGAACATCGCGCCCGCCGGATCGGTCAGCACCGAGAACTTGCCGGGTCCCATCGCCATCGGCGGCACCACCACCGTGCCGCCCAGCTCGGCGCCCTTGCGCGCGGAGGCCTCGACGTTGTCGACGGCGACGTACGAGAGCCAGTTCGGCGGCACGCCCTGCTTCATCTGATCAGGCGCCTGCGCCATCATCCCGGCCACCGACTTGCCCGCGATCGACGCCATCGCGTAGCTGCCGGACGGCATCGACATGTCGGCGAGGTTCCAGCCGAGGAGGCCGCCGTAGAACCGCTTGCCGGCCTCCACGTCGGGGGTGTTGAGCTCGACCCAGCAGAACTTCCCCGCAGCAACCTTCACGTACTCCGGCATGGCGCTCTCCTTGGCTGGATGTTTCCCGCGGGGCGCAATCTGCGGCCGATCACCGCCCGCCGCAAGCGACGATTCTTCGCGGCAGGTAGACTGGTCGC
>Ga0307280_10000299_pt1 | contig 10137 bp, 9 predicted proteins | sample ER_DNA_119_FD_194479 | JGI IMG/M metagenome (GOLD analysis project Ga0307280, IMG submission 194479) | Bulk soil microbial communities from the East River watershed near Crested Butte, Colorado, United States - ER_DNA_119 | ecosystem: Environmental > Terrestrial > Soil > Floodplain | place: USA...
GTGGTGCACGAGCAATGACAGGTTTCGTCGCCCTCGAGGACGGCTCGGTCTTCCGCGGCGAGTCGGTCGGCGCCGAGGGGTTCGTCTTCGGCGAGGCCGTCTTCACGACCGCGATGACCGGCTACCAGGAGGTCGTCACCGACCCGAGCTACGCGGAGCAGATCGTCGTCTTCTCGGCGCCGATGGTCGGCAACTACGGCGTCGAGGCAGGCCGGTGCGAGTCGCCGCGGCCGCACGCGCGCGCGGTCGTGATGCGCGAGGCCCGCGGGCCGGCATGGACGGACTGGCTGCACCAGCACGGGCTGGTCGCGCTCTCGGGGATCGACACGCGCTCGCTGGTAGTGCACCTCCGGAAGGCCGGGGCCATGCGCGCGATCGCCGTCTCGGGCGAGGCCTCGGTGGACGAGGCGCTCGCCGCGGTCCGCGAGCAGCCGGCGATGGCCGGGCGCGCCCTGGCGGCGGGCGTTTCGGCGCGGGAGCCGCACGTCTACTCCGACGCCGGTACCGCGCGGATCGCTGTGCTCGACTACGGCTGCAAGCGCTCGATCCTCGACCGGCTCGCCTGGGCGGGCGCCGCGGTCACCGTCTTCCCGCACGATGCCGCGCCGGCCGACCTGCTCGGCTTCGACGGCGTGCTGCTCTCGAACGGGCCCGGCGACCCGGAGCCGCTCGCGCGGGAGGTGGAGACGGTGCGGGCGCTACTGAGGAAGGTGCCCGTCTTCGGCATCTGCCTCGGCCACCAGCTGCTCGCGCTCGCGACCGGTCACGAGACCTTCAAGCTCCCGTTCGGCCACCGCGGCGCCAACCATCCCGTGCTCGACAAGCGCACGAACCGGGTGCTGGTGACGAGCCAGAACCACGGCTTCGCGGTCGCGCCCTCCACCGCGCGCGAGGCGACGCACGTCTCGCTCTACGACGGCACGGTCGAGGGACTCGACTTCCCGGAGCTGCGGGCCCGCTCGGTGCAGTTTCACCCCGAGGCGCGGCCCGGCCCGCACGACGCCTGGCCGCTGCTCAGCGCATGGGTCGAGGAGGTGGCGCTTGCCCAGGCGGCGTGATCTCCGCTCGATCTGCCTGATCGGCTCGGGCCCGATCGTCATCGGCCAGGCCTGCGAGTTCGACTACGCGGGCTGCCAGGCGCTCAAGGTGCTGCGGGAGGACGGCTTCAGGACGATCGTCGTCAACTCGAACCCGGCGACGATCATGACCGACCCGGGCTTCGCCGACCGCACCTACCTCGAGCCGCTGGACCTCGATTCGGTCGCCGACGTGCTCGGGCGCGAGCGGCCCGACGCGCTGCTGCCGACGATGGGCGGCCAGACGGCGCTCAACCTCGGCCTCGCCCTGCACGAGGAGGGCGTGCTCGCGGCGCTCGGCGTCGAGCTGATCGGCGCGCCGGCCGACGTGATCCGCCGGGCCGAGGACCGCGAGGAGTTCCGCGAGACAGTTCGCGCGACCGGCCTCAAGGTCCCCGAGTCCCTGGTTGTCACCGCGCGCGACGAGCTGCCGGAGAGCCTCAGCCTCCCGGTCATCCTGCGCCCGGCCTTCACGCTCGGCGGTCACGGCGGCGGCACGGCGCGCTCGCGCGAGGAGCTCGAGCCAATGCTCGACCGAGCGCTGGCCGAGAGCCCGGTCGGCCAGGTCCTCGTCGAGGAGTCGCTGCTCGGCTGGGACGAGTTCGAGCTCGAGGTGATCCGCGACCGCAACGACAACGTGGTGGTCGTCTGCTCGATCGAGAACCTCGACCCGATGGGCGTCCACACCGGCGACTCGGTCACGGTCGCGCCGCAGATGACGCTCTCCGACGAGGCCTACCAGGAGCTGCGCGACGCGGCCGCGGCGATCATCCGGGCGGTCGGCGTCGAGTGCGGCGGCTCGAACATCCAGTTCGCGCGCGGCCGCGGGAGCGGCGAGATGCGCGTGATCGAGATGAACCCGCGCGTCTCGCGCTCGTCGGCTCTCGCCTCGAAGGCGACCGGCTACCCGATCGCGAAGGTCGCCGCGAAGCTCGCGGTCGGTTACACGCTGGACGAGATCCCGAACGACCTGACGGGCACGACGCCGGCGAGCTTCGAGCCGACGCTCGACTACGTCGTCGTCAAGGCGCCGCGCTTCGCGTTCGAGAAGTTCCCGGGCGCCGACACGACCCTCGGCACGCAGATGAAGTCGGTCGGCGAGGCGATGGGGATCGGGCGCACGTTCACGGAGGCGTTCGCGAAGGCACTGCGCTCGCGCGAGCTCGACGGCGACGCGGTCACGCCCTGGGCCGGGCTCGACGAGCTGCCCGAGGGCGTGCACCCCTGGTTCCGAGCCGAGCTCGAACGCCTTCGTCTCTCGCCGATGATGCTCGAGGACCTTGTCGCCGACGACTGGCTGCGGTTGAAGCGCCTCGGCCACTCGGACGCGGCGGTCGCGGAGGCCTGCGGCGTGAGCGAGGAGCAGGCCCGCGCGGCGCGGCGCTCCTGGGGCGTGCGACCGGCCTTCCGGCAGGTCGACTCCTGCGCGGGCGAGGTCGAGGCCGGCTCGAACTACCTCTACTCGACCTGGGGCGAGGCCTCCGACCTGGAACCGCGCGGCGGCTCGGTCGTGATCCTCGGCTCAGGCCCGAACCGGATCGGCCAGGGCATCGAGTTCGACTACTGCTGCGTACACGCGGCGCAGAGCTTCCGCGCGCTCGGCTTTGAGGCGGTGATGGTCAACTGCAACCCGGAGACCGTCTCGACCGACTACGACACCTCCGACCGGCTCTACTTCGAGCCGCTCGGCGCCGAGGAAGTCCTGGCGGTCTGCGAACGCGAACGGCCGGAGGGGGTCGTGATCCAGTTCGGCGGCCAGACGCCGCTGAAGCTGGCGCGCGCGATCGAGGCGGCGGGCTTCCGGATCCTCGGGACGCCGTTCGAGGCGGTCGACCTGGCCGAGAACCGCGAGCGCTTCGCGGCGCTCTGCGACGGGCTCGGGATCGAGGTGCCGGCGTGGGGGATGGCGGCGGGCGCGGACGAGGCGGTCGAGGTCGCCGAGCGGGTCGGCTATCCGGTGCTCGTGCGGCCGAGCTACGTGCTCGGCGGGCGTTCGATGCGCGTCTGCTACGAGGCAGAAGGGGTGCGCGAGGCGGCCGCGGCCGGCGGGCGGCTGCTCGTCGACCGCTTCCTCGAGAACGCGATCGAGCTGGACGTCGACGCGCTCTGCGACGGGAACGAGACCTTCGTCGCCGGGGTGATGCAGCACGTCGAGGAGGCGGGCGTCCACTCGGGCGACTCGAGCTGCGTGCTGCCGGCGGCGTCGCTCACCCGGGCCGAGCACGAGCAGGTGGTCGACGTGGTCACGCGTCTCGGCCCCGCGCTCGGCGTGGTCGGCCTGCTGAACGTGCAACTCGCGCTCGCCGACGGACAGCTCTTCGTGCTGGAGGCGAACCCGCGCGCGTCGCGCACGGTGCCGTTCGTCAGCAAGGCCACCGGCGTCAACCTTGTCCAGGCCGCCTGCCAGCTCGCCGCGGGTGCGAGCCTGTCCGATCTTGCCCTGCCCAGGGGACAGTCCCTGGAACAGGTCTCGGTCAAGGCGGCGGTGCTGCCGTTCGCGCGCTTCCCGGGCGCGGACGCGGTGCTCGGGCCGGAGATGCGCTCGACCGGCGAGGTGATGGCCAGCGCCTCCGACCTGCCGACCGCCTTCGCCAAGGCCGAGCGCGCCGCCGGCCGGCGGCTGCCGACCGAGGGCACGGCCTTCCTCTCCGTCCGCGACGAGGACAAGGCGGTGGTCGTCCAGGTCGCCCGCGCCCTCGACGCGCTCGGCTTCAAGCTGATCGCGACGGCCGGCACGGCGCACACGCTGGCCGCGGCCGGCCTGGTCGTCGAGCACGTCCGCAAGGTGACCGAGGACGGCGAGGGCCCGAGCGTGGTCGACCTCGTTCGCCGCGGCCGGTGCGACCTCGTCGTCAACACGCCACAGGGCTCGGGCGCGCGAACGGACGGCTACCTGATCCGCGAGGCGGCGCTGCTCGCGCGAGTCCCGTGCGTGACGACGATCTCCGGCGCGGCGGCCGCCGTGGAGGCGATCGCCCACGCCCAGGACGAGGTCGCGCTCAGCCTCCAGGAGCGAATCGGTGCTCACGCGCAGAGCGCTTAGGGTCGCCGGCAGCGAGGCGGTCGGCCCCTACACGCTCCTCCGGGTCGAGCGCGGTGAGCTCGACCCCGGCATCCCCGGCCAGTTCTTCATGCTCGAGGCGCCGGGCCGTCTGCTGCCGCGCCCGATGAGCCTCTGCCTCGCGACCGCGGCGGAGCTCGGCTTCCTGATCGACCCGATCGGCCACGGGACGAGAGCGCTCTGCACGCTCGCCGCGGGCGAGACGCTGCGGATCCTCGGCCCGCTCGGCAACGGCTTCCGGCTCGACGTCGAGCGGCCGCTGCTCGTCGGCGGCGGGATCGGGATCGCGCCGCTGCCCTACCTCTCTGAGCGGCTCGGCGGGCCGCCGGCGCTACTCGGCTTCCGCAGCGCCTGGCACGCCGAGGCGGCGGCGCTGGTGCCGAATGCGGAGGTCGTGGTGGAGCCCACCTACGTCACCGAGCTGCTGCCGCCGGGCCACGACGTGCTCGCCTGCGGCCCCGCGCCGATGCTCGAGGCGGTTCGCAGCCTGACGACGAACGCCCAGCTCGCCTGGGAGGCGCCGATGGCGTGCGGCTACGGCGCCTGCTACGGCTGCGCGGTCGAGATCGACGGCGAGCTCAAACGCCTCTGCGTGGAAGGACCGGTCCTTGCGGCTGCTTAACGCGAGCGGCTGCCTCGACGCCCTGACCGCGCCGGCGGTCGCCGCGGAGCTGGACGCCTTCGTGACCAAGACGGTCACGCCGCTTCCGCGCGGGGGCAACGAGCCGGTGCGGATCGCCGAGACCGAGGTCGGGATGCTGAACGCGATCGGGCTCGCGAACCCGGGCATCGACGGTTTCCTGCACCAGATGCTGCCTCGCCTTGCCGGCCTGACGGTGTGGGTCTCGGTCGGCGGCTTCTCCGTCCGCGAGTACGCGGAACTCTGCGAGCGGCTCGAGGGCGAAGAGATCGCGGCGATCGAGCTCAATCTCTCCTGCCCGAATGTGGACGAGGTGCCTTCGGGCGTGGGGGAGGTGGTCGCCGCCGCTCGTGCCCTGACGACCAAGCCGCTGTACGCGAAGCTCGCCCCGGCGGCCGACGTCGCCGAGAACGCGAAGGCCGCCGAAGCGGCCGGCGCGGACGGGCTCAGCCTCGTCAACACGGTCAAGGGAATGGCTCTCGACGAGCGCACCCTCCGCCCGGTCCTGGCCCGCGGTGCGGGCGGGCTCTCGGGCCCGGCGCTGCGACCGCTCGCCCTCGCGGCGGTCTTCGCCGCGTACGAGGCGACCCGCCTGCCGATCGTCGGGATGGGGGGAGTCGCGAGCGGCCGCGACGCGCTCGAGCTGCTCGCGGCCGGCGCGAGTGACATCGCACTCGGCACGATTCTCTTCTCCGATCCAGCCGCCCCGACCCGCATCAGGGCTGAGCTGGAGGCCGAATTGGCGGCTCATGGCTTTGCCGATCCTGACAACGCCGTCGGCGCAGCCCACGAGCCCGAAGCCTCGACCCTCGACCCCAAGTCGAGAGTAGGACGCAAAAAAAGCCTGCATACACGCGCAAACGTGGTGGGTTGACCCCTGCTCCGAGCTTGTTAGTATCCCCCGCCGTGGCCGCGCTCAAGACCCAGGCTCAGGCGCCACTCCGCTCACTCGACCAACGGATGGAAGCGCTCAAGAGGGCTAACGACATCCGCGTGCGGCGCGCGAAGCTGAAGAAGGACCTCAAGTCCGGCTCCGCGCGCATCGAGGACATCCTCAGCGACCCGCCGGAGTACGTGTCGACCGCGAAGGTCTTCGACATGCTCATGGCTGTCCCCAAGTTCGGACGTGTCAAGGCCGCTCGCTTTCTGAACCAGTGCCGCATCAGCCAGTCGAAGACGGTCGGCGGTCTCTCCGACCGCCAGCGGACGGAGCTGATTGGGCTCTTCAACCGCTAAGCCGGTCTTCGTAATCACCGGCACCTCCGGGGAGGGCAAGAGCACGCTCGCGCGCGAGCTCGTGAAGCGCGTGCCGGAGCTGGAGCTGGCCGTCTCGGCGACGACGCGGCCGCAGCGCCCCGGCGAGCAGGACGGCCGCGACTACTGGTTCGTCTCCGAGGAAGAGTTCGACCGGCGCCTGGCCGAGGGCGACTTCCTCGAATGGGTCGAGCTGCCGTGGGGGCCGGGCTACCGCTCCGGCACGATCTGGTCCGAGATCGAGCGGATCGGAAGCGGCGGCAAGGCGCCGCTGCTGGAGATCGAGACCGGCGGCGCGCTGGCCGTCCGCGAGCGGGTCCCCGGCGCGGTGACGATCTTCGTGACCGCTCCCAGCCGCGAGGCGCTCGAGAACCGGCTGCGCGCCCGGGCGACCGAGAGCGAGGGCGAGATCGAGGAGCGCCTCGACGTCGCTGAGCGCCAGCTCGAGCTCGAATCGGTGTTCGACCACCGGATCGTCAACGACGACCTGGAGCGGGCTCTCGGCGAGCTCGAGGAGATCGTTCGCGGTGCGTTGGACGGTGCAGGTACCATTCCCGCCCGTGATTCATCCTCGCGTTGACGAACTGCTCGAGAACGTCGATTCCCGCTATGCGCTGGTGATCGTCGCGGCGAAGCGTGCCCGGCAGATCAACAACTACCACCACCAGCTAGGTGAGGGCACGTTCGACCAGTTCCTGCCCCCGCTCGTCGAGTCGCGTTCGAAGAACTACTTGACCATGTCCCTGGAGGAGATCCAGGAGGGCAAGATCAAGTACACCTACCCCAAGTCCTAGGGGCCCCAAGTCCTAGGGGCGAAGGGGAGGGCGGCCGCCCCCAGGGAGAGAGCGGCCGCCGCGGGGGGTGCCTACTTGGTGACCTTGAAGTCGCCGTGCATCATCGCTTCGTGGATGGAGCAGTAGAAGCGCCAATTGCCGGGCTTCAAGGTGATCGTCTTGGTCTTGGAGCCCGTGAAGCCGGTCTTGGTGATGTGGAACTCGAAGTGCGGCTTCTTCGGCTTCTCGCGCTCCAGCGTGAAGTTGTGGAAGCCGGACTTGTCGCTGACAACGATCTTGTAAGTGCCGGCCTTGAGGGTCGTGCCCTTCAACGACTTGCCGGCCTTCTTGAACGAGATGGTGAATCCGGGGCCGACGACGCCCTTGAGCGTGGGCGTACTGGTGGCCCGGCTGAAGGCCGTCCCCGCGAGCACGAGCGTCGCGATGAGACAGCCGGCGATGATGGCGATCGACTTCTTCCGCATGTCCCTCCTTGGAGTCATTGCTGCTGTGAGTACGCGTGCGCGGCTACTGCGGATTTACCTGCACAAGGCAGAATGTGAAGCATGGCACGCGTGCTGGTAGGGGTCACCGGCGGGATTGCCGCCTACAAGGCGTGTGAGCTAACGCGCCTGCTCGTGCGCGCTGGGCACGAGGTGACGCCGATCCTGACGCCCGAAGCGGAGCGCTTCGTCACGGCGCAGACCTTCGAGGCGCTCGCCCGGAGGGAGATGCCGCGGGAGCTCTTCGCGCATCTGGTCGAGGCAGACCTGCTGGTGATCGCGCCGCTCTCGGCGAACACGCTGGCCAAGCTCGCGCAGGGCCTTGCCGACAACGTCCTGACCCAGATGGCGCTCGCGTTCGACGGGCCCGTGCTCGCGGCGCCCGCGATGAACCCGCGGATGTGGGCGAACGCGGCCACGCGCGAGAACGTCGAGACGCTGCGGCGCCGCGGGGTAGAGCTGATCGGCCCGGAGGAAGGCGACACGGCGGAGGGCGAGGTTGGCGTCGGTCGGATGAGCGAGCCGGAAGCGATCTTGGAGCGCTGCGCCTTGTTGCTCGAGAAGCGCGAACAGCTCGAGGGCCTGCGCGTCCTCGTCACAGCGGGCGGCACGCGCGAGCCACTCGACGCGGTCCGGTTCCTCGGCAACCGCTCGTCCGGTCGCATGGGTGCCGCGCTCGCAGCCGAGGCGAGGCGGCGCGGGGCGGACGTGACGCTGGTCGCGGCGAACCTCTCCGTGCCGGCACCCGTAGGTGTGGATGTGGTGCCCGCTCCGACCGCCGAGGACGTGGCGCGCGAGACGCTCGCCCGCGGCGACGCCGACGTCGTCCTGATGGCTGCGGCCGTCGCCGACTACCGGCCGGCCGATCCCGAGACCGCGAAGCGGCCCAAGGACGAAAACGACTGGACGGTGACGCTCGAGCCGACGACGGACGTCCTGCGCGAGCTGGGCGAGCGGCGCACGAACGGCGGGCTGCTCGTCGGCTTCGCCGCGGACACCGGTGACCGGGGCCTCGAGCGCGCCCGCGAGAAGCTGGCCGCCAAGCGGGCCGACCTGATCGTCTTCAACGACGTCTCCCGCAACGACATCGGTTTCGACGCCCCCGACAACGAGGTCGTGCTCGTCTCCGCGGAGGGTGAGCAGCGTCTCGAAAAGGCCTCGAAGGAGCGAATCGCGGTGGCTATCCTCGACGCGGTGGCCGAGCGCCTGAGGGGAGCGGGCTAGTGGACGAGCGAGCGGTCGAGCGCGCAGAGGTCGGCGGCGGCGCCGAGGCGATCCGGCAGATCGTCGAGAACCTCGCGGTCGTCGTCCGCGCGCCCGAGGAGACGCTGCGGCTCACCGTCCTCTGCCTGGTCGCCGAAGGGCACTTGATCATCGAGGACTTCCCCGGGGTCGGGAAGACGATGCTGGCGAAGGCGCTCGCGCGCTCGGTCGACTGCTCCTTCTCGCGGATCCAGTTCACGCCCGACCTGCTGCCGTCGGATGTCACCGGCGTGAACGTCTTCAACCAGAAGACGAACGAGTTCGAGTTCCGGCCGGGCCCCGTGTTCGCGAACTTCCTGCTCGTCGACGAGATCAACCGCGCCTCGCCGAAGACGCAGTCCGCGCTGCTCGAGTGCATGCAGGAGAACCAGGTCACGGTCGACGGCGTCAGCTACGAGCTGGCCCCGCCGTTCCTCGTGATGGCGACGCAGAACCCGATCGAGTACGAGGGCACCTACCCGCTGCCCGAGGCGCAGCTCGACCGCTTCACCCTCCGGGTCGCGATCGGCTACCCGCCGCTGCCCGAGGAGGCGCGGATGCTGACCGAGCAGACGAGCGACCCGCCCCTCGACTCGCTGCGCCCGGTCGCGACCGCCGAAAGCGTGCGCCGCCTGATCGCCGAGGCGAGCGAGATCTTCGTCGAGGAGAGCGTCAACCGCTACGTCGTCGCGCTGCTCGGGCACACACGCTCCGACGCGCGCCTCTACCTCGGCGCCAGCCCGCGTTCTGGGATCGCGCTCCTGCGCGTGGCCAAGGCGCGGGCGCTGGCGGACGGCCGCGGCTTCGTCTCGCCCGACGACGTCAAGGCCTGCGCCGAGCCGGTCCTGGCGCACCGCCTGATCGTCGCGCCCGAGGCTCGCTCGGCCGGACTGACGGGCGGCGAGCTCGTCCGCGAGGCGCTAGAGCACACGCCGGTTCCGGTATGACCCCGAGAGGGAGGTTCGCGCTGCTGCTCGGCTGCGCGACCTACCTCGGCGCCTGGGCGTTCGGCTCGAAGCCGCTCTATCCGGTGGCGCTCGGGCTGCTCACCGCGGTCCTGCTCGCCTGGCTCTGGACCCGGCTCGCCGGCCGTCCTTCCGGGCTGCGGCGGCGCGTGCCCGAGATCGACCGCTTCGAGGGCGACGACGTCCAGGTACGGATCGAGCTCGAGCGGGAGCGGCGCCTGGTGCCGGCCGCGTTCGTGCTGCGGGAGCGGATCGGCAAGCTCGGCGAGCGAGAGACGACCGTGCCTGCGAGCGGGGTCGCCTCGTACGTCCTGGAGGGGCTGCCGCGCGGGCGCTACGTCTTCGAGGGGAGCGTTGCGGCGGTGGAGGATCCGCTCGGGCTCGCGCGGGTCGAGGACCCGGTCGAGGCTCCGGGCGCCGTGCTCGTGTACCCGCGCCTCGTCGAGCTCGACGGCCTCTTCTCCGACGCGGGCGCGCTGGCGCTGAACGGCCGCCGGCTGCTCCTGCGCCGCCCGTCTGGGTTCGACCTGCACAACGTGCGCGAGTACGAGCGCGGCGAGTCGCTGCGCAAGGTGCACTGGCGCTCGACCGCCAAACGGGCGCAGCTGATGGTCAAGGAGCTC
>Ga0307280_10000301_pt1 | contig 10126 bp, 10 predicted proteins | sample ER_DNA_119_FD_194479 | JGI IMG/M metagenome (GOLD analysis project Ga0307280, IMG submission 194479) | Bulk soil microbial communities from the East River watershed near Crested Butte, Colorado, United States - ER_DNA_119 | ecosystem: Environmental > Terrestrial > Soil > Floodplain | place...
CTAGGCGGGGAGCCGGGATAGGAACGTACCCCAGTTCGCGAGGAGCGTCCGGGGGGCGTTCGGGATGAACTCGTTGCCCATCCAGATGGCGCCGTCCGCGAAGACGGCGGCCGAGTAGTCGCCCCACCGGGCCACGCCGGGAGTCGGGGACTGGAAGGACTTATACCCGCTGAACCCGTCTTCCGGCAGGACGCCCGGGCCGCTGATGTGAATCGGGCCGACCGGCCGGCCGAAGGCGAACCGCACGTACGCGGCGCTCGGGAAGAACTGCGGCCCGCTGAGCGTGAAGGCCATGGCGCCGAAGCCAGCCCTGTTCACCGCGATGGAGGGGAACAGGACGTTCTCGCCGTTCACGGCCACGTAGCCCTGGTGGAGGATATGGGCGAAGATCCCGGCCGGGGTGCCGACCGCGCCGACCGTGAAGAAGGCGATGCCGACCCTGGCCGGCCCGGTCCTCGAGACGACCGTGGTGTTGACCCCGCCGAACAGCACGCCGTTGAGGTTTACCACCTGGTTCATGCGCGAGTCGTTGGCGTTGATCTTCTCGAATGCCTCGTTGGCATTGATCGGCGGCGAGTTGAGCGCGTCACGCAGTGGTGTTGGCCCGAACTTCTGGGTCGCGCCGGTGTTGATCGGCAGGCCGTAGGTCTCACTGCGCAGCACCACGTGGCTCAGCTGCAGCCTGGGGTGGCTGCCCTTCAGCGACTGAGTGCCGGTGAGGGACCAGGCGGCGATCCGGTTGTCCAGCGGCGCGTTGTTCTGGAAGTCGTCCTCCGGCCCGCCGGTCATCAGCAGTTCGGTGCCGCTCGGCGGGTTGACCGATACCGAGGGCTGAATCGATCCCCAGAACGGGAGGTTCGCGTCCCCGGTCGGCACCGTGCCGACGTCGAGGTGAGCGAACACCACGCTGCTCGCGCCGCTTTCCAGGGCCGCCCGGCCGAGCCCGTAGAGCTGGCCTCCGTTGAAGAAGAAGCTGGGGTTGTCCTGGAACTCGTTGACGTTGACGAACACGCCATCACGGTTCGCTCCGAGCAGCGGCTGGTCCGGCAGGCACGGGCAGCCGGTGTGCGCCGGCGTGCCGTTCAGGCCGTCATTGCTGGTGTCGATCGAGTAGAGGTTCCAGCTTCCGGTCGGGTTGCTGGTCCGGCTCACCGCGATGAGCACGTGGGTGCGGTTGAAGGGGGCAGCGCCGTTGAAGTTGCCCGGCGCGTCCACTTCGAGGATGGTCTGGATGAAGCGGTGGCCAACCGGGTCCCAGTAGCACTTGGGGTCGGAGAGGAAGTCGCCAGGCGTATTGGTGGTGCGGTCGATCGCCGGGGACCTCTTGTAGAACTGGTTGAGAGCGGTGGGCGCGGTCAGTTGCGTCCCGCGCTCGTTGTACACGGCGAACGCGAGGTTGATCGGCTCCACCACGAAGCCGTTACCCACGCACAGGCCCTGGTCCGGTGGCTCCAGGCTGAACTGCGTGTTCACGTAGATGCCGGTGCCGGCGTTTCGCTGGTCCAGGTGGGACAGGCCGTTGAAGCCGGTCGCGGCGCCGGGGTTGCGGACCACCGGCGTGCCCGGCGGCGACGGCGGCCGCAGCGCCTGCGCGGCCCGGTTCATGCGCGGATCGCGGGAAAACTGGTGCGCTACCCCGGAATCCCTCGCCGTGGCGGCATGCGACGGCGCGGCCGCCGCGATCCTGGGCACCGGCGCCGATGTGCCGTAGCGGACCGCCGTGCCGGTCGTCTGGGTGGGATGGTCGTTCCCGCCGAACGGCTTGGGGGTGGCGGAAGCCCCGGGCGTCGGCCCGAACGCGACAACCATCCCCGCGCAGACCGCGGGCACTAGCAGCAGCCGCCATTTCCGCCGTGCCGTCGGTGGCGATCCGCGTCCGGATCTTGTCGAAGATTTCCGCCATGACCAGGATTTGCGCATGGGTCAGGCCCTTCCCGCTCACGCGTGCCGCCAGTCCAGGCCGTCCCCATGGCCGACGGTCACGCCTTGTGACCGTCTCGCGTGCGAGACGCTTCCGGACGGAATCTAACAATCGCGGCAAACGACCGTCAATGACCTACAGAACCTATTATTTCTTTTAACGAGAAATTTGTTATCAAGCGCGTTACGGTTGGTTCTCGTTGGTAGATGCGTGATTGCGGTTCTCTCCGCCGAACCGGAGCGAGCGATGGCTCGCGACGCTACCCAGGCACCAATTACCCCGCTGATATCGACAAGACACGAAGCTCATATTTCTTCCCACGGGTGCCAAGAGGACTCTTCAGCCCCCGTGAATGCCGCAGTGCCGAGCAATGCGACGAATGCATTTACTGGGATTACCAGGGCGAATACTCGCTACGGCCTGGACCGGGAATCAAGGCCGCCGGAAACGGCCTGCGCGACAGCGCGGACCCCGGCGTGCGCGGGCAGGTCGTCGAGCAGCGCCGGCTGCCCGTCGGCGCCGGCCAGCGGGATGCGCCAGTTGGGGTACTCGTCTACCGTGCCCGGCATGTTCTGCGGTCGCCGCTCGCCCGCGGCGTCGGCCAGCGAGACCCCGATCAGCACGGCGGGCGTCCGGGTGAGGTAGCCGTAGAGCGCGACCGTGAACTCCTCAGGTGACGGGCGCCCGGCGTGCCGGGGGAGTAGGCCTTCGCGCCCCAGCATCGCCAGCCACTGGTTCATCTCCGCTTCAGCGGCGGCCCGCTCGTCCGCCTCCGGCCGGGTCAGCAGGCCAAGTTCGGCGCGGATGGTGACCTGCTCGCCGGTGCGGAACGCCGCAGCCGGCGGCATGTCGTGCGTACCGACCATGGCCAGGCAGCCGCGACGCCATCCGCCCGGCCTGCGCGGGGTGCCGTCCGCCCGCCGCTCGAACCACAGCATGGAGGTGCCGAGCACCCGCCGCCCGGCCAGGAACTTCCGCAGCCAGGGTTCCACCGTGCCGAGGTCCTCGCCGATCGCCACCACTTCCGCGCGCGCTGCCTCGGCGGCCAGCACGCCGCCCATCAGCTCGTGGTCGTACCGCACGTATGTGCCCAGGTCCGGTGACATCCCCGCCGGTATCCACCACAGCCGGGCCAGCCCCATGACGTGGTCCACCCGCAGGCCGCCCGAGTTGCGCGTGCACGCCGCGATCAGCTCGGCCAGCGGACGGCCCGCCTGCGCGACGAGCCAGCCCGGGTGCCACGGCGGCAGCGTCCAGTTCTGGCCGCGCTGGTTGAACTCGTCCGGCGGCGCCCCCACGCTGATGCCCGGCACGATCACGTCCTGATAGGCCCAGGCGTCGGCACCGCCCGGATGCGTGCCGACCGCGAGGTCGGTGATCACGCCGATGCTCATGCCGGCCCGCCTGGCCGCCTGCTGCGCCGCGGCCAGTTGCTCCACAGCCAGCCATTGCAGCCAGGAATGGAACTCGATCCTGTCGGCCAGCTCCCGCCTGAGCGCGGTGACCTCAGCCGACGCCGGGTCAGCCAGCGCCGCGGGCCAGGACCGCCAGTCGGGACCGTGGACCTCGGCGATGGCGCACCACGCCGCCCAGTCCCCGATGGCCCGGCGGTCACGGGCCAGGAAGGCGTCCAGTTCGGCCCGCCGGCGCGCGGTCAGCGGCACCGTGCGGATCAGCTCGGCCGCGGCGCGCTTGGCAGCCCAGACCGCGTCCCGGTCGATGAGCGCCGCGGTCCTGCTCGCGGCCCGCAGCGGGGCGGCCAGCGCCTCCACCTCGGCCCGGTCCCCGCCACTCAGACCCTGATATTCGGGGATGTCCTCGATCCGCAGGTAGAGCGGGCTGATCTGGTGGCGGCTCATCGGCAGGTACGGCGACGGGCTCACCGGCGGCTGTGGCTCGGCCGCGTGCAGCGGGTTGACCAGCACGAAGTCCGCGCCTAGGTCGCCGCCGCTCCAGGCGGCGAGGTCGGCCAGGTCGTGCAGGTCGCCGTGGCCCCAGGAGGCGCGCGAGCGCACCGAGTACAGCTGCACGGCGAACCCCCAGCCCCGGCGGGCGGGGAACGGCGCCACAGCGGCACCCACCGGGCCGGATCGGCCGGGCTGCGCCCCGTTTTCTCCCAAAGCCGCGAGGACCGCGGCCAGCGTCTCGTCTGGCACCTCGACGTGCTGGCCGCGCCAGTTCTGGTAGGAGACCGCCACCCCGTGCGCCTGCGCCCGCCGCGTGAGCTCTGCCCGTCCTGTCACCGCACTAGTCTGCCCGACCGGTTTCCGCCTCCGACCAGGACCCAACCGAAGGCCGGTCATCGCAGTCTTAAAGGGCGGAGGACGCCGCAAACAGCGGATCCCGGGCCATAACAGGACGATCAGACATGAAGCACCTCACCACGATCTCGAAGACCTCCCGCCGGGCCACCGCGGTGATCGCCGCCGCCGCGGTGATCACCGCCGGGCTGATCGCCGCCTCCGCCGCTGTCGCGGCCGGCTCGTCAGGCGCCGTGCTGGCGGCGGACACCTCGCACGCCGCCCCGGCTGCGGTCCGCGCCTGCACGGCGGAGGACCTCGGCGCCTGGGTCGCGGTCACCCAGGTGACCGGCGCCGCCGGGAGCAGCTACTGGCCACTGCAGTTCACCAACCTGAGCCGGCACGCCTGTGCGATGCGCGGCTTCCCGGGGGTGTTCGCCGTCGACCGCAACGGCCACCAGCTCGGCCGCCCGGCGAGCCGGGATCACGTGATCCCGTCCCGGACCGTGGTGCTGGCCCCGGGCGCGACGGCGCACACCATCCTGCGGTATGGCGACGTCACGGTGGCCACCGCGCCCGGCTGCCACCCGACCTTCAGCACGTTCGAGCTGCGGATCTACCCGCCGGGTCAGCGCCGCGCGACCTACGCCGCCTTCGACCTGGAGGCCTGCTCGCACGCCGGGCCCGTCTACCTGGGCGTCGAGCCGATCCGGCCCGGCGCGGGCACGATCAGCGGCTAACCCGGCACGTTACGAGCCCGCCGGCTCCAGGACGAACACCGGGATCTCGCGCGTGGTCCGCTGCTGGTACTCGGCGTAGGGCGGGTAGGCAGCGACCGCTTGCTTCCACCATTCGGCCCGTTCCTCGCCACTGACCTCGCGGGCGATCATGTCCTGCCGGCGCGGGCCGTCCTGGACTTCCACCCGCGGGTTCGCGCGGACGTTGTAGTACCAGAGCGGGTGGGCCGGCGCGCCGCCCTTGGACGCCACCATGGCGTACCGGCCGTCGTGCTCCACCCGCATCACCGGCGTCTTGCGCACCTTGCCGCTGCTGGTGCCGAGGTTGGTCACGATCACCACCGGCAGGCCGGTGTCCCGCAGCGTAGTGCCCTGGGTTCCGCCCGAACTCTCGTACAGCGTGACCTGATCGCGCACCCACTTCTGCGCGCTGGGCTCGTATTCTCCTTGAACAGGCATACCGGACAGTCAACACCAGGTGCCCGGCGCGTCGTGTCCCGGGGCGTCGGCTTGCGACCGCGGATGACGGACGGAACCGGGACGGGCCGGGACACGTCTGATCGTCATGATGGTGTCGAGACGGCTGACGATGGTGCTCGTGGCCACGGCCGTCCCGGTTGCGCTGACCGCCGGCTGCGTCAGCGCCACCAGCGGGCGCCCGGCGGCTGCGGTCGAGGCCAGAGCGGCGCCCACCGGGAGCTTCAGCGCCATGGGCCTGTCGTTCCGGTATCCGGCGGCCTGGCGGTCTATCACCCCGCGGGCCGGTCTCTCGGACTTCCCCGCGCTGATCGTGTACCTGAGCACCAGCCGGCTTAGCGGCATCTGCGTGGCCAGTGCCAGCCCCGGCCGGACCGCCGAGACCTGCGCCTACCCGATCCGCGTACTGCCGTCCGGGGGAGTCCTCGTCAGGTGGAACGCCAACGCTCTCCCGAACTGGCGGATGCCGAAGGCCACCTCGACCGTCGCAGGCCGCGGGGCCATCGAGAGCAAGGCCCGAGGCGGCTGGTGCGCAGTTCTGGGCGGGACAGAGACGATCACCGTGATGATCCCCCGCGCCGGGCCCGGCAAGTGGTATCAGATGGACGCCTGCCTGCGCAGCCCAGGCCTGTCCCAACAGGAAGCGCAGATATCGTCCATGCTGGGCTCGGTGCGGATCACTCCCGGCGCCTGAGGCCCGTTCAGGCGACAGCCGGCCGCGGCGCCATGAGCCCGGCCGCGCTGCCCACGATGTACTTGGTGTAGGTATGCAGCAGAATGCCAACCCGGCCCGCGATAATCCGGCTCGGGATAATGTAAATCGTCAAGGATCTACGACCGACCACCACTGTCCAGCCGTCCTTGCTGTAGCACGTCGTCGTCTTGACCTGTACTCGTTTGATTCCTTCTGGCATTACCACCAGCAGGTCATAGACTGTCGGCTCGATCGGGATCGCCACGCTGAATCCGCACAAGGTAAACCAGGACGCGGCGAGCGAGGTGGCGGCATCGCGGAGGTACCTGAGCTCAGGCTTCATCTCGGCAGGTCCTGGTGAATTCCCATGAGGGTTCTCCAGGTGTGCGCCAGTTCGAGGATTCTGTGACCGCATCCATCAACTGGGCATCGGACCAGGTGCGTTCCAACTTCAAAGGTCGAGCCGTGCCGGAGACGGTATTACCGGGTTCCGACATTCAACCGAGTGTTCGAATTCCAGTCGGGATGCCGGGATTTGAACCCGGGGCCTTCGGTCCCCCAGACCGACACGCTAACCAAACTGCGCCACATCCCGCCGCGCCACCATGTCGCTTCGGTGGCGCTTGCCTGCCGGACTCCGGCAGGCTCAGTTAGCTTAGCGCAACCGCGGAGCCGCCAGGAACCAAGCCCGGGCCGAACCGGACGCCGCGCCGCCGCCGATGCGTGCTTCCCGCCGGAGCGGAAAGTTACGCTGTGCCCGGGCATGGCGCGGCCGCCGTGCTCGTTGTAGATGCGATAGCCGCACTCACATTGAAGGGCCGGGCCGTTGGGAGCACTGGGGACGCGCCGCTCAGCCTCCTCCGAGGGCAGCTTCCAGAGCGAGGGCCCGACCCGGCCGATGCGGACCAGGCGGCGGTTCCGGATCGCGTTCCGCATCGCCAAGGTACTCCTCGTCATCGTCGTGCTCTTCGCGGTCGCCGTCGGCCTGCTGTTCCTGCTGACTCCGTCGGCGGGCCAGGCCACCGCGCTGGCCCGGGCGCAGGCGCGGGACCGCCACATCACCTATCCGGGCCCGCCGGTCCCGGCGTACTTCGCGCAAGCGCTGGTCGCGACCGAGGACCACAGGTTCTACACCGACCCCGGGGTGGACCCGCTGGCCATGGGACGGGTGGTGATCTCCTGGATCACCGGCCGCGAGGACCAGGGCGGCAGCACCATCGACCAGCAGCTGGCGAAGAACCTGTACACGGGCGGCCACAGCGGCTTCACAGAGGATCTGGAGCAGCTGGCGATGGCGGTCAAGCTCAACCAGACCTACAGCCGGCCGCAGATCCTGCGCATGTACGCCGAAGTCGCCTACTACGGACACGGCTACTACGGCCTGGACGCCGCCAGCTGCGGTTACTTCGGCCGGCCGCCGGACCGGCTGACGCTGGTGCAGGCGGCCATGCTGGCCGGGGTGGTGAACGCGCCCAGCTACGACGACCCGCTGGTCTACCCGCGGCAGGCCAGGACCCGGCTGGTGCACGTTATCGGGCGGATGGCCGCGGTGGGATACCTGACGCAGGCGCAGGAAACCGCCGCGCTCAACGCGCCCCTGGGCCTGTCCGCCGTCCGCGGCTGCGCCTGACCGGCGGCCGGAAGAGCTGGAAGAGCCAGAAGAGCCAGAGGATCAGCGGCCCGAGGTCTCCGGCTGCAGCTGCTCAGGGAGCGGTGTGTCGTCCGCGACCAGGAATACCCAGCGGCGGTAGCAGTACAGCCGGAAGATGGTGGCCACGCCGATGCCGATAATGTTCGCCAGGTTGTAGGAGAACTTGTCGTCCACCCCGAGCCCGTACCGCACGGCCGCGACGACTCCGAGCTGGATGAGCAGCCCGATGCCGTTGAAGACGAAGAACAGGACCGACTCACGGCCCCAGTGGCTGCCGTTGCGGTGCCGGAACGCCCAGAGCTTGTTGCCCAGGAAGGCGAACACCGTGGCCGCCACGGTGGCGATCGCCACCGAGGTGAGGGGACCGAGCCCCACGCCGTAATGCAGCGCGTTGGCGCCGCCGAGGGTGATGAGGAAAGCGAGGATACCGACCAAGCCGAACTTGGCTACCTCGTGTATCAGAACCCTGAATCGCGCGTAGAGATCGCGTAGGAGACCCACTCGCTACTGTCCTTCAGTTCTTCAGTCAGTCCATCCCGTGATAGACCGACCTTACCGTGCCCCCAGGTGGTGCCACGTACCGGTCGGTAAACCGTTCGGGAAATGTCACACCCTCCAGGTAGCGTGAATCGGGTGTCCCACAGCGAAGTGCTCGTCCGTGCGCGCGGCCTGACCAAGCGGTTCGGGGATTTCACGGCGGTAGACGGGATCGATTTCGACCTGTACCGCGGCGAGGCGTTCGGCTTCCTGGGGCCGAACGGCGCGGGAAAGTCCTCGACGATGCGGATGATCGGCTGCGTCTCGCCGCCGTCCGGCGGGGAGCTGACCATCCTGGGCCGCGACCCGGTCCGCGACGGGTCCGCGATCAGGGCCAGGCTCGGCGTGGTCCCCCAGGAGGACACCCTCGACGTCGAGCTGACCGTCCGGGAGAACCTGCTCGTCTACGGACGGTACTTCGGCCTGCCGCGCCGGATCATCAAGGAGCGGACCGACGCGCTTCTCGATTTCGTCCAGCTCTCGGACCGGGCCAGGGATAGGGTCGACCCGCTGTCCGGCGGCCTGAAGCGCCGCCTGACCATCGCCCGCTCGCTCATCAACGAGCCGGAGATCTTGATCCTCGACGAGCCCACCACCGGGCTGGACCCGCAGGCCAGGCACGTGGTCTGGGACCGGCTGTTCCGGCTCAAGCAGCGCGGCGTCACGCTGATCCTGACGACGCACTACATGGACGAGGCCGAGCAGTTGTGCGACCGGCTGGTGGTCATGGACCATGGCAGGTTCGCCGCCGAGGGCTCGCCCCGCGACCTGATCGCGCGCTACTGCTCACCGGAGGTACTCGAGCTGCGCTTCGACCCGGACCGGCACGAGCTGGCCGCGGACAAGCTCAGCGACTTTCCAGCCGAACGGGCCGAGGTTCTCGCCGACCGGATCCTGCTCTACGTCACCGACGGGGACGACGCCCTGGCGGCGGTCCGCTCCACCGGCCTCGAGCCGCTCACCTCGCTGGTCCGGCGCGGAACGCTGGAAGACGTGTTCCTGCGGCTGACCGGTCGCAGGCTGGAGGACTGATGGCTACCGCCGCCCTGCCCGTGACCGGCAGGTTGTCCTCCTCACGCTCGTTCCGCGCGTACCAGTGCTGGATGACGGTGTACCGGCGGATCTGGCGGTCCAGCATCTGGTCCAGCGTGCTCGGGCCGCTGTTCTACCTGGGCGCGATGGGCCTCGGGCTGGGCACCCTGGTGGACAAGCATGGAACCGCGAGCCTGGGCGGGGTCAGCTACCTGGCCTTCGTGGCTCCCGCCATCCTGGCCTCCGGGGCGATGAACACGGCGATGGGGGAGGCCAGCTACCCCGTGTTCGGCTCTATCAAGTGGAACAAGCTCTACATCGCGGCGCAGGCCTCGCCGCTGCGCCCCGGCGACATCTTCCGCGGGCACCTGATGTTCATGACCATGCGGATCGCGATGAACGCGGCCCTCGTCACGGTGTATATGTGGGCGTTCGGCGCCACCCAGTCCGCCTTGGTGGTGCTCGCCTGGCCGGCCGCCACGCTCACCGGCCTCGCCTTCGCCGCGCCGATCGCGGCCTGGGCCGTGACGCTGAAGATCGAGAGCTCGTTCGCCTACCTGTTCCGGTTCGGCATGATGCCGCTGATGCTGTTCTCCGGCACGTTCTTCCCGCTGTCCCAGCTGCCCGGCTGGCTCCGCCTGCTCGCCTACGCCACGCCGCTGTGGCACGGCGTCGACCTGTGCCGCATGCTCAGCCTCGGTGACGTCGACCTGCCCCGGGCGCTGATCCACGTCGCGTACCTGACCGCGCTGTCCGCCATCGGGATCTGGGCCGGGGCCCGCACCTACCGCAGGCGCCTCTATGTCTGAGGTGACACAGCATGTCTAGCGCGACCCT